>SXGS01587625.1_pt1 | contig 10808 bp, 7 predicted proteins | sample 3174681 | NCBI WGS metagenome assembly SXGS01 (sample SAMN11356861, study PRJNA531348) | freshwater metagenome | isolation source: freshwater sample F1-80 | place: China: Fuxian Lake, Yuxi | collected 2017-12-25 | reverse complement strand
CGCGCGGTGGTAAATCGCCTCTGGAAACAGATGATGGGCCGGGGATTGGTGGAGCCGGTGGACGATTTTCGGGTCACCAATCCGGCGACCCACCCGGAACTCCTCGACGCTCTGGCACGGGAACTGGTCACCCACCGATTCGATCAGAAACACGTATTGCGGCTCATCGCAAACAGCCGGGCCTACCAGGCCGCCTCCGAGGCAAGTCCCGCCAACCGGAACGACACGAAGTACTACTCGCGCACTTACCCCCGGCGGATGATGGCCGAGGTCTACTTCGATGCCATCTGCCAGATCACGGGGATGCCGGAAGAGTTCAAGAACTGGCCTGAGGCGAAACGTGCGGTGCAACTCCCGGAGAATCGGTATGCTTCCTACTTTCTGGACGCATTCGGCCGGTCGAACCGGCTGGTCATCTGCGAACGAGAAGAAGAGGGGACGATCTCACAGGCGTTGAACCTGATCCATGGACGGGAAATTCACGATCGAGTCTGCGCCCCGAAGGGTACTCTCGCAAAGCTGCTCGGCGTTGGCCGGGATGACCGGGCGATCATTGACGAGCTCTTTCTGGCGACTCTGGCTCGCTATCCACGGGAAGAGGAACGCAGTCGAGTCACCCGGCAGTTGTCCGGCGCCCCCAGCCGGGAAGAGGGCTTCCAGGATCTGCTCTGGGCACTGCTGAGCTGTCGGGAATTCCAGTTCAATCACTGACCGTCTGGCTGGGAGGAACACTTGATGGCCGTACAGCAAACCAGTCCGGCGCCGGTGCCGACCGGCTTTCGCCTTCCTGACTTCCTCTCGCAGGCGGGAGCATTGTTGCTGCCGCTTGTCTGGGGGTGGGCCGCTCGGGAGTGGCTCGGGGCACGCCCGGCAGGACCCTGGTGGTGGTTTCCCGCGACTCTGGTCGTGGCGCCGGCACTGGTGGCAATCGCGTGCGGGATGCTGTCCGGGCGCCGCCGCATCGGGATCATCGCGGGAGTCCTGACCGCCGTAGTGACTGCGGCGGCGCTGAAGCAAGCACTCGGCGCGGAGGAACTCGGCGCCCGATTGTCGGTGCTGCTTTACCCGGTCATCGGGGGCCTGGCCGGGGCGTCCCTCGCCTGGTCGGGCGCAAAGATTCGCACTCGATGGCTGTCCGGCCGTCGTTCGGCTGAAGCGGGGGAAAAGGAATAACCAGATGAAGACGACATTCCGTTCGCGGCACACAAACTGTGAGGGAGTCACACGTCGCGATTTCCTTGCAGTCGGCACCCTGGGCCTCTTCGGGCTGAGCTTGTCGGATCTGGTCGCCCGCCCGGCTGCCGCGGGTCCCTCACCGCTGGGAAGTCGAGCCAGGGAGCCGAAGTCGCTGATCTTCATCTGGCTGCAGGGCGGACCCAGCCATCTGGAGACCTGGGATCTGAAGCCGGATGCCCCAAGTGAAACACGGGGGACTTTCAACCCGATCCAGTCGAACGTGCCCGGCATTCAGGTGGCTGAACATCTCCCGCGTTGTGCTCAAGCGATGCATCGGATGTGCGTCCTGCGCACGGTGTATGGTCCTGAGGGGAGTCACGAGCGGGCAAGCCGGCATCTTCAGACCGGGTGGAGGCCGATCCCGAACATTGACTATCCCTCCCTACCCGCGAACTACATCAAGTGGAAGCCGTTTGACGGCGATGTGCCCCCCTTCGTGGGTCTGCTCAACCCGATCGAGCAGGGGTTCGGCGGGGGTTTTCTCGGCCCTCGCTGCAGTCCATTCCTGGCAGGCGACCCGAGCGTCAAGGACTTTTCCGTCAAAGATCTGGCCCCACCGGCCGGCGTGCCGCTGGACCGTATCGGGCGCCGGCGGGAGATCCTGGCGGGGTTCGATGAGACCTTCCGCGCAGTGGACCGAAATCCGCTCAGCCTCACCCCCGCACTGGAAACGGCCTACCGGATCGCCGGCAGCCCGCGGGCCCGTAATGCGTTCGACATCAGCAAGGAACCGGACGCCCTGCGGGATCGCTACGGACGCACGCCGCTGGGCCAGGCATGCCTCATGGCGCGGCGCCTAGTCGAGGGAGGTGTGCGCGCTGTCAGCCTCTTCAAGGGAGGCTGGGACACCCACGGCAAGAACTTCGAGGCACTGCAGACCAAACTGCTTCCCGAATTGGATCCGGCGCTCGCCACATTGGTCGAGGATCTGGCGGATCGGGGGCTGCTGGAAAGCACCCTCGTTGTCTGTCTGGGCGAGTTCGGGCGCACCCCCACGCTCAACACAAGCGCCGGCCGGGACCACTGGCCCCGGGCAGGGAGCATCGTACTGGCCGGCGGCGGCGTGCGCGGCGGACAGGTGATCGGGGAGACCGATGCGACCGGCTCCGAGCCGAAGACGCGACCCATTCGGGTTGAGGAATTCGCGGCAACCGTCTACCACGCACTGGGGGTGGATCACCACCAGCTCAATCGCACGCCGGAGGGTCGTCCGGTGCGGATTGTCGAAGAGGTGGAGCCGGTGCTCGAAGCGTTCGGGTAGATGCGTTCCCCAAGCACGCAGAGCATGGACCCCACTCATCGCATCGGCGAGTACCTGATCGAGCGACTCCAGGCGCACGGCGTCGAGCATGTTTTCGGTGTGCCGGGCGATTACGTGCTCGGGTTCATGGACCTCCTGACGAAGAGCTCACTCCAGCTCATCAACACGTGCGACGAGCAGGGCGCGGGCTTCGCTGCCGATGCGTATGCCCGGTTGCGCGGCCTGGGTGTGGTGTGCATCACCTACTGCGTCGGCGGGCTGAAGATCGCCAATACCACCGCGCAAGCCTATGCGGAACGATCCCCGGTAGTCGTGATCAGCGGCTCTCCCGGCGCTGGGGAACGTGCCCGCAACCCGCTGCTTCACCACACCGTGCGCACGTTTGAAACGCAGTTGCGGGTGTTCGAGCAGATCACCGGCGCCTCCACGGTGCTGCTGGATCCGGGTACGGCGCTGGCAGAGATAGACCGCGTGCTGAACGTGGCCTTGCGGCAGAAACTGCCCGTCTACATCGAAATCCCGCGGGATCTCTATAACTCTCCTGCCTCCCATGCGCACCCGCGCGTGACGGTTTCGCCGGAGGGCGATCCGGAAGCCCTCCGGGAGGCGCTGGCAGAGGCTGCCGAGAAGATTCGCGCAGCCCGTCAGCCGGTGATCCTGGCGGGAGAGCAGTTGCATCGCTTCGCACTGCAAAAACCGCTGCTTGCGCTGCTGGCGCGGAGTGGGATCCCCTTTGCCACAACATTGCTCAGCAAGTCGGTCCTGGAAGAAGACCATCCCTCCTACATCGGCGTGTACAGCGGCGGGATCAGCCGTAGCGAGGTGGTCCGGTACGTTGAGGAGAGCGATTGCCTGCTGATGCTCGGATCGCTCATGACGGACATCAACCTGGGGATCTATACCGCCAACCTGAGCCAGCGGCGCACCGTCTATGCCGACAGTGAGCGGGTTGCCGTGGGCTATCACCGCTACGAGAACGTGCTGTTCGAGGACTTTGTGCGGGGTCTAGCGGCACTCGACCTCCCGCAGCGGAGCGGGGTCACGCACCCGCGCCCTGAGACGCCCTCCCCCTTCGTGCCCGAACCCGGCCGTCCCCTGACTGTCGCCCGGCTCTTCCAGTGCCTCAATGCGTGTGTGGACAAGCAGACCGTGGTACTGGCCGATCCCGGCGACGCCATGCTCGGGAGCATGGACCTGCTGATCGACAGCGAGGCGCAGTTTCTGGCGCCGGCCTACTACACCTCGCTCGGGTTTGCCGTCCCGGGCGCACTCGGGGCTCAGTTTGCAAACACAAACCTCCGGCCACTGGTGCTCGTGGGCGATGGCGCGTTTCAAATGACCGGGATGGAACTTGCCACCATCGCCCGCTACGGCCTGGATCCTATCGTCGTGGTGCTCAACAACCGGGGTTACGGTACCGAACGACCGATGCTGGACGGCTCCTTCAACGATGTCCTCAACTGGCACTACAGCCGCCTCCCGGACTTTCTCGGCGCCGGGATAGGCTTTGATGTCCACACCGAAGACGAATTGGAATACGCCCTCGGCGCAGCGATCGCGTACCGCGATGGCTTTTCCATTCTCGATGTCCACCTGGACCCCAGCGACCGCTCCCCGGCCCTGGACCGCCTTACGGAAGCGCTGGGACGAAGGGTGCGGGTGTAAGTCTCGGGGCGCACACGCCAGCGCCCACCACGCTGTGCCCAATCGGACCGCTCGGACGCGACGAACTGAGGCCGGGTCCGTGGGGGTCCGGTGCTACATATCCAGCGAACCTGTGCGCCTCTCTAACTCGGCCAGGCGGCGGGTGAGTTCTTCCACCCGCGCCTGCTGTGCTGCGGCCTCCCGTCGTGCGTCCGCGGCCAGTCGTTCCGCCTCTGCGGCCCGCGCGGCCTCCTGGTCCGCCCGTGCGGTTTCGCGCCGGCGCGCTTCAGCTTCCTGGTCCGCCCGTGCGGTTTCGCGCCGGCGCGCTTCGGCTTCCTGCTCCGCTCGCGCTGTGGCCTCATCCAGTTGGACGGTCTGCTCTTCTTCTCGTGCGATCGGACTGCCGTCCCGGTCGTAAACCCGCAGACCACCGGTCGCGTCCGTACCGAACCAGAGTTCCAGAACCGGGCTCCAGTAGCACACTCGGCCCGCTGCCCACGCCGGCTGCTGAGAGGGCAAGTTCACATATCTCGTCCCATCCCACCGGTACAGCACCAGGTCGTCATTGGCCGGGTTGTAGAAGAGGTACTCGTCCGGCTGCAGCGATTCCGCGTAGCGAGCCGTCTTCGGAAACGCATCCTCGTCCACGCTGGACTTCGAGGCGATTTCCCCCACGAAGCGCAGATGACCATGGTCCCATTGGCGATAGGACTCACTCTCGCCCGGGCTGGGCGGCTCCCCCACCAGACGGTCGGGCGCGAGCACAGCCTTCGGATCGTTCCTCCGCCACGCCGCGGGCAAGTCGTGTGCCGCCCAGCGGGTGGAACGGCGGTGCGTCAGCACCCGCCGGATGGCCTGCCAGGCGTAGACCATCGTGTGGGAGTGCAACATCACCTGCATCAGGTCATCCTCAGGGGCAACCCAGTAGAAGGCCGGATCGTTCGGGTCGGTGACGATTTTCCGTTCGTAGGCGTGGGGGTGAGGCTGGCGCGTGTAGAACGCAGGGTGATCCGGATCCTCCCAGGGTTGGAGGCGCGGTAACGGCGTTTCCACAACTGTCATCAGAAGTTCCCTGTGGTTGACCGGTCGAGGCTGTGGACCTCGAGGGGACGCAATGTAATTGTCGCACACTTCGGCTGCCCCACACAGGCGGCTACAGTTTCACCTTTGCGAGAAAGACATCGTTCGAGCCCAGGGTGGTAAACGAATTCTTGCCGAGCGTGGTCGAGCCGCTGAAGGCCCCGGACAGGAAGACGTGCCCCTTCCCATCGCGCGCGATGCAGTAGGTCTGGTCTTCGCCGGGGCCGCCGGCGTCCAGCAACTGGGCCATGCGCCCCTCGGCGTCGTAGCGGGCCACGTAGAGATCGCGACCTCCCCGGCTGCGCAGAGTTCGGTCGCCGAACGTTGCCCCGTCCCCGTACTCGCCCACAGCAATGCACCCGCCCCCCGGTTCCGCCGCCATGCCGAGACAATAGTCAATCTCCGGGCTTCCGCCGTGGCGTCCCCAGAGCAACTTCCCGTGCGGATCAAACTTCGCCGTGAAAACGTCGTACTCTCCAGCGCTGGTGAAAGTGTCCGACCCGAAGACGGCCACCTTCTTGAACATCCCTCCGATGTAGGCATTCCCGGCCCGATCCACGACAACTCCGGTGCTCACGCCGTCGGCGTTCCCGCCTGCTCCCGCCGCCCACAGCGCCCGCCCATTCGGGTCGAACCGCACCAGCAGGATGTCTTTCCCGGGGACGCTGCGCACTGCGCCCCCGAAGTCCACCTCCCCCGAGGCGTTGCCCGAGATCCAGATGGAGCCATCGCCATCCACCGCCAGCGCCTGCCCGCTGCCGCTCCCGCCGTGGCTGGCCTGGGCCAGTTCCTGCCTGCCGGAGGCATCGTAGCGCACCAGGAAAATGTGCGATCCCGGTCCCAGATCCACAAGCCCGCGCCCCAGGTCCGCCGGACCTGCTACCGCCCCGGTCGCCACACAGCGCCCGCGACCATCCACCCCGATGCCGTGGCCATAGTCGTACGCTGCGCCGCCGAACGTGTGGAGCCAGAGCAGTTTACCTTCCGGATCGTACTTGGCGACGAAGACATCGTAGCCGCCGCGCTGGGGCAGCGTCTTGCCGTCACCGAAGTCGGCATCCTCGCTCTCGTAGTGGCCGGTCACATACGCATTGCCCTGGCGATCCACCTCGACGTCATAGCCGCGGTCGGTCTTCGCGCCGCCGCCCTGCCGGAACCAGAGGCACTTCCCACCCGCTCCGTACTTTGCGATGAAGAAGTCCATCCCGCCGCGGGCCGTGACCGTGTGCTCGCCGAACTGGGCCGTGCCCGTGAACTCGCCGGTCGCCCAGACGTGTCCCTTCGCATCGGCAGCCAGGCCGCGGGTCTTGTCGTGCATGGGCCCTCCGGCCCGGACCACCCATTGGAAGTCCGGCTCCGCAGCGCGGGCCAGACCGGCCAGCAGGAGCGCTCCCACGAGAACACGGAACAAACGGTGCGGTTTCGAATTGCGCATGGAGGGCCTCTCTGGAGGAGAGCAGTCGTTCGGCGCCCAGGAACGGCGCCTCGATCTCCCCGAAAGAAGGTTGAACGAAACGTCGCGATGTCCTGCTACACTCGCCGCGTGCTATTTGCCGACCGGACCACTCGCTTGCGCACGTGGCTCTGTTGCCGTTTCATCCACGAGTAGTGGAGCGCTTTCGTCCAATGTGCAGCCGAGTTCGTCGAGGCGATAGTGTGGTTCGTAGCCCAGGAGGCGTCGCGCGGCCGAGAGATCCCATCGGCGGGAGGCGGTTTCGCCGACGAGGAGCATCGCGTGGTAACCCGTCAGCGGGGCAAGAAGGGCGAGTTCGTAGGCCCGGCAGAGGTCGGGGAACGCAATCCACTGGGGGCGGATCGGATGGGTCCGGAGGCGTGGGTCATGCGGGTCTACTGGCCTGGCGATCCGCAGACAGACGGTGGTAAGTCCGTGGTGGAGAGTGTAGTCCCGGGCGAGCAACTCAGCCAGGTGCTTGGTGACAGCGTAGGTACCCACCGGCCGTGGTTCGGCTTCCGGACCGACGTACTCGCCGGGCCCGTAGCCCCATACCACCATGATGCTGCTGGTGTGTATCACCCGGCGCACGCCGGCGCGGGCAGCAGCCAGAAAGACGCGAGCCGTGCCGTTCACGTTCACTTCAAACCGGAGGTCGTTGAAGGCTGTGTCTTCGTAGTCGCCTTCGTGCCCGGAGGCGATGGCCAGATGGATGATCGCATCTACTCCCCGGCAGGCTTCCGTCAGTTCACCCAAACGGGTGATGTCCACCCGGCGCCAATCATCGTTGGGATGCGGCGCGGCCGGCGGATACAGATCGGCCAGCACCAACTCGTGCCGGTCCCGCAAGTAGTCGGCCAACCGCCTGCCGATGGTCCCGGCAGCCCCGGTAATCAGCACCCTCACGGGCGGTCGGGGTCATCCACGGGGCGGTTGCGCAGCAGGGACAGGCCCACGCGCGCGGCGCGACACTCGGGAGCCAGCGCCACCACACGCTCCAACGCTGCCTGCGCCTGGGGATTCTTGCCTTCTCGCGTGTAGTGGTCTCCCAGAGCATAGTGCGGCGCCCACCAGTCTCCGCGTAGCCGGATCCCTTCCTGGAGCAGGGATACCGCCTCCGCGCTCGCTCCCTCACCCGCGGACTGCCGTGCCAGCGCGTACCGCACCGGCCAGCAGTCTGCGTGCTTACTCTTCACTTCCGCGAGAAGCGCGCGCCACGCAGACGCCTGTGGGGATGTGCGGCGAGCAACACGCGCTTCGTCCTCTTCGACCGGCTCTCGCCACTGGAAACTCGCCCAGCGCTCGTCGCTCCGGGAGTACGCAAGCGGACCGAGTGGCGCTCCCTTGCCTGCAAGCCAGACGAGGAACGCACGCATCTCGACCTCCGGGCCGGCTCGCGCTTCGCCTCGGTACTCCAGTGCTGCCCGGAACGCGGTCCCGGCGGCGTCTCGCTGGCCGGCCGCCAGGCGACAGAGAGCCGCCCGGTAGCGCGCCTGGATCAGATCGCCGCGCACCGCAGGGGTGGTACGGCCGCGCAGTTTCTCGTCCCGCTCCGCGACAGCATCCAGGGCCGGGATGGCCTCGGCCCACTTCCCCTGGAGCACCAGTAGCGCTCCGAGCGTCGCGTGTACCCCAGGACTGGCGTCCGGACGAGACGTCGCTTCGCGAAAGTACGCGAGGGCGCCGGCATAGTTCTTGACCCGCAGTTGGAAGTTCGCCATCTGGGCACGCGCCTGCAGACGCAGCACGTCCAGCTTTTTTTGGACCGTCAGATCCACCAGTTTCTGGTAGGTCGCCTCAGCTTGTTTGGTCTGGTTCTGCCGTTCGTACACACGGGCGAGTCCGTAATACAGTTCGGCTTCCTCGGGGTGCTTGGTGATCCCCTCCTGGTATTCGTCAATTGCGGCCTGGTGCTGCTGATGAATGTAGCAGCGGTAGGCGCGAAGGCGGTACGCGTCCGCTGTGTCGGGCGCCAATTCCAGGAAGCGGATCGCTGCGGCGTCTTCCTGTGGGCCCCGGTTCAGCGCCTGGTTGATCTCCGTGAGCAGCAGCCACCCCTGGGCGTGCTTGGGATTCTCCGCCGCCACCGCCTCTGCGAACGGAAGGGCGCGCCGGCTGTTTCCCAGCACGCGCACGTAAAGATAGGCCAGGCCAAAGTTCCAGTCGAGAGTCCGCTGCTGTGCCGCTGTGCCCCGGGTGAGGGCCGGCTCCGCCCGAGTCGCTACATCCGGGGGCACTGTCTGGCGCACGAGTTTCAGCAACTCATTCTTGTTCGCCAGTGCGTAGTGCGCAACCAGCAAACCGCCCGAGACCGTCACCCCAGGCGGGGTGAGCTTGCGTGCCTGCTCAAACGCCTGCCGGGCGGGATCTGCCTGCCCGGCGGACAGGTGCGCCCAGCCGGCCTGATCCCAGAGAGCCGGGTCCTCGGGATTCCGTTCGGCAGCCTTGCGAAAGGCCGCGGCGGCTTCGACGACCTTGCGCTGGCGCAGCAAGTCCTCCGCCTCTCTGACGAGGCGCGAGGCATCGCGCTCTCGCACTTCACGAGAATCGGCGGCGCTTGCGGCCGGCGCCCCCTGCGACCAACCCGGGGTTCCTGCCAGCACCAAACCCAGGATCGCCAGACCAGCAGCGGCGAATTTCATTGTCGGGTCTCAAGCGTCGCGTTACGGATTGGACGCCCCTCCATCATTGGACGCGCCCGGCGGATCGGACGTTGCAGGGGGTGCGGCACTATTCGCTTCGGGGACGGCCGGCATGCTCGGCGCCGCGAACGACGGCGGCTGTACGGCGCCCTTGGGCGCAGGACTTCCTCCTGCCGTCCGACTTCGCCGGGCCGCCGGTCCCCCTCGATCCCCGGGACGGAGGGCCAGCTTCCGGTTGCGCCGGTGCCCGATCGAAGCGCCGGGAGACGACAGACCCCTCCCACCCTGCCGCCCTCGCGATGCGAACGGCGAGCTTGCGGCCAACGCAGACGCCATACGCGGCGGCGGCCGACGCTCATGGCGCAGTACCGGCTTCGCGGCGAGCCGGGATGGTGTGGCCCCCTGTGGAAGCTGCTCCGTCGGAGTGGGGGACGGAGTGACGACCTTCGCCGCCACCAACCGCACACCCTCGTCGAGTGGCCACGCGCGGGCATGAAATCGGGGCGTCTGCTGGGCCTGAAGCGCGAGATCGGTCAATGGAACGACCTTGTAGTGCCGCTCCCGAAATGCCCGCAGCAAGCGGGGCAGCGCCTTCACCGTCAGCGGCATCCGGTCGTGGCACAGCACCACATCGCCCGGCGAAAGGTGTCGCAGAGTGCGGCCGAGGATTGCCGCCACGCTCGTCGCCTGCCAATCCCCCGAGTTTGCGGAGGTATCCACGCGCACGAGCCCGAGGTTGCGCATGACTTCCAGAGCTTCGGGCGTGTAGACACAACCGGGCGCGCGTACCCAGCGTGTCCCCGAGCCGAGAATCCGTTGGAATGCTGCCTCTGTCCGGGCGATTTCCTCTTTCACTTCGTGGCGCGCCAGCGCGGGAAAAGAGTAGTGATGGTAACTATGATTCCCGATCTCGTGCCCTTCGGCCATGATGCGACGCACCACGTTGGGATACCGCTCCGCGTGGGCTCCGACGAGAAAGAATGTGGCGTGGATCCCCTCCCGACCCAGGACATCCAGAATCCGCGGTGTATTCACCGGATGAGGGCCGTCGTCGAAGGTTAATGCGATGTACCGTCCCTGTATCTTCCCTCCGTGGAACCAGGGCAACGACACTTTCTCCTGGCGGTTTCGCCGCGTACGCGCTCTCTCCGCAGCCGCGCGCGGGAGGTCTGGGTTGACCTGCGGAGGCTCCGCAGCCCGCGGGACCGGCCACTCACTGCGCAGGGACGAATCAGGCCGCACGGGCAGGTCCACCGGCGTCGAAACTGCTATCCAGGGACCGAGACTAAGGCTGACGACGAACGACGCAAGGATTGCCGGACAGGGACGAAAGCGCATGAGTGGAGGTGCAAAGGAGGAGGCGGAGGGGGATTGACTGATTAGTCTACTGCATAATGGTATTGTGATGTCCGAGTGCCGCATTCGAATCCTGGACGAAGAAGTCGCGAACAAGATCGCCGCCGGAGAGGTGGTGGAACGCCCGGCGTCCGTG
>SXGS01116111.1_pt1 | contig 10808 bp, 13 predicted proteins | sample 3174681 | NCBI WGS metagenome assembly SXGS01 (sample SAMN11356861, study PRJNA531348) | freshwater metagenome | isolation source: freshwater sample F1-80 | place: China: Fuxian Lake, Yuxi | collected 2017-12-25 | reverse complement strand
GTCTGGGTAAGTCGTTTCCAGTCTCAAGAGATTCCTAAATTTGGAATCATTTACCGCCCTTATCGTCCCTTCACGAAATGTTTCCGAAGCAAGGACGATGATTCGCCGCGGTGGAGGTCGATCTCTGCCAAATTCTGCAACGCACTCCATTAGTCCTATCGGCGTCGCAAGTCCGGGCGAGCAAAAAATGACCAAAGTTTGCATCCGCCGAGGACTGTGTGTCTCAACGGGAAACATGAAGAATCCGAACATTTCGATCCCTTCCTCTGCGTTCTTAGAAGGAGATCGGGATCAGCATTGTGTAGAGAACGCCTTCTGCTCGCGGAAACTCTGTCAGTTCCTTTGTTTGCGTTCGCCAGTCAAACAATTCCGAATCGGTGCTTTCGCCACTTTCGTTGGCAGGAGACGTGAGGAAATCACGGTATAAGGATAATCGCCCCGTGCGAATCCGAAGGAACGCCCGAAGTTTGGCGAGAGTGGTTAACACCTCGTCGAGCCCGATGCCTTTGTGGATTGCTTGCGATGTCGTTCGATGCCTTCGCAAGCATTCCAAACAGGCGTTGAATTCGACAGACAAGTTCAAGTTGATGTCGTCGAGATTGATGTCGGGAGACTTTTCATGCAGCCATCTCTTAGCAAGTCCGCAACCGCTATCAAAAACGGAAATTTCCAAGAATCGAACTCGGTCATTCGACTCCTTGCTCAATCGAGCAATGAATTCGACCATTGGTCCATTTTTACCGCAGGCATCCAAGAGGCTAGCTTCATTGGGTAATGAATGATGCTCGAAGATGAGCCCTCGAACCGATCGTCGGAATCGCATGCCGTCAATATCGCGGACTGCCCATTCATCCGTGTTCTTGAACAACTCGTGGAAGATCGCGCCAACTTCGTCATAAAGATCAGGAGAAACTGGGGTATCTCGGCGCAGCTTTGCCGCACGAATGATGCTCATTTTTGCGATCGCGACGAAGTCATCTCTTTGACGCAACGTGCCATTGGAAAAATAGCATTGAGGGATACTTTCCTTGGGGTGTCCATCCACGGTTGCGATAAAGACTCGGCTTCCATGGCCAGGAATCCCCGGAACCTCATCAACGCCAAATAAAGGAGACTGTCGAGTTGGCCTACGATTGCCATCCGGCCCCAACCAAATTTTGCGGATCTCGTCGTCCACTTTGCTTTTTGCAAGGGAGCGAAATGAAGCCTCCACAGTTCGTGGGACGACGTCTTCGGCGAGGGCAAGAGCGACGAAACCGAATGGGCGTCCGGCCAGAGTGTCGAGTTGTTGATTGGCGTCATCTGGTGTGGCCGCATGAGTCAACAGGACAGGTTTCTGATTTCTGCGTGCCCAAGTCACGATTAGCTGAATGAGGGCGGCTTGGCCGCCCACATAAGCCTTTTGCAAATTGACAGGCAACAACAATCGAGAGCTTTGAGACTGGTAAAGCAATTTAAGCTCAGCCTCGACGTCGTCAATCGTCTGCGGACCTTCGATTCGCTGGTCGCGAATCGGAGACGACACTGCAGTTGTCATCGAACATTCCCCAGATCAGAGAATCATCTTGAGAGTCCGAAAGTATTCGCCGGATCCCACAGTAAGGCTACTGATTTGCCCTGTTCTCAGCCAGTTACCGAAAACTCGCCGTAACGCCAAGTATTTTTCAAGGACGAAGGCTCGGCATTCCAGAAGCAATGAAGATCGGTGAAGAGGTCGCGCGGATACTTGAGCTTTGCCATCCGTCTATTCCGTATGTGAGATGTTTCTGCCACTGTCTAGCGCGACCGGTCAGCAAGCAAGGGAGTGATTGCGCACCACGCTTCGGTCGCATCGACCGAAGCAGGTTTCCGGTGTCACCCCGAGGATCGGTGCCACTCGTTTGTCAACGCGAGTATGCTTACGTTGTGCTCTTCCGCGTTGCCGCCATTGCCGACAATGACCGAGGGCCACGATATGCCGAAGGGGTCTTGAATTCGCTTCACGAAATCAATCGGCAGCAAGAAGCAGTTTGCCTGGAACTCAGCTCGCATCAAGGCACGGTGGGACTGTTCGTGCGAGTTCCAGCGGAGTTGGTCGCGACATTCACGCATGACTTCGCGGACACCTATCCCGGTTGCACTCTTTCAGAAATGCCCAATGAAGTTTGGAATACGACAGTACAAGTCTGGTCCGCGACTTTGCGGCTTTCAACGGATGTCTTTCCCCTCAAGACGCATCGACACTTTGAAGACTTGTTGCATCGGGAATTGACTGATCCGCTGGCTGGATTGCTCGCGGCTTTGCGTGGGCGGGCCAATGATTTGAGCGAGGCCAGGATTGCTCTCGTCATTCGGCCTTGCCGAGCGAGTTGGTATCGCACTGCTGCGAAAGTCGTCGCTCGGATCGAGCGGGGATTTCGATGGCCTCGACTTGCTCAATGGTACGCGACGCGATCGCGGAGTCAGTCTCGGTTGGTTCGTGCGATGGCGTGGATTGTTGGGCGATTGGCTCGGCACGCTGAGTCGCCGCGTGAAGTAGCTGATGCTCGCGACAAGCTGAGCAGACATCTCTTCGAGACTCACATTGTTCTGTCGGTCTCTTGCGCCGAGGACAAAACGAAGTTGGCTCGCGATGCTTTGAACCAACTTGTAGGTGCGTTTGGTCGGTTCACGTCGCACCGAGTCGCCTTTGGAGTGTCCAAGCTGCGACGCGGAATCCCGAAACGAAACGGACGTGGCTTTCTCCTGTCGGCCGAGGAACTCGCAACGCTTTGGCATCCGCCGACCGCGAATGTCCGCGCTGCGAAGCTGCGAACGGCACCGTTCCGAGAGTTGGAGCCACCGATCAAGCTCCCAGCAAAGGAACCAGAGCCGGGTGTCACACTGCTTGGGCGTGTGAAGTTTCGGGGCGAGCGGCAGCGGTTCGGCATTCGCCTCGATGATCGGCGACGGCATCTCTACGTCGTTGGCAAGACCGGCATGGGCAAGAGCACGCTGCTGCTCAACATGCTGGTGGATGACATCCAATCGCGACGCGGCGTGTGTCTGGTCGATCCGCATGGCGACTTGTCCGAGGCACTGCTGGAGCTGATCCCAAAGCACCGGACGAACGACGTGATCCTGTTCGACGCCGCTGATCGCGAGCACCCGGTCGCCTTCAACCCGCTCGCTTGCCGTGAAGTGTCGCAACGACCGCTGGTGGCCGACGGTGTACTGACCGTGCTCAAACGGCAGTTTGGGGAATTCTTCGGGCCTCGCATGGAAGACATCCTGCGGAACAGTTTGCTCGCGCTGTTGGAGTCGCCGGGATCAACGCTCGTCAGCCTGCAACGGCTGCTGACCGATGCGGGATTTCGGAAATCCATCACTGGCAGAGTCACCGATCCCGCCGTGCGACACTTCTGGCTGAGCACCTTTGCCAGTTGGAACGCCCGCTACCGTGTCGAAGCGATTGCACCGGTCGAAAACAAGATTCGCCAATTCCTCAGCAATCCAATCCTGCGAGCAATCATCGGACAGAGCCGCTCGACAATCGACCTGCGCGCCATCATGGACCGAGGCGACGCGATCCTGATCGTAAACCTGTCGAAAGGCCGTCTCGGCGACGAGATCTCACGGCTGCTCGGTTCGCTGCTCGTCAGCAGCCTACAGCTCGCGGCGATGAGCCGAGCAGAAGTGCCCGAAGCAGACCGTCCCGACTTTTGCATCACGATCGACGAGTTTCAAAACTTCGTTTGCGACGGCAACGGAACCTTCGCGACGATCCTGTCCGAAAGTCGCAAGTACCGGACGCCGTTTGTGCTGTCGCATCAGTTCTTGGATCAATTGGACGATGCCACACGCGCGGCCGTCTTCGGTAACGTCGGCTCCATGCTTTGTTTCCAAGTTGGAGCGGAGGACGCAGAAATCCTCGCGAAGCAACTCGGTGCCGACGCCACTGAATACGACTTGATGAATCTGCCGAAATTCACGGCCTATCTGCGCCTCTTGATCGACGGACTACCGTCGCGGCCGTTCTCAATGACGACTTTGGAGCCGGCGAAGATCCGTCAACACCGGGTCGATGCTATCCGCCGAGTATCCCGCCAACAGTTTGGCCGGCCGATCGCTCTGGTCGAACGAGAACTGCAATTGGCTTACGAAACATGAGTCGGTGAGTCATCTGCCATGAAACCCCGCTTGCGCTGTTTGTTTGCCTGCGCTACGGTCGAACAGCCTGACTCGCGTTGAGCCAGGCGATCGGAGCACATCGCTCTTTGACCACAATCGCAGGAGAGGAACATGGACCCGCAGGCCACATGGCAAGAACTTTTGGAGGCACGATTGAACCACGACTGGAATCGTGCCGAGGAACTGGCAGAAGCACTGCTGCCTTGGCTGCAACGCCGAGGATTCCCGCCGCACACTGTTGGCGACCCCAAACTTGGCACGCGATGGCATCATGCCGTCGCCTACTTCGTCTGTCATCTCGTGCTGGCCGATGTCAAGCAGGCCCGAAAGCGAGCTGAACGTCAGAGAGCGTAACGCTCACCCCAAGCACGACGCTTGGGGTTTATCTTGTGCCGATAGGTCATGACTTCACCGCAGCATCGGAATCTCGGTCGCAGCGTCCCGTGGTATGCTCACTGACGAGCGATGCAGTCCGTCACCAACGAAAACTTCGGCCCGCTAATCGCCTACCTTGTACCGGGAGCGACCGTGCTTTTCGGCATCAGTCAGTTCGAGCCGGCGCTCAAGTCGTGGTTCGCCATCAGTCCGGCCCAGGCTCCCACTATAGGGGGATTCCTTTACCTCACAATCGCGTCAATCGCATGTGGTATGGTCGTGAGCGCCGTCCGGTGGGCGGCGGTTGACACCTTGCACCATGCCACCGGTTTGCCGCTCCCGCCGCTCGACTTTTCAAAGCTCGGTCGCAATGTCGAAGCGTTCAATCTGCTGATTGAGATTCATTACCGCCACTACCAGTTCAACGCAAATATGCTTGTGGCCACGGCCATCGCGTTTGCGAGCTATCGTATCCAGCAGCCGGCACGATTCGGCTGGTTGGATATCGGGTTTGTGCTCGTGGAAGTGATCTTTTGGGCGACTTCGCGGGACACGATTCGCAAATACTACGAACGCGGGGCGCAACTTCTCGGAAGCAAGCATTGCATTCCAAATCAGAAACTGAGCGGTATCCGCTTGAGGAAGTCAGACAGCGACAGGCCATAAAGCTTGCAGAAGAATGCCAATTCAATCACGTCGATTCGCCGTTCGCCCGATTCACATTTCGAGACGAACGATGCGTGCGACCCAAATTTCCGCCCGACTTCGGTCTGAGTCAGCCCAGAATCAAGGCGAGCTTGCTTCAAAGCATCCAAAAGCGAGGCGTATTGCTTCGTGAACTTGGACTTCTTCATTGAACCGATGGCTTTCGCGACTTCGTGGGAGTTCTGTCTTGCAGCACGGTAGGTCCGTGCCTACATTTTCCCAAAATAGGAAATTCCCATTGTGGGAAAATCAGAACAGTCAGCATCACAAAGGAGAGCGATCATGGCCAATGGTGGAAGCAAGCACCCGACAATTCCGCAGCAGGAATCCAAGACGGCGGGACAGACCGCGACGGAGCAGACCAAGACCGAGAAGAAATAGCGTCTGAATCTGCCCTCAATTTGAAACTGAGCCTGACCGACGCATGAGGCGTCGGGGCAGGCTCGCTTTATTTTCAGGCCAAGCTATTAAGCCGAGGATTCTTCACGAATCGTCGCGATCGTGAACCAGCACCGTGAACTCTCCATCGGGGTCAATGCAGACTTCCACCGGTGGGTCGAGGTTCAAACAAGTATTGGTTTCGTCAATCTTTCGCAGGACCGTTTCGATGTCGAGATATTCCGGCTCGCACTGAAAGACATCGTGAGCCAGCCTCGTCCATGCTTCGTTTGAAAGCTGCAACAAGGCTTGTTCGACCGAAGACGGACGTTTTTCTGGTAAGCGAGTCACCGTCGCATCAGCGCTCGCATTCCAAAAGAAGTCCGATCCGAATGTCAGTGGGTAAGCCACGACAGCAGATTGCCGGAATCGACTTGCGATGGCAACGGGGGGGCGTCACCAAACGGCGGTGGGCAGCGAAGTGACGTTTGACGGACTCTGCGAACTGTGGCACGCTGCGTTCCTTCGGTCCTCCCTTGGCAAAGTCTTCAAAAGCAGCGGCACCAGAATCGGATTGTTCGGAATACGCCGGACGCCTGACGGACGCGATCCATCGAATGGCTGACGAGTTGCGCGTGGCCAGGGAAGTGATGGATGAGATTCGGGAGGATTTGGGCTGGGTCACACGAAACGGAATCCCCGGCCACCGCGACGATCACATCCAGCTCTTACGCATGGCTCGAAATCCGCTGGCCTCGGATGCGAATGAGCGACTTGAAGCGCGCTTAATTCACGGCTCGGCATCCGATTCGACGGACCTGACCGCTGGCAAGCTCGACGAACTCGTGTCTGAGATCGCCGAGATTGTCACCGTGGTCGGTCAGGAACAACTCGATTTGCTGCTCTCGGCACTCGACATTGCGCGCGACAAATTGCTCACCGCGATCAAGTCTCCCGTGGCCGATCCCAGGCCGCGAAACAAGTCCACTGACGCCCAGCATCGCGCGGAATCCGAGTCCCCGCCGACGCCGACAGGGCATGGCCGCCTCTTCTGATTTCGTTTCCAATCCGTCGCTTGGCGAAAGAACAATTCTTTCATCCCGAATCGGCTGATCTTCTCAAGACGCTTGATGAAGCCGCACACCGAAGCGGGACGAGCCGTGGGCAAGCCTTTGACGACTTCCTTCAGATGGTCGTGTGCAACCTTTCCGGCGGACGCATGGAAGCGCAGTACCTTGACGTCGTGAAACGCTATTCGCGCGGCGAGCCAGGCAAACGCGGCTGCGATTCGCTCGCCAAACTCTTTGGTCAAGCCGTCGTCGCGATGGAGGAAACTCACGACGGAATGAAGGACATTTTGGGCGACCTGTTTCAAGGAGGAATCACCTATGGTGAGGCCGGGCAATTCTTCACGCCTGAAAATGTTGGCCGCATGATGGCCCAAATGATGGTCAGTGATGTGCCGGAAGAAGTGCAACACCAACCCAAGCGTGTTTGCGATCCAGCTTGTGGAAGCGGCCGGCTCTTGCTCGCCGTCGCGGAGATTCAGCGTCATTGGATCTTCGTGGGACAGGACATTGATTTGCGATGCGTCCGTATGACGGCGATCAATCTCGCGCTGCGGAATCTGTACGGCTACGTCATTTGGGGAAACTCACTCGCCGATGAGCGGCGGCTCGTCTATCGCACCGGCTTCAATCTTGCAGGATTTCTCTGCGAAGTGCCCGTCGGCGAATGCCCGGAACCGATTCAACAGCTTGCCATGAATGCAAATCGAGAAGCCGAGTCACCACTCGGATCAAATGCCTTGTCATCGTTTGATTCGGACGTAATGAGCGTCGAACGCATCGCATCGCCGAAAACTCAGCTTCGCCTTTTCTGAAGTTCACCGGTTGAGCCGTTACTCTCAGCTCCAATTTCTCCGCAACTCTGCTTGCGCTTGATCGAAAAGTCTGGCATGGTCGCTTTTGCATCAGGCATTTCGCTTGCTGCCTCTCGCTCAGAGAGTCCAGCGTTCATTCACAGTCAGGAGTGAGGTCATGTCGAACGACACAAAGGCGAGGCAACCAAAGTCGCCGGAGAAAAGAATCGGACCATTTGCCGGTGGGATCGGAGTTGCCATCTGGCTCAATGAAGCGACGGAGGAAGATGGCTCGGTTCGCCATTTTCGTTCGCTGACAGTCAACCCTCGCCGCTACCTGGATAAGAAGTGCGGCCAATGGAAGGACGCCGCGTCTTTCCAGCCGTCTGACTTACCGGCATTGCTCTTTTGTCTGTCGAAGGCCCAAGAGTACTGCTACGAGACGCCGGTCCCCGGCCAGGAAGACACCGATGCCCCCGGATTGGAGGGCGAAACCGGCGGCCGATTCTGATCGCTGGCTCTTCGAGCCGATCCCCAAGCGAACTCGCTTGGGGATCGATTTCGTGAAGTGAGTTCGGCAGAAAGTCGAGCGACTACAACCAGGCAGTGAATCTCGACCTTGGCATTGGATCGTCCATCCATGAAGTGTCTGGCTCAGGGAGCCGTCTCACTTCGTCAACGGTCAACCAGCCACGCGGCAACTTGATGTCTCGAAGGCCGCCGTTCTTTGTGAGCCAACGAAGACATCGCTGCGTCTCACAAGCACGAGCAAGGTCCAGAGTGGCTCGAACATCTTGCGAGACATAATCCAGAACTTCGTTCGTTCGCCCGTCCGCCCAAAGTTGTGGGGCCATGTGCGGTTCGATGCCCTGCGACTTGCCTTGAAGCCCCATCGCTTTGGCTGCGCGATCCAACCCGCTCGGGAATCCAAGTTCGCAGAAGGCATGAAACATCATGTCCACATGGCTGAGTGCTAATCGCTTGCAGGCATCGGACATTCCAGATTCTTCAGCCAGAATGTCGAAATCGAATCCGAGTCCGTTCCAGGTCAAGATCGTGAACCCGTTGTCCACGAATTCTGAAAGCAGATGCACGAGTTCCGCCGCTTCGAGACGGTTCATTCGGGGCGCGGGTTTGTCATCATCGGCTAACGTATTCGCTTCCGGTGCGTGAGACGTCACGGTGACATCGAACAGATTGGCTCGACAACGTCGGCCGGCTGTTGGCTCTTCATTATGGATGCGATTGCGCGTATTGCGATCAAGGGCCACGATGGGTGTGTCTGTTCGATGTTCGAGCAGATAGCACCTGAAAATCGTTCCTTTTCACAATCGGAGGCCCCTATGAGCACGTTGACCCAGGCACATGACGAATTGTTTCGACGAAGACCGGATGAGTGTTTCTCGTCGGTCGAGTCCCTGATCCAGCATTGCCGGAATGAGCATCGGGAATCGCAGGACCGCTGGCATTTGCCAACACGCCTGCAACCGACCGTCGTTGGTGGAGAACTCGCGTTCTCCGCTGGCGATGACGGCGAATTCATGCTCAATGACTGGAGCTTCTCACAAATCTGCCGCTTGTCCGGTGTCGCCAAGGAGACTGTCAATCGGCTCTCACCAGACACTGCGCGAGCGGTTCTGCGAGAGACGCTCCCGAACGGAGCAAAGCCGATGCAGATTCTGACGACCGGGCCAAGCATTCGTTCGATTCACGGAGCCGCTTACTCGCGGCTGTGGAACAGCGAATTGCTGGAGACAGTGGCCGAATGCGCCGGCGAGTTCTCGCCGCCGCAAACTGCCATGACCGGTGCGACGGGGTTGTATTGCGGGGAACAAGACTTGTTCTGTTTCCTCATTGATCCCGCCGGCTGGATCGAGATTGGCGAAGAGGCGTTCGCCCCCGGATTCTTTGTTTGGAATTCGGAGGTTGGACGTCGCTCGCTCGGAATTTCGACGTTCTGGTTTCAAAAGGTCTGCCAGAACCACATCGTTTGGGACGCGACGAACGTCGTCGAGTTCACTCGCAAGCACACGGGCAACGTCCGTGAATCGCTGCTGGAAATTCGGCGGATGATTCAAGCATTGCAACAACGACGCGACGAACGCAAAGACTCGTTCGCAACGGCCGTCCGCAAAGCGATGGCGACCAACGTGGCATCGGACAGCGACGAAGCCATGAAGTTCCTGAGCCAACACAGCCTGCCTCGCGACACGATCGAGCGGGCCGTGAAACAACTCGGCCACGACGGCAAGCCCTTCACGCTCTGGAATCTGGTCGATGTGCTCACGCACATGAACGTCAATCTCCGCTATGCCGGAGATCGAACCGAAGCCGATCAGAAGGTTGCCAAGCTCATGCAATTGGCCGTCTGAATACGACCAGGACAACCCTTTTCAGGACAACGCTCTGCACTTGTTGCAGAGCGTTTTTGAAAGTTGACAGGTCTCAGTCAAAGAAGCTGAATTGCCACGAATCCGAGACGCTCTTAATGAAATCTGCCAGTCCTGATCTTGGATTCGACTGCTCTGGATTTCGTTTTGTCTTCCGCTCCTACGCGGCTTTTCTCTCGTATGAGGAAACCAACCCACCGACGTAATGACGGACTTCGATTTTATCCCGCGTGAGACTGATGACCTCGTTCGGAGCCTCGCGAATCGGCGGTAGATGATCACGCTCCATGTGGGCTCTTTTTTTGTTGTAATAGTCCACAAATTCAGAAACGACGTGATCCAAGTGGCGATTGCCAAACAGGATGAACTTGAAAAGGCATTCGTACTTGATCGTCTGAATGAATCGCTCAACACGTCCGTTTAGGTTCGGCGAGGCTACCGGCAAAACGTTGGTGCGGATTCCCTTCGCTTTCAGTGTCGCCGTGAATTCCTTGGTGAATTTGGTGTCCCGGTCGTGCATGACGATCGACGGCTTCTGCTCACGAGTCATGGTTTGATCGAGGAACTCCGTCGTCTGCTCCACGACCCACGCGGAATAAGGATGCTCGGTGGACGACGACACGATCACTTCGCGACTGCTCAAGCACAGGAACGCCATCAGATACAGGTCGCGCAAGCCGTTGACTGTGACCGCTTTGACCGAGAAAAAATCCACGGCCCACAATGTCTCTGTATGACGCTTGATGAAGTTGTCCCAGCAATCGGAAGTCTTATCTGGTCCAGGTTTGATGCCCTCTTCCTTCAAGATGGTGCGAACCGTCTGCCGGCTGATCCCTTTGATCCCTAATTTCCGCAGCTCGCCAATGATCCGCGTCAAACCGTAACCGATCTACATCTCTGGAAGATGCTGATGACAAGGTCTGTCCGGGCAAGACGGTGTTGGATAGAGT
>SXGS01595682.1_pt1 | contig 10809 bp, 12 predicted proteins | sample 3174681 | NCBI WGS metagenome assembly SXGS01 (sample SAMN11356861, study PRJNA531348) | freshwater metagenome | isolation source: freshwater sample F1-80 | place: China: Fuxian Lake, Yuxi | collected 2017-12-25 | reverse complement strand
TGGGTGGTCAGGAGGGGGAGGGGGAGACTTTTGGTATGTGATTGAGAGAGAAAAGAAGAGAGAGAGGAGAGGAGTAGGGAGAGAAAAAATGGAAGGAGAGAGTGGAGAGAGAGAAGAGAAAAGAGAGAGGGAGAGAGGGGGTGGTGCGTGGGCTTTCAGGTGACAGCGCGGGATACGGAGATGTTGGCGTGGATCGGTAGGAACCGATTGGCGACAGGCGATCAGGTCGCGCGCCGATTCGGCTTGCAGAGGACGAAGGCATACGCGCGATTGCGGGGGCTGAAGGCGGCTGGGTTGGTGCGACACGAGAGCCCGGTTCGAGGGGCTGGGGTGTTCTTGGCAACACGTGCGGGACTGGCGCTGGCCGACGTCGACCTGGCGCCGGCGACCGTGGCGCTCGCGATGCTTGAGCACGACTTGGCCGTGGTCGACGTGTCGATCCTGCTTGAGACCAGGATGGGCGCCGCGGTGCTCACCGATCGCGAGCTGCGTCGAGACGCAGCGGTCGCGGATCGGTCGGGGGTGCCCGACCTGGTCGCGCTGCCCGACGATCGCCGGCGTCTGGCAGTCGAGGTGGAGCTGTCGCGCAAGTCGCGAGCCCGAGTGAGCCAGAAGCTGCGCTGGTACACGCAGAGCCCCGACTACACGGCCGTCGTCTATTTCGTCCGTGACGATCGCGACGCCGCGCGCATCAACGAGCTGGCGACCGAGGCGGGAGTCGACCGAAGCCGCCTGGTCGTGAAGCTGCTTCCCGGGGCCGCGACCAGCCCCGCGCCGGCGGCAACGTCTGCGCCGATGCTTGAGCAAGAGGTCGTGTCGTTCGTCGCCGGCGACCGCGAGGATCGCGAAAAGATCCTTGCTCAGTGGCAGGCGCGCTACGCCGCACAGGAGGCGATCTGATGGGTCGCATGCTCGGCACACTCGCGATCGGGATCGGGAGCAGTCTGATCCGCATCGGTTGGCGGGCCTTCGTGGTGCTGCCGATGATGCTGGCGTTCGCGATCGTGCGATCGTTGCCAAAGCCCCTGGCAGTGTTCAGCCGGCCACCGTGGCTCATTCCCCTAGTTCTGACTGGCGTGAGCGCAAACGCGCTTCTGTGGCTGCTGAGGGACCTGTCCATCCGAGGTGCGGAGCTTGGAACGCTGCTGGCGCTCGCCGTGGTGATTGTGGCGCTACTGACCAGCTACCTGAGCTTGGGCTACGGCCTGATCGCCACGGCGTCACGTCTGGGTCTGCACACATCGAGAAACGAGCCGGTGACGTTCGGATCCGACAGCGCCGTGGTGGACTTCATGTTGGTCGCGACGTACCCGCCGCGGTTCATCGGTCGGGCGAGCGTGCTGCTGGCCAAGGACACGACGCGCGCGATCGTGGGCGGGACACCGCTTCGGCATGCTCGCGATCGCGCGAACGCGCGATCGGCGCGCAGCCAGGGCGCCGTGGTGCTGCTCGGTCGAGACACTGACGCGGGCGACCTGGTCGGGCTGACCGCTCCCGAGCTGGTTCGTCACACGCTGATCCTTGGTGCGACCGGCTCGGGCAAGACGACCACGCTTCGCCGGATGCTGCACGACACGATCGCTCACGGCATGGGTGCCGTGCTGATCGACCTGAAAGGCGATCCGGAGCTCGCGGCCGAGCTCGAACAGCTGGCGCACCACCACGGCCGCTCGTTCGCATCGTTCTCGGCTACGCCTGGCGAGCGCCGCGACTACTGGAACCCGCTCGCGATCGGGCACCCGCAGTTGCAGCGCGACAAGCTGATCGCGTTGTCGGAATGGTCGGAGCCGTACTACCGCACGACCTGTGAGCGCTGCGCGCAGCTGGCCTTCGCCGTCTACGAGCGCGCCGGCACAAGCCCGACGATCAAGGACCTGGTGCGGCTGCTCGACTCACCGATGCAGCTCGGGCAGATGGTGCACGCTCAAGCCAACAGCCCTGACCTCGAGTTCATCCACGGCTATGTGGCCGACGTCGCCAGCGATCGCCAACAGCGAAACGCGCTCGCAGGCTTCGCAGCGCGAATCGGAACGCTGGTCGACCCTGGGGGCGCGCTCAACTACAACGGCTGCGAACCAGAAACGGTCGTCGACATCGGCACAGCCCTGGACGAGGGCGGGATTGTCGTGTTCAGCCTCAACAGCTCGCAGGCGCGGGCGACGGCCGAGCAGCTGGCATCGCTCGCGCTGCTCGACGTGACCAACGTTGTCGGGCAGCGCACCAGCGAGGGCGGGCCGCCGGTGCCGGCGATCGTCGCGCTCGACGAGTTCTCAGCGCTCGGCGGCGACCACGTGCTCGGCCTGCTCGCTCGCGCACGCAGCGCCGGCATCGGCGTGATCCTGTCGACCCAGGAGCTAGCCGACTTGTCACGCGTTGACGAGGGCTTCTGCCAACAGGTGCTCGGCAACACCAGCGCAAAGATCGTCCACCGCCAGGACGTCCCCGACAGCGCGGAGCTGATCGCGCGCATCGCCGGCACCGAGCAGACCTACAAGCCCACGTACCAAGTGGACGAGTCGGCCGTCCACGGGATGCTCGGCAACGCGCGTACCGGCTTCGGCAGCGCGCGCCCGGTCGAGGAATTCCTGATCCACCCCAACACGATCAAGCGACTCACCACCGGCCGCGCCCTGGTGATTCGCAAGGACCCCGAGTTCCATTGGAGCATTACAGCGATCGACCCGCCGCCTGCGATCGAGACACGCGCGCCCACAACCGCCGCGGCGTCGATCACCGCACCAACGATCGCCGCGGCGACGGCACCGATCGAGCAGGACGTGCCGGCGCCGATCGAGCAGGACGACACCGACGACGTTGAGACAGCGGAACCGGCACCCGAGGCACCGGCCGCCGCGTTGGAGCCGGAATCCCTGTTGGCCGCGCTCGATGCAGCGCTTGGCGACGAGGAACCACCAACCACCAAGCCGGCGGAGGTGGGTTAGGTGGCTGGCCTCACCAACCGAGAGCGGTTGCAGTTGGCGTTCCCGCTGCTGGCGATCGGCGCGACGATCGCGACGTTCGCGATCGCTGGCGTGATCGGAGACCCACGCCCAGCCAAGGCGCCGCCCGCCCCACCACCACCGAAGGCGCAGCAGGTCCCGTCGACGACGCTCGTGGCGCCGATTGGTGGGCTGACCCGTATCTCGCAAGCGACCGTCCTGACGTGGATCGACTCGTTCAACAACCTGACCGAGCACGAGCTGTCTCCCGGGCAGCGAATCACGGGCGCCGGCAGGACCGCGGACAATCGCTGGGGCTACCTGGCTACCACCGCAACGCGTGAAGGCGACCTGGCCGGTCGATACGTTCTCTACCGGTCCGACACCTACGGCTGGCAGGTCGTCGGCGTCACCGATGGAGCGAAGCGCATTCGCGACTGCGACCGCACCGACCCACCGCCGGCGAGCTTCGCGAGGCAGCTGCAGCGCGATCGCTTCGTCTGCGGATACGTCCAATAACGCCGAAGGCCAACGGCTCGCGTCCGGACTCCCGCGCGCTACAATTCGTAACGAGGTGACGGCCCCGTCAGGCCTGCACACCTGCACACCCTGCTCAAGCCGCCCGCCAAGGGCGGAGCAACGTGTCCAGTGTGAAGGTGACGGGAGACCCATGAGTGGAGCAGAGCCAAACGGGGCGACGCTGACGCCGCCGACGAAGGCAAAAGTCGGATGACCCGCGCCAAAGCGCGACGCCGATGGAACGACGAGATGCTTGCCTGGCACGAGAAGTTCGTCGCGCAACGCATCGAATGGCAGCAGCGAGAAGCGTTCGAAGAAGCAGTCGAGCGAGTTCGTCCTAGTGGATTTCTCCCGCAGCACCTCGACCGACTCCGATCCCGGCTGGCCACCGACCCACAGAGACCATCGCCGGTATTTCGATGTCGGGGGTGCCGCCAGCTTCGTCGTCGGCTGATCACGTACAACCACACCGACTGGATTTTGGGATGGCAGGCCCCGCGATGGTGCGACGACTGCAGCGCGCAGCGAGAGGAGTATCGCTGCCTCGAATGCGGCAAATATGGATTACGGGACCCCGCGTGGCGCGGCTATCGCCGCGTCCTGTGTGATCGCCACTACGACATTCGGCGGGACGTGCGCTGCCCCCGGTGCGAGGACCCGTTCGGTCCGCGAGACAAACGCCAAGGGGAGTACTCGCTGATTTGCGGCCCCTGCGTAGACCGCTCGAACGCGAGGCGTCTTCGATGGACGACTCCCGCCCTGATTTCAGGACAGCCGGGCAAGGTGTACTTGCTCGTGGTCTGGCAGAGCCGCGCATGCAAAGTCGGCTTCATCGGTCGTCACGACCGTTCCGTAAGGGACCGGATTAAGGACATGCAGACCGGCAATCCGTACCCCATTGAGGAGTTGGCGGTTCGGGACAGCTACAAGAGCGTGGAAGCCGCCCTCCTTGAGCGGCTGAGACCCCACAAGCTGCCCGGCGGTAGCGAATGGTTCCGCCTCTGCGATGACGTCCTGGCGGCGTACGAGAGCGTCCACCACGAGGCCGCACGACTCGCGGCGGCGGAGCAACAGCGCCGTTTGTCAGCAGTGAAGCAGCGCCAACGGGTGGACGCGTGGATGTCGTAGTCGGGTCGAGCGACCGATGTTGGATAACTGACAAAATCCAACACTTCAATTGCGCTCGAATGCAGGGCTTTATTGAAGCGACGGGATTACGTCCGCGGCCGGGACGTAGGTTCGGTCGATTCGACGACGGTAACTCGCCAGATCTGCTTGCGCGGCTGCCGCGTTACTTCTCGTCCTCTTCCCACTCCGCGAGCGTCAGCGGCTCCAGGGAAACGACCTCGAGTTCGGAGTCGCAGCTTTTGCAGACGACGATTTCGCTTAGCTCAACGTCGGCGTCGACTTCGACGTCCTCGTCGCAGACCGGACAGGTGACGATAGCGACTGTCATCAGCTCGGCTCCAGCATGTCTGCGATCGCGATCACGTGGTCGCGCAGCGTGTCGAGGTCCTGGTCAGACAGCGCACGAAGGCTGCCGGCGGCGTGCAGGCGCTCGATTGATCGGAATACGCTCTCGCGAACGCTGCCCTCGGTAAAAACGCTGAGGAAGCGCTGCCAAGCACCAAGGGGGATACCGGCGATGTCCTCGCTTTCGAACAGGTGGTCGACGTCGGTCTTCATCAGTCCGGTGCGAGCATGTCGTCCGAAGTTGCCGCCGCCGTCGCTCGCGGGCACGTCAAGGATTGGGTCGCTGCTGCGCGGATACGGATCGGCGACTGCCGAAAAGGCGATCGACCGGTCGGCCGTCGACTCGCGGTCGTGCTGCCACCACCAGTTGCGGTACTCGGCTGCGTGACGCGCGCCGATGACGTGCGGCCGGAACAAGCGGGGCGATCCAGAGATGACCTCGGACAGCGCCCAAGGGAACACAACAAGCAGATCCTGCGGTGCGCACACCGCCGGCGTCACCTTGAACCGGGCGCTCGGTTCACGCTCCTTCGCGAGGGCGTACCAACCCTTCAGTTCGATCCCCATCAGTATCGGCGGGTCCGCCTCCGGCGCAGCTGCCCGCAGCAACACGTCCGGAAATGTCTGAGGCTGTCGCACGAACTCGTAACTGACGTACTCGCCGCTGCGATCCCAGGTCGTGGCACGTATCGCGTTCAGCGCGTCCACCACCTGCGACTCGATCGTCGCGCCGAGCGACGCGCTCAGGCTGAACAGATCCGTCGCGATGATCCCCTTGAGTTGCAACGGTGACGTGAACAACGTGGGAAGTGCGTATAGCGCCTCACGTACGTCCTCAAACAGCGATCGATGCGCCCACGTCGGGTCGGGCTCGATCGGAAGAGGAGCAGGCTGGGCCGGGTCACTCATTAGCATTCCCGTGGGTTCCCCGGAGCCGGTTGCTGGCCAGCTCGAAGAAGTCGGGATTGATCTCCGCGCCTACGCACCGCCGACCTAGCTCCGCGGCTGCGACCCCCGTCGAGAAGGTCCCAGAGAATGGATCCCACACGACGTCGCCTGGATCGGTCGAAGCGGTGATGATGTTGCGAAGGATGCTGAGGGGCTTCTGATTTGTATGCAGCGGCTTGTGGCGATCCTTGAGACGCTCGGCGCCACGGACCGCGGGCTCGTCCCAGCAATTTGTCAGGCCGTGGATGTGGTTCCACTTCGCCCTGAGCTTCGACCACTGCTTACCTGTAACCGAGCGCTTGCCGTCGATCGAGAAGTAGGGCCGCTTGGTGGGCGCGCCATGCTCGTTGGCGTAAGCAACAAGCCGCTCGATCATGTCGGCTGGCGGGAAGTACCACATGTGGTCGAGCGTCAGATACTTGCGGGTCGCGGCATTCGCCACGCCGCACGCATCGTTGGATCGGTACAGCGGCAGTCCGGAACGCTCCCACTCGTGGCGCAGCCACTCGCGCAGAGGCAGCAGCTCGCCAGTCTCGGTCGGCAGCGTGACCTTGCGAACGTACTGGACGCACACCTCGGTCACGACCGGGAACTTGCGGATCGTCGTTCCGTTGACGTTGCCTGCGACATGGGCCATCCCCTTGTTCCAGACATGGCACGTGCGGTACTCCCAACCATGCAGGTCCATGACCGGATGGACGAGCGCCCAGCCAAGCTCGGTTCCCCAAAACCACAGGGTCGTTTCCGGCAGCGCGCGCTGCGTCCAAGCTGCGACGTGCGGCGCGTACCACTCGGGCAGGCCCTCAGGGGTGGGCGGGTCGCCGGGAAAGCCAGCAACGCCATACGGGCCGTCGACGACGATCGCCGTCGGCTTCGGCCAGGCGGCGTAGAAATCAGTCGCATCACCCAGGCGTAGCTCGACGCCGTCGACGCGCGTGACGTCCGGCGCCGTTACGCACTTTGCGCGCGCTGGCCGGCGCTTGGTACGAACAGCAGTAGACATGAAGGTCCTTCCCCCGCGCGCGGGCCGCGCGGACCGCAATCTACCGGCGGCGGCTGACGCACCCGAGTCCGGCAGGAGTCCCAGAATCCCCGTGGAAGGGTGTTTCCACCGTGCCTTGCACGGTGGCTTCTACGGGTCAGGAAGGGCTATTCCATGGAGTTGTTGACGCTGAAGGATGCCGCCGGCCGGGCCGGGTGTAGCACCAAGACGCTGCGCAACCGCATCAAGAGTGGCGAGCTGCGCGCGCTGAAGAAGGACGGTAAGCACGGGCCGACCTTTTTCGTGCCCGAGGCAGAGCTGTTGCGGATGATGGCAATCGAGCCGCCCGGCGGTCGTTCCGCGCCGACGCCACAGGAGCGCTCTTCCACGGTTTCCGCCCAGCCTTCCACGGTTTCCACGGTCGACGAGCAGGGTTCTTCCACGGTGCCCGTTGTCGCCCCGCCAGCCGAGGCCGCGCAATTCTCCGGCGACGTGATTCTCCGGCTGACCGACCGGCTGGAACAGCAAGCCCAGGAGCTGGGGCGGTACAAGGCGATCACGGAGCGTGCGGAGTCGCTCGAATCGAGAGAGCGCGAGCTTCAGACGGAGCGTGACCGCCTGGCGCTCGAACTCGCACAGGCCAAAACCGAGCTGGACGTCCTCCGACGAGAGCAGCTACGCAAGGGCAAGCGGTGGTTCGGCATCAAGCGCGCTTCCACCGTTCCGCACGGTTCTTCCACGGTGGCGGCACCCGAGAACGCGGGGGTTAGTTGACCCGCGCCTACCTCAAGGACTCGCGCGGCCTCCGCGCGTTCATGGTCGAACGCGCCATCTTCGAGCGCCGGGACCTCACAGCGCACGAGAAGCTCGTGCTCTGCTACTTGGCGATGCGTGCGAACTCAGAATCAGAGTGCTGGCCCAGCTACAACACCATCGGAGCCGACTGCTCCATGAGTCGGCGGCAAGCGATGCGCGTGGTCGGCACCCTTGAGGACAAGGGCCTCCTGACCAAGTCGAGCCGCAGCAACGACCTCGGCCGATTCACCAGCAACCTGTTCCGACTATTCAGCGCCGAGGAACCCGTTTTTCCACCGTCGCAGGACCCTGCCGGCGACGATGGTGACACGGAGTCACCATGGCATGCCGGCCAGGGCAATGGTGACTCCCAGACACCACCCGGTGACTCCACGGCACCGACCCCGGTGACTCCGAGTCACCTCTATGAACAAGACCAATTGGAAGGGGAGTCAGGGAATAGGCGACGCGCCGCGTTGCCACCGTCCACGCTGGAACCGGCTCTCGGAAGCTCCACGGTGGACTCGCCGGATCCGTCCCATAGCCAGCTTCTCTCTATTGCACGTCATCCGGCGCGACCTGCAGCCGTCGCAAGCGACGACAGCAGCTCACCCCGAACGACGCGCTCGGAGGCCCAGCGACGCGAGACTGCCGAGACAGCCGCCGCATTTCTGCTGACCGCGACAACCCGACGCGTCGATCGCAGTCCGCTTCGAGCGGAGGAGCTGCTGCCCGCGATCGACCGCGAACGCATCCAGCACCGAACGTTGCTGGAGGGGATGGGATACGACGCGTCGAGCGTATTTGAAGGGCTCGTCTGCGCAACGTGCAGCGGCACGGGCAACGTTGTGGTTGCTTCCGGTGATCAGGTCGAGTGCCCAGCCTGCAGTCAGCAGCCAGCGCTGTTCTGATCGCCGGGGTTGCGGCCGTCAGGACTCGCGAGCAGCCGGGCGATGCCCTCGCTGCGAATGCGCTCACGTTCGAACCAGCCCTGAGTTTCCGGATCATCGAGCAGCCGCGCCCACATCGCGTCCGATTCGGAAAATGGATTGCGGGGTGCCTGGGGTCGCTGCGTCACGGGATGTGCCCTTCGATCGTCAGAGAAACATCGGCATGCGGATGGCGTTCTTGAGACACCGGCAGCGCGGGGGGCGTCATTGCCACGTGGGCAGCCTGAGGCTGTTCTGCGGCCCTGTGAGCGATCGGCAGCTACGCTTGGGGCATGCTGTGGATCCTGATAGCCGTGGCGCTCTGGGCGTTGTTTCGTCCGAGACGCTGAGACCAACCGCACGGTCCAGTCGACGAGTCGCCCTTCCCTCCCGTTGCTTTTGCCTTCCCTCACCCTTGAAGGGGGAGGGAAAAGCAACGATCGCGCCGCGCAACGGCGCGGGTGCAGTCCCTACCAGTAGGTGGGCTTGGGCTTGGGACCACGCTTCTTCGGTGGGTCGCCGGCGTCTCGCTCGCCTCGCGGCTCAACATCGACTTCCGCCGCGGCGTCATGGGCGCATTGACGGACCACCGCTGCGTGATTCGCGAACGCGCTCCAATCGGTGGCTTGCGCACTGGTTCGCAGCCGATCGGCAAACGGGGCGTACGCCAGCTGCAGCTGCTTGTCGCATTGCTCGGTGACGGTCACGAACACTCGACGACGGTCCGATGGGTCCGGGAATCGCTTGACCAGGCCGCGAACTTCGAGTCGGTCGGCAAGTGTGGTTATCGCGGCACGGCTGAGGCCGATGCGGTCGCCAAGCTCGCTCATGGTGCATCGTCCACCGTCCCAAAGTGCCAGCAGTGCCGACAGCTCCTTTGACGAGGTGTTGAGCGTGGGGGCGAGCTTGAGGCTCAATCCATCGAGCGCGGCGTGGACGCGCAGAGCAAGCCGCCACGCGTGGTCGGGATCGTCGCCTAGGCGTTCAACGTCGGAGCGCATCAGCTGCACTACGTCGGTCCACAGCTCACCGTCCGATGCGGACGCTGAAGGGGCCGGCGTGTCTCTGGGATCTGCAATATCGTTGAGTGTCGACTTGAGCGCCGGCGGCGCGGTCGAAGTCGGCTTGGCTTCGCGGGCTAGCTGGTAGTACTTCTGCTTGATCGCACCCACGGAGACGCGGCGGCGGTGCGCCCACTCGTCGAACACCTTCGTGCGCTCGCTCCCAGTTACAGCAGCGACCTCGCGAACAAGCTGGTTCGCGGCGCGCTTGGACCAACTACCGCGAGCACCTTTTCGGGGCCTCTTGAGCGCGTAGTACTTGCTGCGCACCGTCGAGGGCGCAATACCCCGCTCGCTCGCGACCTGCTCAAAGAGCGCCGTAAGGTCCTTACCTCCGAGGCCCTTGGCGGCAGCCAGCAAGTTCTGTTCCTCGTCCGAGGTCCAACGCTGGCGCGGGGACACAGCAGGTGAGTTCATTGTCGGGCATCCTGGGTTTGTACGACGGACGACCGATATTCGCACGCTCGTGTCGATGTGCGCGCCACCGACGCATAGATGAATCGAATCGGGACGAGGACGGTGTGTGCTCAATCGAGGCGGTCGTCCAGCGGCTACGATGTGTGCGTTGACGAGCCGGCGCGCGGGATCGCTACCCGCGCAACTGCGGCACGCGAGGCCCGCGATCTTCGGACGCGGGCCTCGCTCGTTCACCACGGTGTGAGTGTGCGATGCCAGTTCGTGGCGCGACGACCGAACTGGGTGATGAACCGAGTCGGGACGACCAGCACCAAGGCACGGCCCAGGCGGTTGTCGACGGGGTCGAGACAGCTGGCATATGGGGGTGGGATTGGGGTGGCGGACGATCGTTCGCCGGCGCAGTCCCAGTGGGTGTAGACACATTCGTGCATGGCTTCCATCTTGTGAGGTTGAGTGGACGCTCGATCCGGACTGGAAAGCGACGGTGACGGCTTCGGGCACGCTCACCCGGTTCGGGTGAGGCGAGCGAGCCCGAAGCATGCTGGGAGGGCTGGCACGAGGGCCGCTCGTGGGATGCGGAAGCGTTCACAGGACCGTTCACGCAGAGAGAACACCCTTGTGTCCGAGCGCGGTTGTGCCGATAGATGTGTTGAGCAGGTATTTCTGGCGTTTGGTGGCTTCGGACGTCTCCCCCTCCCCCTCCTGACCACCCACGCACTACGTCCTTGGGTGGTCAGGAGGGGGAG
>SXGS01473044.1_pt1 | contig 10811 bp, 8 predicted proteins | sample 3174681 | NCBI WGS metagenome assembly SXGS01 (sample SAMN11356861, study PRJNA531348) | freshwater metagenome | isolation source: freshwater sample F1-80 | place: China: Fuxian Lake, Yuxi | collected 2017-12-25 | reverse complement strand
TGGGCGCTGGGTTGGGTGGCGGCAGCTCCGACGCCGCGACCGTGCTGCGGTTGTTGCAGCGGCACTATCGGATCTCGGGGGCAACGATTCGCCGTGCAGCAGCCAAGCTCGGTTCCGATGTCCCGTTCTGCGTGCGCGGAGCACCCGCGTGGCTTCGAGGCCGCGGCGAGCGGCTCGTCGCGGCCCCGCACGTCCCGCCGTTGCACCTCGTGATTGCGACGCCGCCGTTCGGGTGCGCGACACCTGCGGTGTACCGAGCGTGGGACGAGCTCGGAGGACCGACGAGCGACCGGGTCGTCGAGTCCGATCTTCTGGACGGCGGCTTGCGCAACGACCTGGAAGCGGCGGCCTTGGTCGTGGCACCCGCGCTTGCAGATTGGCGCGACCGCATGGCGGCCCTCACGCGCAGGTCACCCCTGCTGCTCGGAAGCGGCAGCAGTTACGCGGTGCTCGTCGCGGATGCCGACGAAGCCGCCCGCCACGAAGCGGCGCTGCGGGAGGGATTGGGGTCCACCAGGGTCTGGGCGACGACGACGGCGGGCGCGAACACCCCGCCACGGTCGACGTAGCCGTCGGGCGGCAGTAGCGGCGTTGGGCGCGACAGTGGCCGCCCGAGGGCGGCCACTCCAGTCGTCAGACTTCACGGCGCGCACGCGCCCGGGGCTTACTTGCCCTGGGTGCGACGCTGCCAGCGCGTCTTCTTCAAGAGTTTCTTGTGCTTCTTCTTGCGCATGCGCTTGCGGCGCTTTTTGATCAGGCTGCCCATACGAAGGTGGGACCCTAGCGGTGATCGTGCGCAACGCTCACATCGACCCCGAATCCTGCCGATCAACCATTCGAGTCGTCGGTCCGACGGGCGCCCGTCGCTGCGATCAACGGCCGGACGATCGCCGCGTCGATTCGGTCAGTCGAGGCAGTAGTTTCGACGACACCCGATCGGGGGTGGTGTAACTGGCAGCACCAGGGATTTTGGTTCCCTTAGTCAAGGTTCGAGCCCTTGCCCCCGAGCCAAGTACTCCGAGCCAAGTACTCCGAGCACCCCTCACGACCTGGAGTTCGCATGAGTCAGTACCGGCCGCTGTCTGCGATCGTTCTCGCCGCCGGTGAGGGAACGCGGATGCGATCGAGCATGCCGAAGGTGCTCCATCGGCTGTGTGGTCGCCCGATGATTCTGCACATGCTCGACGCGCTCGAGCAGTTGCCGCTGGCACGCATCGTTGTCGTCGTCGGCCACGGTTCTGAGGACGTTGTGAAGACGGTCCAGGAGCAACTGGTCGGCGAAGTGCCGGTCGAGTTCGTCGAACAGCGGGTGCAGCGCGGGACCGGCGACGCGGTTGGTGTTGCGCTCACCGCACCGTTTTTCGACGAACTCGATGGCGAGGACGACCTGATCGTCTTGCCGGGTGATGCGCCGCTGCTGTCGCCCACGACGCTCGCCCGTCTCGCAACCGAGCATCGCAACGAGGATGCCGCGGCAACGATCCTGACCGCGATCGTCGACGACCCGACTGGTTTGGGTCGCGTCGTGCGCGGCAAGGAAGATCGAGTCGAACGCATCGTCGAGCACCGCGACGCGAGCCCGGCCGAACTTGGCATCGACGAGATCAACACGTCGATCTACTGCTTCCGTCGCAACCTGCTTGCCCCGGCGCTCCGACGGCTGTCGCCGGAGAATGCGCAGGGCGAGTATTACCTCACCGACGCCATCGGGGTGTTGCGCGACGCTGGCCATCGTGTCATTGCCCAAGCGGTCGAGTTTCCCGACGAGGCGCGCATGGTCAACGACCGCGCCGAACTCGCGCAGGCCGAAGCTGCCCTACGAGGACGGATCAATCGCGCGTGGATGCGTAGCGGTGTGTCGATGCTCGACCCAGAACGCACCTACGTCGACGCCACCGTCGAGATCGCGCTGGACGTGGTGCTGTTGCCTGGCACGATGCTCGAGGGCCGAACTGTCATCGGCGCCGGGAGCACGATCGGCCCCGACACGCGCATCATCGACAGTGTGATCGGTGAACGCACGACGATCGCCAACTCCGTCGTGCGCGACGCCGACGTCGGCGACGAGTGTTCGGTGGGCCCGTTCGCTCACTTGCGAGCGGGCACCCGCTTGCTTCGGGGCGCCAAGGTTGGCGATTTCGTCGAGACGAAGAACGCCGAACTCGGCGAAGGCGCCAAGGCGAATCATCTTGCCTACCTCGGCGATGTCACGGTCGGCGCAGGCGCAAACATCGGCGCGGGAACGATCACCGCGAACTACGACGGCAAGAACAAACATCGCACGACCATCGGCAACAAGGCGCGCACCGGTTCGAACAGCGTCATCGTTGCACCGGTGTCGATCGGCGACGGCGCCGTCATCGGCGCGGGCGCGGTGGTGACGAACGACGTTCCCGAGTCCGGCCACGTTCGCGGGGTGCCCGCGCGACTCGTGGAGGGCTGGGTCGATCCGCTGCAGCGCGACCCCTCCGACCGAAGCGGACCCGTGGTCGATGATGGGTCCGAAGGCGACGGCGCGACCGCGAATCCCGGGTCCTGATTCTCCACCCTGCGGCTAGGGTCGGCTGCGGGTCACGGAGGGGGATTCGTCATGGAGCTCGTCAGCAAGAAGAAGCTGGTGCTCGTCAGCGGGCGCGGTCACGAGGAGCTCGCCGCCGACGTCGCCCGCAATCTCGGCATCAAGTTGGCCGACATCGTGTTGTCGACCTTCGCCAACGGCGAGATCTATTGCCGGTACGAAGAGACGATTCGCGGCTCCGACGTGTTCGTGTTCCAAACCCACTGCACACCCATCAACGACTCGTTGATGGAGCAGCTGATCATGATCGACGCAGCGAAACGGGCGAGTGCGAAGCGCATCACCGCGGTGTGTCCGTTCTAAGGATACGCCCGCCAAGACCGCAAGGCCGAAGGTCGCGAGCCAATCACGGCGCGGCTGGTGGCCGACATGATCACGGCCTCGGGTGCCGATCGGGTCGTCACCGTCGACCTGCACACCGGTCAGATCCAGGGTTTCTTCGACAAGCCGGTCGATCACCTCACCGCGTTGCCTGTGCTCGCCGAGTACCTCGCGTCGTCGGTCAGCGGACCGGTGACCGTGGTGTCGCCCGATGCAGGTGGCGGCAAGCTGATGCGGCGGTACGCCAACCGCTTCGAAGAAGCTGGGATCGCCGACGTCGAACTCGCGTTCATCGACAAGCGTCGTCCGAAGGGCACCCACAACGTTGCCTTGGCCGGCGAGCTGGTCGGTTCCGATGTCGAGGGTCGAGCCTGCATCATCGTCGACGACATGATCGACACCGCCGGAACCGTTGCCAACGCAGCGACGATGCTCCACGATCGCGGTGCGGCCGATGTCGTGATTGCGGCCACGCACGGGCTGCTGTCGGGCCCGGCCGTCGACCGGTTGAAGAACTCACCGGTTCGGGAAGTCGTCGTCACCGACACCTTGCCCATTCCGACCGAAAAGCAGTTCCCCCAGCTCAAGGTGCTCTCGGTGGCGCCGTTGGTGGCCGAGGCAATCGACGCGGTGTTCGAAGACACGTCGGTCTCGGAGTTGTTCCAGGGCGACAACTTCTGACCCGCGGTGGTGCCTGGCCGGGCGGAATCCGCTCCGACCGGCCCTCAGCGGCATCGGTGTGGCACAATGGAACGTTCCGTTCCCGGTCACGAGGTCGTTTCGCGTCATGAGCAACACGGGTACCACCACGCTGTCAGCCACCATTCGCTCCGGTCGGGGCAAGGGTCCGGCCCGTCAGATCCGCATGCAGGGCGGCGTCCCGTGTGAGGTCTACGGCCTCGGCGACGACAACCAGTCGATCACCGTCGACGCCCACGAACTGAACCTGATCCTCGCGAAGGGTTCGAACACGCTGATTGCGCTGTCGATCGATGGCGGCACGGACCAGTTGGCGTTGGCTCGTCAGGTCAACCGCCACCCGGTGAAGGGCACGCTCACCCACGTCGATTTCGTTCGGGTGCACGCCGACCAGGCGATCAATGCCGATGTTGCGATCAACCTGATCGGTGAGTCGGTCGGCGTCGGCGAAGGCGGACTGCTCGAACAGCAGGTGTTCACGGTCAACATCTCGGCCAAGCCGCAGTCCATTCCGACCTCGATCGACCACGACATCACCGATCTCGGCGTCAACGGTCAGGTGCGGATTGGCGACCTCGTGGTCCCGGCTGGTGTCGAGGTGCTCGACGACCCCGACGTTCTCGTCGCGATCATCTCGGTGTCGCGGGCCATGGCCGCAGCTCAGCGCGATGGTGACGACGAGGCAGGCGCGGCCGGCGGGTCCGGCGACGAAGCCGGTCAGTAACCCATGGCCCTCCGTCGGGGCGATCGAGAACGAGTGGGGACTGCTGCCGATCTGCTTGCGATCGGGTTGGGCAATCCTGGCGATCAGTACCGCCACACGCGCCACAACGCTGGTGCCGATGTCATTGAGATCCTGGCTGAGCGCCACGGCGTCCGGTTGAAGGGCGGCAAGTTCAACGCGCTCATCGGCGAAGCCGTCATCGGTGGTCGTCGGCTCGCGTTGGCGGTCCCCCTGACCTACATGAACGAGTCGGGCAACGCGGTGGCGCCGCTGGCTCGCCGCTTCGGTGTCGAGCCCGCGAGCATCGTCGTGGTGCACGACGAACTCGATCTCGATCCGGGTGTCATGAAGGTGAAGGCGGGCGGTGGTCTCGCCGGGAACAACGGGTTGCGTTCGATCAAGGCGCACTTGAAGAGCGACGAGTTCTTGCGCGTGCGCGTCGGAATCGGCAAGCCGAAATCGAAAGAGTTCGGGGCCGACCATGTGTTGTCGCGCATGGGCAAGAAGGCGCGAAGCGAGTTCGACGTGACGTTGCACGAAGCTGCCGACGCGGTCGAGGCCATCCTCGCCGAAGGCGTCGATGTCGCCATGAATCGATACAACACCCGCGCCTGAGCGGTCGACCCTCAGGTACCCTGCGCCCACTCGTGGGAACTCGGTTTCCACGGGGTTCGTCGCGCCATGGAGACCCAGCCCACCGCACCGGCACTGGCCGGAATCGCACCGTTGTTCGCCGCCGATTCGGCGGTCGTTGCCGCGTCCGCCGGCATCGGATCGAGCGTCGCCGTACCCGAAGCTGCGCGCGCCGTTTTCGTTGCGGCGCTCGCCCGAACGAGCGCGCGCACCCCGATTCTGGTTGCGGTCCCTCGCGGCGACGATGCGCAACGACTCGCGCACGACCTGGGTTTGCTCCTCGGCGCCGACTCGATCGAGGTGTTTCCCGCATGGGAGACCTTGCCGTTCGAGCGCGTGTCGCCGGCGCTCGACACGATGGGGCGTCGCCTGCGGGTGATGTGGCGCCTACGCACGGGGGGCGATCACCTCCCGAAGGTGGTGGTTGCTCCGGTCCGCGCCTTGGTCCAGCGACTCGGCCCGCACGTCGAGGACATCGAACCGATCGTCATCGCCAAGGGCGCGCACATCGACCGCGACGACTTGATCGCACGGTTGGTGAATCTTGGCTACCGCCGCGAGTACCAAGTCGAAGCCCGCGGCGAGGTTGCGGTGCGCGGGTCGATCGTTGACGTCTACCCGACCACGGCCGATCATCCCGTGCGCATCGACTTGTGGGGCGACGAAGTCGATCGTCTGTCGCACTTCTCGATCGCCGACCAACGCAGCACTGACGACGTTGCCGAGACGTGGATCTTCCCCGCACGTGAACTGCTGCCCACCGACGAGGTGCGCGAGCGCGCCCGCTCGCTGCTCGTCGCCGAACCCTGGGGAGCCGAACAGTGGGAACGGCTCGCTGAGGGTTCCTTGTTCGACGGCATGGAAAGTTGGTTGCCGTTCCTCACCGGCGACGAGCATCTGATCACTGATCTCCTCGGGCCGGAATCGTTGGTGTTGCTCTGCGAGCCCCGACGGCTGCGCGATCGAGCGCAGGAACTCCTCGACGAAGAAGCGAATCTCGCGGCCGCGCTCGCGCCGACCTGGGGCGCGTCATCGTCCGATTCGTTGGCTCGACTCTCGCTGGAGTTCGACCGCTTGCTCGCGCACACTCGCGGTGGTTGGACGCCGCTCCTGTCGACACCGGATGGGCCGGACACGCCTCAGTTCGCGGCGACGCCGTTCGACCCGGTGGTCGGCGACACGACCGCCCTTGCCGATCGACTGCGACGGCTGCGCGCCGAGGATTTCACGGTGTTGCTCTGCGCCGAGGGGCAAGGCAGTGCCGGACGGATCGCGCAGGTGCTGGCCGACGAAGGCATGACGGTCGACGTGCATCGCGAAGTTGCCGACCGCTCTGCGTTGTTGGCCCGGCCGGGTATCCACGTCGTGGTCGCGGCGCTCGACCGTGGCGCGGTGTTACCTGGCTCACGCCTTGCGCTTGTGGCCGAGGCCGACCTCACCGGCCGTCGGCGCGTCCACCGCAAACCGCGCGGCGCACGAAAGGGTGCCGATTTCTACGAAGGTCTTGCGGCCGGCGACCACGTTGTGCATCGCCAACACGGCATCGGGCGCTACGAGGGCATGGTGTCGCGCACGATGTTCGGGCTCGAGCGCGACTACCTGCTCATCGCGTTCCGCGGCGAGGAACGCATCTACGTTCCCACCGATCAGATCGGCATCATCCGCAAGTACACGGGCGGCGATACGCCGAAGTTGTCGAAGATGGGCGGCGCCGACTGGGAGAAGACCCGCGCCAAAGTCCGTAAGGCCGTTCGCGACGTTGCCGGCGAACTCGTCGTGCTGTATCGACGCCGACTCGCAACTCCTGGACACGCGTTCGCGACCGACTCGCCGTGGCAGCGTGAGATCGAAGAAGCGTTTCCCTACGAGGAGACACCCGATCAACAGACGGCCATTGACGAAACGAAGGCCGACATGGAGCGCACCGTGCCGATGGATCGCCTCGTGTGCGGCGACGTCGGATACGGCAAGACCGAGGTCGCGTTGCGCGCGATCTTCAAGTGCATTCAGGACGGAAAACAAGCCGCGCTGCTGGTGCCGACGACACTGTTGGCCAGCCAACACGGTCAAACGTTCCGTGAGCGGTTCGCGAACTACCCCGTCCGGATCGAAGTGCTGTCGCGCTTTCTCACCGGCAAGGAGCAGACCGATGTGCTCGCTGCGGTGGCGGAAGGCGCGGTCGATCTCGTCGTCGGTACGCACCGACTGCTCTCGGAGGACGTCCGCTTCCAGGACCTCGGTTTACTCGTCGTCGACGAAGAGCAACGCTTCGGCGTGATGCACAAGGAACGCATCAAACAGATGAAGTCCGGTATCGACGTCCTGACGTTGTCGGCCACGCCGATTCCGCGCACCCTCGAACTGTCGCTCACCGGCATCCGCGACTTGTCGCTGGTCAACACGCCTCCCGAAGATCGCATGCCGATCCTCACGTACGTCAACGAGTACGACGAACGTGCGGTCACCGAGGCCATTCGTCGCGAGCTCTTGCGCGAAGGCCAAGTGCTCTACGTGCACAACCGCGTGAAAGACATCCAGCACGTGGCCGACGACGTTCGCCACCTCGTTCCTGAAGCGCGCGTTGCAGTAGCGCACGGCCAGATGGACGAGGGCAGTCTTGAACGCGTGATCACCGCGTTCTGGGAACGCGAGCACGACGTGTTGGTGTGTACCACCATCGTCGAGTCCGGTCTCGACATGCCGACCGTCAACACGTTGGTGGTCGACCGCGCCGACCTCTTGGGGCTTTCGCAGATGTACCAGCTGCGTGGACGGGTCGGTCGCCGGGGCCAACGTGCCTACGCGTACCTGTTGTATCCGCGCGATCACCGCCTGAGCGAGGAGGCGTACGAGCGGCTGAAGACGATCGGCGAGTACACCGATCTTGGGAGCGGCTTCAAGATTGCGATGCGAGACCTCGAGATCCGCGGCGCCGGCAATCTGCTCGGCGCCGAACAGAGCGGTCACATTGCGGCGGTCGGCTTCGACCTCTACATGGAGATGGTCACCGAGGCGGTCGGGGAGCTCACGGGCCAACTTCCCGAGATTCCGACCGAGATCACCATCGACGTGCCGGTCGACGCCCACCTTCCGCGCGCCTACATCGAACGCGACGACGTGCGGATGGAGGCGTATCGCCGGCTCGCGGCAGTCACGACTGCCGCAGAAGTCGACGACCTCGCGGCCGAGTGGCACGATCGGTACGGCGAAGCGCCGGCAGCGGCCATGTCGTTGTTGGCAGTGGCTCGGCTACGGGTCGCGCTCGCGATTCGAGGGATCCGTGGCCTCTCGGTGCAAAAGGACCTCGTACGGATCGAAGGCTGGGAACTCAAGAAGAGCCACGAGATTCGTCTCCAGCGGCTGTCGGCGCGGGCGAAGATCCTCGACGACGTGGTGACCGTCCCGTTCGGGGTGCAGTCGGCGAAGTCGGGTGTCGGCGTCGTCGATGCCCTCGTGGCGATGCTCGATGAGGTGGCCCCGGTCGTGGCCACGGCCGCGGCGGGCTGACGTCGACACCCGACGCTGCGCCACCCGCCGGTAGCCTCGCCGCCACCATGAAACGGCTCATCGTGCTCTCGTTCCTCGCCGTCGCGGCCGCCGGACTCGGTGGCTGTCGCTCGGCCTCGCCCGCCATCACCGTCGACGGCGTCGACATCTCGATCGACGAGTTCGAGGCCCAACTGCGCGACCTGTCGCAGAGCGAGTACTTCCGCGCTCAGGCCCCCGATCTCTTCGTCGGCGACTGTGGACCGGAAGCTCCGACCGAGCCGGTTGATGCGGACGGGTTGGGCGAACTCGTCGACGCCGCACCGCCTCGCGACTGCCGGATTTCGGAATCGGGGGTGTCCCAGTGGGCGACGAACCGAATCTTGCTCGATCTGTACCTGGCCGAGGCCGAGCGTCGCGGGATCGAGGTCTCCGCGGACGAAGCCGAGGCGAGTCGATCAACGTTCCCGGAAGGCTTCTTTGTGGGGATGCCCGAAGCGTTCGCCGAACGCTGGATTCGCGAGAACGCCACGGTCACCGCATTGGCCCAGTCGCTCAGTGCTGACGACCCCACGGTCGATCCGGTCGCCGAACTCCAGGTCGAACTCGTTCGCAACGCCCAGATCGACCTCGACCCCCGCTACGGCGTCTGGGATCCGGCTGGCGGCGCGGTCAGTGTGATTGGTCTCGTTCCGCTGCGAGAGCGGGTTTCCGCGGGCGGCGACTGAGCCCGCGATGGCGCGGCTGACCGTCGTCGGACTCGGTCCGGCCGGGCTCGACCTCGTGTTGCCTGCCGGGCGCTCGGCAATCGAGGGTGCAACCCGCCGGTTCGTTCGAACGTGTCGGCATCCGGCGGTCGACGAACTCGAACAGGCAGGAGTGCGGTTCGATTCGTTCGATCACGTCTACGACCGCGAACCCGAACTCGATCGGGTGTACTCCGCGATCGTCGACGCCCTCGTCGATTCGGCGCCTGGCACGGTGTACGCCGTGCCGGGTAGCCCGGTCGTCGCGGAGCGCACGGTGGTGTTGTTGCGCGAGCGGCTCGGCGACGAACTCGAAGTGATCCCGGGCGTTTCGTTTGCCGATCTCGCGTGGGCGCGCTTGGGCGTCGACCCGCTCGCCGGGGCACGGGTGATCGACGCACGCAACATCTCCGTCGACGGAGCCGACGCGTCGGGCCGCCTGTTGCTCGCGCAATGTGACTCGGGCTTGGTGCTCTCCGACGTGAAACTCGCGCTGCTCGAAGTGCTCGACGCCGAACACGAAGTTGTCGTCTTGCAACGCCTGGGCCTGGTGGACGAACGCGTCGTGCGCATGCCGCTGGTCGATCTCGATCGCGGCTCGGTCAACGCCGATCACCTGACGAGCGTGTACGTCGACACCGGCGATCTCGCGGTCGGGCCCGAGTTGGCGCGGCTGTGGCGGATTACCCAACGATTGCGGGCCCCGGGCGGTTGCCCGTGGGACCAGAAGCAGACGCATCACTCGCTCGCTCGACACCTCCTCGAAGAGAGCTACGAGGTCGTGGAAGCCATCGAGCGACTGCCCGCGGATGCGCCCAAGTGCGACGACATCGACGACGCCGACTACGACGCGCTGGCAGACGAACTCGGTGACTTGTTGTTCCAGGCGATGATCCACTCGGCGCTCGCGGCCGAAGCGGGTGCGTTCACGATCGCCGATGTCGCGGCGGGTATTCATGACAAGTTGATTCGTCGTCACCCGCATGTGTTCGGCGACCTCGCGCTCGACTCGGCCGACGACGTCGTGCGGAGCTGGGAGCAGATCAAACGCTCCGAACACGGAGACGGCGCGGGTTCGCTCGTTGCGGGCATTGCAACGACGTTGCCCTCGCTGTTGTTGCTCCCGAAGCTCTATCGCAAGGCGGTGACGGTCGGGCTCGATCCTGCGGCCGCGGTCGACGATGCGCTCGCTGCGGCCGTCGCGGCCCGCGATGTCGGAGCGATCATCGAGGCGGCCGCGGCGTTGGCCTGGTCGCTGGATGTCGACCCCGAAGCGGCGGCGAAGAGCGCCGCGCAGCGCTACCGCGACCGCTTTGCGCAGATGGAGCGTCTCGCCGCCGAGCGAGGCGTCGAGCTGGACGCGGACACCGCCGCGGCACTCTGGGCCGACGCAACCCACTAGGCCGCCGAGGCCTTGTCTGGTGGCATGGGTGTCCATCTTGGGCACGGTTGCTCCGAATGGCGACGGTCGGGTGCGGCTTCGTAGGTTGGCGCTCGGGCGATAACGAACGAATGTTCCCGGTGTCGCTCCCGTCACAAACGTCTAGATTTTCCACATCAGTAACAGGGGCAACAGATGACCGTCATCGACAATGTCACCGGACGCGAGATCCTCGACAGCCGC
>SXGS01176120.1_pt1 | contig 10811 bp, 9 predicted proteins | sample 3174681 | NCBI WGS metagenome assembly SXGS01 (sample SAMN11356861, study PRJNA531348) | freshwater metagenome | isolation source: freshwater sample F1-80 | place: China: Fuxian Lake, Yuxi | collected 2017-12-25 | reverse complement strand
AAGATTTTTGTCGTTGTAGACATACGCATCTGTTGTGGTGTCAACGACAGCCGCAGTTGCGCTCAGGCCGTTGCCCAAATCTTTGCCCAGTGTTAGCGCGAAGTCGTTGTACGAAGCAGAAGGTGAATTTTTCACCATCTGACGACCCACGTGCGGGGTCAAGGTGTAGCCATTGCCCAAATCAAATGTGGCGCCCAGGTCCAGGTAGTAACTGTTCTTGCTGCCATCGAAGCCAAACAAGTTAGATACAGAATGCGAATACTTGGCTGTAAACACGCCATAGGTGACTGCACCGTAGAGTTCATTGGTGTTGGCACTCACCGCCAGTTTGTTGCCGGGATACTCATAGCGCAAGAAACCCACGTCATAAGCGACATCACCCACAGCACCTTTGTAGCCACCGTACAAGTCGACCTCGACATTGGCGTCACCGCCTGCATCCTTGATCCACTTGATGCTGGAACCCCAGGCGCCCACATAGAAACCGCTCTTGTCCGCGTAATCCACGCCGCCTTGCAAGGCGGGCTTCAGGCGCGACTGGGAAATGCCACGGTAACGGTAATCGCTGACAGCACTGACGTTGAAGGACAGGCTGCTCTCAGGTGCTGCCGCTGCTTGGGCTTGGGCCAAACCGCTCACGCAACCCAATGCCAGGGCGATCAAAGAAGGAACGAGGACTTTTTTCATAAGTGACTCCAATAAAGTGAAGAAAGGACAAACCCCTTATGCAGGGAGCGTGCCAACCTTCCTTGGCTGACTGTTCCAAGGGCATTTACCAGTGCGCGCTCACTCTGTGCATGGTTGAATGGCATTCAAACAAGTTCGGTGCGTGAGGTCTGCGTGCACGAACACACACCATGCACCAGCGTGGGGCAGGGAGGAAATATGAGTCTCAGTTTGGTGCGCAGTCGCGCCTTGGTCGGCTTGCAAGCGCCAGCGGTCACCGTTGAGGTGCATCTGGCCAATGGCTTGCCCAGCTTCACCTTGGTGGGCTTGGCCGATGTCGAGGTCAAGGAGGCGCGTGAACGCGTGCGCTGCGCCTTGCAAAACAGCGGGCTGGAGTTTCCGCACAACAAACGCATCACCGTCAACCTGGCCCCGGCCGATTTGCCCAAAGACTCCGGGCGGTTGGACTTGCCCATTGCATTGGGCATTCTGGCGGCCAGCGGCCAGATTGATGCCAGCAAATTGGCCGATTACGAGTTTGCGGGCGAGTTGTCTTTGTCGGGCGAGTTGCGGCCGATGCGTGGCGCGCTGGCCATGAGCCTGGTGCTGCGCCAGCAACAGGTGCGCACCCGCTTGGTGTTGCCACCGGGCAGCGCCGAAGAAGCGGCCTTGGTGCCCGATACCACCGTCTTTCGGGCGCGCCACTTGCTCGATGTGGTGCAGCAGTTTTTACCGCCCTCGAACGAGCCCCCACCCGAGCCCGGCGATGGCTGGGCTCGGGTGGCACCCACCACGCCATTGGCCCCTGCGCTGTATGCCGACCTGGCCGATGTCAAAGGCCAGGCAGGCGTGAAACGGGTGCTGGAGATAGCGGCTGCCGGGGGGCATTCCTTGCTCATGGTCGGCCCGCCCGGTTCAGGCAAGTCGATGCTGGCACAGCGCTTTGCAGGTTTGCTGCCGCCCATGGGCATTGAAGACGCACTGGAGTCGGCAGCGATTGCCAGCCTGGCGGGGCGCTTTGACTTGGCCCGTTGGGCGCAGCGCCCAACGGGCCAGCCGCACCATTCGGCCAGCGCCGTGGCACTGGTGGGTGGCGGCTCACCGCCTCGCCCGGGTGAAATCTCGCTGGCGCACCATGGCGTGCTTTTCCTGGACGAACTTCCAGAGTTTCCAAGAGCCGCATTGGAAGCCCTGCGCGAACCGCTGGAAACGGGCACCATCACCATCGCACGGGCCGCACGGCGGGCCGCATGGCCCGCGCGCTTTCACTTGCGTGCGGCCATGACCCCCGGCCCTTGCGGCTACTTGGGCAGCGCCACGCGGGCTTGCCGCTGCTCACCCGACCAGGTCAGCCGCTACCAAGGCAAACTCAGCGGCCCGTTGTTGGACCGGATTGATTTGCACATTGAGGTGCCCAGCCTGCCTGCAAAGGATTTACTGAGTTCACCCCCCGGCGAAAACACCCAGACCATTGCCGCACGCAGTCTGGCCGCCCGCGAACGTGCCCTGGCCCGCCAAGGCTGTGCCAACGCCGACCTGCAAGGCCAGGCCATCGACACCCAAGCCCGCATGAGTGACAGCGCCAGCGCCTTGCTGCAAAAAGCGGCGGCCAAACTGGGCTGGAGCGGGCGCAGCGTCCACCGCAGCCTCAAGGTGGCCCGCACCATCGCCGATCTGGCAGGCAGCGACACCATTGAAGCCGCGCATGTGGCCGAAGCGGTGCAGTACCGACGCGTCCTCAAAGAGCACTGACCGCAAGTGCAATCAGCCCCATGCATGGGCAGATGGCCCACGTGGCTACCCACTGCGCCAGCTATTACTGCAGCTCGGTTGGCCAGTTCTATCCCAACACGTCTTACTGCCCCGAAGGCTGGCAATTGGTGACGGTGCGCTGAACCAAGCGCGACCGCCTGCCTGTGGCCCGACCCCGATAATGGGTCCATGCAACAGGCATCTCCCCGGGTTCTGCCCTCCCTGGCCTCCTTCAGTTTCTGGCTCTCCCTGCCCCAGCTCATCACCTGGGGCAGCGTTTTTTACACCTTCTCACTCCTCATGACCCCGCTCGAAGCCGAGCTGGGCATGAGCCGCGCTGAGTCCTCGCTGGCGTTCAGCCTGGCTTTGCTCGCCGAGGGCCTGATGGCTTATTGGGTGGGGCGCTGGATCGATGCCGGTCACGAGCGCATGGTGATGACGCTGGGTTCGGTCTGGATCGGCATGGGCTTGCTGGCCCACAGCTTTGTGAACTCGCTCATCGGTTTTTATGCCGTCTGGATCTGGCTCGGCTTGGGCTTGGCGGCCACGCTGTACACCCCGGCATTTGCAGTCGTCACGCGCCGCTTTCCGCAAGACTTTCGCCGCGCCATCATCACCCTGACCTTTTTGGGCGGATTGGCCAGCACGGTGTTCATTCCCCTGTTTGCCTGGTGGATGGACCTGTGGGGTTGGCGCCATGCCCTTTGGGCCCTGGCGGGTTTGCAGCTGCTGGTGTGCGCGCCCTTGCACGGCTGGCTGCTGCACGGTGCGCCACGCAGCCCAAACCACGCCACACACCCGGCAGGTGAACCCAAACGCCACCCTTTGTCGGTGCGTGAACATCTGCGCCAACCGCCATTCTGGTTACTGGCACTGTTCATGGTGCTCATGATGTCGGTCACTTCGGCTTTGCCCGCGCACATGATTGCACTTTTGCAAGAGTCGGGTTTGTCGCCTGTCTGGGTCATCGCCATCCCGGCCGCGATTGGCGTGATCCAGGTGGTGGGCCGACTGCTGCTGTTTGTATTCGAGCGCTATTGGGATGTGCACGCCGCCAACCGCTGGATTCCGACCTTGATCCCGGCGGGGGTGCTGGTGTTGTTGGTCGGCGGTTTGAACCCCGTCGCGTCGCTGGTGTTTGTGGTGCTTTACGGTTTGGGCAATGGCATGAGCACCATCGTCAAAGGCACGGCCATGGCGCAATACGTCAGCCGCACCCATGTGGGGCAGCTCAATGGTTTGTTGGGCGTGCCGATTGCGTTGGCCCGGGCGGCAGCGCCCCTCACGCTCGGTCTGCTGTGGTCACCGCAGCAGGGTTACATCCTGGCGCTGTGGTGGCTGTTGCTGGCCAGCGTGCTGGGCACCGCAGCCTTGTGGATTGCCCAAACCAAAGCCATGAAACTTCGGCGTTGACAACTCTTGAACAAGCAGTCTCCCCGTTTTGGGTGAATTTTTTATGCGAATTTTGCTATATAAAACCAACTAAATAATCGTTTTCAGATCTGAGGGGCTGCTCACAATGCACCCATATTGAACCATTGCATTTGAAATTTCGCATGAAAAAAAATCACCACCCTGATGCTGAGCTTGGCTTTCAGCGCTGCGGCCTTTGCCGCCCAACCTTTGGCTGCAACATCGGTGCCATGCTCAGCGGCATTTCCACCGGCAGCCTGCACGGCTGGATCTGGGTGCCATTGGCTTTTGCGGGCACGCTGATCGGTGTGCGCGTGCGCCGCCATTACCAGTTCTGAAGGAGGCCGCATGAATCACACACACAAAATGCAAGCGGTCTTTCTGATCTGGGATTACAAGCACTCACTGCCCGTGGACCTGCGCAACGAACCGCCACTGATCGCGGCAGGCTCGGGCCAGGCCACGGGTGGTGGGCATTGTTCAATGGCGAAGTAAATCCCCAACACCGGCACATCGCCCATGCAAAAACGCCGTGTGGTCATCGTCAGCCCCGCCTTGGCCGACGCCAACAACGGCAACTGGCAAACAGCACGCCGCTGGCAACACTTGCTGGCCCCACACACCGTGCGCATCGTGCGGCAATGGCCCGATGCCCTGAGCGGGCAAGACGAGGTGATGCTGGCCCTGCACGCCCGGCGCTCGGCCGATTCTGTGCAAGCTTGGCACGCGCAGCATGAACAACGTGGTCTTGGGCTGGCGCTGACCGGCACCGATTTGTACCGCGACATTGCACACGATCCGCAAGCCCAAGGGTCTTTGGCGCTGGCCAAATCGCTGGTGGTGCTGCAAGGGCTTGGCGCCAAGGCCTTGCCACCTCAACACCACACCAAAACGCGGGTGATTTACCCCTCCACCGGCACGCGCCAGACCTTGCGCAAAACCACCCGCCATCTGCGCGTGGTGATGGTCGGCCATTTGCGCGAAGAAAAAGACCCGCTCACCCTGATGGCAGCAGCACGCCTGCTGGCACCGGACTGCGGCATTCTGGTGGACCACATTGGCGCAGCACTGGACCCGGCCTTGGGAAAGGCGGCACTGGCCACCCAAGCGCAATGCCCGCATTACCGCTGGTTGGGTGGGCTGTCACACGGGCAAACCTTGCAGCGCATCCAGCGCGCCCACCTGCTGGTGCACACCAGCCGGCTGGAAGGCGGCGCCCATGTGCTGATGGAAGCGATGTGCAGCGGCACGCCCGTGCTGGCCTCGCGCATCGATGGCAACCTGGGGCTGTTGGGCGAGGATTACGCCGGTCTTTTTGAGGCCGGTGATGCACAAGGCCTGGCCGATTTGCTGCTGCGCTGCCGTGCTGATCAAAACCAGAACAGCCTGGTGGCACACTTGGGCCATCAGTGCGCATGGCGCACGCCCTTGTTTGAACCGCAGGCCGAACGCGCTGCCTTGCACCGCTGGGTGCAAGACCTCTGGACACTCTCATGAAATCATCCAATCAACCTGTGCTGCGCGACCTGGTGCTGGTCGGCGGCGGCCACAGCCATGTGGGCGTGCTGCGCATGTTCGCCATGAAGCCCGAACCCGGCGTGCGCATCACCGTGATCTGCACCGACATCGACACCCCTTATTCGGGCATGCTGCCGGGCTACATTTCGGGGCACTACAGCTTTGACGAAGTGCACATCGACCTGGGCCGCCTGTGCGCCTTTGCCGGTGCGCGGCTGTACCACGATGCGGTGGTCAGCATCGATCGGCAAAACAAGCAGGTCATTTGCCGCAACCGCCCTGCGGTGGCTTATGACGTGCTGTCGATCAACATCGGCTCCACCCCACAGATGAAGCACGTCGAAGGGGCGTCCAGCCTGGCCGTGCCCGTCAAGCCGATTGCCCAGTTCAACCAACGCTGGCTGGCCCTGCTGGACAAGGCGCGGCAATGGCCTTCGCACCGCGGCCGCATGACGGTTGCCGTGGTGGGCGGTGGTGCTGGGGGTGTGGAGTTGTTGCTGTCCATGCAATACCGTTTGCGCAACGAACTCAAGGCCCTGGGGCGCAACCCGGAAGACATGAAGTTTGTGCTGCTGACGTCCGATGACACGATTTTGCCCACCCACAACCCGGGGGTGCGTGCGCGCTTTGCCAAGGTGCTGAGTGATCGCAACATCGAAGTGCACACCCAGGCCGAGGTGGTGCAAGTCTCGCCCGGCTGCCTGCACACCCGAAACGGACGCACATTGGATGCCGACGAAACCCTGTGGGTCACGCAAGCCGGTGGGCCCGAGTGGTTGCAAGGCACGGGGCTGGCGCTGGACGCGCAAGGCTTCATCCAGGTCAACGCACAACTGCAAACGGTCAACGACCCGTTGGTGTTTGCGGCCGGTGACATCGCCTCTTTTGTGGACCGCCCTCTGGAAAAAGCCGGTGTATTTGCCGTGCGCATGGGCAAACCCCTCGCCGAGAATTTACGCCGCAGTTTGTGCGGTCAAGCCTTGGTGACCTACAGGCCACAGCGCCATTGGCTGGCCTTGATTTCAACCGGCAACCGCTACGCCGTGGCATCGCGCGGGGCCTTGGGTTTTGCAGGCGATTGGGTGTGGCACTGGAAGGACAGGATTGACCGCAGCTTCATGCGCCGCTTCACCGATTTGCCGGCAATGGACCCTAGCCGCCCGGGTGCCCATGTCCGAACCGCGATCCAGTCGATGGGCCAATTGTTGAAAGACATCCGCGCTCAAGGCAAAGCCCCGACCACCCACTTGGCATTGAGCGCTGAAGAATCGCTGCAAGCCATTTCGGCCATCGCCATGCGCTGTGGTGGCTGCGGTGCCAAGGTGGGGGCCAACATCTTGTCGCGTGCGTTGGGCCATCTGCAGCCGGTGCAACGTGACGATGTGTTGATCGGCCTGCACTCGCCCGACGATGCCGCCGTGGTGCGTGTGCCGCCGGGCATGGCCGTGGTGCAAACGGTGGACTTTTTCAGGGCCTTCATCGATGACCCTTACCTGTTTGGCAAAGTGGCGGCCAACCATGCGCTGGGCGATATTTTTGCCATGGGCGCAGTGCCCCAAACGGCCACCGCCGTGGTCACCGTGCCACCGGGGCTGGAGAGCAAAGTGGAAGACCTGCTGACCCAAATGATGGGCGGGGCCATCGAGGTGCTGAACGCCGCAGGCTGCGCCCTGGTGGGTGGCCACACCGGCGAAGGGGCCGAGCTGGCCTTGGGCTTTGCCATCAATGGGCTGATCGACGAGAAGATGGATGGCGTGATGCGCAAGGGCGGCATGCAGGCGGGCGACGTGCTGCTGCTGACCAAACCCATTGGCACCGGCACCCTGTTTGCAGCGCACGCCCGCCATGCGGCCAAGGGGCGCTGGATCGATGCTGCTCTGCAGTCCATGCTGCAGTCCAACCAGACCGGTGCCCGCATTTTGCAGACACACGGTGCCACTGCCTGCACCGATTTGACGGGTTTTGGTTTGCTCGGCCACCTGGTCGAGATGACGCGCCCCTCGGGTGTGGACGCCGAGCTGCAACTGAGCACCTTGCCTCTGCTCGACGGTGCGGTCGATTGCATCAAGGCGGGCATCGTCAGCTCTTTGCAACCGGCCAATGTGCGCCTGCGCCGCGCCTTGCGCCATGCGGATGAATTCATCAACGACCCACGCTACCCGCTGCTGTTTGATCCGCAAACTGCGGGTGGCCTGCTGGCCAGCGTGCCCGCTGCGCAAGCGGCAGCCTGTGTGCAGGCCTTGCAGGCTGCAGGCTATGTGCACACCGCCATCATTGGTCGCATCACGGCGCAGGGCGATGCCATCGAGCCGGTGGCGCTGAAACTCTGAGTGCACTGCCCCGGATGACCGATCCGTCAAGCCCACGCGCTTTGCAGATCACTTGCCGATGCGGCACCGTGGATGCCCATCAGGGCGTGTGCTGCAGCGAAGCGACCCAACCCACACTGCGGCTGGCGGTGTTGTCGCTGTCTGCGCCCACCAGAACTGCACGCACGAGCGGCACGGCGGTGTTTGCGGGCAGTTCATCGGCAAACAGCCTTGAAAAATCAGCCGCCACATCGCGCGTTTCGTTTTGCCATTGGCCCAACGCTGCACCTTGGCCTTGCAAGCTGATGAAGCGCACCCGGCGTGAATACGGGTTGGCCCCCTGCGTGCCTGCGGGGTGGGTGCTGTCCCACACGTAGCACAGCGTGGCGGCAGGCAAGTCTTCACCGCTCAGGCTGCGCGCCAGGCGCAGCTTGGTGCGCTCGACAAAGGGCACGCGCTCCAGAGCGTGGTCAAACATCACACAGACCTTGAGCGCCGCATCGTCACCGGCTTTGCTCAAGATGTCGGGCACCCCCCTGCCACCCGACAAAGGGACATCCAACCGCCAGCGCCATTGCAGGCGACCCGCAGGCGTGTGCGACAGGTCATGCACCAGCGTGCCATACGAAGCTTGCGTGCTGACCTTGATGGCACGTTCACCTTGAACCGTGGCCACCTCAAACCGTGTGAGCGGGATATCGGCACCGGTTTTGGGAAAACCCACCACACGCCAAGGCGCAGCCGGCTGCGCGCCTTCAGCAGGGATCAGCGGCAACAGCGTCTGGGCTTGGACCTGCAGGGCAACAGACAAGCCCAGCACCACACCGGCTGTTTTCAAAACGCTGTTCATCCGCGCCGCCAATCGTGAAAGCGTTTCACCCAAATCAACAGCCGCGCTGGCGCGTGTGCCCGCTTCCACTCCCCCGCCGCGTATTTGTTGGCTTCGGCCAGCGTGGGGTAGGTGTGGATGGTGCCCAGGATTTTGTTCAAACCCAGACCATGCTTCATGGCCAGCACGTATTCGGCCAGCAGGTCGGCCGCATGCGTGCCCACGATGGTCACACCCAGAATGCGGTCTTTGCCCGGCACCGTGAGCACCTTGACCCAGCCGCGTGCCTCGCTGTCTGCAATGGCGCGGTCCAGATCGTCGATGCCGTACTTCGTCACTTCGTAAGCCACGCCTTGCGCCTTAGCCTCTTGCTCGTTCAGACCCACCCGCGCCACCTCAGGGTCCACAAAGGTCGCACTCGGGATCACGCGTGTGTCCACCTTGAAAGACTTGAAGTCACCAAACAAGGCGTTGACGGCCGCATACCAAGCCTGGTGCGCGGCCGTGTGGGTGAACTGCCAAGGCCCGGCCACATCGCCTGCGGCATAGATGTTGGGGTAGAGCGTTTGCAAATATTCGTTGGTCTCGACGGTGCGGTGCGTGGGCACGCCAATGTCTTCCAGACCATAGCCTTGCAATCGGGCTTGACGGCCCACAGCACAGATCAGTGCATCAAAGGGCACGCGCACCCTTTGGCCTTGGTGCTCAAGCACCAGCGTTTTTTCATCGCCATGCCGCTCGCAACGCAAGGCCTTGTGGTTCGTCAGCACCTGCACGCCATCGGCCACCAGCGCATCGCGCACGCATTGCGAAACCTCGTCGTCTTCACGTGCCATGAGGCGCTCGCCCATTTCGACCTGCGTGAGCTGCGCCCCCAGGCGCACCAGGCTTTGCGACAACTCGCAGCCAATCGGCCCACCGCCCAGCACCACAATGCGCTGGGGAATCTGGTCGAGCTGTGCAAAAGCGTCCCACAGCGTGTCGCTGGTCAGGTAGCCCACATCCTCCAACCCCGGCAAGTCCGGCACCACGGGCCGTGCACCTGCAGCAATCACGATGGACCGCGCTGTCAGTCGCTGTACCTGACCATCGTTCAACGCCACCTCCACCGTCCACGGGTTCACCAACTTGCCGTAGCCCTGCAGCACCTCCACACCCAGGCCGGTGTAGCGCTCAACGCTGTCGTGTGGCTCGATCGCACGGATGACATCGCGCACGCGTTGCATGACGGCCTTGAAGCTGAACGTGGGCACCCCGTCGCTCAGGCCGTATCGGGAAGCATGGCGCATTTGGTGGGCCACCTTGGCACTCTTGATCAGCGCCTTGCTGGGCACGCAGCCGTAGTTCAGGCAGTCTCCGCCCATCTTGTGCGCCTCGATGAGTGTGACCTTGGCTTTGACGGCAGCGGCAATGTAGGCCGACACCAGACCTGCCGCCCCACCGCCGATCACGATCAGATTGCGGTCAAAGGTTTGGGGCCGCACGCTGGCCCAGCGGGCATAGACCTGCCGCTTTTGCCACCAGCTCAGGGCCGCACGAAAGATGAAAGGCAGCACGCCCAACAGCACGAAGGAGCCCCACAGCGCGGGCGACAAGATGCCCGACACACTGTCGATGCGCCCCAATTGCGTGCCCGCATTCACAAAGGCCAAGGTGCCCGCCAGCATGCCCAACTGACTCACCCAGAAATACGTCCACACCTTCATGCGCGTCAAACCCATGGCCAGGTTCAGCAAAAAGAAGGGCACCACCGGCAGCAGGCGCAAGGTGAACAGGTAAAACGGCCCGTCTTGATCGACACCGCGCTGCAAGGGCTCCAGCTTGGCACCCCAACGCGCCTGCACCGCATCACGCAGCACATAACGGGCGCTGAGCATGGCCAACGTGGCCCCCACAGTAGAAGCCAGCGACACCACCAGCGTGCCCATCGCCCAACCAAACAAGGCCCCCCCCACCAAAGTCAGCGGCACCGCGCCCGGCAGTGACAAAGCGGTGACGGCGACATACAGCACCCCAAAAGCCAAGAGCACCGTGATGGGCGATTGCGCATAAAGCGCCAGCATCTGCGCCTGCCGGGTCTTGATCTCCACAAGCGTCAGGTAACGCCCCAGATCAAAGGCAAAAAACGCGGCCAACAACAAGGCCACGGCCAACAGCAGCAGCCCTTTTTTCAGATTCATGGTGTGTCTTTCTGCGGTTTGAAGCTGACATAACCGGCATGGATTCGCACCGCGATGGTCAGCCCGCACAAAGCGGCAAAGCCATAAGCGATGGCCGCGAAGTGCTGCGGCCACCAGCACATGGCCACAAAGGCCGCCAGGGTT
>SXGS01172512.1_pt1 | contig 10812 bp, 13 predicted proteins | sample 3174681 | NCBI WGS metagenome assembly SXGS01 (sample SAMN11356861, study PRJNA531348) | freshwater metagenome | isolation source: freshwater sample F1-80 | place: China: Fuxian Lake, Yuxi | collected 2017-12-25 | reverse complement strand
TGTACCTTCAAAAATAACGTCGGGGCGAGTCGCGAAGCGCCCCTACGAACTCAGAACGACAACGTTAGGATAGCGACATCGTAATGTCGGCTCTTACCTTCCTAGCAGTGCTGCAAATTGTCCTTCTGGGCTCCCGAATTTTTCCGCGTAGTCTTCGCGGCTATGCTGGATGACCTCGTAGGCTTCCTGACGATCATAGACATGGGTGATTTCGCAGCGACGTTCGAGAGTGCCGGGGGCGTCTTTATAGGTGAGAAAGTAGTGTTTGAGCCGTTCAATGAGTGTGGACGGGCATTGGGCAATCTCTTGCCAGCCGCCGTAGACGGCGTCGTCTTGCAGGACGGCGATGATTTTGTCGTCAGCTTGGTTTCTGTCGATCATGCGCAACCCACCGATGGGAATGGCTTGGAGCAGGATGTCTCCTCGTGGGATGACTTTTTCGGTCAGAATACAAATGTCTAACGGGTCGCCATCACCGTCGATGCCAGTTCGCTGCGTCTTGGCACCACAGAAATTCCCCACTCGTTCGGCGCACAGGGTCTGTGGGATGAAGCCATAGAGCGTTGGGCAGACATTCGAATAGCGCTGCGGGCGGTCGACTTTGAGTAAGCCGGACTCCTTGTCGATCTCATATTTCACCGAATCCGTCGGCACAATTTCGATGTAGGTGGTAACGATGCTTGGCGCGTCCTGGCCTACAGGAACCCCGTGCCAGGGATGGGCTCTGAACAACAGCCCCATGAGCTGACCGAGTGAGGGTGTATGTGGCCTCGTCATGCAATCCTCCTCAAGATTTCTCTTGGCCTTTCAGTTGTAGACCCACAGCATACACCTCCCTTTTGGAGATGCCACGGTGTTCGCCAACAAGGTGGGCAATCTCTTTCAAGGGCAGCCCTTGGGCGAGTAAGTGTTGGATCTCTTCGGCCAGCGGCTGTGCCTCCTCCGCGTGCTGCTCTTCTGTCGCGCCGCTCACGAGTAAGGCGACTTCTCCTTTGACTTCGCGATCCTCTAATTGAGCGCGGATTTCGCTCACGCGACCACGTAGCACTTCCTCGAACATCTTGGTGAGTTCTCTCCCGAGGACGACTTGGCGATTACCAAAGAGAGTCTCGATATCGGCAAGGGTTTCACTCACGCGATGGGGAGACTCAAAGAATACGAGCGTACGCCTCTCTTGTTTCAAGAGCTGCAAAGCTTTTTTCCGTTGCACGGGCTTGGCTGGTAAGAAACCCTCGAAGGCGAAGCGATCCGTCGGCAAGCCGCCAATGCTCAAAAGCGCGGTCAGCATGGACGGACCAGGCACCGGCACGACGGGGATACCAGCTTCTGCCGCGCCTTTGACAAGACGATAGCCTGGGTCGGCAATCCCCGGCGTGCCGGCATCGCTGACGAGCGCGATGGTCTTGCCTTCGCGAAGCTGGGCAATGAGTGCCGGGGCTTTTTCATTTTCGATGTGGTCGTAATAGCTGGTTAGCGGGGTAGGAATGTCGTAATGGGTGAGCAGTTTCTTGGTGTGGCGCGTATCCTCGGCAGCAACGAGGTCAACTTCCCGCAAGATCCGCAGTGCCCGCAGCGTGATGTCCTCCAGGTGCCCGATTGGCGTTGCCACGATGTAGAGAGTTCCGGGCACCTCACCGCCCCCAGTCCCGGGAATAACGAAAGTCGCGGTCGATGGTGCGTTGTGAGATTTTGGCAATGACAGGCAAACGGCGCTTGTACTGCGAGTTCATAATCCGTCGCGACACTTGCTCGATGAAGGCCGGTGCGAAGCCGGCAGCGTGCAGTTCCTCTGTCGAGAATCGCCGATCTACCATCAAGTACAGCAGTTCATCGACTTCTTGATACGAGAAGCCCAATTCCTTCTCGTCCGTTTGTCCGGACCACAGATCCGCCGAAGGCGGCTTCTCAACAATTGGCCGTGGGACGTGAACGAACTCGGAGAGCGTCCAGACCTGGGTTTTATACAAATCGCCAAGCGGATTCACCGCCGAGGCCATGTCGCCATAGAGCGTGCCATAGCCGAGAAGCAACTCGGTCTTATTGCTGGTGCCGAGGACGAGCGCCTGCCAGCGTGCAGAATGATCGTAGAGAATCGTCATGCGTTCACGGGCCATCTTGTTGCCGCGCCGCATGTTATCGGCGTCTGGAAACTGCGCGAAATACGCATCGACCTGTGGCGTGATCTCGACGGTAAGAGACTGGATGCCAGTGGCAGCGATAACAAGGTCCGCATGCTCTACGCTTTCCTTGCTCGACATCTTGTAGGGCATCTTGATGGCGAGGACGTTCTGCGGCCCTAACGCCTCCGCTGCCAGATATGCACTGAGTGCAGAGTCGACACCGCCAGAAAGCCCAACGACGATGCGGTGTACGCCGGTTTTGCAGACCTCATTGGCGATGAATGCTGTGAGAATCCGTTTCAGGAGTGACGGGTTTGTTGGAATACTAAACATAGGGTGAGTATGGCAAAGTTGATAGTCAGTAGCCAGTGTCGAAAAAGCGATGGGAGGAGTGTCTTGCCCGCCCCCAATCCCTAACCCCTCGTCCCTTTTTCATCCCATCAGGCCGGGATTCGCCCCGCCATCAATGGTGATATTGGCCCCGTGAATGAACGCAGCGCGGGGAGAGGCCATGAAAAGAATGAGGTCAGCGACTTCGGCGGACTCACCGACGCGACCGAGTGGCGTCATCTTCTTCAACGCCTCCTCACGGCTGTTCCCCGCGCTGAAGGTCGAAAGAAATTTTTCCAGACGCTCGGTCAGAATCGGCCCCGGGTTAATGCCAACGACGCGCACGCCGTGCTTTGCGCCTTCGTCGGCGAGTGCTTTGGTGAAGTGATTCAGCGCCGCGTTGGCGGCACCACCGATCATGTAGCTCCCCATCGGTTTGAGTGCGCCGGTACCGATGATGTTGATGACGACGCCGGTGCCTTGCTGTTTCATGATGGGCAGCACTTCCCGCGCCATGCGTACATAGCCGAAGAATTTGAGTGTCCAGTCGTCCGTCCATGCATCATCTGGCAACGTCAGGAAATCGCCGGGTCGAGCACTGCCAGCGTTGTTGACCAAGATGTCTACGCGACCGAACGTGTCGTGGCATTTTTGCACGACGGCTTTGATCGCTTGGCCGTCGGTCAGGTCAGCCTGTATCCCGACAATGCGACCTTCACCGTGTTGTCCCGCTAGCTGCACGGTTTCTTCGAGCGCTTCTTTGCCACGAGCGCACACCACGACTGATGCGCCCTCAGCCAGAAACCCGAGCGCCGTGGCTTGGCCGATGCCCTTGCTGCCACCGGTGACGATGGCGACTTTGCCTTCGAGTCCGAGTTGCATACGTCCCTCCTGTTGGGAAGCGAAAATCGAGGGGCGAGACCAACTCGCCCCTCTCGCCTCACGCTGGCTGGAATTTCGCCAGCTTTACGCCCGGCTCATGTTCTTCGAAGACGACTTGGACGGGCATGCCCATGCGGATGTCGTCGTTCTGCACGTTCACCAGATTCGTGACCATGACCAAGGTAGGATCTTCATCGAGCTGCACCTGCGTGACGTTGTAGGGCACTTTCTCTACGGCCGCAGGGTGGACGGGGTGCGTGATGATCGTCCAAGAATAGACAGTGCCTTTGCCGCTCATTGTGATCCACTCGTGGCGCAGTGAATTGCAGTACGGGCACATGGGCCGTGGTAGCCAACGGAACCGGCTGCAGTCGGCACAGCGCTGCATCAACAGCTCGTCGCGGTTACAGCCATCCCAAAATTCTTGGGCGTCGAAATCAGGAACGGGGCGGGGAAAATTCGGAACTTCTGCCATCGGGTACTCCTCCTTGTTTGCTCTCCAGGTACTATCCAAGAATCTGGCGGGTTTCCAGGGAGGGGGAGAAACTAACGCGCGCCTCCATTTCCTTCTTCAAACTGCACCTCGTAATAATGGATGGTGTCGTTGCCCTCTACTGCTGTACCGACCTCGCGGACGGAGGTGAGGAGATAACGCCCGAGTGGCAAGAGTTCGCTCATCTCGTACTCCTTGGCAGTCCCGCGTGTGGAATAGGTAGCCGCGCGTTCGAGCTTGCGGTACAGCGAGCGTACGGTAATGTCGCCACCGCGAGGCGGAGGGCCGTCTGTGTCCCACTGGCCGTTGCGTTCGGTGGCCGAGAGATAGGCGGTGCCGGTGGTGCGCTGTACCGTGTAGGTGGTCGCGCCAGCGTAGTAGACACAGCTCGCTTGAGAGCAGGCGAACAGCGCCACGATGCTCCAGCAGACCGCTTGGCCGACTGTGCTTGCGACTTTCTTCATCCTCGCCTCCCGAAAAAACGAAAGGCGCACCGCCGTGCGCCCCTCCTACGTTCACGAAGAACGGTCGAACTTGTTCCCCGAAGAGAGCCTACTCAATGGGCATGTGCTCCATGTCCATGACTATGCGCCGCCGCAGCTTTCTTGCCCGCAGGTTTGCTGCTGGCCGTGTGGCTGTGACCGTGCCCATGGTCATGGCCGTGATCGTGGGCCGGTTTTTTGTTGGTTTCTTGTGAAGCTCCGTGACGGCGAAAATGGTGGTGATCGTGTCCATGCGACGGTGTGGCCACCACTGGCTCGGGTATCCCACGTTGTTTGCGCAGCTCTGAAGATGCTGCTTGCTTATCGTCGTATTCCGCGCCACGTCCCGCTTTGTGGGCGACGAACCGTTTGAGCGACGGCTCGTCCATATGACACGAGAGCGGCACTTGCCGATACTGCATGCACAAGGGCCGCGGGTCAGTGGACTTTTGCGCGACTAGCGGCGTCTCGCCGTCGTGATGACCGTTGCTGCCAGAGGCGATAGCGAATGCCGAGACGGTACGCGGTGCCTTGCGCCCGCAATCCGGGCACGGTTTCTTCTTGGCCATCTCGCTCAGCGACGTGAGCAACTCGAACGTCTGGTCGCACGGCAAACAGTAGTATTCATAGATAGGCATGATGGCCTCTCGTGCTACTCAATCGCGGTTGGGGCGTGTGGCAGGTCGATCCAGTCTTCGGGATCGTGGCTGATCCAGATAGTGGCTTCGTGGAGATCGCGGAGGGCTTTCACCCGCTGGATCGACAACGCCGCTTGCGTGGGATCGGTATCGAGCGGCATGGTTGCTCCAGTGTCGATCTGGTCGCGCAGGTGGATGGTGTCACCCACCAACAAGATTTTCCGATTAGGCAGGCGCACGTACAACGAACACTCGCCCGGCGTGTGGCCAGGAGTCTTCAGCATGTTGAGGCTGCCGTCGTCGAACATATCGAGATCGCTGTCGAGTTCGATCCAGTTGAAATTGCGCGTAGGGACAATGTCATCAAAAATAAAGGCCCCACGGCGGTCTGGGTCCGGCCAGTAAGCATAACGCAGCTCGTTGGCCATGATGAGAAACTTCGCGTTGGGGAAGGCGTGCATGTACCCGGTGTGGTCGAGGTGCAAGTGCGAGATCACCACGTACTTCACATCGCTCATTTTATAACCAAGCCCCTGGATTTGGCGGTCGAGCAGCATCTCTTTGGGATACTTCACCTGCAAGGCTGCGGCAAACGGCCCCCAGTAGCTCGGATCATCTGCCACTTTCGGGTGACACCCAGTGTCGAACAGCACCAAACCCTTCTCGTGTTCGATGAGATAGGCCGGACACGGCACAGTGACGAGGTCATTAGTGGCACCATGCATTAACAAGCTGCGCGGGACGGTGAGTTCCGCATTGGGCAACGCCCACATTCGTTTGGCTGTTCCGTTCGCCATGACTTTCCCTCCTGTTCCGTCAGTTTTGCAGTCCGCGTCCACCGGGGCACGCGGAGCGTATGCTAGTAGAGGTACAGAATGGTGTCAAGGTTTGCGGAATCGGTCGAGCAGTCTAACTGTCGGGCAGGCTAGCAGTTGGGAGGTCAGTAGAGGTGAGAGACTGAGACAATGACGGTTCACACCATTCTGAGCACTGGCTGCAAACGATGGATGATGCGACAGCCGGGCGGGAAGTAGCCGCTGCCGTTGTCCAAAAGTACAGCATGGAGACCGGCACGTTGTGCGCCGACGATGTCGATGCTGTAGATGTCGCCGACATACAGCGTCTGTGCCGGCTTGGCTTTGAGCTTCTTCAAGGCGTGGTGAAAAATGCGGGGATCGGGTTTTTCGACGCCGACGTCGTGCGAGTCCACAATCACGTGGAAATACTTCGCGATGCCGCAACTTTCGAGCACCGAGGCGATACGTCCATCCGAATTCGAGACAACGCCAAGGGTAAGCCCACGGTCACGTAATTCTTGCAGCACTGACGGTGTGGACGGCGACATGGACCGCCACAGGTTCCTTTGCTGGTGCTCAGCCTCGAAGATCGCAAGGAGACGAGTCGCGACACTTTTCTTGATTCCTAGGTGATCGAGCATGGCAGCAAAATACGGTTGACGGCGAGTTTCATCGGTGTCGGCCACCGCGTCGTCCATGCGCCGGTCGACTGCGCGTTTCGCCGACCCTTCTGCTTTACGCACGACTTGCAGGGTCGCTGTGATACCAGCCTGCCGCAGCGTCCGGTGAATAAACCGCAGATCGGCGTGGACTAAGGTCCCACCAGCATCGAAGAGCACAGTGGTGATCGACGGTTTTTCTTCAAGGACTGGCTGCTCGCTACTCGGTGCTCGGTACTCGTTTTTCATGACTCGTTACTCAGCACTGTTTAGCGTCCTTTCGGCAAGCCCAGAACACGCTCCCCGGCGATGGCGCGTTGGATTTCGTTGGTGCCGGCGGCAATGGTGCCAGCCCGGGAACTGAGCATGCGGTGGGACCAACGGGCGTGGTCAATGGCGAACGGTGAGCCTTTATCGAGGATCGAGTATGGCCCCAACAGCTCCATAGCAAAATCGGCGATACGCAGATTAAGTTCCGTGGCCGAGACCTTCGCGAATGAACCTTCCGGCCCCGGCGGCAAGCCTTTGAGCTGGCGGGTCAAGCGTCGCAGCTCGTTGTATTTGAGGGCCTGGGCTTCGATGGCGAACTGCGAAAGTTTCTGACGCACGGCGGTGTCTTCGCTCGCTGGTTGCCCTTGGATCTCGATACGCTTGGTCAAATCGTACAGTTGCGGCAACAAGCGCTCGAAGCGATAAAAGTTGCCGGTGGCAGCGCGCTCGAACATCAAGGTGGTGACAGCAACCATCCAGCCGCGGTTGAGTTCGCCGACGAGATTCTTTTTCGGCACGCGCACGTCCTCGAAAAAGACTTCATTGAATTCAGAGTCCCCGTTGATCTGCACCAGCGGGCGGACTGTGACGCCTGGAGTCTTCATATCCACCAGCAAGTAGCTGATGCCCTGATGTTTCGGGGCGCTGGGGTCAGTGCGGACGAGCAGGAAGATCCAGTCGGCGTGTTGCGCCCAACTGGTCCAGACTTTCTGACCGTTGACCACAAAATGATCGCCGTCTTCGACCGCGCGTGTTTGCAGTGAGGCGAGGTCGGACCCCGAACCCGGCTCGGAATAGCCCTGACACCACAGCTCGTCTGCCGGCAGAATCGTTGGCAAGTACCGTTGTTTTTGCTCTTCCGTGCCCCAGTGCATGAGCGTCGGGCCTAAGAGCGTGATCCCGCTCATATTGACGCCGGAGGAGGCACCAAGGTGTGCAAGTTCTTCGTTGAAGATCACTTGCTCGATGACCGATGCGCCGCGACCGCCATACTCCTTGGGCCACCAGAGCCCGATCCAACCGCCCTCGTGGAGATTTTTATGCCATGCCTTTTGTCGCTCCCAGCGTTGTGGCGGTGGCAAGTCTTCGTCGCGGCCTCCGCGAATATCGTCTGGGACATTGGTGTTGAGCCAGGTGCGGACTTCCTGACGAAACTGTTCTTCTGCGTGAGAATAGCTGAAATCCATACCACCCTCCTTAGTGATGGGACAGGTATACCAAAGCTACAGCGAGCGACAAGGGTGGCCAAGATGCACATCCAAGCGTGGCCAGAGCGAAAAGTATGATCTGCCTTGCCCCTTTGCGCCTTGTCCCATGACACTATCCACCGTAGGATGCCTAAGGTAGAGCCGGACAGGAGTAGATCTATGACCGCCTTACAGAAAAGAATTGAAGCGATCGAGAAAGTCGGAGCTGGAACACTGGCCGACCACACGCTGCAGAAACTAATTCTCCTCCAAGTCCAGAAATATGAAAAGCAGCTCGCGGAAGTGCGACGGGAACTGGAATCTTTTGAGCGGCAGTATGGCATGACTTCTGAAGAGGGCTATCGGCGCTTTATGGTCGGCGAATTGGGCGATACTGGAGAGGTGATGGAATGGATGGGGCTGTACGACGATGTGCTCCTGTATCGTGAACGGATTACGACACTGCAAGCGGCAGCCGACACATGATCGAGGAGTATCTCCGAGAGATTGACGAACTGCTCATTGCTAGCCCGGCAGTACGCTCCGTCGAAGTCGTCCGACGCGCCCTACGAAACACGGAATGGGAACGCGTCTTACATTACCGTTACCGCGTCTTCCTGGCGGATGGCGGCCTAGTGGAGATGAGCGAACGTCTCGTGGAAATGCGCGGGGTGATGACAACCACCACGTATCGGTATCATTGGCAAGACGCGCAGGGACACTTGCGTAAACGTTGGGATAATGCCCCACATCATCCGAATGTAGCGACGTTTCCCAATCACTTGCATGACGGAGCAGAAGAGCATGTGGTCAGCCACGTCGCGATCACTGGAGCTCAGGTCTTGCGGCAAATTCTTGCAGCAATGGAACGTTAGGAGACCCTATGGATTTCGCTTTCACCGACGATCAACGCTTACTCCAACAGACGCTGCGGCAATTCGCCAAGGAAAAGCTGCTGCCCAACTATGCACGCTGGGATCGCGGCGAGAAAATTAGCCGCGAGGAAATCCGCGAGGTCGCCAAGCTCGGTGTCTTCGGGTTGCGCGTGCCTGAGCGCTTTGGCGGGCAGATGGCTGACTACGTGTCGTGCGGCATCATGGCCGAAGAACTCTCACGTGGCGATTTCAACTACAGCCTTTTTATCCAACTCGGTCTGATTGCCTCGGAGCTGCTGTCCGACTACGCCCACCCCGAGGTGCAAGCCGAATGGCTGACTCGTCATGCTGCTGGTGATGCTGTGATTGGTTTCGGGCTGACCGAGCCCAGCGCTGGGTCCGATGCCGCCAACATTACTACTCGCGCCGTGCGGTCGGGCGACGATTATCTGATTACCGGCGAGAAAGCGTCGATCACCTTTGCCGGGTATGCCGATGCCTGTTTGGTATTTGCACGTACCGGGGAGTCGGGTGCCCGCGGCATTTCTGCGTTTCTCGTGCCGCTCGATAGTCCCGGCGTAACGCGCCAAGTGTACAAAACTCCCGGCGAACGGCTGACTCAGCGTGGCTCGCTCTTTTTTGACAGCGTGCGGATTCCGGCACGCAACCGTGTTGGCGACGAACGCGGCGGATTCGCGCAAGCGATGGTGGCCTTCGATTTCAATCGCGCCATTATCGGCCTTGCCTGCGTGGGCGCTGCCCAGCAATCCTTAGAAGAAACCATCGACTATACCAAAGGCCGCCACGTGTTCGGTAAACCGCTGGCCAAGTTCGAGGGCGTGGCGTTTCAAGTCGCTGAGCATCTCACATTGATCGAAGCCGCGCGGCTGGTGTCGTACAAATGTCTCTGGCTGAAAGAGCAGGGGCAGAAACACACCAAGGAAGCCGCGATGGCCAAGTGGCTGGGGCCGAAAGCCGCCGCCGAGGCAATTCATGCGTGCCTGATTCTGCATGGCCATTATGGCTACAGCATGGACCTGCCGCTTGAACAACGCTGGCGTGATGTCGTGGGCTTGGAAATTGGCGATGGTACACCGGAGATTATGAAAGGCGTCATCGCTCGCGAGGCGTATGGGCGAGAGTTCACGGCATATCGGGATTAACGGCAGGTGCTGGGTGTTCGGGGTGAGGGATTAGGGACGAGAGCGAACTCGACTCATGACCATTGCGCGGCGGCTCGTCCGGCGAGATACCCGGTCGCCCACGCCCACTGAAAGTTGAACCCGCCGATGCGTCCGTCACAGTCGAGCATTTCCCCAATCAGATACAGCCCCGGCACTTTGCGCGAGGCCATGGTGCGGTAGTCGATCTCTTGTAACGGTACGCCGCCAGCGGTGACTTCTGCGAAATTCCAGCCACGCTCACGTTCGACTGGAAGCAGGAAGTTGCTGAGCCCATGCCCCAAGGTGCGCCGCTGTTCGCGGGACAATTGACTCAACACGGCAGTAGGATCGAGTGTCAGCGCATGGAGCAGCGCCTGAGCGAAACGATCTGGGAAATGCTCGGCCAGCAGTTTGCCCAGAGAGACGCGCGGACGTGCCTTGGCCGTCGCAACGAGGTGCGCCTCGACGTGCTCGAAACGCTGCCCGGGAAAGAAGTTGCAACGTAGCTCCACATGCTTGCCGCTGGCGCGGGCGACCACCCAATGACGGCTCGCGTCCATCACCACCGGACCACTCACCCCGAAATGCGTCCACAGCAGACTGCCGATGCGGCGATCAATGACTTTGCTGTCTGAGATCGTGCTGAGTTCGACTGGTAGAGCAATGCCAGAGACCGCAGCATGAAACATCGGTTCTTGGAGCACGAGCGGCACCAGGGCCGGATAGGTGTCGGTAACAGTGTGCCCTAAACGACGCACGAGACCCCAGCCCGAGCCGTCGCTGCCAGTGCGTGGCAGCGAGCGTCCGCCAGTGGCCATGATGATGCGCTGCGCGGTCAGTTCCCCGCGTTCATGACGAATGAGAAACGAGGCCGCGCCATTGGGTTCCTTCTCCCCGTTGGGGAGAAGGTCAGGAT
>SXGS01320639.1_pt1 | contig 10814 bp, 5 predicted proteins | sample 3174681 | NCBI WGS metagenome assembly SXGS01 (sample SAMN11356861, study PRJNA531348) | freshwater metagenome | isolation source: freshwater sample F1-80 | place: China: Fuxian Lake, Yuxi | collected 2017-12-25 | reverse complement strand
TAACCTCTATCTAGATGATGCAACATGTGTCGGCGAGTAACGCTCCACATTTCGCACCATCCCCGCCTTCGTGAGGCTGGTGCGTAATTCCACACCCCAGTAGTGGTGGGGCAGCGGTTGGGGTTTTGGTGAATGTTTGGAAAGCGAAAAGCCGTTTTTTGGAACGAGTGTTGCGGGGGGCTTTAGCTTTAGTAGAATGATGATGTGTTCATTCAATTTAGGTCCGGGCCTTTTTCGCGCAGGTCGGCAGGGGCATTGCTTCTTGTTGGTGTTTTGGCTGGTGTCACGATTGGTGGTGGTATTGGAGTCATTGCTGTGTCGTCAACAAAAACTGTGACGGTGTGTGCGAATAAGAAAACGAACATGTTGCGTTATGCCAAGAATGGCAAATGTGTGACCAAGACAGAAACGAAAGTGGTTTTGAATCAGACTGGTGCGACGGGTGCGACGGGTGCGAACGGTGCGAACGGTGCGACGGGTGCGACTGGTGCAAAGGGTGACGCTGGTGCGACGGGTGCGACGGGTGCGACGGGTGCGACGGGTGCGACGGGTGCGAACGTGAATTCGCAAATCAAAAATATTTGTGGGGCTGATGGAACGACCGCGTGTGTGCTTGGAGCAGTGGGTCCTGGTGGCGGGATTGTTTTTATGACTCCATCAACATTGAAAAATACATCTGGTTTGTTTTATGAAGCTGCACCATCAACCTGGTTTTCGTCGTCGGACCCAACGTCGGCGTGGTGTAACAATACCTCCGATTTGCTTGGTGTTGCTTCTTCCGTGAGTGGCACGGGCGCGATGGATGGTGCTGCTAAGACAACAGTGATGTTGGGTGTGTGTACGAGTGGAGCAGCAAATCTTGCTGATGCGTACACAGCCACTGTGAATGGTGTTGTGTATTCGGATTGGTTTTTGCCGTCAAAGGGTGAACTGAACCAGATGTATGAAAGAAGGGTTTCTGTTGGTGGTTTTGCCGCTGACTACTATTGGAGTTCTTCTGAGGACAACGCGACCAGCGCGTGGTTTCAGAATTTCCTCAACGGGAATCTGTACAGCCTCAATAAGGACGGCCCTAACTACGTGCGTCCAGTGCGGGCTTTTTAACTATTTACCTATTCATCTATTTGTTTTCTCACCGCCATCGGCGGCGAGAAAACAAGAAAAATATTTTTTTGAGTTGTTGCCCTGTTTCTTTCCGCATCTGGTTGCCCACAACTTACGAGGAGTGCGACTCAAAGAGACACTGAGAGAATTACGTTGCCCGCATCCTTGCGGCTAGTCCACTTGCGCGGTTGATAGTGCTCATCACGGCACTGGTAATGGAGTCTTCACTGGTAATGAGTACAAGGTGCTTGCGGGCGCGGGTCACTGCGGTGTAGAGCAGTTCGCGACGCAGGAGTGGTGAGCCAACGGGGGGTACTACAACAATGACGGTGTGGTATTCCGAGCCTTGTGATTTGTGAATGGTGGTTGCAAAGGCCACTTCAATGTATTCGAGGGCGCTGGGTTCAAAGCCCTGTTGTTGTGTAGAAAACACCACCTTGCGGCCAGTTGGCGTGTTCACTACGATGCCAGTGTCGCCATTGACGAGACCGATGCGCAGATCATTGCGGGTATTGAGGAGTGGTTGGCCAACAGCACCACGTGTGGACGACACACCAATGGTGCGGGCAACGAGGTTGTTCCATGTGGAAACGCCGTACGGGCCTTCACGGTGGCCACACAACACGCGTACCGAACCCAGTGCAGCGAGTGCTTCTTGATCTTTGCCTTGTTTGGCATGTTTGAGTGCGTCACGGTAGCCATTGAGGTATGTATCAAGTTGCGCAAGTACCTGTGACGATTTGGAAGGTTCGGCTGAAGCATCAGGCAGTGCAATGAAAGTGATTTCGTTGGTGTGGTCTTTGATGAACTGAAGTACATCGTCGGCATCTTTTTGCGAAAGGCTGGCTTCGCTAATGTTGGTGGCAAGCAGGCCAATGTCGTTGATCTTCTTTGGGTTGCTTTCGTCCGCTTGGCGGCGGTTGGTGAGCAACTTGGTAATGGGGTAATTGCCGTCGCCATGGAGAGAAGCGATGTCGGGAAGCACAGCGCCAGCCTCAACACTCTTGAGTTGTTGAGGGTCGCCCACGAGCACAAGTTTGGTGTTGGGGGCGAGTGCTTCCAAAAGGCGTGCCATGAGAGGAAGTGACACCATGGAAACTTCGTCAATAATGACCACGTCGTAAGGCAAGAAGTTTTGTGCATGGTGAGCAAAGCGACCGCGGCTGCCAGGCGACCAACCCAGCAAGCGATGAATAGTGCTTGAGGTTTTGGTGACACTGCCAATGAGATCTGCATATGTTTGTGGGAAATGTTGCAGTGCAAGTGACAAGCCGACCGATGTAGTTACTTGGCGTGCAGCTTTCGCAGTAGGGGCAGCAATGGCAACACGTAATGGGTTGTTGTTGCTCGCGGTGCTGTTGGCCGCGTGCTCGCTATAGAACGCATGCAACATGCCAGCAATGGTGTAGGTCTTGCCGGTACCAGGGCCGCCAAGAAGAACGGTGGTGTTGTGCGTAAGAGCTTTTATCACTGCTTGTGCTTGGAAGTCGTTCGGTCCATTTTCAAAAACATCACTGACCCAAGTGTTTGCTTGTGCTGGCAGTGAAGTGGCAGGAGCAGAGAGACGTGAGCGCAGGGCAACGGCAACAGTGCCTTCGTCGGCCCATTGGCGGGTGAGATACAACATGTTGCCAAAGAGCACGAGTGGCTTTTTGTAGTCAACATGGTCGAGGTTGTTAGGATCTGGTTTGAATACCAGTGGGCTAGTGGCAAGGTGTTGGCGCCAATCGGCGGGACTTGGCCAGAGAAGTTCGTCTTGTAGCTCTTGATCGATATCTTCTCGTGCCGAGCCGAGTTCATCGCGTACCTGTTGACGTACGTTTTCAAGGTCAATACATACATGGCCATTGACTGGTGCCCACACGGCAATAGCGACCGAGAGATAGTCAATAAATGTGCCTGTGGTCTCGGCAGCGGAGAACGTCGCGTTGGTAATGCGTTGTGCTGTGTGTACTTCGGTGGCAGTGAATACTTCAGCATCAATGAAGGGTTGAAATTCTTGATGGGGAGTGGTGACGGTGAGAGAGGCCATGTCAGTTTCCATTTCCGGCAAAGAGGGCATCGAGTGCGAGCACAAGCGCGGTGGTGGGTCGCCAGTGGTACACGCCATAGGGGCGAGGAGTGGGTTCGCCGGTGCTGTAGCCAGTCATGCCGCGTATATAAAGGTATGCGGCGCCACCTAAGTGAATGTTGGGGTCGTAGCCAGATTGACGCCATTGCAAGTAACGATGCAGAGCAACGCTGTATACGAGGGCCTGCATGATGTAGCCGTCTTTCACCATGGAAGCCACCAAGTTGTTGGGGTGGTACGGGGTGAGTGGATTCTGTTGTGCATTGGACGGGTTGTGAAGTCGGTTGGTTTTATAGTCGGCCACCACGTAGACGGGTTCGCTGGTTTCAGAGTTCACGCGGAACACTGCGTCAATGAAGCCAGTCATGTAACCAGCAACCGTGATGGTGGAGGGGCTGTCGGCAATGTCTTGTGCGTAGGCAGTGAGGTATGGGTCGAGGTTGCCGTGTTGCAACATGAGGGCACCAATATCGCTGAGCGGGAATGCGCCGGTGTCGCTTTGCGGCAAGTGGAAGTTGAATTCAAGTTCTGAGAGGCGGTGTGTGGTGCCAAGTGTGTGCAAGCTATTGCCGGCAAAAGGGTCACCGAGTGGGGCGTGAATGGAAGCAATTATGCCTTCAGCAATATTGACGCGTTGTTCTTTGCTGTGGGTGTTGGCAAAGCGATGTTCTGCTTCTTTGCGCACGTCGTCGTTTAGTTGTGCACTCGCGGGATTAATACTGTCAAAGATTTCGTGAACAGCGTTACCAAAGGTACTGCTGCCAGCGATGTCATAGAGAGGCATTGTGTCTTTCGCAATGTCAAATGCGATGTTGATGTCGCTCACCTGTGGAGGCAGCGCGGGGGCATCATTCGATTCGTCCGTAGCGCCAACAATGTCATTGTCACTGTCTTTGTTGTAGTTGTCGCCACTGAGTGTTTTGGAGAGCGCTGAATAGCTCCATCGTGCAAAGCCGTAGGTACGAACCACGTTGGTGCGGGCATATTGTGCGGTGTTGGCTATTGCCTGCTGTGCTGAGTTGGGTTTTACCCATTTGAGTGTGTCGGCTGGGTGCGGCGAGAGTGGCTTGGCGGAAATGGTTCCCTGTGATGCGCCTGCGATGGAAGCCATGAGGGCGTTGAGCGGTTCTGCCTCTACGGGAATACTCGGGAGATTCGAATCATGCGCCGCAAGTACTTGAGCAAGGGCCACTTTGGTATTGCCTGAAATCTTACCTGTGGCGCTCCAATAGAGAACAACCTTGTGTTCGGCACGGGTGAGGGCTACGTAGAGCAAGCGCTTTGAGTCGCAATACACGTCGTCTTTATAGAGAAGTTCACGTCCGTTTTTGCGGATCTCTGCATATTGCGGGTCATTGGTGCCAGTGGGGTCAAAGATCCATTTCTTTGCTCCAGGGAATCCCGAGGCAATGTCAAGAACGCGACGAGATGATGTCTCGCCTGGGAAGGCGAAGGAGAACATCCATGGGTGGCTATTTTTAGTTGGTGGCGTTTTGATAAGAGTGGGCAAAAAGACAACGGGGAATTGTAAACCCTTGCTGGAGTGAATGGTCATCACCTTCACTGCTACCTCGTCGCCTTCAATACGCCGTTCAAATTGTTCGTTTCGGCTGTCGGAGTCGTTGACAAGTTCTGTGAGTGTTTCGAAGCATTCACCTGCACCTGCATTGCGGGCAAAGCGTGGAATAGAAGCGAGTATTTCCGATAGGTGGTCAAGGTCGGTGATGTGGCGTTCGCCGTCGTCTTCACCGAGAACACGCTGGAGGAAGCGAGCACGGTTGCGGAACGAAAGAAAGAGCGCTGCTATGCCACGGGACTGAAGGAGTTCTGCATTCTCAGCACATTCGCGTTGCCATGTGGCCACAGTGTCATCGCTTGCTTGGGCAAGTTCATCTTCACTCACATCGCCGAACCACGACAATGCGTAGGCGCGAACATATTGCGGTTTGCCAGGGTTAGCGAGTGCACCCAGTAACATAAGCCAGTGCATGGCTGCTTGAGAACCGAATACGCTGTCGGTTTTGAAGCGCACAGCAGGAACATCCGATTCGTGTAAATAGCGCACTGCGGTTTCGGCATCGCTGTGGCTGTTTACCAAAATGGCGATGTCGTTGGGTGTAATAGCGCGGGTGGCGTTCTCAGTAGTTGACTTTTTGTCGGGAATATTGCCGTGCTGAAGTAGTTCCACTACGTGATTGGCCATATCGCGCCAGAAAATACGTTGTACCTCTGCGCTCGCGTTATGGGTGACTTTGGGGTCACCCATCTTCCCCTTCTTGATGCTTCCAGGTTCAGTGTGTGCTCCCACTTCGTGGTCGTTTGCCAGGTAGCGAATTTCCAGTGGTGCGCCGGGAACATTGGGGTTAGGTGGATCGGAGATGGAAGTGACGGATCCGTTTTCATTTTTCTTTGCGGCGGTGACAGGAACAAATGGAACGTTACCTGCAGTGTCAAAAGTATTGTTCTGGAGCAGCGTTTCCAGAGCTCTGAGTAACTTTGTATCGCTGCGGTAGTTGGTGTCAAGCGCATGAGCTTGTTTGACGTTGTTCACCGCGTCGATGTACACCTGCACATCGGCACCACGGAAGCGGTAAATCGCTTGCTTCGGGTCGCCCACGGTGATGAGTGTTACCTCTTGTGGGTCGGCCTCGTAAATATGCGAGAAAATTGACCACTGCGAGGCGTCGGTATCTTGGAATTCATCGACCATCACAATGGAGTATTGAGATGCAATAGAGCGGGCTAGGTTCTGGGCAACTTCGTCGTTTTTGTCTAGGGTTTCGGCAACCATGCGCACCATGTCGTCGTAGGTAATAATGCCGGCGTCGTAGCTGCGACGGTGTACTTCGGAAATGACCTTGTTGACGAAGTCGGCAATGATCTGTGCTTGTTGAGTGAGTTCCACATCGCGTTCGTCAAGGCCGTCAAGTTTTGTGGCGAGTGGTGATGGTGCGAGAACAGGAAGGATGAGCGCTTTAGGGTTGCCCATCGCGCGTTTTACGGCATTGGAGAGTTGAGATAGCGAACTCTTTACGTTGTCGGCAACCAGGTCTTTTCGTATTTTGGTCGCATGGCCATACAGTAGCCGAGCATCAATTGACATGCGGTCAATGAGAAGGTCTGTAATGACCTGGTTAATGATGTCATCAACATTGTCTTGCACCACGTAGTTCTGTGGGGCGGGGCTATGTAGGCCAGCGCGACGTAGCACTATTTGGCAAAAACCATGGATGGTAGTGATGGTGGTGTCGTCAAAGTGCGACAGGAACGCTTGCAAGTTGCTAATGGCTGTTAGGCGGGAGGCTTCGCTTGCCAGCATGGTGGTCATCCACGCGTGCTCCTGCTTGCTATTGCGCAGGTGTTGCAACGTTTCTTGTGCTTGCTCGCGTGTTTTTTCACGCAGTTCAGCAGTAGCAGCATTGGTAAAGGTGACCATGAGCAATTGGTCGGCGGCGAGACCGCGTTCTGCCACGTAGCGCACTGCTAACACGGTGAGCGAATAGGTTTTGCCAGTTCCGGCGCTTGCTTCAATAACAATACGACCTGTTTCGAGTTGTGGGGCAGCGAGGTTGAACGGAGAAAGTGAATTATTCGCCATCGTCGCTTCCTTCTTCGTCGCCCGAGTCGCCACCCGTTGCGTCGATAACAGTTGTGGTGCTCTTAAAAGTTCCCCATACGTGGGTGGCGTATAGCGTGGCGCGACATTGGGGTTTTTGTGGTGCTTTCATGCCGAGGTATTGGTAATCGGTATCGGTGGCTTCTTCGCTGAAAATGCTGTCGGCATCGCGCTCACCAAATGCGTAGGCGGCCGCTGCGGAATATTCAAGGTCGGTGGTGAGTTTCGCTCCTGCTTTTTTCTTTGTGCCAGTAGCGAGTTCCTGAGAGGCACGTTCAAAATAGGGTGTTGCTTCGTTGCTCGCAGCCATGTGCATGCCCTCTACGCAAGACACCACGATGTGCGCCGTAGCAATACGTTCAGTAGGTGTATCACCCTTCAATGCAAAATGGCGATGTGCGGGCAGTTTTCCTGATTTTACTGAACGTGTCACGAGATGGGCTTCGTATCGGTCGCCGCCGGTGATGAGCGTGAGAATGGCAAGTTCAAGCCAGGGCTCTAAGACGAGTGACTCAGTGAAACGCTTATAACGCACGCGGGCAATGGCGCCCTGTTGTACGTTTTGGATGCGCATAGATGAAGTGACGCCAGAAATGGTGATGGCGCCGTCGATATCGATGCCTGCGCTGAGGTTCTGTAGGGGAGCGGGTAGCTCAGCAATCATCTCGAGGAGTTCGTCGCGAATTTCACTCACGATGAGCGTGCCTAGTTGTCCGGGTGGCAACACGCCAGCAAACGGACGCACTGTTTCCCACTGTGCAATGGCTTCGTCATTGGAAGTATTCGATGCAATGAGTTTCTCGAGTAGAGCACGGCCCTCACTCGACCGCGACAAGTTGTCGATGGTGAGGTTCACAATGCCGTCACCCACGATGCTATTGTCTTGGTTGATTGATGACTCAGATGGCATGCGTGGAATGCGTGCGTTGAGCACAGTGCCTACATAGAACTCAGATGGGTTAGTAATAACTTGCACGAGGTTTTTAAGTGTGGGTGCAGCTTGTGGTGGTGGCGGTAGAGGTGTTGCAGCAACTATTGGTGCAGCAGGTGTATCAAGCTCATGCAAAACGTCGTGTGCTTCTTTGGCTTGGGGGTCGAAAGTGAATGGTGTGTTGACGTAAACAAGGCCAGGGGTGAGTGTGGATCTATCGAAGTTTTGGCGTGGGTGACGCACTACGAGTTGTTGGGTGCCATATGGGTTGTTGGCACGCGCGTGCAGAACGGTGTCGATGAACTCAATAAGTTCTTGCACGGGAACAGCCAAAGGGGTTTCCTTGTTGTTGGAAATGTCGGCTCCGGTGCAGGTGATTATGAGCGTGTCGCGCGCCGACATGACGGCATTGAGCAAGCGTTGGCGCCCATCGAGTGAGTACACGGGCTCACCCACGCAGGGGTTGTTGGCAAGCACGTCGTCACCGTCACTGTGTGCTCCTGCAAAAGCCCGTTCGTCGGCACCGAGAATGGCGAGCACGCGGTAAGGAATATGTTGTTGGCCGTCAAGAGGCGCAACGGTGATGGATTCAAACTTGTTACCAAACAGCGCACGTTCGTCATTGAAGTATGCGCCAAGGGCGGCAACGAGTTCGTTCACCGCAAATGTTTTGTTAGTATGCGTGAGTGAATTTTCTACATCGCTCTGAAATGTGTTGATGGCCTGATGCAAGCGGGCCATGCTTGCTACGTCGTTATAGGACACTTGCAAGAAGCCGTCAATGATGCTGTAGAGCGTGGTGCAGAAATGTTGCACGGTGAGACCAATATGATTTTTTTGGTCGTCAATGGCATTGATCGTTTCGACATAGGTCGTAACGCGTGCAATAAATTCTGACACGGTGCCGGCGACGCGCATGTCACTGCCTCCAATGCCGTCGTACGGAACGATGTCGCCGGGCCCAATGCGGTCGACCTCACCGGGAATGGCAATACCCATCATGAGGCGGTTCAGGGCTGCGTCCCAAGTGCCAATTTCGGAGTTGATGCCCCAGCGCTCAGAACGCAACTTGGCATTCAAGCCGTAGCGAATGGCTAAGTCTTCAGACCATGTGGCAAGCAGTGTGAGTGCATCGTCGTCGAAACCAAAGGTGCGACGCACTGCGGGCAAGTGTGCAACGTCAAGCACGTCGGTGGGTGAGCAACGGCTGGTGAGCAAATGCAACACTGCGATGAAGGCCTCAATCAGCGGGTCGCGGCTTGATGCACTACTGCCTAGCACGTTGATGGGCAACGATGGCAACTTGCTGCCAGATGATAGATGCGGATCAAACATTGCACTGATAATTGGTGCTGCGGCATCAATATCGGCACACAAAATGGCGAAGTCTCGCAATTGCAATTGGGAGTTGTTGTTGAGCTCGTGGAGGAATGCATCGCGCAGTGCTTCTACTTGGCGAGCAAGGCCATAACACGCATGCACTTGTAAAGAACCATCGCTTACGGCGCGCAGAGATTTGCGTGCGTCGGCGGTGAGTGCAGCATCCTGATAGGTATCGGTAATAATACTGTTTTGCACATGCTGCAAGAGAGAATCTCCTGCGGTTGCGCCGGGCAAATAGGTGCGTTTTGTTTTTCCAAACACGGCTGCGTTTTCCAGCGCCTGTGCACCCCATCGGCTGGTGAGTGGATGTTGAATGGGTGTCGCAGGAAAAGTGCTGCGCAGTTGTACTTCGCGAGCGCAGGGTTCGGGCCATGCATTGCCTGCGGCATACACCATATATATTTGAACATCGCAGTCTTGGCTGAGCACTTCAAGAATTTGGCGAGCGGCGCGGCTGAGGGTAGTAATGCCAAACACGCTGAGGCGAGCAGGCAACGCGGATCCCTTGGGAAGTTGCCGTAGTGCCTCAGCGAAGGTATCAAAGTTGTCCAATGCGCGTGAGGGAATACCTGCCGCGATGAACTTCTTTGATACTTCATTAAAGAGTTCTTTTTGCCAGCATTGATCTTTCGTGACGTCGTTGGGCTGGCTATCGGTTTGTGTGCCGTCGTCGATGCCACCACGGCTCCAGTGCTGAAGCATTTCGGGGCGGTGTGAGGCATAGCGGTCGAAGAGGTCAGCTGCGCGGCGGGCAACGGTGAGTGGCGCTTTGGTGAAGCCAGGAACGGCGATGTTGCCGTGCGTGAGCAATGTGTCAATGATGTTCCACGTGAGGTTGTTGGCATCCCACTCGCTGTACTTAAGACCAGTTGGCTCCGTGGTGGTTGCGTTCACCAATTGACGCGGGTAAATAAAAGAAATGTTGGAAACGATGCCGTCGTTGCCATTGCGTGCGCCAAGTGTGCGGGCGAGTTCGCGTTTCAAATAGCGGGCCGTATCTCCCGAAGGCACGACCACGAGTTCGGGGGCAAAAGGGTCGGCAAGTGGAGACGAGAGGCGCTGCGCTAGGTGTTCAAGAAGTGGCTCAAATAGCGGGCTGTGAAAGAGTTTCATTATAGCCCCAGACAATACACCACGGGTGTTGACGGGATTTCGGGCGAAACTGCTGTTGGCTTCACGTTCATTTCTATGAGCAATGGTGCGTGGTCGCATACATTGAATGCGTCGGGGAAATCATCAATTCTGCCCGAATGTGCAGTGACGAGATCTGCGAGTTCCGGGGTCAGATAGATGTAGTTCATGAGGAAGAGTCCTTCGTGGTTCCGGTCTTGTGCGCGCACGATTGCTTGTGGAGGTGGTGTTGCGGCTTCAGTGAAAGTGACGAGGTCGGCTGCAAGGTTGTCGTCGGCCCAATGCCATGACGTGAAATTGTCTATTTCATTTTTGCGATTGACCCATGTATTGAGGTTCCATGTTGCAATGCGCATTGTTTGCCCTATTTCCTCAAGAGTGCTTCAATGACCCAACCACCCGGGTCAAGGTTTTCGATGAGCCATTGAACATAATCGGCAGGCAAGTCTCTTAGCTTGGTTCCCTTGTGTTTGCCAAAGGGCATCGGACTGTCGAGTGAAACACTTTGAATGAGCGTGAGCATTTCATCAATTGACATGCTGTGAGCGGTTGCGATGTTCTTCATCAGATAAAAACTG
>SXGS01630550.1_pt1 | contig 10815 bp, 8 predicted proteins | sample 3174681 | NCBI WGS metagenome assembly SXGS01 (sample SAMN11356861, study PRJNA531348) | freshwater metagenome | isolation source: freshwater sample F1-80 | place: China: Fuxian Lake, Yuxi | collected 2017-12-25 | reverse complement strand
GCCCCAGGGATTGGGCTCAAAGGAGCCGATGGGCGAGGTCCGCGCATAGCCGTCCGTATAGCCCTGAACGATCCCGCCGATCAGGTTCCGCGCCGACTCGTCGGCGATGTTCCCGACTTTTCGGTCATGCGGCTCTTCGTCGCCCCACCAAAAGAGGGTGTTCGTGCCGGCTCGGGCCGCATATTCCCACTCTGTTTCCGTCGGCAGCCGCTTGCCTGCCCAGAAACAGTAGGCCGTGGCATCCTCCCAGGAGACGGACACGACCGGATGCTGGTCGCGATGGGGCAGGATCGGCGTGTCGCCCCCCTCCGGCTGCCGCCAACTGGCGCCCTTGACCACCACGAGCCCCCGACCCTGCACCCAGGCTTTGGCCCCGCCCTCCCGTTCGGCCGTGGTCAGGTAGCCGGTCGCCGCGGTGAACTGGGAGAAGAGCCGGTTGGTCACTTCGTGCGCATCCAGATAAAAGGCGTCGAGCGAGGCCTTGTGTCTAGGCATTTCGTCTTCATACCACCCCACGCAGGTCGTTTCATCCAGTTCCTGGTTCGTGCGGCAGTCCTGGATCACCAGATCCACCTCGGCCCTCGTGCTCCCCATCCAAAAGGAGCCGGCCGGCACCAGGATCATGGCGGTGCCATCCCGTCCCACAATCTCCCGCCCCGGCCCCGGTGCGCCATCGGGAGACACGGCTCCGCTCGGATGGTATTCCGCAAGACCTAGTCCGGGACGCAAGACCGGGGCGCCGAACGCCAACACCAGGCCGATTGCCAGGCCCGCGAACGAGACCGTGCCCCGTCTCATGCCGCACCGCTCCTCTGTCTCATCGTCCCGCCCCTGTGACCGCCGGCGATCGCTTGAGAGAGAGTAAAAGAATCCGCCGCCGCATACAAGAGGCTGGTCTTTTGCCGCCGGCCCAGGTAGGCTGATCCCGATTTTCCCACGCGACGCTCACCCGACCGGGATCGAACGATGGCGGATGCCGCTTCATTCCAGTTCTCCGGACAGCGGTTCACCGTTGAATACCGTCTGAGCGGAACGGAGGCGGAAACGCGCACGAAAGCGGCCTTGGTCTGCAACGATCAAACGGTCGAGGCGCCCGACAAAATCATTCCGACGGGCATGATCCGCGAACAGATTCTGGGACGGGTGGAGCGTTTGACCAGTTCGGCCGGCTCATCGCTCGCCGACGTCAGCTATCCGATCGAGCTGCTCGGCGGCGACTGCGCCCAACTGCTCAACGTCCTGTTCGGCATGAGCAGCCTCAGGCCCGGCGTCCGCGTGGAACGGGTGGCGTTCCCCGAGCCGGCGTTGCGCAATTGGCCCGGGCCACGCTTCGGCCGGAACGGATTGCGCGATCTCGTCGGCATCCCCGCCCGTCCGCTCGTCTGCGGCGTGCTCAAACCGCTCGGCTCGTCCCTACCCGCGCTGGCCGACCAGCTCTTTTGCCCCTTCAAAGAGCGAGTGGCCCGTTGCGCTCCCAATCCTGAGTCACCCGGCCCTGCTCGGAAGTTTTGTCACACAGGCGGACAGTGGGATGACGCCGGCCTTCGTCTTCGGCCAATTGCCCCGCCTGGCTGGCGCCGACGCCAGCTTGTACCCGATCTACCATGCGGGATTTCCGATCACGAGGGACGACTGCCGGGCCATTGCCAAAGCTTGCGGCGAATCCTGGGGCCACCTGAAGCCGATCTTTCCCACGGCGGCGGGCCGCATGGGCTTCGAGCGGGTGCTCGAAATGTGCGAGTTCTACGGACAGGATCTGCTCTTCATCCTGGGCAGCAGCATCCAGCAACATCGGGCCGGGCTGGTCAAGGCCTGCCGGATGTTCATGGATGAAGTGGCGCGCAGCGCCCACTAGATTGCGTCAAAATAGCAGGCACCGATGCATCCTCCATCACTGCTCCTCATCATTCCGCCGCTGACGCAGCTCAACACCCCCTATCCATCCACCGCCTATCTGACCGGCTTTCTCCGGTCACGTGGCTACCGGGTCGCGCAGGCCGATCTCGGCATCGCCATGGTCCTGGCCCTCTTCTCCCGGAGCGGACTGGCGTCGGTGTTCGACCGGCTCCGCCGGACCAAGGGAACGCTGCCGGGGGAAGCCAGGCAGATGCTGGCGCTGGAGCAGGCCTACCTGGACTCGATCGATGCGGTCGTCGAGTTTCTTCAGGGCCGCAATCCGACCCTGGCCCCGTTGATCTGCCAGGGACGGTTCCTGCCGCAAGGGCCTCGGTTTGCCGCAGCCGGGGCCGGCCCCAACACGGCCTCCCACTCCATGGACCAGGCCAAACGTCTGGCTACCTTATACCTGGAGGATCTGGCCGACCTGGTCCAGGCAACCGTCGCGCCCCAGTTCGCCTTGAGCCGTTATGCCGAGCAGGTCGGGACCTCGGCCTCCTCATTCGACCAGGTGGCGCAGGCGCTGGCCGCTCCGCCCAGCCTGACGGACGAGTTCATGCTGGATGCTCTCCGGCGGCATGTTGATGCGATTCGTCCGACCGTCGTTGGACTCACCGTGCCCTTCCCCGGCAACCTCTACGGAGCCTTCCGGATCGCCCAGGCGCTGAAAGCCGGCCGGCCCGAGATAAAAATCGTGTTGGGCGGCGGCTATGCCAACACGGAGTTGCGGCGTCTGGCCGATCCCCTCGTCTTCGACTATGTGGATGCCGTGACGCTGGATAACGGCGAGCGCCCCCTGCTGTGCCTGCTGGAACATTGGTCCGGGACACGCGACGAATCCTCCCTCTGCCGCACCTTCCTGCGACGGGGCGGACGGGTCGTCTGGCGCAACGGAGCCGTGGAACCGGACGTCACCATGGCGGAGCAAGGCACGCCGACCTACGAGGGGCTGCCGCTGGACCGGTACATTGCCATCCTAGACACGTTGAACCCCATGCACCGGCTCTGGTCGGACGGCCATTGGAACAAGCTGACCGTCGCGCACGGCTGTTACTGGAAACAATGCACCTTCTGCGACGTGGGGCTAGATTACATCGGCCGCTACGAGGCGGCGCCCAGCAACATCCTGGCCGACCGGATCGAGGCCCTCATTGCCGAAACCGGGAGGCGCGGATTCCATTTCGTGGACGAGGCGGCGCCGCCGGCCGGCCTGAAAGGACTGGCGCTGGCCTTACTCGAACGGGGCCAAACGATCAGTTGGTGGGGCAACATTCGCTTCGAGGAGGCCTTCACGCCGGACCTCTGCCGCCTGCTCGCCGCCTCCGGCTGCATTGCCGTGAGCGCCGGGCTGGAAGCAGCCTCAGACCGGTTGCTGGCCGAGATGAAAAAGGGCGTCACCGTGGATCAGACTGCGCGGGTCGCCGCCGCGTTTCACGAGGCCGGCATCCTGGTCCATGCCTACCTCATGTATGGGCTGCCGGGAGAGACGATCGAAGAAACGGTGGAGAGTCTGGAGCGGGTCCGTCAATTGTTCGCGCAAGGCCTCGTCCAGTCGGCCTTCTGGCACAAGTTCGTCGCCACGGCGCACAGCCCGATCGGCCTGGCCCCGGCGGCCCAGGGGATCAGGATCACCGGACCGCGATTCGAGGGCTTTGCCGAAAACGACCTGACCCATCTGGACCCCCATGGCTCCGCGCCCGCCTGGCTGGGCGCCGGGTTGCGGAGGGCCACGTTGAATTTTATCGAGGGCAAGGGTCTCGCCGCCGACGTGCGCAGTTGGTTTGACGAGCCGGTCAAGAAGCCGACCGTGCGGCGCGATTGGGCCGGCCTGGCCCGGACCGGACCGGCGCGAGCCGATGATCCGGCGGCGGAACGACGGATCGTCTGGATCGGCGGCACCCCGGCGCTGGAATCGTCGAAGGGGAAGAGCCGGCTGGTCATTCTTCCCAGTCGGACCGAGGATGTGGCATTGCGGATGGATGCGGAGAGGGCGGCCTGGCTGGTCAAGCTGATCCGCGCGGCCACGCCAGCCCGCAACAAGCAGAGCGACGGCTACCCCTCGTTCAAAGACGTGCGCGCCGTCTACCCGCTGGGGGGGGGCCGCGCCTTCGATCGTCTGCTGCGCTCCGCCGCCTGGCGGCGCGCGCGAGCCATCGGGTTGTTGCTGGTCTAGCCGGCTGCAGAAAACAGAAGGGCCGCCTTGCGGCGGCCCTTCATCGCGCTCGATCCTCTGTCGCTAGGCCTTCGATTCTTTTCGCCTCACGCTTCACGCCGATTACTTATTCGGCTGCGGCGTGATGCGCAGATAGGGCTTCACGGCCTTGAAGCCCTTGGGGAACAGGGTCTGGGCTTCCGCGTCGGACACGGCCGGCGTGATGATGCAGTCCTGCCCGTCCTTCCAATTCACCGGCGTGGCCACCTTGAACTTGGCGGTCAACTGGAGCGAGTCCACCACCCGCAGCAGCTCGTCGAAGTTCCGCCCGCAGGAGGCCGGATAGGTGAGCATGAGCTTGACCTTCTTGTCCGGCCCGATGACGAACACCGACCGCACGGTCATGTTGTCCATCGCGTTCGGGTGGATCATGTCGTAGAGCATCGCCACTTTCTTCTCCGGGTCCGCGATCAGCGGATAGCTCACCTGGCACCCCTGCGTTTCGTTGATGTCCCCGATCCAACCCTTGTGCGACTCCAGCGGGTCCACGCTGATCGCCAGCACCTTCACGTTCCGCTTTTTGAATTCGCCCGCCACCTTGGCCATGTAGCCCAGTTCGGTCGTGCAAACCGGGGTGAAGTCTTTGGGGTGCGAGAAGAGAATCCCCCAGCCGTCGCCCAGCCATTGGTGGAAGTTGACGGCTCCCTCTGTCGTCTCCGCCGTAAAGTTCGGCGCCTCGTCGCCCAATCGTAGTGCCATGACGGACTCCTTTCGTCTATGAGAAGAATGATGGGTCGTGCGTCCTCGGAACGGACTTCTAGGATACGGCGTTCTCCGGTCGATGTTCAATAGGGCAGGAGCTATATTTCGACCGACGGGCCTTCCCGGGCAAAGCGCCAGTCGACGTTATGGAACGGCAGGTTCTTTTCCCGCGCCGTCTTGCGCTGTTGCTCGTAGTACTCGCGGGTCCGCGTCTCGGCCTGGGCGATGGTTTCATCAGACGAGGCCGGCTCGTGGCAAATGAACCGCACGGTCGTGATCCCTTCGTTGATCGCCAGATCCAGTCCGATCAGGTGGCCCCGGTGGAAATGGATAAAGAGGATGTGGACCTAGCCTTGGCCCTGACCGCAAGGGCCCTTCAGCAGCTCGCAGCCCAGGAGCCGGAGCCAGCTGCCCGCTGAACGCACGGGCCGACTGCGACCAGTCCACGTTGAACGGTTGCCCTTGAAAGGCCGCCTCCGCCGCTTTCATCTCGTCATGGGTAAGGGGCCGCGGCCGTTTGAACGTGTTCATGATCATCGCATGGGCTCCACATCCGCTTCTGCTAACTCTATCGGTCGGAGGGGGGAAGCTTGAGCGGAGGCCTCATCCGGCTGAGAAATCGGCACAAACTTCCCGCCGTTGCTTTCCTGTCCCGCCTCAGCCATCCTGGCCCCCATGTCCCATTACGATGTGATCGTGATCGGAGCCGGCGGGGCCGGCCTCATGTGCGCCTTGCAAGCGGCCAGGCGAGGCAAGCGGGTGCTGGCGCTCGACCATGCGCCGAAGATTGGCAAGAAAATCCTCATTTCCGGCGGCAGCCGCTGCAACTTCACCAACCTCCATGCGAGCCCGGCCAACTTCCTCTCGCGGAACCCTCACTTCTGCAAATCGGCCCTGGCCCGCTTCACCCCCGACGATTTCGTGCAGATGGTGAAGGATCACAATATTCCCTTTCACGAGAAGAAGCTGGGACAGTTGTTTTGCGACCGCTCGGCTCGGGACATCGTCGCAATGCTGGTCCAAGATTGTGAGAAGGCTGGCGTCGCGTTTCAACTCCATTGCACGGTGCAAACCGTCACGAAACCCGACCGATTTCTCCTGGATACTTCCCAAGGCTCGTTGTCCTGCAAGTCTCTGGTAATCGCCACCGGCGGCCCCTCGGTGCCGGACACGGGCGCCACGGATTTCGGCTATGGGATCGCCAGGCAGTTCGGGCTGGCCCTCGTCGAACCGGAACCGGCCCTGGTTGGACTCACCTGGGGCGAATCCGCCCTCCGTTCATTCGGCGATTTGGCCGGGGTCTCGGCCGAGACGGTCATCACCTGCCGGCAGACATCCTTCCGGGAAAACATCCTGTTCACACACCGAGGCCTGAGCGGGCCGGCGATGCTCCAGACCTCTCTCTACTGGCATCAGGGCGACCCGATCACGATCAACCTGTCGCCGGACCTCGATCTTGGCGCCTGGCTCCTCGAGGCCAAACGCATAGGCGACAAGGCCGAATTGAAAACGCTGCTGGCGTCACGCCTGCCCAAACGGCTGGCTGAAAAGTTTTGCGACCTGTATCTCCCGTCTAGACCTTTACTTCAACTGGCTGACAAGGACCTGGCTTCCTTCGCCCAACGGCTTCACCGGTGGATCGTCACGCCGAACGGCACCGAGGGGCTCAAGAAAGCCGAGGTCACCAGGGGCGGGGTGGATACGGATGAACTGTCCTCCCAAACCATGGAAGCCAGGAAAGTCCCGGGCCTCTATTTTATCGGTGAGGTCGTGGACGTGACCGGGCAGCTGGGCGGGTACAATTTTCAGTGGGCCTGGGCATCGGGTTTCGCTGCAGGCCAGGCCGTGTAACGGACGATGAAACGTGGATCGTTGACCCGCAGGAACTTGCGAAGAAAAGTATGGTAGCATGACCGGCGAGTCATCACGGCTGGCTGCTTGATCCGGCGGAGGAACCATGGGCGACCATCGAGACCCGAACGAACGAGATACAAAAAAGGCCGGAGGGAAAGAGCAGGCAGCGGGGCAGGGAGCATCCTCGTCGAACGACCCCCTGGTCTTGCTCGACGACTGTCTGGCCTCTCTGCCGGACGACGATCCACGGCAGAAGATCCTCTACAAATTGCGTCATCTGATCCTGCAGGAAGGGGCGGCCCACCAGCAGCGGGAGGCGGAATTCAAGAAGCTGAGCGAGGTGGTGGGCAAGTTGACTGCGCCGGCCAACCGGATCGGCACTCTGCTGGAACTGCCGGCGGAAGGCCTAGCCCGCATCGTCGTGGGCGGGGCCGAGTACTACACGAACGTGGACCCGCGCGTGGCGCCGGCCGATCTCAAGATCGGCACGCAGATCCTGGTCAACGAAGCCTATGCCCTGATCAAGACGCTCGGCTACGACCGGAACGGCCCGGTGCTTCGGGTGGCGGACTGCTTGCCGGACGGGCGCATCCGCTTCGAGCAGGAGCCGGGCCGCCAGGCCTTGATCCTCCAACGCGGCAGCGACCTGGCCGGAGTGGAGCTCAAGGCTGGCGACGAGGTGCGGATCGATCCCAGCCACCGCATCGCGATCGAGCGTTTGGAGGACAAACAGGCAGACCGTCATCTGTTGGACGAAGTGCCGACCGTCACCTGGGAGCAGATCGGCGGGCAGAAGGCCGCGATCGAGGCCATCCGCAAAGCCATCGAATATCCCCTGCTCCACAGCAAGACCTTCGAGCAGTTCAAGTTCACCCAGCCCAAGGGGTTCCTCCTCTATGGGCCTCCCGGCTGCGGCAAAACATTGATCGGCCAGGCGGCAGCGGCCAGCCTGTCCAAGCTCGTGGGGGACGCTCAGGAGGCCCAGGCTTCACCGGGCAGGCCCAAGGTCACGGGCGGCGCCTTTCTACACGTGAAGGGGCCGGAGATTCTCAATATGTGGCTGGGCGAATCGGAGCGGATCGTCCGCGACCTGTTCGCCCAGGCCCGCGCGCGCCGGAAGGCCGGCTTGCTCCCCTTCATTTTTATCGACGAGGCCGAGTCCGTCCTGGGGACCCGTCGGGCCATGCGCTCGTTCAACATCAACAACACGCTCGTGCCGATGTTCTGCTCGGAGATGGACGGCATCGAGTCGCTGCGCGACGTGGTGATCATCCTCGCCTCCAACCGGCCGGACCTGATCGACCCGGCGGTGCTGCGGCCGGGACGGATTGACCGCAAGATCAAAGTCAGCCGGCCCGGCCGCGACGAAGCGGCGGACATCCTGCAGGTCTACCTGACGGCCGACCTGCCGCTGGACCGGTCGCTGCTGGCTGCGCACGGCGGCAACCAGGAGGCTGCCTGCCGGGCTTTGGTGACCGAGGCCGTGGACGCGATCTTCAGCAAGACCGACCAGAACCGGCTCCTCTCCGTGCGGCTCCGAAGCAGCCAACACAAGGTGCTGTACCGGGCCGATCTGGTCAGCGGGGCCATCCTGGCCTCCATCGTCCAGCGGGCCAAGGAGCGGGCGGTCGAGCGGGCGATTGGCGCGGCAGGGGGTGAAGCGGGCCTGACCGAAGACGATCTGATGACCTCGATCAACGCCGAGTTTCGCGAAGGGGAAATGCTCCCGCCGGACGACGCGGCGGAGGAATGGCTCAAGCTCTTGGACCACCATCCGGAACAAGTGGTGGGGATTTCCTCGTTCCGCAAGGGCCGCCCGGCTGAAGAGCGGTTGATCGGCCAGATTATCTAGGCGTTGGAAAGTCCGTAAAGTCCGAAAGTTTTCAAGTCGCAGACTTTTGACTTTCTGACTTTTCGACTTTCGCACTTTACGACATGCGTCTATTTGGCCTCGAAACCGAGTACGGCATCACGCGCGAAGATCTGGACCAGGCGGACCCGGTCGTGGAATCCATGGACCTAGTGCGAGCCTACCTGCCTGTCCTGAGCCGCGTCGAAGGGACCGATGCCTTCGAACAGACCTGGGACTATCAGGGGGAGGACCCCCATGAAGATGCCCGGGGGTTCCGCGTCTCCGGCTTGCAACAGGACAAGGAAGAGGACGAGTTCGCCGAACAAGACGCCCACCGGCCCTTCTCCTTCTATGAGATGAAGAGCGACCTAGTCCTGCCGAACGGCGCGCGGTTCTACAACGACCATACCCATCCCGAATATTCCACCCCCGAATGCCGGACCCTGCGCGACCTGATCGCCCACGACCGGGCCGGTGAGCGGATCGTGCAGCGGGCGGCGGACCGTCGCAACCGGGCCCTGGGCGGCCCGCAGGTGCAGCTGTACAAGAACAACACCGACTTCCACGGCCATAGCTACGGCTGCCACGACAACTATCTTCTCCTGCGCTCCGTCCCGTTCCCGGCGCTCGTCCAGGGCCTCCTGCCCTTTCTGGTCGGCCGCCAGATCATCGCCGGGGCCGGCAAGGTGGGCATCGAGGCGCAGGAGGGCGGATTCCAGCCGGGCCGTTATCAGTTGTCGCAGCGCGCGGACTTCATGGAAACCGAGTTGAGCGTGGACACGATGCACAACCGGCCGATCTTGAACACGCGCGACGAGCCCCACGCGGATCGGACCCGCTACCGGCGACTCCACCTGATCGTCGGCGATGCGAACATGTGCGAGTATGCCACGGCCTTGAAGGTGGGGACGACTCGACTTGTCCTGGACCTGATCGAACTGGGCCAGGCCCCGGCAATACAGCTCGACGAGCCGGTGGCCGCCATCAAGACCCTCTCGCACGACCCGGACTTGAAAGCGCTGGTGCGTCGAAAAGGCGGCGGCACGATCTCCGGGTTGGAGATTCAACACCTCTACCAGCAGGCGGCGCAGCAACACCTCTCGGGCTCGGATGAGGAAACCGACTGGGTGATCCGCGAATGGGGCGAGACCTTGCGGCTGTTACAGAGCGATCGGAGCCGGCTCGTCGGCCTGCTGGACTGGGTCACCAAGCTCTGGCTCCTGGACACGTTCATGGAGGCTGAACATGTCGCCTGGGACGACCCCTGGCTGGCCAGCCTGGACCTGGAATATCATAATGTGCATCCGGAGCGGGGCCTCTTTCTCGGCCTGGAGGCCGAAGGCAAGACGAGGCGGCTTGCAACCGAGGCAGAAATCGAGCAAGCTCTGCGCGAAGGACCGGCAGACACCCGTGGCGGGATCAGGGGCCTCTGTGTCCGACGGTTTCCGGAACAGATCAAGTCGGTGCAGTGGGAACAGGTGCGGTTCAAAGGCCTGTTGAAACCACATACCCTCGACATGGGCGACTTATTCGAGCCGAATCGAGTGCGGAATCTGGGGCAGATTCTGGCCAAGGCCGCCACACTGTCCGAGGCCTTGACGGAGTGGCATGGAAGAAAGGATCGGCAACCATGAACGAACGAATAGATCTGGAGCGGCGTGAACGGCCGTTCGACCCGATGCCCAAACCGACCGGCCCGGGTGAAGAAGGGGGCGGACCGAGACGGCCCGAGACCGGTTCGCCGGACAAGGATAACCTCCTGAAACGGATGCGCAAGGTGGACCCGAAGCAGGCGGAACGGTATAGACAGCGAACAGGGGAATAGGGTGTGTCGGGATTGGGAGAAAGAGATATGGGTATGCAGGGCGATTTCTTGCAGCTCCTGAAGGAGCAGGGCTACCAGATCGGCACCTCGGTCCCGGCCGGCACGGAGGTGGAGATCACGCGCGGCACGACGATCCTGGCCATGAAATACCGGGATGGCGTCTTGGTGGCCGGCGACCGGCGGGCCACGGCCGGCAACATGGTCATGTATGACCGGACCGACAAAGTCCTGGAACTGGACCGCCACAGCGTGATGGCGATCGCCGGCGTTCCTGCCACCGCCTACGAGATGGTGCGGGTGCTGGAACATTCCTTCAAATACTACCGCCGCACACAGCTCCAGGAATTGAGCTTCGAAGGGAAGCTGCGGGCCGTTTCGAAGCTGCTGAAGGACAACGTGGCCGCGGCGCTGGCCGGCACAGGCGCGGTGGCGCCGATCTTCGCCGGCTACGACTTCGAGCAGGGCTCGGCCAAG
>SXGS01645317.1_pt1 | contig 10817 bp, 9 predicted proteins | sample 3174681 | NCBI WGS metagenome assembly SXGS01 (sample SAMN11356861, study PRJNA531348) | freshwater metagenome | isolation source: freshwater sample F1-80 | place: China: Fuxian Lake, Yuxi | collected 2017-12-25 | reverse complement strand
GTCTTGCCCGACCCGGTGACCCCCAGAAGCACCTGATTGCGCTCCCCCCGCTGCAACCCCGCGACAAGCTTGACGATCGCTGCCGGCTGATCACCGGCCGGCTCGTACTCGGATTTGAGCTGAAAGAGGCTGTCGGACACGTCCCAGATAAAATAACAGCAGCGCCCGTCCGACAAAAGCTCCGGAGTGCTCAGCTTCGCGGAATGAGCGGGATCTTGAAGCACCCAACGGCTTGACGTGATCACACCTGTGTCTACGGTCGCTCCATGGTTCTGGAACTGAAACTTCGCAAAGTGGGCAATTCGGTGGGTCTGGTGCTACCGAAAGAGGCGTTGGCCCACCTCAAGGCCGATGAAGGCGACACGCTGATCTTTTCGGAGTCCCCAGATGGAGGCTACCGGGTGACCCCCAACAACGACCCATTCGCCCAGCAGATGGCGATGGCCGAAGGGATCGCCCAACGATACCGCAACGCGCTGCGGGAACTGGCCAAATGAGGGAACCAGTCTGGATCCGGAGGGATGTTGTGATCGCATTCCACGAATGCCTGCTGGCCGAGCACGGTGGTTTGGCAGGCATCCGGGATGAAGGGTTGCTCGATTCCGCATTGGGCAAACCCCGGAACTTGTTCAGGTATAGCAACCCTTCCCTGTTCGACCTCGCGGCGAGCTACAGCTTCGGCTTGACGAAAAATCACCCGTTCTTAGATGGCAACAAGCGGATCGGTTTCGCGGCCGCCATCCTGTTTCTGGAACTCAACGGGTTTCGATTCGCAGCGACTGAAGTGGATGTGGTTCTCCGCACTCTGGCACTGGCGGCCGGGGAGATGACCGAGGGAGATTACGGGGCGTGGTTGAAGGTAAATTCCAAACAGGCCTAACCCACTTATCGATGCAAGGCACTCGAAGGCCCGATTCATGCCCAAGCCCCCAGGAGAACAAATGAATTTTCAGTCGCTCTGAACCGTTTGCTTCCCGGGGCGACCCCTTTAAGGTTCCCGACACCTCTCCTATGCAGAACGACTCGACCGGACCGGATCTTAATCGCCGCACCTTTTTCAAGGGTGCCTCCATGGCCAGCATGCTGACACTGATGGGAGCCGTTCCCATCACCGCTGAAGAAGCCAACAAGGCAGCCGGCGACAAAACGCTGCCCCCACCCAAGGCCGATCCGACCTACAAGGAGAAGCCGGTGGGCCCGCCCGTGAAATTCGGTGTCATCGGTCTCGGCCCGCAAGGGCGAGAGATCATCACCCACCTCGGCAAGCTGCCCAACGCGCCGGTAGTCGCCATTTGTGATCATTACAAGTCGACCCTGAAGCGGGCGGCCGACACCGCTCCCACCGCCAAAGGTTACGCCACGGCCGAAGAGCTCCTGGCCGACGCGAACGTTCAGGCCGTGGTCATCGCCACGCCCACACACCAGCACCGCGACCTGGCCATCGCCGCCATGAAGGCCGGCAAGCACGTGTACCTCGAGGCCCCCATCGCCCACACCATCGACGAGGCCCGAGCCATCGCGCAAATCGCTGCCACGCTGCCCGCCAAACAAATTTTCCAGTCGGGCATGCAGTTCCGTGAAAATCCCCAACACCATCATGTGCTGAAGTTCATCCGCACTGGAGCCACCGGAAAGCCGTCGATGAGTCGTGGCCAATGGAACAAAAAGACGAGCTGGCGCAAGGCCTCCCCCAACCCCGACCGCGAGAAGGCCCTCAACTGGCGCTTGTACAAGGAAACCTCACTGGGGCTCGTCGGAGAGATCGGCATCCACAGCCTCGACACGGCGGGATGGTACCTGGGCAGCACCCCGGTTTCGGTGACTGGGTTTGGCGGCATTACTCAATGGCAAGACGACCGCGAGGTGGCCGACACGGTCCATGTCGTGGTGGAGTTCGCCAACGGCATCCGCCATTCCTGGAGCGCCACTCTGGCCAACTCGTTCGAAGGCGAGCACGACATCTATTTTGGTGCCTCAGCCGCGGTGCTCATCCGCGACAACCGGGCATGGATGTTCAAAGAGTCCGATGCCGAACTGCTGGGCTGGGAAGTGTACGCTCGCAAGGAAGACTTCCTGACCGACTCCGGCATCGCCCTCGTGGCCAATGCCACCAAGATCTTGGCCCAGGGCAAGAAGCCGGCCGAAGCGGCGTCGGAGACCGACTCACCCGTCCGCTACGCGCTGGAAAAATTTGTCGAACACGTCAACGACGGCACCAAGCCCGAGGCCAGTGCCGAGGTGGGCTGCCGCGCCGTGGTCATGGCGGTCAAGGCGCAGGAGGCCGTGCTTAAGGGGGGCCGCGTGGAAATTCCCAAGGAATTGCTGAAAGTCTAAAGGCTAGTTCAGCGGGTGTGCCGAGCCGCCGAGGCAACGCTCACCGATCCAATTCCGGGGATCGCTTCTGCCGCATTGCACCAGGACGGGCGACCCGTAGCGTATCCGCATGTCCCGCGCTCTTGGAAAGCCGACCGGTTGGAAACGCCTCCTTCGAGGAACTTTGGTGTTGGCCGTGGCCGTCATAGGCGGCCTCGTCGGCCGCTTCGTCTGGGTCACCCAAGACCGCCAGCCGGGTTACTCGGTCGAACTCCATCATCCCCACTCGGTTGCCACCGCCGAGGCTGGCCCGCTGAAGGTCGGTTTCGGCCGACGCTCTCTGAACCCGGACATGAACAATCCGGCCGAGCCCGTCTGGATGGCAGGGTTCAGCCAAGGGCGTTCGGCCACGAACATTCACGATGACCTCGAGGCCGTGGGGGTGGTCATCGACAACGGCCAGCGGCGCATAGCCCTCGTGTCCATCGATGCCATTGGATTTTTCCATGACGACGTGGTTGATGTCCGCAAACGCATCTCCGCCGACCTGAAGGTCGATTACACGATCGTCTGCTCGACCCACAATCATTCCACCCCCGACTTGCTCGGACTCTGGGGCCCCGATGCACTCCATTCCGGCGTAAATCCCCGCTACCGCGAGCACGTCATCGCGGCCTGCGTGGGTGTGGTCGAAGACTCAGTCCGCTCGCTCAAGGCCGCCCGCATGGCGGCCCACGAGTTGACCGTGTCGCCCGCTGGGTTGGTCGCCGACACCCGGAAGCCCGAGGTGTACGATCCCGATGTTCGCGTCCTGCACTTCCTGGATGCAGCCAATGGGCTAACCCTCGGAACGCTGGTCGGCTGGGCCAACCACCCAGAAACTCCCTGGTCGAACAATCGCGACATCACAGCAGATTTTCCCGGAATCATTCGAGAATCCTTAGAAAAGGGTATTCGCTACGGAAGCACCCTGCACAAGGCTGGGTTGGGCGGTACCCACGTCTATGTGAACGGAGCCGTCGGTGGACTCATGACCACGCACCCGTCGGTCACGGTGCACGACCCGTTCCTGAAGACCGATTTTAAGGAGCCCTCGCACGACAAGACTCGGGCCGTGGGCAATCAAATTGCCTCGCGCATTCTCGACCGGATCGCCACCGCCAAAGATCCCGGAGTCGGTGCGGTGCCGATCGGCATCGAAGCCCGAACTCTCGACCTGCCGCTGCGCAACACCGGCTTCATGCTGGCCTCAATGCTGGGCCTGCTCGAGCGGGGACATAGCCGTTGGCTCCACTTCCGGACTGAAGTGGGAATCCTGCGGTTAGGAGAAGTTTCGATGGCCTGCATCCCTGGTGAGGTGTACCCGGAAATCGTCAACGGCGGCATCGTGCGAGCCCCGGGTGGCGACTACGACATCGAACCCTTGGAGGTCCCTCCGTTGCGCGAACTCATGCCCGGCCGGGTAAAATTCGTACTAGGTTTGGCCAATGATGAAATCGGCTACATCCTGCCCAAGTCGGAGTGGGACACTGAGCCCCCGCACCTCTTCGGAGCCCAAGGTGCTCCCTATGGCGAGGTGAATTCGGTGGGCCCAGACACCGCCTTTATTCTCCACCAGGCGCTGCGCCGCCAGTGCGAGGCGCTGAAGTAGTCCAGAAGACACTGCACAACCCAGGCTTGAGGTGGGTGGCTAGGATGGGGTTCACTGACGGGCTCCACCCTCCCGCGCCATGTCCTCCACTTCTGAAGCCACCGGTTTTCGCTCCCTGACCTCACAGCAGAAGAAATCCGGCCTGGCGGCTTGGCTGGGGTGGATGTTCGACGGGCTGGACATGCACATTTACACGCTGGTCGCGACCCCGTTCGTGGCGCAGTTGTTGGTCCTGCCTCGCACCGACAAGCAGGTGGGAGAAAAAGGCGCGCTCATTAATGCGGCCTTTCTCATTGGTTGGGCCTTGGGCGGTGCCTTCTTCGGACGCATCGGAGACGTGATGGGCCGCAGCCGAGCCCTCTGCCTGACCATCCTCTGTTATGCCGGCTTCACCGGGCTATCGGCGATCTCTACCGAATGGTGGCACCTGATGGTATTCCGCTTCCTCTCGGCCCTGGGCATCGGAGGCGAGTGGGCCATCGGGGCCTCGCTGCTGTCCGAGACTTGGCCCAAACGCTGGCGTCCGTGGATCGCCGCCACCCTTCAGACCGCGGTGAATATCGGCGTGCTGCTCGCCTGCTTCTTCGGTTACCTCTTTGAGAACGCGGAGCCTCGCTACATCTTTCTAGTTGGTGTTTTCCCAGCACTCATCGTGTTGTGGATCCGACGGGCGGTTCCCGAAACAGAGGAATGGCATGCGGCACGGGCGAGTTCTGAGAAACCGCCCGGATTGACTGATCTGTTTCGCGGGACGGCCGCGAAAACCACGTGGATCGTCTTGGCCATTTGTGGCGTGTCGTTGACCGCGCATTGGACCTTTATGTTCTGGCAGCAGAAGTATATCCGCGACTTGCCCGAGGTCCGGGACCTTTCGTCCGCGGGTCAAAACCGGGCCGCCGTGATCGCTCTCATGGTTCTCATGGCAGGTTCGATCTTGGGAAATTACGCGGCGGCGGCGGTGGCCCGGGCAGTGGGCTATCGCAAGGCCGTGGTTTCTTTCTGCCTCGTCTACGGCGTGGTCATGGGGGTGACGTTCCTGGAAGCTCGAACCCACTTTACCATCCTCATCGGATTCTTTTTTATCGGACTGTGCCAGGGAGTATTCGGGCTCTTCACGATGTGCTTACCGCCACTATTTCCCACCTTGCTCCGGACGACCGGGGCCGGCTTCTGCTACAACATCGGTCGGCTCATCGCGGCAGGTGGGACGGTGTTCTTCGGTTTGTTCACCAAAGTCGGCGATGTTCGCCAAGCGCTGCTCTACGCGGCGATCTTGTTCATCCCGGCCGCCGGCCTCGCCTGCTGGCTGCCAGAGCCCAAGGACTGAGCCGGTAGCGGGCTCTCCTGACGCAGGAATCCGGACTCAAAGTTGCGAGTCTGGGTGCTTGTGATCCAACTGCTTCGGCCGGCGATCCACCGTGTCGGCCGGAATCTTGTCTGTGAATTGACCGGTGTCGCCCAACTCCGCCTGAACACGCACCAAGCGGGCCTTGAGATCGGTCATCACCGCCTTTGAGCCAGGATCACTGGCGAGGTTCTTCATTTCATTTGGATCACGAACGAGGTCAAAGAGTTCCCATTGGTCGATCTTCCAGTAGTGGATGAGTTTGTGGGTCGCAGTGCGAACGCCGTAGTGGGCCCGAGTGTTGTGATGGCCTGGATCGTGGTAATAGCGGTAATAAACTTCCTGCCGCCACCCGGCCGGAGACTTGCCGCTAAACAAAGGCTGCAAACTCCGACCATTCATGTCCGCAGGAATCTGAGCCCCAGCCAGGTCCAGAAACGTCGGAGCAAAATCACAGTTGACCGCCAGAGACTCACTGACGGTTCCCGGGCGGATGTGGCCAGGCCATCGCATTAGGAAGGGCATGCGGAAGGAGGGCTCATACATGAAGCGCTTGTCGTACATCCCATGGTCACCGAGAAAAAAACCCTGGTCGCTGGTGTAAATCACCACCGTGTTGTCCTTCAGGCCGTTGGCATCAATCCAGTCGAGCAATTGACCCACGCTGTCATCCACGCTTTGAACGCAGCCCAGATAGTCCTGCAAGTAGCGGTTGTATTTCCAACGATCGAGGTCGTCTCCGCGCAAGACGCGCTCCTGGCCATTCTCACGGACCGTCACCTCCTTAGGCACCTGCCCCATCCAGCGCTGACGCTCCGTGTCCGACAACCCGGCCGGCGGAACCATCTTGAGGTCGTGCCTCGTCAAGTTTTTGAACACCGACTGGTGGTTCTGCTTCAGGGCGTCGGATCGGCCTTCGTAGTTGTCCCGAAACGTGGGCGGCTCCGGAAATTCCCGTCCGGCGAACTCGCGGCGGTACTTCTCAGAGGGCGTCCACTCGCGGTGCGGAGCCTTATGATGGCACATCAGGAAGAAGGGCTTATCCTTCGGCCGGTTCTCGAGCAGTCCCACGGTCAACTCCGTGATGATGTCGGTGACGTAGCCCTTGTAGACGCGGTGACCGCTCCGGTCATAGAGAATCGGGTCGTTGTAGCGTCCCTGCCCCGGGAGGATATTCCAATCATCGAAACCTTGAGGGTCTGAACCGAGGTGCCACTTTCCGAGCATCGCGGTGTAATACCCCGCTTGCTGCATCCGGTGGGCCACAGTCGTCTTCTTCGGATCGATGTCATTGAACACCGGCACTCCGTTGCGATGGCTGTACTGCCCGGTCAAGAGGGTCGCTCGGCTCGGCGTGCAAATTGAGTTGCCGGCAAAACAACGGTCCAGACGCAAACCCTGGGCGGCCAGGCGGTCGAGATTCGGAGTCCGATTAATCCGGCTGCCATACGCACTGATGGCGTGGGCCGCATGGTCATCGGTCATGATGAACAGAATGTTGGGCCGATCAGCAGCCAGAACCACCGTGGCCGATACGAAAGCCGACACGAGTGCGGTCCAAATCACGGCGGGGAATCTCATGGGCGAATCCTGCCACACGGAACCCTGCCGAGGAAAGTCAGTCCTTGGTCGATCCTGGGTCGACGGTCCTTGACCGCCACCCGTCACTCGCCCGAACTTGGAATCAAACCACCCCGGGCAATCCCAGTCGTTGAGCCACCTCACCCGACAACACCTCATAGGCCGCGGCGCCCGCGCTGTAGGGATCGTAAGCCATAATGGGTTTGCCGTGGCTGGGAGCCTCGGCCAATCGGGTCGTCCGGGGGATGACCGTTTCAAAGACTTTCTCACCAAAATGCTGCCGAACCTCGGCAACCACGCTCTGCGCCAGTCGGGTCCGGGAGTCGAACATCGTCATCACCACACCTAAGATATCCAAACCCGGATTGATGCCATTCTCGCGCACCTGATTAATCACGCGAGTCAGCATGGCGATGCCCTCGAGCGCATAATACTCACATTGCAACGGCACGACCAATCGATCGGCTGCCGCAAAGCAATTGAGGGTCATGATGCCCAGAGATGGGGCGCAATCGAGCAAGATGACCTGAAAGCGTTCGGACTCCTTCAATGGTTGGAGGATCTTACGGAGGCGCAGCACAGCATCCTCAGAGCGAGCCAGTTCTACCTCGATGCCGCACAAATCCAACTCGCTACCGATCATCGACAGGTTGGGATAGGCCGTGGGCCGGATGCGATCTTCTAGGCTGCCCAGACCCAACAACGGTCGATAGACGCTGCCGCCCTCGGTTTTCTCGAGGCCCAAACCACTGGTGGCATTGGCCTGCGAATCTAGATCGATCAGCAGCACGGAGTAGCCCCGCATCGCGAGTCCTGCGGCGAGATTGATGCTAGTGGTTGTCTTCCCCACCCCACCCTTTTGATTGGCGACGGCGATGACCTGTGCAGACATGAGGCAAACAGTCTCACGCCGGTAAGACCTTGGGTGCAACGCGTAAGAATGTCGCGCTGCCATGCGCCGAGCGGATCCTCAATGCATCGCACGGTGAAAACCCGGGTTGATGCCCGCAATGCCGCGCTGATTCGGGGTCTGCGGGCGAACTCCGCGCAGCGGCAGGTTCCAAGTTTCACACGCGGTGGTCGGCAGGGGTGCCAGAGATCGACGTCGAAAGCGCATCTGGGTCAGGGCCACCACCCATTCCCGGCCCTCTCGCTCCACCAGTCGATGGTCTCCATCGATGCGACGGACCACCCGCACCTGGAATCCCTCAGTCAATCCCTCGGGCAGGCGCCCGCCGCCGGGGGTCAATTCTACCACCTCACCTCGCTCCTCATGGAATCGTTCATTCATCTTCATGGGATGACCTTGCAGCACCTCTATGGACAAAAGGTGTCCGATGGTCGATTGAGTGGCGTACAGGCTCTGACAAACGGCTTCCCGGGGGCCGTAACCCAAAAGTCACTTCGTTCTGTGGCCCAATTGACGGTGAACGAAGGATTGCTCTTGAACCCTGACCTGCGTCCGAAGCATCACAGAAAAGTGATGGACAGCGCATCGGATCCGGTCAGCGCAAAGCCCAAGGGGCTCGCGAAATCTCCCCGCAAATCCCGGGGCAACTCCGCTTCAACGGCCTCACCCGGCACCGATTCAGGGGGGAATCGGATTAAGAACTACGTTCTCGATACCAACGTCCTGCTCCACGATCCGAACGCGCTGCTCAACTTTCAGGACAACCACGTTCTCATCCCGATCGAGGTCCTGGAGGAGGTCGATAAATTCAAGCGTGAGACGAGCGAGCGCGGTCAAAATGCCCGGACTGTTTCCCGACGACTCGATGCCCTCCGCCGCCAAGGCAATCTCAACAAGGGCGTTCAACTGGCCAACGGTGGACGTCTTCAGATCGTTTTTCTGTCCGCACCCAAGGCTGGTTCCGCACTGGATGTGATGGCCACTGGCAGCATGGACAATCGGATCCTCGCTCAAGCCCTGTGCATCCAAGCCAACGACAAATCCTGCCCCACCATTCTGGTCACTAAGGACATCAATCTTCGGCTCAAGGCCGACGTCTATGGACTGGCCGCAGAAGATTACGAAACCGATCAGGTCAACCTGAAGGACCTCTACACGGGGATGTTCGAGTTGACTTTGCCTGCGGCGATGATCGCCGAACTCAAGTTCAACGGCGAGGTGTCTCTCCCTTCAGCACGGGTGCGGCATCCTAATGAATACTGCACACTCATTGAGGAGGGAAACTCCAAGAGAACCGTGCTCTGCAAAGTGGACGCCAGTGGCACCAAGCTCATTCCTCTCCAGGATTGCCAAAATGTCTGGGGCATCCGACCCAAGAACCGCGAACAGCACTTCGCCCTCGACGCGCTGCTCGACCCGCGCGTGAAGCTGGTCACTCTCATGGGGAAAGCTGGCACCGGAAAAACCCTGTTGGCATTAGCTGCAGGGCTCAAGCGGACGGTGAACGACCGCGAGTTTCGGAGGCTGATGGTGGCTCGCCCCACGATTTCCATGGGCAAGGAACTAGGATTTCTGCCCGGAACCCTCAACGAGAAGCTCTCACCGTGGATGCAACCTATTCACGATGCGCTCGAAATGCTGGGAGATCTGAACATGGGTCACGAGCACCGCCGAACCGGAGACATGCTTCGAGCCGGCACCATCGTGGTTGAGGCCTTAAGCTATATCCGTGGCCGAAGCATCGCTCATCAATTCATGATCGTGGACGAGGCCCAGAATCTGACACCGCTCGAGGCCAAAACGATCCTTACCCGCGTCGGTCACGGGACCAAGATCATCCTCACCGGAGACCCCTACCAAATCGACAATCCTTACGTCGATGTGGCCTCCAATGGTTTCAACTACATCATCAGCCGCTTCAAGGAGCAGGCCTTGGCAGCCCATGTGGAACTTCAGCAAGGTGAACGCAGCGACCTCGCCGAGTTGGCCGCCAATATCCTCTAAAGACTTGAGACCTTCGGCCCGACCCGAATGCACCTCGCTCAAAGACGGAACGCACTCAATCCGATCAAGGCACCGGCCACACCCAGGCCGAGCCCGATATACCAGAAAAGTCGCCAGCGTGAGAGGATGGCCACCGAGCAGACTACCACTGCGATTTGGAGCGACAACGCGCCCTGATCGCAGCGATCGTTGATCTTGCTGTTAGCCTCGGCCGCCGCCTCAAACTGCTCGGCCTCTTTCTTAATATCCCCCTTTTCGGAGTCGTATCGCTTGGCCGTCGCCGCAGCCTTTGCCATGGAAGCCGATAAAGCCTTCCGATGGGCGGTGGCTTCAGGATCTACCGAGCCTGCCTCGGAAACCACCGGCTTGAGATACGACAGGATCTCCAACTCGGTCTCGTAGATGTTCTGCTTGATGCTCTTGGACTGGTAATACCCCCAACGATTGGAAGCTTCGCTGGTCTTGATGATGGCGTCGGTCTTGGCGTTGTCGCCCTTGTTTTCGATGACCGCTAGCACCACAGCGAGCAACGCAATGGTGATGGCCACCTGTTGACTGAACGGATCGTTCGCTTCGGGTATTTCTGGGGTTTCAGACATGGATTAGGAAGGTTCTAAAAAAGTGTGTCCGTCAGGTCGCTGTTTCAAAGGGAATCACTAACGCACCCGGTGCCGTCAAGTCGAAGCCCCATGTTCGTTCAGTTAGCAACCAACCTGCCCCGCGGAACGGCGCCGCGTGAGCGATCCAATATCCGAATCCGATGCTCCATGGCCCTGACGGCCTTAAAATCAAGAGGGGCTGCAGTCACCAGATTCCTCCACGAGGCCACTCGTCGAGCGTCTATTTAGCACCCGTCAAACACCGATAGACAAAAAGCCCGCGACCTTATCGGGACGCGGGCTTTGGAGAGAAATCAGGAGGATCAGGGAGATCAGCGGAATAAATGACCAGCGGGATCAGTAACGATCGCCACCGCCACCGCCACCGCCACGGTCGCCGCGCCAGCCACCGCC
>SXGS01322662.1_pt1 | contig 10818 bp, 2 predicted proteins | sample 3174681 | NCBI WGS metagenome assembly SXGS01 (sample SAMN11356861, study PRJNA531348) | freshwater metagenome | isolation source: freshwater sample F1-80 | place: China: Fuxian Lake, Yuxi | collected 2017-12-25 | reverse complement strand
GCCCAGCCGAGATCTCATTGCGTCATTTGTTTGCAGATTCGGCAAGTTACAGGACTTTTCTTGACGCGAGGTATCGAGGACCGGGTAATGCTAGCACGGAGGAGCCTGGTAGCGAGTATGTCGATGCGATATCGCAACTCATTCCACGCGAGGAATATCCCTTGCCGCGCATTGCGCCATTTGTAGTTTTGCAGAGGACTGAATTACCAGCACTTCCGAGTTCACGATATGGTGTGATGGCCCTTGGGCTTGATCGACTTGGAAATCCACTAATGATGAACAAAGTGAGCCCTTTCGATATTCGCAACAATAATCCGTACGAAGCTCGTTGGCAGAAACCATCTTTTTTCGACAGTCCGTATTCGCTAGATGATTGGGAAAGGTTGATTCGCACTAATGATTGGGATAGATCAGCATTTGAGGATCGTCTGACGAGCAGATTTCCAATTGGGCATCGCCACGTTGTAACCCCAAAGTCGGCTCATTTAAGAATCCCCGTTCTTGCTGGTCGTTCTCTGCAGGCTGATACTGCAATTAATTCATTTTACGATTTAGTGAATTCGATGCTTAATCGACGAAGCATTCCGGGGATATCAGCGGAAGGATTTCGAGAGCTATTCCCGCTTGAGTTTCATCGATCCGAACGACTGAATTTGAACCGCCCGCTTGGCAACGGAACGGACGATAACAACAACGGAGAGGTTGATGAGCCAAGTGAGGTTGTGATGGGCCAGTTTCCTTTGAAACACCTTGACAAAAGTTCTTTGACTTACAGAACTGTTCCGACTGGGAGACCTGCAAGTGATATTGTGGAAGACTACGTTTTTGGCCAATCGAATTTTGAATTTGTAGACCTCAAAAACGTGGAGCGTAACATATGGGGTGGACTCGAATCGCGTCAATTGTTGGCACGACATTTATACTGTTTGGCACAACTTATCATTCCTCCCAATTACAAATTCCCCAATCTGCCATCAAGCTCTAACCCACCACCTCCTGCTGAACGTGCGAGGATTCTTGCGCAATGGGCTGCCAATGTGGTTGATTTCCGCGACGCGGATTCAGCTATGATGCGATTTCCATACGATGCGGAACCATTTACGCTCAAGACAAATGTCGGAAAACCGCCACAAAATTGGTTGCCCGATGACGGTGTCGTGTGGGGCATGGAACAACCGGAATTGCTACTAACTGAGTCGCTAGCCACGCACGATATTCGTGCCAAAGAGGATGCATCCAGTCAAGCCCCCAAGCCTTTCTATCAGTATCGCGTTCCTCAAGGGTCCCTCTTTCTCGAACTCTATTGTCCGCGTACTCCCAGTGGTCCTAATAATGTCGCCCCAGATATCGCCCCAGATATTCATGTACCTGGAGTTTCGGGCAGCCTGTACGATCGTGTGACTGGTAAGTTGAATTTAGGCGCGCAAAGCCCTCCCTATCCCAACTACGCGCAATTCCCAGTCTGGCGCATTTATGTTGGAGAATCGCAACCCGAAATCGATCCCAATAAAGCTGACCCTGATCGGCCCAATGTTGCGTTCAACAAAAGTCATGATGATCAAGCCAATACCACATTAAACCCACTGAATTACACTTTTCAATTTCCGAGCGACGATGGTCTTAAAAACTCAAACACCGCAAAAATTCCACAGAATTACGGATTTAAGTTTGACTACAGCGAGAAACTGAAGGATCCAGACCCGGAAAAATCGCGACTTATCATTTTCCGTAGCGGCTTTCTGCCCACATATGCAAATTGTCCAGGCGTAAAGCCCAAAGCGCCGGCAACACCGCAGGACTCCCCAGCAGACGATCGCGTTTTCGTAAACCAGGGAAGCGATATCCAACTTGGGGGAGGTCAGTACTTAGTCATTGGCCCTCGCGAAACGACTTATTTTGGCTCGCGAAAACAGGTCGCCATAACTCCAAAGCACCAACCGAACCCACATCGCATCGAGCTAATATCGAATATTCCGAATTACCTTGCACCTCAAATTCCAATGAACGTTTTGCCAAACACTAATCAAATGTTTAAGCAATGGGCTAATATTTACAATTACACGGCCGAGAAAACAAGATTTGAGAATGCGGTCGCAAAGCGCCCAACCATGGCAGATTGTGAAGTCATGATCGCAGCAGCGGCGTTACCTAATCATTGGGCCAATGCTAATCCTCCGCCCGCGTACCCATATCCGACGGTGGGTATCAATGTTTCCGAACCATTGCCAACCGACGCGGATTATTATAAGGCTCCACAAAAGCAATTGAATGCCTCGGACGTTGCAGCGGATCCGTCCACCAATGCCAAAGGTTTCGGCCTGCTTCCTCCAGACGGATATCTGGGACAAAACAAGTTGTTCGATCGAAAATCGAAGGATACGCCACTCGAGAATTGGGGCACGCCTGGAGAGCTAAATGGCGATGTGCCTTTGGAGCAATTTACCCAGGAGGATTTTTGTACAGCCTATCTGCAGAGGTTGGCAGATCCCAACAAGCCATGGCATGAAAAATTCAATCCTTATATTACGGTTGATTGGATTCCTATCGATTTGACCGTGTTCAATGGCGAAGATGCACCAAACTCCAGTACCAAGAAATTTAGATTTGCAAGTCGTCAAAAGACGGGTGTCGCCATCAATGCGTCAAAATTGGAAATCGATCTGACTAGCGTCAACCCGCCATTGGATCTGACTGGCGGTAACCCGGCAATGAAGAAGACCTTTTACTCGTACCACACACCTGAAGAATTGCCTGAAACACCGGTGGATACAAACGCTTCTGACGTGTACTTTAATCGCACGCTGTCTGTGGATGATCCAATTAAGTATCCAACTCAGAATCGATCCCATGTCGATTATGTTGTTGGAAAAAAGTCGTTTTGTACGCTGGGGTTCTTGAATTCGACTTATGAACTAGAATCAGTTTGGGCTTCTGGGTTTCAAGGAGCGCCTGAGTACGTCCCACAAACTCCGATTTGGCTAAATAGGCCTTTCGTAAATCCACTTGAGTTAACCTGGGTTCCTCTAAGCGCTCCCGGCCAATTCATGCAGGAATTTACTGCGGATGTTCCAGTGGACACACAAGGTGTTTCAGTGGACACATATGGGGAATCAACCCACGGATTTGCACATCTGCTAAACTTCTTCGGGCACCCTAAGGCAATCAATAACCAGAGCCCAGATAACTACCCTGCTTCAACACTATTTGAGTTGGTCGAAACTCCATCACCTTGGTCAGATACCGATGAGTTCATTCCTCCCGATGACGTAAAAGTTGTAAAACCAACGACCGTCCCAATGACCACCGAGGATTGGGCTACAAATTCAGCAATGTCCTTGTATAGGGCTCCCTATAACAGGATTCCTGGGTTTGTTGAACCAGGCCGTGTGAATATCAATACACTTACCGAGCCAAACGTCTTTAGGGGATTGATGTGGAATTTTATGACTCCTAATGCAATCCGAAATGATTTGATTAACGTGCCCGTGCCAGCATTTTGGGATAAGTTCACATTAAGCCGCCAGGGATATGTAGCTGCGGGCGGTGATAATCCATATTTGAATCCTAACTTCCCGACTCAATTCTCTGGAATATTTAAGAGCACGTTTGAAGCTAGCATCGTTCCAGTGCCCAACCTCGAATTGGCTGCCAGGTACAATCCGACGCATGTGACCTTGTTGCGCGGAAATCCAGATCAGACAATTGTGGCAAATACATCAGTGCTACCAACAACTCCCCTGCTGTTCCAGCCGACTGTGCCATACCAACCGGCATTGCCAGCGCAAGGAGCCGTGCCATTGCAACCGGCTTTGCCTCCGCAATTGCCTCACGCATTCAAACAATATCTGCCATTCACTCGACTCGCAAATTTAGTAACTCAACGTTCAAACGTGTTTGCAGTCAGAATTACCATTGGATATTTCGAATTTGATTCATCGACCGGTATTGGTGTCGAGTATGGAGCAGAACAAGGGAAAGCGAGGAGGCATCGATCGTTTTACGTCATCGATCGCTCGCAAACGGTTGGGTTTCAGGTTGGTCAGGACCTGAATACCGATAAATGCGTATTGCTGCGGAGAGTCATTGAATAGTTTTGGCCGGCACGAATGGGTTCGAAGTAAGCCTGTTGAAAAGTTGGGATTCAAACGGCGATTTCGTCACGCTGGTTCTGGGTTAGTGAGTAGCTTTGAACGCGCTTGAACGTTTTCAAGTTGACCGATTCTTTAAAGTCCCGTAGGGACGAAATGTCGGTAGAACAGCGTTATGCATTTTGTCTTTTGTCCCGTAGGGACAACATGTCGGCAGCAAGTGTGATGACGCGACAGAATTGGCGTTCGATCGATTCAATAACGGGACTGATCGTCATGTGGGTTCGTCCCGGTTGTTTTCGACGGGCGCAAGCGTGTAGCGCTCTTCGTTTTTCAACCGACAGGCTGTCCTTACGGGACAAAGTGCATCTCGCCGACGTTTTTCAACCGACATTTCGTCCCTACGGGACTAATCCACTTTTTGCACACAGAACCGGCGTGACGATATCGCCGTGTCAGTCTCACATTCACATTAGGCTCGTTCGAAGGATGCCTGCGATCGGCCAAGGTAGAGGGACAACGACAAGCTGGAAGCTTATCCCACGTTGCGAGCCGAATGGGACGGTTAAGCGATCGCGTGTTGGGTTGGTTCTGCTGGTGGTGCTGAGCATGCTGACGCTGTTCAGTATGCTGGCGATTACTTATCTAGCCGTCGCCAGTCGTTCGCGTAGTGCCAGCGTGGCGCTGGCGCGCAGCGAACATCGTGGAACTCCCGCACCTCGATTGCTCGATGCGGCTTTGTCGCAATTGTTGCGTGGCACCACCGACGACGACTCTGCGCTGTGGAAGCACTCGTTGCTGGAGGATCTCTACGGTAGTCCAGCACAACCGAGTGGCGAAGATGAACCGATCGTCTTGCGAGTCAGAAGCGAGGATTATGCGCGCGCCAACCCGGCCAGAGACATGACTGGCAGTTCTGATCAACGCCCGATGTTGTTGGCGGGTCGATTTTTGCGAGTGCCACTCGAATCAGCAGGATTGGCTCAAGAAACCGACGTTTATGCCGGCCGTGTGGTGACCTTTCTGTCCGGCCCATTGATGCACCAATCATTTCACGTCGTGCGGTATGTGGGCGCGGTTTCAAGTTCAGCCGGCCCCGCCGAGTTGGCGCAACAGTATTCGCTACTGATTGATTTGTCCGAGATCGACCAGCGCCAGATTGTGTCATCGAGCGTATCGAACAACTGGCTATCGCTATCGATCGATGACTGGGTACGACGATTGCCCGATGGAATGATTCCAGCATCGCTTACAAATCTGTCCGGTACCTCGCTATGCCATGAAAGCGTGCAACCAAGTAAACTCAGCGAAGGTCGGACGCTGTTGATGAACGATGTAGCGTTGAATGGACTGGGAAGCGGAATATCGTTTGATAGCACAATTCAATCGCATCGATTGGCTCATTCATCTTCCCAGTCACCACCTCCCCGAGAACTTGAAAATCTGCCGATTGGATTGCAGCCAAATGTTGGCCGGTTGCCTGGCGAGGTCGTGCCGGCCGGTGGAGCAGACGAATCGTACGATGCGGCAGACATGCATGATTTTCATCTGGCGTTTCGATCTGCGGGAGCGAGTCAGCCCGAAGACATAGTGCCCAGTTTTCATCGTGCAGCGCTGGTGAATTATATTGCGAACTGGAAAGATCCAGCGAAATACACTCCCAGCGACCTGTTCGCGACACTGGATCGAATCGTTGGCGCGTCGGCTCGCCCGCTATCGATCCAAGTGACCAATGTTCGTTCAACGACTCCGCGCTGGCCAGCGCTGCCGGGCGATCGTACTTCCTATGTAATGAATCCTGATTTCAGCGGCAGCAATTTCGGTAGCTATGCTTCGGGTCTTCCCAACACGCCTCAGTTGACGCTCGACTTGCAAAATGATTGGGTGCGCACTTGGCCTACTTTGTTACCGCAGTACGTATCATGGCTGCGTTGGTTGACAAGCGGACCGTGGGACGTCGACAACGATGGCGATGCGCTAGCCGACAGCGTGTGGGTCGATTTGAATTTGCCGCCGATCAGCTCGCCGGAAGGCAAATTGCTGCGCGTGTTGGTAAGCTACTATGTCGAAGATTTGGACGGGCGGCTGGATCTCAATGCGGTGGGCAATTCGCAGCAGAGTACGGTGGATTATGCTCAACCAACACCCGCCGCAGATAGTCCGTTTGCGGCTGGCGCAAACTTGCACTTGCCGCAGGGATTTGGACTCGGTGCTGCCGAAGCATCCTTGCGACCTTTATTGGCTAGCGATGAGGCTTATCGAGAGTTCTTAATTGCGCGGTACCGTTCGTCGGATTCGTCCGATAGCAGTCCTGGCGGCGTAGGCGACGACCTAGTCAGCCAGTTTGACGATCGCGAGCGGCCACACATCATGACCAGCGCAGCGCTGCCGGCGCTGCCGATTTCTCCGCGAGGTCGCACGGCGCTGGGGTTGGATCGGTTGGGTAATCCACTGTTGGTCGGTAGCGATTCGTTGGTCGATGATCCCTACGAATCTCGTTGGCGCAGTGGAGGTCATCGCGATTCTCCGTTTGGCATTGGCGAATGGGAGCGCGTTTATCGAACAAACGACTGGGACCGCAGTCAACTGCCTCAGCGATTGGCAACGCTGCTACCTGCCACAGCGCGCATGGCGATTTCACCGCGAACATCGCACTTGCGGTTGCCTATTTTTGGTACGCAAGCACTGGCCGCAACCGATCCAGTTTCCTCATTCTATGAAATGGTGGACGTGGTGCTGAAAATTCGTTTGGCCAGCCGCAACGAACCAGTACCGGCGACGCCCATGTTGCCCCATGCGGCTTTCGCGGAAATGTTTCCTCTGGAGTTTCATCGAGCGGAGCGACTGAATCTGAATCGTCCGTTTGGAAACGGAAGAGACGATGATGGAAACGGCCAGATCGACGAACCCAGTGAATTGGTGCGCTATCCTCAGCGCTCTTATGCTTCGGCAACGGCCAATCAAAACGGTCCGACTGTGGGAGCGACCAATGTCATCGAGGATTATCTACTTGGGCAAAAGAATCTGGACCCAGCCAGCCCTCCTCCAGAATATCAAGGTGTCCAGTCGCGACAGTTATTCGCGCGGCACTTGTATTGTCTGGCTCAGTGTCTGCTGCCGGCGGACTATCGCTTTCCCAATTTGGCTGTACCTGCAACACCAGAGTTGCGAGCGAGAATACTGGCTCAATGGGCTGTGAACGTGGTTGACTTTCGAGACGCGGATGCCGCCATGACTCGGTTTCCCTACGATGCTGATCCGTTTTCCAATAAGGGTACGCTCGATAAACCGCGTTTTGCTTGGGAACCGCGAGGTGGAATTGTTTGGGGCATGGAACAGCCAGAGTTGTTGTTAACAGAATCCCTGGCGACCCACGACATGCGCGTCACGTCAGATCCAGCTAGACGCGATCAATATAACCAATACCGTATTCCGCAAGGATCGCTGTTTCTTGAGCTGTATTGTCCGCGCACAACTGAAGTCGTTAGTGGAGCGCAGTTGCCTGGTGCTCCGCCGAGCCTGTATCGGATGCAGGGTGGAAAGTTGAAGTTGGATTTGAGTCGCCTTAGTCCAGCGGATGCTAGTGGAGCTCGATTTCCGATTTGGCGTGTGTACATTGGCCAGTCTCGTCCTGCCGAAGCAATGGATACACCGCTACACCGTTATAACGATCCGTCGTCCAAACACCTAATCACTTATCAGTTTCCTTCGAACCCCTGGACCAGCGGCTTGATGTTTGACTGGAAGACAACTGATCGGGCAACGGAACCAGACGCCCACCAAGCGCGAGCAATCGTCTTCACGCCGGGATTCCTTGCAACAGCACAAAATTGTCCCAATTTGGGCGCACCAGTTCGAGACCAAGTGTTTGTCAATCGCGGCAACGACATCCTGCTGGATGGCGGTCAATATTTGGTAATCGGCCCGCGCGACACCACTTACTTTGGTTCACGGCGAAATACTGCGCAGCCACCGACGCACCAGCCCAATACGCATCGCATTCAGCTTGCGCGGAACTGGGCTCGCATCTACAGGCGAGATCCAACGCTGAGTACTCCGTCGGCCACGTTCGTTGCGCAGCGACCCTCCATGAACGACGCGGTCACGATGATCGCTGCGGCTGACCCGCCACCTCATTGGCAACCGGGCAACGCGGCTTGGCAGCCAATAGGTATCAACGTATCAGAGCCACTGCCTGGCGCGGACTACTACCCGATTCCAACTTCGCGGCTGAATAGCTCAAATGGTAAAGCGAACGCGGATGCAGATGGTCCCACTGGTGCGCTCGGTTTTCTGGCGATTCCACCAGATGCTTATCACGATTACAGTTTGAGTTCTCGAGCACCTGCAATGGCACCATTGGATCGAGGGCAAGCCGGAACGCCGCTTGAGAATTGGTCTCGCAAAACGACGACGGGTACCTCGGATATCGGTGCAGCCATGCTTGCTGGAACTCAGGAGAATTGGTGTACGGCATTTTTGCAACGACTGGCGGACCCGGATCTGCCCTACCATGCATGGTTCAATCCTTACTTGACCGTCGATTGGGTTGCTATCGATTTGACTTTGTTCAATGGCGAAGACGAACCTCCTGGGAACGTTCGACCGACGTACAAGTTTGCCAGCCGCCAGAAAACTGGCTCGCTGCTGGACCCATCCACACTTGGTTATCCGTCGCGTGGAATTACGGCACCGTACAAGACGTTGTTCTCGTATCAGACACACGACTTGCGTCCCACACCAACGTCCGCTGGAAACGACTATTTGGGAGTGGAATTATTTGTCGATCAAGCAATTCCCGGGTCACCCATTTCTTCGGTCAATCGTGGGGCGCCGGAGCCGGACGGCAGTGACGCGGTTGTCACTTTGGGATTTTTGAACTATTCGTTTACGCTCGCCGGCGAATCACCTGGCCCAGCACCAATTTTTTCAGGGTTTCATGGCGCGCCAGCGCGAGTTCCCGCAGCTCCCTTCTGGGCGAATCGACCCTACGTCAATCCACTTGAGTTGGCGTGGGTTCCGCTGAGCAGTCCCGGCCAATTCATGCAAGAATTTTCCGCTCGCGACGCCGTCAATCCGTACTCGGACGTCAGCGACCGCAGCAACGGTTTTTCACATCTGATGAACTGGTTTAGCCATCCGTCCGAAACGAAAGAGCGCACTTCGGCGGCAGCCATTCTCGAGATGGTCGAAGTGCCTTCCCCATGGTCGGATGCGGGCGTACATATCGCACCGGGCGCCACAGACTTTATCGCGACGCCTCAATCCGATGTTGAACAAGCCAGCAATCTATGGCTGTTTCCACTGCGTGCGCCGTACAATCGATTGACACGATTTGTCGAACCGGGCCGTGTCAACTTGAATACCGTGTCGGAACCTGCAGTGTGGCGAGCAATTATGTGGAACGCCATGACTCCGGCAACGGACGCGGTGCGTAATCACGGGCAAATCCCTTTTGCCAAGGAACTGGAGGAAAGCCGACGAGGCTATTCTCCCATGCCATCGCCCTTTATTCCGAGCTCGAACAAATATTTGCACCCCGAATTCCCATCGCAATTCTCTGGTGTGTTCAAATCGTCATTATCGGCAGGGATGGTACCCAATACGAGCAATGATTCTGGCGCTCATCTGTCCGATCGCTTGGACGAACGTAGTCGAGCTAATCCGGCGCAAGCGACATTGCTGCGAGGGGCGCTAGTTGGCGGTAGGCCACTCTTTTCTCCGCAACCAAATGTGGCGCACCCGCATCCATTTACGGAGTTTTTACCGCTAACTCGATTAGCCAATCTGGTGACCACGCGCTCAAATGTTTACGCGGTGCGCATTACTGTCGGGTACTTTGAATTCAACCCGCAGACCGGCCTGGGTCTCGAATTCGGTACCGAACGCGGGCAATCGCGAAGACACCGAGCCTTCTACGTCGTCGATCGATCGATCCCCGTGGGTTTTCAAGTCGGCCAGGACCTGAACACGAATCGATGCATCTTGGTGCGTAGAATTATCGAGTAGGTCTTAAGTCGATCCCGGATTCGAACCTACAAAATACTCAGACATCCAGTCGGACGAGTTGCGTCCGCCATGCTTGCGGCGAGTTGCCAAGAGCTGGTTGGGTCCAGCATCGCGAGTGAATAGGTTCGTACCGATTTGTAGTTGATTGAATTGATTGTTTTTTGCCGGGCTGGATTCTGTGTCTGGGGTCTGATTCTGGATTCGTCGTAGATCACCTGCGGGCAGCCATTCTACTGAAGCCATACTTCCCATCCTAATACGGACTAGATTTCAAGGATCGTCATGGTCCGGAAAGCAGTTACGAATCGTTGTGCGAAGCACCAGTTATTCTGGCAACGGTAGCTAACCCGTTTCTGAACCCAAACCAGGACTCACGCGACGCGTGTATCGCGTAAGTATCGGTTGAGATGCTCGCGTGGCTGAATTCAATTATGCGTTCATAGGCCAAAAGCAGACTTTAGTCACAATCGGCCAGTGGTGTCTAGTTGGACAGCGCCATTTTGTGTGCAAGGTATGGCTTTTGGTCGTAGCCATTTCGTCGTTTAACCCCAATACCGTTCAACGAACGTGGGATAAGCTTCCAGCTTGTCAATATCTTGTGGAAGCAATGGCGAAACTCCGCTACAGGTTGACAAGCTGGAAGCTTATCCCACGTTCGTTAAACGATTTCGCTGCAACGACTTGTTCTTTCCAATGCAAATGAAAGTGGCGCTGTCCATCT
>SXGS01775115.1_pt1 | contig 10824 bp, 7 predicted proteins | sample 3174681 | NCBI WGS metagenome assembly SXGS01 (sample SAMN11356861, study PRJNA531348) | freshwater metagenome | isolation source: freshwater sample F1-80 | place: China: Fuxian Lake, Yuxi | collected 2017-12-25 | reverse complement strand
CTCGGCGCCGTTCGGCGGTTGGCTGGAGACCGGGGACATCGACAATCTAGGCCACAAGCTGAACGCGACTATGGCTGGCTTTGCGAGAGCAGAGGTGCGAAGAATTGCGGACGCCATCCAACGCGCGCCGAGCGCCGCGTCATCGAGCGCCTGGGCGTTGAGCGCCAGCGCGCGGCGATCGGCCTCGGCCCGCGCGATCCGCGCCAGCGCCTCATGGGTGGCGCGGTGGACGCCCCAGGTCAAGGTCCTGAAGAAGCCGGCGTAAGCCTCAGCGGCCGCCTCAAGGCCCGTCATCACGGCGCCGTGGCTGGCCAGCAGGGCGTCGAGGTGATCCAGGCGGCTCTCCTCGTCCAGCGGCGACGGCCGCGCCTCGACGACCTCGACGAGCAGCCGCGGCGCGCCCAGGCCCAGAGCCCCCGCCTTGAGGCGGACCCGGCGGACTGGCGCCTGCTCGGCCTGGCCGGTCTCCACGACCCGGGCCCTGGCCCGGGTCTGCTCCCTCAGCGCGCTCAGATCCGGCAAGGCCGGGATGTCAAAGGGGCTGCCGAGCAGGTGGATGGTGCGGACGGGCGCGCTCATGCTGCCTCAAGGGGTACGGTCCAGGCCGAGCAGGAGCCGGCGGACCTGCTCGGCGCTGTACCACGCGCCGCGATCGATGCCTGGACAATGCTCGCGCTCATCCTCCCAGGACTCCTGCGTGCCGACGATCTCCGGCCAGAAGGGATAGGTCTGGCACTGCTGAGGCTTGACCGCGTGGATGGCGCACCGCTCCTCGATGAAGAAGGGACAATCTCGCCCCCGCTCCACCTCGATCATCCACTCGCCGTCGTAATCCTCGGTCAACCAGCGCGTTTGCACCTCGCGGATCGGTAAGTCGAAGTGATCGCTCATCTTTTCCATGTCGGCGTCGGTCAGATAGACGACGCCCGGCCTGGAGCAGCACTGGCCGCAGTGCGTGCACTCGAAGATGAGGTCGGCCTGCTCGAAGTAGGGCGTCTCCCCCCCGAGCACGTGCTCCTCATACTCCTGGAGGGTCAGGCCCAGACCCAGTATCTTTCTGAGATCGATGGTCAACGAACGCTCCTGCGCCCACGTCCGGCTCGCCAGCCCATTATAGGGCACGCGCGTCGGCGTGGCGAGCCGGATGAAGCGGGCGCAAGCCCGGCGCGGCGACCGAGCTGCGGGCCAAGGCCAGCGCTCTCAAGGCGCGCCGTGCGGATCCGGGCGGCTGGCGCTCTATCGTCGGGCGTCCAGCCGCTCGAAGGCGCGCCTGATCGCGCGGATGAAGGCCTCGCGGTGGAGCACGAAGCCGGCCACGTGGCCGGTGTCCAGCCAGTGAAGCTCCGCGCCCTTGAAGTGGCGGTGGATGACGTGGGCGCAGCGCTGCGGGACGTAGGCGTCGCGGCGCGCGGCCACCTGGACGACCGAGACGCCGGGCGAGGGCGGCGGCGCCTGACGCAGATCCGTCTGTTCGAGCAGGTCGCGCAGGGCCTCGTGGGCCTGGCGTGGGCTGGCGTGGGTCGCCCCGAGCTTCTCCCAGTCGCAGCCGAAGCTCAACATCCCCTCGGTGAAGACGGGGACCGCGGAGTGGGAGGCGATGCAGGGCGCCAGCGCCACCGGCAAGGGGGTCAGCGCCCCGACCGTGGCCGCCATCTGGCCGCCCATGCTCACGCCCGTGACGCCGATCTGCCGGACCCCCTGCCGGTCCAGCCAGTCCACCAGCGCCAGCCCCTCCATGATCGACGCCGCCCCCATCGCGAAGAGATCGCTGACTCTGGCCAGCGCCACGCCTCGCTGCCCGTTGGGTCGCCGGAGCCCGTAATAGGGGTTCTCAAGGATGATGGACCCGATGCCGGCCTCAAGCAGCGGGGTCGCCAGCGTCTTGAGGCGGCGGCCGAAGCCTTCGTCGCCGGTGGCGGCCATGTGGACGCACGTGGGGCCCCTCGGGTGACCCGAGGGGCGGATCTCAAGGACATGCGCAGCCCGGCTCTCGATGGGCAGGAGGCTGGCCTCCAGCGGGGACGCGAAGCGCCCCTGGCGCACGGACGCGCCGCCGACGCGCCGCGCAGGCTCCCACTCGATCTCGATCCGGTGAGGTGTCTTGAGGCGCTCCATCAAGGCGCCGCCGAGCCACGGCGACAGGTCGCCCCAGCCCTCGAAGAAGAAGCCCTGGCCGCGGCTGAGGCGACCGTAGAGCCTGTCGCCCCAGTGTCCGCCCTCGATCCCCAGCAGCCCCCTCATTCGAGCCAGCCCCCGGGGTTGGGGGCCTTCGAGGGGCTCTCGGCGGCGCGCAGGCGCTCCAGGAGCTTGCTGGCCGCCGCCCAGCCGCCCTCCTCGGCCAGATCCCGGGCGCACTCAAAGGCCCCTCGGGCCTCGTCGATCCGCCGCAGGTCGGCGTTGGCCTGACCGAGCACGCGCCACAGGAGGATCTGGTGCCCCATCGAGGGGTCCACCGCAGGATCTTCGAGGAGCGTCCTGCAGAAGTCGACCAGATCCTGGTGCTTGCGGAGCCGGGACAGGAGGGTGGCCATGTGGCGCAGCACTTCGAAGATCCCGGCCTCGTCCTTGAGGGCGTGGGCCTGCTTCATCGCGGTCCTGAGCGAGAGCTCGGCCTCTTCAAAGCGCCTGGCTCTGCCGTGGATCGAGGCCTGGGTGACCCAGGCCCGCCAGCGCACCGCCACGAGCTCTCGGGGCAGATCGCCGCCGACGCGGTGCAAGACAGGCAGGGCGCGCTGGATGAAGCTCTGGGCCTTGTCCATCTCCCCGCCCCGCGCCGACGCCTCGGCCGTGAAGACCAGCAGCGTGACGGCCAGCGGCGGGATCTCGGCCGTCGTCCGCAGGGTCCGCTGGGCGAGGTCGCGGACCTGGGCCAGATCACCGGCCTCAAGCCAATGCTGGATCAGGATCAGCTCAGCGCGGCTCTGGTCGACGGCGTTGGTGAAGCTCGCCCGCGCGATCATCGCCGTGGCCTTGGCCAGCCGCCCGCTCATCGCCAGCGCCAGGGTCGCCTTGAGCAGCAGCTCCTCGGTGACCCGAGCGTCTGCCGGCTCGCCCTCCCGCGCGTGGAGGGCCTTGAGCGCGGTCAGGTACCAGTCCCCGCCCATCTTCAGGTCGCCGGCCAGGCAGAAGCGGTCGCCCATCCGCGCGCTCGACGCGATGATCGCGCCGCGGCGGCCGGCGTGGTGCGCCGCCAGCGCCGCGCTGTACTCCCGGCGGGGGGTCGAGGGCAGCAGGTTGAGCATCGCGTGGAGGCGCCGGGCGTTGTCCCGGCGGCGATCGATGGAGAGCTGGGAGATCACGACGCGCTGGATCGAGGCGTGCGTGAAGCGCCACAGCGATCGGTCGTGCGGGCAGGGCTCGAACCACGCGCCGGGGCCTTTGGCGAGGTCGGCGAGGTGATCGGCGTCCTGCGGCAGCATCGCCCGCAGGGTCTCGACCTCGAAGACGACGCCGAGCACGCTGGCCATCACCATCAGGCGTTGCTGCTCGGCGGGCATGGCGAGGAGCTGTTGGAAGAGCATGTCCGCCAGGCTCTCCGGCAGCCCGCCGCCCAGCGGCCTCGCCGCCCAGCGGGCCAGATAGAGGGGCAAGCCCTTGGAGGCGGCCCACAGCTTCTCCATCTGGGTTTTTCGCTCGGCGCGCGAGCGCCGCTCCGGCGTCTCCTCATCGAGCAGCGCCTCCCAGCACGCCTGGAGGCCCTCGGCATCCATCGGGGCCAGCGGGAGGCGCTCAAAGCCCCCAAGGGCCTCGTGGCGAGCCTCCGTCGCCGCGACGACGAGCAGCACCCCGCAGCTTGAGGCCAGCGCGCCCAGGCCCGGCAGCGCCTCCAGGGTCATCGCGTCGGCCATGTCCACGTCGTCGATCAGCACCACCACGCCCCACGGGTTCGCGGCGCGCCGCAGCAGACGCCTCATCCCGGCGACGAAGCCCATCCGGCGCTCAGCGGACGGGCAAGGGCCGATCCCCTCCCAAAGGCGCGACAGCGAGATCCCCTGGGGGGTCAGGCCGGATCGGCTGAGGATGGGATCCTCGGCCGTGCCGGCGATCCACTGACCGACGAGCGCCTCGACCTCGGCCATCCCCAGCCCGAAGCGCGAGGCGCTGACCCTCAAGTCCACCGTCGATCGGCCCGCCTCCCCGTCCTGGCCGCCGAGCGTCGGCGAGGTGCCCTCAAGGAGGCTGTCGGGGCCGGTGAGGATCTGAAAGACGATGTCGAGCAGGGGCTTGAGGGGGCGATCCGCCATCGGCGGCTGCGCGCTGCTCTGGTAGACCTTCAGCCCCCTGCGGTGAGCGGCGGCCCGCAGGTAGCCCAGCGCGTGGCTCTTGCCCACGCCCTCGGGGCCACACAGCACGATCGGCGAGAGCCCCTTGCCCCGCTGGGCCGCGTCGAGCGCGCGATCGAGGCGGCCCTGGACCCCTGGCCTGCCCGCAATGACAGGCAGCGTGTCCAGCTCGGACTCATCGCCGCTTATCGAGGCCACCTCCAGCGTCGGCGAGGTCGTCAGCAGGATCCTCTCCCCCGTCGAGGCTGAGCTGGCCGTCACGATCAGCACCTCGACCACCTCGACGGCGTCGTCGTTGGGCTCCAGCCGGAAGATGCCCTCGAACTCGGCCCGGTGCGCGCGATCGGCGAGCACCTGGTTGCCGCGCGCTCTGCGGACGAGCCCGCGGGCGGTATCGACCGGCACGCCCGTCGGCGGCAGGCCCATCACCGACGAGGCCACCATCGGCCCGTAGGCCACGCCCACCTGGAGTTGGGCGAAGGGGAAGTGCCGCTCGATCTTGTCGCGCATCTTGAGGGTGGTGGTCACCGCCCTCCTGAGCGAGCTCTCGCCGAGCAGATCCTCGAACACGACCATCGCCAGCGTCCCGCTCAGCGGGTACATCACCCCGCCGCCCCGGGCCATGGTGCGCTCGACGAAGTCCCAGATCATGAAGAGCCGCTCGACGCTGGTCTGATCGCCCGAGTTCGCGTCCGTGACGATCATGGGCGAGAGCGCCACGATCGTCCCTGACCCTGCCCCGCGACCCTCCAGCAAGGGCGAGGAGCCAGGAGTCAGCCCACGAGCCCGTTGGCGCGAGCGCGAGGTCTCCTCTCCGAGCTGGATGTCCGAGAGCGCCATCTGGAGATCGTGGCGCATCTCCGAGGCCGCCCCGTAGCGCTCCTCCAGCTTGCGCGACAGCGCCTTGGCGCAGATCCAGTCGAAGGTCAGGGGCAGGCCCAGCTCGGGCTTGAACTTCGAGGGCGTGGGCGCGTCGTCCAGGACCCGCGCGCGCATCATCTCGTGGATGTCCCTGGCGACGTGGGGCACCTCGCGGGTCAGCATCTCGAAGAAGAGCAGCCCCGCGCTGTAGATGTCGCCGCGCGCGTCCAGCGCCAGCCCCTGGATCTGCTCCGGCGACATGTAGCGCGGCGTCCCCATCAAGGCGCCCATCTGCGTGGCCGTGGCCTGGGGGCTCGTCTCGGTGTCCTGCCTCGGCAGGATCTTGGCGATGCCGAAGTCCACCACCTTGACGAAGTCGCCCTGCCCCGCGACCTGCTCCAGCAGCACATTGCCGGGCTTCAGATCCCGGTGGATGATGCTCTGGGCGTGCGCCTCCTCCAGCGCGCTCAAGATCTGGATCATGATCTTGAGCGTGCGCTCGTGCGGCAGCGGGAACTCCCCCTTGAGCAACGCCTCCAGCGTCTGCCCCGGGATGTGCTCCAACACCAGAAAGAGCCCGCCCTCCCCGTCTCGACCCGAATCCAGCACCGAGACGATGTGGGGGTGTCTCAGCCTGCTGAGCACGCGGGTCTCTCGCTCGAAGGTCTCGGCCATCGCCTTGCTCGTCTCGCCCTGACGCGAGATGCGCTTGACCGCCACGGGCCGGTTCAGGTGCAGCTTCATGCCCCGGTAGACCGTCCCCATCCCCCCCGTCCCGATCACCTCCTCGATCTGGATGTCGCCGCAGACGATCTGCCCGATGAACCGATCCGTCGGGTAATCCACGCCGCAAGCCTCGCAGCTGCGCGCTTCATTGAAGACCGGCTTCTGGCACCGCCGACAGAGCATCCCCACCCGACCCTCTCAACGCCTCGAACCCGCGAACAAACCCCACCGAAAACCGACACCAAAAAGATGGGTCCGCAACCCTGCTGCTGCTGGACACGCCAGAGCACCCAAGCTCGCTTTCGATAAAACTGATGATAAAGAACCCAGACCCTGGGAGCAAGCCCATTCGATCCGCTCGACGACGGGATCCGTGCAAACACTGAACGAATGAGTGGCATGGGTGACTGGCCCGCCTCTGACCCTTCGCCCAGGTCCTCTCCGGCGAATAATCGACCCGACCGCCGCGTTCAAGGCGCCTGCGCCCCGGCGCCCTTTCTTGCCCTCGATCTGCTTGTACCCTACACACGAGGGAGAACCACTCGACCCAGGCTCATGCGGCGCGTCGACCCCCACATCACCCTGATCGCCCTGGCGCTGGCCGCCACCACCCCGGCCTGCCAGGAGCCCTCCGAGGCCCTGGCGCTGACCTCGCCGCCGCTCAAGGTCTTCGTGCGGCCAGCCGACATCGACACCTGCCCGACCGGCTCGGCCTGCCGACCCCTCTCCCTCGACGCCCTGCCGGCCTCTGTCGAGGGCGACACGCGGCGCTCGATCAGCGCCATGAACGCCTACAGCTGCGCCCCCCACGTCGATCAATCCGGCGGCGAGGTCGTCTACCGCATCAACGTCCCTCGCAAGGCCCTGCTCAAGGCCTCCATCGACGACGCCTTCGGCGACAAGGCCGATCTCGACCTCCACCTGCTCCAGGCCCCCGATCCGGGCACCTGCCTGACCCGCGGCGACCTCGCCCTGCGCTGGGTCGTCCAGCCCGGCACCTACTTCCTGAGCGTCGACACCACCGTCGACAGCGCCCGACGCGCGCTGTCCGGCCCCTTCAAGCTCTCCATCACCCTCGACGAGGCCCCAGCCTCCGACTGCGCCGTCCAGCAGGTCGACCTGCGCATGAACTGGTCCTCCTGCGACGCGGGCCTGGACTGCTTCGTCAGCCACGAGAAGGGCAAGGCCGAGGTCTTCCTCAGGACCCCCGCGCGCGGACCCATGGTCCTTGAAGCGCACCTGATGACCGACCAGGACGACCTCAACGGCTACTGGCCCTCCAACGGGCGCCACGGCATCCAGACCCACCACGCCCTGTCCGAGGCCGCCACCGGCTACGTCATGCAGCGCAAGCAGCCCTGGGCGCCCGCCGGCGAGGGCGGCTGCGAGTTCGGACAGGGCTCGGCGGTTCACGCCGTGCCGGTGCTGGCCGAGGCCTGGTACGTCACCATGCACTGGCGGGACCGCCCCGCCCAGGGCACCCGCATGATCATCACCAACCCCGCCAACGGCCGCGCCGTCGTCGCCGCCGGCGGCTACGAGACCGGCCCCGCCTCCAACACCGCCGTCGGCGGCGCCAGCGAGGAGATCCACCACCACCTCGGCACCACCCACCGCGACCCGCTGATCATCGGCTTCGCCGTCGATCAATCCCTGCCCTACGGCCCCATCGACTGCCCCCAGCGGTGAGCCCAGAGATTTTTTCCCCGGCCCGCTGTAAGCCCTGAGCGACCGCCCCGTTCAGGTGGCCGAGGAGCGCGGACAGCCCAACCCGACCTGAGGTGCAATTCCATGATAATGTTCAAGAATATCTGCTTGCTGGCGATGGCCGTCGCCGCCCTGTCGATGGCGGCGGGCTGCTCCGCCGCCACCTACCAGCCGAGCCGGATGAAGGGCTTTCAGTTCGACACCCCGCAAGAAATCAACGACGAGGACATCCGCAAGGCCTTCGAGGCCAGCCCCCAACTCAAGCCGCGCCTCAACGTCGCCTTCTACGCCTTCGACGACACCCACAACGACGAGATCCGCAATCGACTCAAGGCCGACCCCCACATCGCCGAGGTCTACGCCCTGCCCGAGTTCATGCTCACCGGCCGCGGCCGCTTCGAGCGCCGCAACCCCTGGGAGACGCCGACCCCGCCGAGCCTCAAGCAGATGCGCCTGATGGCCGCGCGCGCCCACTGCGACGTGCTGCTCATCTTCGACTACGGCCACAAGGTCGAGACCAGCCCCAACGGCCTGACCATCCTCAACGCCCTGCTCATCCCCGTCTTCTTCACCCCCTTCCTCGATCAAGAGGTCGAGAGCGCCCTGGACGCCTACGTGATCGACGTCCGCAACGGCTACCTCTACGGCCACGTCACCGCCAGCGAGAAGCACCTCGAAGAGAGCGTGACGATCTGGAGCGCGGAGGGCCAGGACCTCATCGACGCCCAGTGGCCCGCGCTCCTGAACCAGACCGCCGAGCACCTCGCCGCGCTGATCGACAGCGAGTCTGCCCCCCGCGCCGATCGCGCGCCGGCCGACGCCCCCCAAGCCGCCCCCGACCGCGCCATCGAGGCCGCCGACGCTCAATAGCGATGGATCGACTTCGTTGACGGTCTGGGTGGATCGGCACTCCACCCCCCTGTCCCCCTCCTCGCTGCGCAAGGAGGGGGGACGCTCGTATTACGGACACGGTGGTTCGCACTCCACCCCCTGTCCGCCTCCGAAGGGCACTGCCCTCCCTCCGGAAGGAGGGGGGACGCCCGTATTACGGCTTCGGGTGGATCGGATCCCGCCCCGACGACATCACCATTGTCCCCGACGGGGTCTCGCCCCAGACGGCCACCGATCCCGACAATGGCTCCTGCGACCCGCCCCCCCGAACCATCGTGCCCCCCAACGAGCCCACCCCCGTCCCACCTTGCCCGTAATTCAAGCGTCCCCCCTCCTTGCGCAGCGAGGAGGGGGACAGGGGGTGGAGTGTGCGGGAGGCGGACAGGGGGTGGAGTGCGGAGCCGGGGCGGTCACCAGGAGCGGCGGCGGTCGTCGCGGGGGTTGAAGCCGATCTCGACGACGGCCTCGGCGAAGGCCTCGGCGGCGGCCTCGCACTGGTTCAGCGTGCCGGTGAGCCAGGCGGCGGCGAAGTTCGTCTCGGTCGGCGGCGGGAAGATCCGCACCGCCCGCACGTCGGCGGCCTTGAGGGCGGCGTCGAGCGCGATCGTCGCCTCGATGGGCGGCGCCACGAGGTAGGCCATCGACTGCCCGGGCTCAAGCCCGGCCTCCTTGGAGAGGTAATGGCCCAGGGAGCTGATGACGTGCGGGAAGACGACGATCTCGCCGCGCGCGTCGGCGCTGTAGAAGCAGGCGTCGTGCTCCAGACACCGCACCAGCGCCGCCAGCCCCTCCTCGATGTCGTCCGGGTTCGAGCCCGCGATGACGCCGAGGATCTCGCCCGAGAGGCGCCCGGAGGCATTGCCGGCCCCGGCGTAGAACGAGCGGGCGAAGACGACGTCCACGTCCGCGTGCTTGGTGGCCTCGTCCAGAGCGACGTAGGTCGAGTCGTCCTGATCGCAGGTCACCAGCCCGAGCGAGGTATGCCGGGCCGGATCGGCGTTGTAGGCCGCCAGCACCGAGGGGTGGGCGGCGTGGATGCGCCGCACGGAGAGGATCTTGGGCAGGATGGGCTCTAGCGTCACTGTGGGACCTCCACCAGCCTGACTCGCCGCTGAGGCTCGCGGTAGCCGCCGTGAGCGGCCTCGCCGAGCGCGTCCTTGATCTGGCTCAGATCCAGCCCGACCCCGGATCGGCGCTGGTCGAGCATGGCGCCGGCCAGCACCGCGAGGCGGGCCGCGGCCTGCTCCGGGGGCGTGCCGCGGGCGTGGATGTTGGACATCATGTTGCGCTCGCCGTCTGTCCTGCCGACCTTCGGATCGTAGACCAGATACGCCGACAGCCCATCGCCCGTCCCCAGCCCCGGCCGCTCCCCCAGCAGGATGGCGGCGACCCTGGCCCGGACGGTCTGCCCGATCTCATCCTCCAGCCACACCCGCGCGAAGCGCGCGCACATCGGCGTGCCCACGCTCCAGCCGCGCGCGGCGCACTCCCGGCCAAAGGCCGACAGCAGCGCCATCCCCGAGCCCATGCAGGCCACCGCCGAGAGCCCGTCGGCCAGGATCGGCTGGATGTCGACCCCCTTGCTGGCCCGCTCCAGCGCCGCCAGCGAGGCCTCATCCAGCCGACGCCCCAGATCGGGCCGCAGCAGGAACTCGCGGTGATCCTGCACCCGGGACTTGAGCGCGAGCAGCCCCTGCTCGGCGGGCCAGCCCTCGGGCAGCACGGTGGCGACGGCCTCGTGGGCGACGGCCAGCTCCGCCTGGAACTGGAGCACGACGTCGGTGGCGTAGCGCGTGCCGACCCTGCCGATGCCCACCAGCGCCGTGGTGTGCTCGGCGGCGGCCTCGGCCAGCGCGCTGCGGCGCTTCGGCGTCGGGAAGACGCGCACCGGCGGCGGCGGGATCGCGGGGACGGGCATCGGCGGCGGCAGCGGATCGGCCTGCCCCAGCCGGACCCGCAGCGCCTCGATCATCTTCCGGGTCGCGCTCATCGGATCACGCTCGGGTCGCCGAAGCGCTCGCCGGGCCGGTCGCCGTCCATGATGCCGCGCTCGTTGAGCCAGGCGTCGAACTCCGGCGCGGGCCGCTTGCCCAGCAAACCCCGCACCGAGGGGATGTCATGAAAGGAGGTCGACTGGTAGTTGAGCATGATGTCGTCTCCGACGGGCAAGGACATCAGGTAGGTGCAGCCGGCGGCGCCGAGCAGCACCTTGAGGCTCTCGACCTCATCCTGGCTCATGTCGGCGTGGTAGGTGAAGCAGGCGTCGCAGCCCATGGGGATGCCGAGAAGCTTCCCCATGAAGTGGTCCTCGAGGCCCGCGCGCGTGATCTGCGGGCCGTCCTCGAGGTACTCCGGG
>SXGS01514189.1_pt1 | contig 10824 bp, 11 predicted proteins | sample 3174681 | NCBI WGS metagenome assembly SXGS01 (sample SAMN11356861, study PRJNA531348) | freshwater metagenome | isolation source: freshwater sample F1-80 | place: China: Fuxian Lake, Yuxi | collected 2017-12-25 | reverse complement strand
GGCCTGAGATATTTTGCTGACCGCGCAGGCAGCGCGATCAGCATTTGATATCTTAGTATTTCGCGACGACCGGAGCAGCGCCCCAGTTGAAGTGATCGTTCACGCCGGCGCGAACCGTGTTCCAGCGCGTGTGGTTGTTGACGCTGTTGATGCCGAGGCCCGAATTCCAGGCGCCGAAGTTCGCCCAGTTGTTGTTGGAGCCGCTGCCCGAAACGTCGGTGTAGAGGTATTCAGCCTTGGCCGACCAGTTTGGCATGAACATCCACTCGGCGCCGCCGCCAGCCGTCCAGCCGGTCTGCGTGGTCGAGCCATTGTTCCAGCCCAGCAGGCCGCCGTTACGCTGCACGTCGGCGTAGGCGAAACCACCCGTGCCGTAGATCAGCAGGGTCGGCATGACGGTCAGGCCAAGACGACCGCGCACCGTGCCGAACCACGGAACGCTGACGCCACGACGCGAGCTCAGGTTGCCGAAGTAGTCATAGGAATAACCGCCGCCATTGCTGCCCATCGAGGTGCCCTGGAAATCGGCTTCCGCGCCCACCAGCAGGCCCATGCCGCCAAGGTTGCCGGCGCCGCCCAGACCATTGAGCTGATAGTTGTAGCCAACCTGACCGCCGCCAAGCACGCCGCCGGACATGCCGTTGGTCACGCCGCCGTTCATGCCATAGAGGTTCCAGGCGTTGCCGTTGCCGTTGCCGGCGTCCCAACCACCGCCAATGTTCAGACCAGCGTAGAAGCCCGTCCACATCGGGGGCGGCGGCGGCGGAGGAACGTAAGCCGGGGCAGCTTTGCGTGAGGGAAGATCGGCGGCCAGCGCCGAAGCGGTCATTGCGGCCAATGCGACGGCCGAGAGAAGCAGCTTTTTCATGATACGCACACCTTACGCTTACGGAGAAACTGAACGCCTGACACAACGCTGCATCAGTTGAGGCCATAAAGCGCCAGCAGCCGTAAACAAGTTCCTAATTTTGGATGGGCCCAACATCATTACGGGGAGCTGTTGCAAATAAGACACAGTCGGGCGTCCCATGGGACAGTCTTGCCATTAGCCTGCTTCCCGTCGATTGTGACGCGATGATCTTTCAACCTTCGGAGACGCCATGCGTTATCTTCATATTGCGGTAGTTTTTTCCATGCTTGTTCCGGCAATCGCATTCTCGACGTCGGCAACGGCCCAGTTTGGTCGGGGAAATATTAATTTTGGCCCCCTGGAAAGCGGCGTGCTCCCCGGTGGCGCAGAGATCCCCGATATCACTGGCGACACGGTCGACCCCGGCGTCGAGGCGCGCCAGCCCCAGCGCGCGCAGGCCCTGCCGCCGCCGGACGACCTCTATGACACAAGCGCCAAACCGCAGCCGAAAAAGCGCAAGTAATCGATTAGAGAACTAACAAGTCTTGGACAGACGCGTCCTGCGCCATATGTGAAAGATCAGCCTGCCCCGGCCTGCGCCGGGGTTTTCTGATCCCGGCAATACGGACACATGATCATGAAGTTTATCGCCAAGGCCTTATTCTGGGTGGGAGCCGCTTTTTCCCTGCCCTTCGTTCTCCTGATCGGCGCCTCGATTATGCGGATGACGACGGAAGGATTTCAGCCGCAGTATATCAATTCCACCCTGCTCGGGGTGGTTTGCGCCGCATTCTCCGTGGCTGTCGGCTATCTGTTGCGGCAGATGTTGCTGGAACGGATCGAATAGAACGCCGATGCCGCGCTTCTCTGTTCTTTTGCTCGTTTTCGGACTTTGGCTGCACGCCGGGTCGGCCGGCGCCGAGACCTGCAAAGCCGCAAACCCGCCGGAAGCCTGGAGCGCACAGGGGCCTGCGGCGCCGGCCGCTGCAATGGTCGATCACTACGCGATTCCGCCGCTGAATCTCGTTGTCTTTCGACATGCGGAAAAGCCGCTTCGCGACGATGGTCTCATGGCCGAAGACGGCAATCTGGGCGAACAGGCCCAGCAGCGGCTCGCGCATTTGCCCGACCGCCTGCTCAAGGAGTTCGGTTGCCCGGATATGCTGGTGACGGCCAATCCCGCCGTCAAAATGCTGAATAAAAAAACTGGCCAATATTTTAATTACATTCGCCCTCTGGCGACAATTGAGCCTTTGTCGATCAAGCTGAATTTTCCGGTCTGGACGCCCTATGGCTACAATCAAAATGATCTGCTGGCGCGCGATTTATTGAGTGACAAAGCGTTCAGACGCAGACCGGATGGCTCGACAAGGACCGTGTTTATGGCCTGGGAGCGACAAAACATCAGCAAGCTCTATCGTGAGCTGGTCGAACAGGGAAAATTGAAGGATTTCGCCGGCGCGACGATTGAGTTCGACGGCGCGTCGCATGAATGTGCGGCGCCGCCACAATGGGAACAGTGCGATTTTGACTCGATATGGCTGATCCAGATTCGTAATGGCGGGGTTTGTCTGACTCACCGCGCCGAAAACCTCAACGCCCGCAGCTTCCAAAATCAATGTAAAGGCGCGGAAAGCGTTTCGGACGCGCCGCGCAATTAATCATAAACCACGGGCTCAAACATCCTCATCCGGCTGATTGAGAAAAAGCAGAACCAGTCCAACACTGCCGATAAATCGATAGGCGGGCTCCTGCATGTTGTAGGCGCCGGCGCGCCACATCTGAAACCACTCACCGCCGATGGTGGTGAAACCGATGAAATAGAGACCAAACACTGCCGCGAGCGCTGTTACGGCCACGCTCTTTTCATGGTTGAAGTCTCGCGCGGCGGCGAGTCGCGCGCGCCAGAGCCGCGCGGCGCCTGCCAGCGTCACAATGCCTCCAGCGATCTCAACAAGGATGATTCCGACATAAAACAAATGATGAATCCCGGCCGCTGTGATGGCGCGCCCCGCGAAAGCTCCGCCGGCGGGGATCATGTCCATCGCCAGAATATGCTTCACGACATCAAAATTCGTGCCGTAATCGATGCAATTATCGAATCCGACAATCAGGAACAGAAGACCGGCGCCGGCCGTGAGCGCGATTTTGGCGAGTCTGATGGCCGTCATGTCGATCCTCCACGAAGTCGGACATCTCCGATATGTCTGTTTTATCACGCTTTTGCGTGATCTGATCCGGCAAAGGCCAACAGGGTAAATCTATCCACAGCCCTGTTCGCCTGAAATTCGGCAAACTGTTAGCCTGCCACTCAATATCTGGTAGTCGATCAGCTTGAAGGAACCGGCCCGTCCGCACCAGCCGCAATGACGCCCATTCTTCTCACACCCGTAAAAGAGACAACACCGCCAATGTCGCATGATCGTTTATTCGCCGCGCAGGAAACAGCCAAGGCCCTGATCGAAGTCGAGGCGATCCTCGTCAACACGCAAAAGCCCTTCATCACCACGGCGGGCTGGGCCTCGCCTGTCTATATTGACATGCGCAAGATCATCGCCTTTCCGCGTCTGCGGCGCCGACTCATCAATTTCGCGACAAAGGCGATTGAGCGCGACATTGGCTATGAGTCGCTTGATGTCGTCGCCGGCGGCGAGACGGCCGGCATTCCCTATGCGGCCTGGATCGCTGACAGCCTGATGCTGCCGATGCAGTATGTGCGCAAAAAGCCAAAAGGCTTCGGCCGCAACGCGCGCATCGAAGCTCAGTTGATCGATAACGCCCGCGCGCTGCTGGTCGAGGATCTCGCCACCGATGGCGGCTCCAAAAAAGACTTCGTTCATGCGCTGCGCGACTCTGGCCAGCGCTGCAATCATGTCTTTGTTTTCTTCTTCTACGATATATTTAAAGGCGCCCGTGAAGAACTGGCCGGACTCGACATTAATCTGCATTATCTTGCTACCTGGCGCGATGTGCTGCTGGTAGCGCGCGAGCATGGCTATTTTCCCGAAGACGCGCTGAACGAAATCGAATCCTTCATCGCGGATCCGATCGCCTGGTCGGCGGCGCATGGCGGGGCCGACCGTCCCAGGGCGTGAAGCATCTGAATTATCCTGTCGCTTGCGCCTGACGCCGGAGCGAGGATACTGCGCCGATGCACAATTTGTTTGCCACGTCCAACGCCCGTAGACGGATTCAAAGAGCCGCCGTCAGCCTGAGCCTGTCTGGTCTTCTGATCGGCGGCGCAATGGCCGGCGCGCCGCCGAAGGGCTTTACGCGTCTTGCGGACGTCGCGCCGGAAATTCGGCAAGAGATGCGCTACGCCGGCGCCGATAATTTCACCGGCAAGCCTGTGCCCGGCTATCACGCGCCAGACTGCTGGCTCCGAACCGACGCCGCAAGGGCGCTCGCCGCCGCGCAGATCGACGCCCGCAAAAGTGGCTACTCACTGGTCGTTTATGATTGTTATCGACCACAGCAGGCCGTTAACGCTTTTGTGCGCTGGTCGCGCGACAGTGATCAGTCAACCAAGCAAAACTATTACCCGCATGTCGACAAGCGTCGTTTGTTTGCGCTGGGCTATATCGCCCGGCGATCGTCCCATTCGACGGGCCTCGCCGTTGATATTGGCGTGTCAGGCTGGGATTTCGGCGCGCCGTTCGATTATTTCGACCGGCGATCGTGGACAAAAACCCGTGTGCCGGCGGATGCGCGCGCGCATCGCGACGCGTTGGTCTCGCTGATGCGGAGCCATGGCTTTGTGAATTATCCGCGTGAATGGTGGCATTTCACCTATGGCGACGCGGAGAAGGCCCCGATCCATGACGCCGTCATCGACTAGGCGATAAAGAACATGCGTCCGGACTGTCTCGCTGCCTTCTTTGGTCGTGTTGCGGCGCTGCCCGGCGTCGGCCCAAAGACCGCAAAGCTCTTTGATCGCCTGCTGGCGCGCCCCGGCGTGCTTGCGACGAGTGAAGCGCGGGTGCTCGACCTATTGTTTCATTTGCCCAGCAATGTCATCGACCGCAGCCAACGCCCGACCATCGCGGCTGCGCCGCTTGAGACCATGGTGGTGATCAAGGCGCGGGTCGTCGAACATCGTCGGCCGCAGGGCCGTTACGCTAAAGCCCCCTTTCGTGTTGTGGTCGAGGATGACACCGGCGACATCGAACTGGTGTTTTTCCTCGCCAATCCAGACTGGATCGAACGCAGTCTCCCGATCGGCGCGACGCGCTGGATCTCCGGCCGCATCGAACTCTATGACGGCCGCCGCCAGATGGTGCATCCGGATCGCGTTCTTGACGAAGCGGGACTGGCGAAACTGCCCGCCTTTGAGGCGGTCTATGGGCTCACCGAAGGGCTTCAGGCGCGTTACGTCTTACGAGCGACGGAAGGCGCATTGGAGCGCATCCCGGCGCTTCCCGAATGGCAAGAGCCAACTGTCCTCGCCGCCAACAAACTCCCTGGCTTTGCCGAAGCGCTGCACGAGGCGCACCGACCAGAAAGCGCGCAGGCGCTCTCGCCGCAGCATCCGGCGCGCCAGCGGTTGGCGCTGGATGAATTGCTGGCGAGCCAACTCGCGCTGCGTCTGGTGCGGGCACGCATGCGCCGCCTGCCGGGGCAAGAACATGTCGGCGACGGACGTTTGACGGCCGCCATCGAGGCGGCGCTGCCATTCCAGTTGACTGGCGCACAGCAGCGCGCGCTCGCTGACATTCGGGCCGACATGGCGTCGGACAAAAGAATGTTACGACTCATTCAGGGCGATGTCGGCTCCGGCAAAACGATTGTCGCTGCGCTGGCGATGGCGAGCGTCGTCGAATGCGGTCGTCAGGCTGCCTTGATGGCGCCGACAGAAATTCTCGCCCGTCAGCATTATGAACGACTCGAACCAATCCTTGAATCCGTCGGTTTGCGCGTTGCGCTGCTGACCGGCCGCCTGAAGCCCGCCGCGCGCAAGGCGCTCCACGCCGAGATCGCAACTGGCAAAGTGGATATTGTCGTCGGCACCCACGCGCTGGTGCAAAGCGATCTCATGTTTCATGATCTTGGGCTCGCCGTCGACGATGAACCGCATCGCTTTGGCGTGCAGCAGCGGCTGGCGTTGAGCGCCAAGGGCGCGGCGGTCGATGTGCTGGTGATGACTGCGACGCCAATACCGCGCACACTGGCGCTAACCGCCTTCGGCGACATGGACTCCTCTGCGCTGGACGAAAAGCCGCCGGGCCGCAAACCCATCTCGACGCGCGCCCTGCCCGCCGCGCGGATTGGCGAGGTGGTCGCCGGTCTGCAACGCGCGCTGGCGGAGGGGGCGCGCGCCTATTGGGTGTGCCCGCTGGTGGAAGAAAACGAGGACCTTGATCTCGCCGCCGCCGAGGCGCGCGCGGACGATCTGCGGCATTACTTTGGTGACCGGGTTGGGCTGGTGCATGGCCGCATGAAAGGGCCGGAGAAGGACGTCGCCATGGAGGCGTTCCAGCGCGGCGACACGCAAATCCTCGTGGCCACCACGGTCATTGAAGTCGGCGTCGATGTGCCGGAAGCGACAATCATGGTGATCGAACACGCCGAACGCTTTGGTCTGGCGCAACTGCATCAAGTGCGTGGCCGGGTCGGACGCGGCGCCGGGGAATCCAGTTGCCTGTTGCTCTATAAGGGGCCGCTAAGCGAAATGGCCAAGGCGCGTTTGATGACTTTACGTCAAACGGAAGATGGTTTCCGCCTTGCGGAAGAGGATTTGCGTCTGCGGGGCGAAGGTGAAATTCTCGGCACACGGCAAGCGGGTCTACCCGGATTCCGTCTTGCGGATATTATAGCTCATGCGCGACTGCTCGCCATCGCCCGCGATGACGCCGAACTGATCCTGCGCCGTGATCCGGAACTCACAAGTGCACGGGGAGAGGCGCTACGCGCCCTGCTCTATCTGTTCGAGCGCGACGAAGCCATCCGTTTGCTGCGGGCCGGCTAGTTTTCGCTCATTAGCGCGACGGCGAAAGATGCGGCAGCCGGCGAATTGCCGCGCCACATTCGACGCGCGCGCGCGCGAGTTCATAACGCTGTTGCGCCTCCAACCAGCTCTCTGGCGTCTCGCCAAACCAGTGCCCAAAGCGCAGGGCGGTGTCTGCGGTCACGCCGCGTTGACCATTAATGATCGCTGTAACGCGATTGACAGGCACATGCATGTCGCGGGCCAGATCGGATGCCGTCTTGCCATGGGCGCGCAGCTTGTTGGCCAGCAGCTTGCCTGGATGGGAATGATCTTGCGACGACGAAGCTGGTTTCGGGTCAGATGCCTGCGCTGCGGAGTGAGTGTCGGGTTGAGCGACAGCGGCGGCTGGCGACGCAGAACGCCGACGTGAGACAGGGGAGACAACATCACGGACAGCTTCTGCCGGCGCCTTGAAGCGCGCCGGCGTCGTTGCGATACGCGCCGGCCGTGCGTCATCGCCTTTGGAGAAGGAGCCCCTGAGAAAAAGTTTGGTCAAGGCGTCGCGATAGGCGCTCATATTTGCCTCCCGGTGCGGGATGGTTGCTTCAGCTTACGTGACGCGTAACAGTTTAGACGCTCACTGCTTTACCGCGTTCCCAGCCGTCTCGCGTCTGGGCCATGAAGTCTGCGAGATTACCTGTGACGATAGCGTTACGCAAACCATCCATCAGGAACTGATAATAGGCGACGTTCACCTGCGTCAGCAACATCATGCCCAGAATTTCGCCCGCCTTGACCAGATGGTGGAGATAGGCGCGGGAATAATCTCGCGCCGCCGGGCAATCGGATTCGGGATCAATCGGGTTAATGTCTTCAGCATGCCGCGCGTTTTTTATGTTGAGTGGGCCAAAACGCGTATAGGCGAGGCCATGCCGCCCGGCGCGGGTCGGCATCACGCAATCGAAAATATCGATTCCACGCGCCACCGCTTTCATTATGTCATCGGGTGTGCCCACACCCATCAGATAATGCGGCTTGTGTGCAGGTAGCCGTGGGCCGGTATGCGCAAGGATGCGCTGCATATCTTCCTTGGGCTCGCCGACTGACAGACCGCCGATCGCCACGCCATCAAAATCCATGGTCTCCAGACCTGCCAGTGATTCATCGCGCAGTGCCTCAAACATCCCGCCCTGCACAATGGCAAACAGGGCATTCGGATTTTCCTCACGCCGAAACTCATCGAGCGAGCGTTTTGCCCAGCCCAGCGACATGCGCATCGAACTCGCGGCTTCTTCACGCTTTGCAGGACGCCCGTCAATCTCAAAGGGCGTACACTCATCAAACTGCATCACGATATCGGCATTGAGCACGCGCTGAATCTGCATCGAAATTTCGGGCGAGAGAAACAAACGATCACCATTGATCGGCGACGCAAACCTCACGCCCTCTTCGGTAATCTTTCGCATCTCACCCAAAGAAAACACCTGAAACCCACCAGAGTCCGTCAGGATGGGCTTGTTCCAGCCCATAAATCGATGCAGTCCACCGAATCGCCGGATGATCTCCAGCCCCGGACGCAGCCAGAGATGGAAGGTGTTACCAAGGATAATTTGCGCATGAATCTCTTCCAGCTCGACAGGCGACATGGCCTTCACTGATCCATAGGTACCCACCGGCATGAAGATCGGTGTTTCGATAACACCATGGGCCAGTTCCAGCCGGCCGCGGCGGGCATGACCGTCTGTGTTCAGTAAAGTGAATTTCATCGTGCGCTTTCTCTATCCAGCAGCATGGCGTCGCCATAACTGAAAAAACGATAGCGCTGTTCTATCGCATGTGCATACGCCGAACGTATCCGGTCATAGCCTGCAAAAGCCGATACCAGCATCATCAGCGTCGACTTGGGCAAATGAAAATTCGTAATCAGCCGCGTCACCGTTTGGAATGAAAATCCCGGCGTGATGAAAATTTCGGTGTCATCACTGCCCGCCATCAGTTGACCTGACCGTGAAGCAGATTCCAGCGCACGCAGACTGGTCGTGCCTACCGCGATGATGTCGCGACCTTCCTGCTGCGCCTGGCGTATCGTCTCTACGCAATCAGGTGAAATGTTGTACCGCTCGCTGTGCATGTTGTGCTTGGCGAGATCCTCGGTGCGCACAGGCTGAAAAGTCCCAGCGCTCACATGCAGCGTCAGCCAGGCCAGCCGAACTCCCTTGGCCTGCAGCGCATCAAGCAGAGGCTGATCGAAATGCAGCCCAGCCGTCGGTGCCGCCACCGCACCCGGCGATTTCGCATAAACGGTCTGGTAACGCTGTGCATCAACCTCATTGGCTGCATGCGTGATGTAGGGCGGCAGAGGCAGGCTGCCCAATTGTTCAATCAATGTCAGCGCATCGGCGGGGAAATGCAGCACAAAAAATTCACCCGCCCTCTCGCCGACCTCTACGTCAAAGGCATTGGATAAACGCAGTCGCATCCCCGGCTTGGGTGATTTTGATGCGCGTACCTGCGTCAGTACTGTCGTAGCGTCAATCACGCGCTCGACCAGCACTTCGACCTGACCGCCACTGGCCTTGGTGCCACGAAAGCGTGCATTCAACACGCGGGTGTCATTGAATACCAACACGTCGCCTGGCTGCAGCAAAGTTGTGATGTCGGAAAATGAACGGTCAGCCAGCTGTTCGCCATTCACTTGCAGCAGACGCGAGCTGCTTCGTGTGGCAAGTGGCGCCTGCGCAATCAATTCAGGCGGCAGGTGAAAATCGAAAGCGGCAAGTGAATACATGGGAGATGTTCGAACGCTGGCAAAAAAGCAGGTGCGGCCGGGTGAACGAAGCGGCAAAAGCCGGTATTCTACGCTGCGCCCGACCAGCCCAGCCTCTATGTCAGCCACCCGAAAAAAAAGCAGCCCGCCGAAAAGCCTACGTACCGCCGACCGCCTGGCAAGGCTTGGTCTGTCCACGGATATGGCACTGGCACTGCATCTGCCCATGCGCTATGAAGACGAGACACAACGCCACTCGGTGCGCGATGCCGCCCGGATGCATGGACGCACGGTACAGATCGAAGGCGTGGTCACCGCCTGCGATGTGCAATACCGCCCACGACGACAGCTGGTGGTGACGCTCGCCGATGACACCGAGCAGCTCACGCTGCGATTCCTGAATTTCTACGGCAGCCAAGCTACCCAGATGAGCTTCGGCAAACGATTGCGCGTGCGCGGCGAAATGCGCGAAGGATTCTTTGGTCTGGAGATGGTGCATCCTGCGGTGCGCTCGGTCGATATCGACACCCCACTGCCCGAGGCACTCACGCCAGTCTATCCAGCCGGCGAAGGCCTGTCGCAGACGCTGTTGCGCAAAGCGATCGATGCCGCAATGGCCCGTATCGATGCCAGCGATACGCTGCCGGATGCGCTGCGAGAAAAACTCAAGCTCATGCCTTTCAGCGAAGCGATCAAACTACTGCATCATCCACCACCGGACGTTGATGATAATGCGCTGATCGAGCGTACGCATCCGGCATGGACGCGAATGAAATTCGATGAGCTGCTCGCTCAGCAATTGTCAATGAAGCGCGCACAGGTAGCACGTCGCCAGCAGGGCGCACCAGTGCTCGCCAAAACGGGCAAGCTGACCGCGCTTTTGTTGAAGGCACTCCCCTTTTCGCTGACGTCTGCGCAGCAGCGCGTGCTGGAAGAAATCCGCGGGGATCTCGCCGCTCCCTATCCGATGCAGCGGCTGCTGCAAGGCGATGTGGGTAGCGGTAACACCGTGGTGGCGGCATTGGCGGCCACGCAAGCGATCGACAATCAATTTCAGACAGCACTGATGGTACCTACTGAAATTTTGGCCGAACAGCACTTCCGTAAAATCGCCAGCTGGCTGGCGCCGCTGGGTGTCAACATCGCATGGCTTACTGGCAGTTTGAAAAAGCGCGACAAAGAAGAAGCCCGCTCGCGTATCGAAGAGGGTTCGGCTCAGTTGGTGATCGGCACACATGCGCTCATACAGCAGGATGTCGCATTTGCCCGGCTGGGTCTGGT
>SXGS01463679.1_pt1 | contig 10825 bp, 9 predicted proteins | sample 3174681 | NCBI WGS metagenome assembly SXGS01 (sample SAMN11356861, study PRJNA531348) | freshwater metagenome | isolation source: freshwater sample F1-80 | place: China: Fuxian Lake, Yuxi | collected 2017-12-25 | reverse complement strand
TCGCCGACCGCATGATCCTGCTCGACCACCTCACGCGCGGTCGGGTGATGTTGGGCTGCGGGCCAGGGCAACTCACGAGCGACGCACACATGCTTGGTATCCCCGCCGACTTACAGCGCCCCCGAATGCACGAAGCACTCAGTGCGATCATGCACTTGTTGCGAAGCGACGAACCACTCACCATGGAGACCGATTGGTTCACGATCCGTGACGCTCGCCTGCAGCTCAAAAGCTTCCAACAACCTCATCTCGAAGTGGCCATCGCCGCATCAATCTCACCGACTGGAGCGATCGCTGCTGGTAAGTATGGCGCGGGGCTGCTGTCGATTGCGGCGACGAGCAAAGGGGGATTCGACGCGCTCGGCACCCACTGGAACACTTGGAACGTCGAGTCGGAGAAACATGGCAACGTGGCCGACCGCAACAAATGGCGGTTGGTTGGCCCGATGCATCTGGCCGAGACGAAAGCCGAAGCCGAAGAACAAGCGAAGTACGGAATCTTGGAGTTCTCGCGGTACTTTTCCCACGTGCTGCCAGCGGGCCCAACGCAAGGCGACACAGCCGAAGAAATCATCGCAAACGTGCACGAGGGTGGCTTCGCAGTCATTGGCACCCCCGACGATGCAATCACAAAGATCCAATCGCTGATCGATGAAAGCGGCGGTTTCGGAACGTTTTTGTTGTTCGCCCATGACTGGGCGCGCCCCGACCACACGCACGCCAGCTTTGAACTATTCGCCAAGTACGTGATGCCACACTTCCAGAATCAGCTTGCGGCGCCCATCGCGAGCGAAGGCTGGCTCACGGGTGCCGGCGGCAAGTTTGTGAATGACGCAGTCGGTGCCATCACGAAAGCAATCACCGACTACAACACGTAGCGCGTTTCACTGTGCGGGCATCGACCAATCACGGTTCGGAGTTCTCGGCGGAAAGTTGAACGCCGCCGTCGGTCGCCAGCCGGCGGCCATCAAGTCTTCGTTCACGTGGGCCATGTTGAGGATGTCCTCGTCGTAGTCAAATTTGCCATTGCCCGCGTAACGCATCGTCGAAATCCCCGACTGTGCGTACGGCGAGCCGTCGGGCTTGGTGCCCGGTGTGATCTGCGTCCACTTCACCATCACGATGTTGCCGTCGATGCCGATCGCAGTAATAGGAAACGTCCAGTCTTCGAGGCCCACCATCGACTCGTTGAAGAACTCTTTGATGTTGTCGACACCTTCGACTCTGCCCCACGCTGGGTCGATATAGACAGCGTCGTCAGTGAAGAACCGCGCAAGGTCAGTCCACCACCCGTGGCCTGCGCGAATCTTTTCCCGCTCCGCGTGATAAGCGGCAACGACGGCTTCAATCTCTTCACGGCTATGACTGGTCATCAGGTTTCGCTCCAAAGCAACGGGTTCAGGGGGCCGGCCGCGCGTTCCCCGTGAGGAATCTTGTCGAGCCACATGTGCTGATCGAACACATTTGTAGGCTTAAGTTCGCCGACGCGTGTGCCATCGGCGAAGTAGATCACAGTCATCACCGACCGCAACAGATCAGTGGTATTCGCAGGCGCTGAATGCAGCGTCCAGCCGCTATGAAATGTTGCATCACCGACCGACATTGCACCATGGGTTTCGAGCGGAAACTCCATCTCTTCAACGACCGCATCGAAGCCAATATGCGATGCATCGCCGATCAACCATGGGCCCAGTTCGCCGTGCGCATGACTTCCACTCGCGAATGTCATCGACCCCACGTCGCTAGGCACATCCACCAACGGCATCCACATAGTGATCGTGTGCTGGGTATCGAGAGGCCAGTACTGTTGATCTTGATGCCACGGCGTGTGCCCGCCACCAGGCTCCTTGCACAACGCTTGGTCGTGATACAACCGAACCGCCGGTACTTGCATGAGGTGTGCCGCCACCCGAGCAAAGTGCTCGTTGAAGACAAAGGCTTTGACAATTTCACTGGATTGCCACAGGTTGGCGACCTGAAGAAATGCCTTGCCGTAGGTGTCGCGTTCATCGAAGTTGCCCGCGCGCCGTTGCTGCGCGAACACTGCTGATTCGATTGGCACCTTCACCTTGGCGATTTCTTGCGGAGTCGCAAGCCCGCGCACAACGCAGTGCCCTTTGTGCTGGAGTGATTCGATTGCATCATTCGCCACACCAAATAATTGTGCTCGATCCGGGGCTTCCACTACCGAGAACCTATCCGTTGATCGATCGCCAGGGTTAGGGGTACCACTCAAGCTACGACATTCTGGGCAACGCGTTCGTCACCGCGATCATCGGCAAAGGAAAAGATATCCGCACGATCGCTCGAGACGCCGATGCGCATCAACTGATCCTTGACAATTTCATCTGGTCGTCACCTTGCGTTCTCGCGGCACACTTGTATCGTGCAGTGCATGCGGATATTGGTTACGAACGACGACGGCATCGATTCTCCTGGCCTTCATGTATTGGCGTCGGCGATTGCGAGCGCCGGATACGACACAGTGGTCGCAGCACCGGACTGTGACCAAAGTGGCACCGGCGCGGCGATCGGGATCTTTCGCCCGGAAGCCCCGGTCGAGATGCAACGAGCGGCCATCCCCGGATCCCCCACCATCGATGCTTGGGCTGTAACGGGCACGCCCGCGTTGTGCGCGCTCGCAGCGAGGCTCGGCGGCTTCGGGCCTCCTCCCGATCTCATCGTCTCGGGCATCAATACAGGTTTGAACACCGGCCGCGTTGTGTTGCACAGCGGCACGGCGGGTGCGGCGTTGACTGCCCAAAGCTTCGGCGGCAAAGGCCTCGCAGTCAGCGTGGAAGCAAGCAACCCGTTTCGTTTCGATACGGCAGCGCGATGTGCGGTCGACGTGATCCCGATGCTGCTCAAAGGACCGAAGTACAGCGCACTCAATCTCAACGTGCCGGCATTGGCCCACAACGAACTGAAAGGTATGCGGTGGGCGCGCCTCGCTCCGTTTGGTGCCGCGCGTTCGGCCATCGTGGACCGAGGCGATGATCACCTGTATCTCGAATTGCAACTCACCAATAGGGCGTTGCCACCAACGAGCGACACGAAGTTGTGCAACGACGGATACGCAACGCTCACGGCATTAGTCGGGTTGGCAGAAATTTGGACAGGGGCCGACGGACACGACCTCGCGAACACACCCGTAGATCTCGCGCACGAGATGCCCGACAGTACCCACACCACCAACATTCACACGCGACTGCACGCCTAGATTCGAGAGCATGTTCGTTCCGTCACCAAAGGTCATCAACACTCCGGCAGGCGTCCGCATCGCCACATATGCATGGGGCGGGTCAGGCGCTCCCGTATTGCTGTCACACCCCACAGGATTTCATGGTCGCATCTGGGCGCCGGTCGCTTCCTTGCTCGTCGACGCGGGCCGATGCGTCTATAGCTTCGACTTTCGCGGGCATGGCGACAGTGATCCGTCACCCGACGGCTATGCGTGGCGCAACTTCGCCGCCGACGTTGCGGCCGTCGCGGATCACTTCGAGATCGCCGCGCGCGACGATCTCATCGCAGCGGGCCATAGCAAGGGAGCCGCGTCGATACTGCTCGCGGAGCTGAACCTGCCCGGCACCTTCCGCAACATCTGGGCTTACGAACCAATCATGTTCCCCCTTGGCCCATCGCCGTTTCCGCCGGGGAGCGATCCGCTTGCCAGCGGTGCGCGGCGGCGCCGAAACGAATGGGCATCAACCGAGGAGGCCTTCGCGGCATACCGGTCGAAACCACCGCTCAAGGTCATGACCGACGAGTCGCTGCGGGCCTACGTCGAATACGGAATGCGAGATCGCGGCGACGGAGTATGGGTATTGAAATGCGACCCCGCGAATGAAGCGGCTACTTACGAAGGCGGCGCGGCCAACGGGATCTTCGAACGGCTTGGCGAGATCAACGCGACGGTTCACCTCGCGGTAGGCGAAACCACTGACGCAATCACGCCGAAGTTCGCCGCGCTGATCGAGTCGAAGCTCAGCAATACATCGCTCGGAGTGTGGGAGGGCCGTGGGCACTTCGGCCCTCAAGAAGATCCGAGGCGATGCGCAGCCGTTATCTTGAAGCTGCCTTGAGCTGCTCGACCACTGCACGCCACCGTTCTGGGTCACTACGGTACGGCGCGTAAAACGAGCAACGATCAACTACGTCACCGAAGCGCTTGATCATTTCCGGAGCGATGCCTTCGATCGTTTCCGACACAACGGCAAAAGTATCGAGAATTTCGGGTTCGATGAGCTCACCCATCTCGACCCATTTTCCCTGCTTCGACAATGCGTTGAGCTCAGGCTGCAGGTCACCCCAGCCGTGCAGATCGAGCACGCCGCGGTACGCGGGCGTGGAACCGTAGAACGCGATCTGCTGCTTCGTCGCCGCGGCCGCAGCGGTGAATTCCTGTTCGTTCGCTCCCGACACGACGAACAGCGGGCCGTTGATTTCGAAATTGTCACGAGCGCGGCCCGACGTCGCGAGTCCACGTTGGATTGCGGGCATCGTGACTTCACGCAAGTAGCGCTCAGTCGTGAAACCATGAATCAAGATTCCGTCGCAGACTTCGCCAGCAACTTCGGTCATAAGCTCACCGACTGCTGCGAGCGAGACTTTTGGTGCGCCCCATTCGTTGGGGCCGGGGTTGAAAAATGGTGTCATCAAAGTGTGGGTATAGAACTCCCCCGCGAAGTCGAGCTTTGTGCCGTCTTGCCAGTTCGCCCAGATCGAACGCATCGCCAACACCAATTCGCGCATGCGAGCGGCAGGGTGCGACCACGGCATCGAGAATCGCTTCGTGATGTGCGGCTTGATTTGCGAACCCAACCCCAGATTCATCCGGCCCTTCGAGTACAGATTCAAATCCCATGCGGTGTTAGCGAGCGTCATTGGCGAACGAGCAAAGGCAACGGCGATACCGGTTTGCAACTCGATGCTGCTCGTGTGCTCGGCCGCGATCATCAACGGCAAGAAAGGATCGTGGGCAGTCTCCGCCGTCGTGAGGCCGTCGTAGCCAAACTCTTCGAGCGCTTTTGCCCGGGCGGCCATCTCGCCAAACCCAACGCCCATCAACCCGCTATCGATCTTCATCGCAGCTCAACCTCACGTGTTCACAATCGGCCGCACCCTGCGGCAACGAAAAGGTACTAGCCGACGCGCAGCGACCCGGCAACCGTGCCAACGTTGTTGCCTTGCGCGGTGTCGACGGTCAGGGTGATCTCGCCGCTGACAGACACATGCGTCGATCGTTGCACTGTCAGGGTAATAGTGACAACGGTCCCCGACAGCCTCAATGTTGGCGTTCCGCTGAACACGATGCCCGACGGCGTCGTGATGGAGAAGCTCCCCAGTAGAACCGAACTCGGTGGCGAACACATCTGGAACGCAAACGCCCAATCACGCTTCGCTGGGCGCGTGAATATTCCCGCGGCATCTACGAATGTGGATCCAGGCGGGCAATGCACCGACGTCCCAGGCATGAACTTTGTGAACGTGACCGAAGCGTTGAATGGTCGATCGATAGGGCGCGTCGGTTGCACATTCACGGTACCCGTCACGGGCCCACTCGTACCAAAGAAACCGCCAAGATCAACGTCGAGTCTTCCACCCACATACTCACCATCAGACCCCGTGATTGCCAGGATCATCCCAGTCGCCCGGATCGAAGCCCCATATTCGCCGACGCCAGCCAGGCGCGTGTCGCGAGGGGTCACAAGCGTCAACGGTCCGGAAAACGAAACCGATTCCTGCGTCGGGCCGGGCACAGGGGCGCACCCTTGGAAGCTCCCTTTCCACGATCCCAGGTTGGGACGATCGATCGTGAACGCGACAGAGAAGCTCAACATTGGCAAACAACCAGCAATATGTACGCCGGTCCTGAGTTGCGCCGAGGCGGTGCCATTGAACTGTCGCGTCGTGACCGGCGGCTGCTGCGCCGCTTCGGCGGGTCGAGCCATCGAGACCAACAGTGCAACACCACAAATGCTTGCTGTGAACATTCGAAATCGCATCGATACCTCCGCCAGATCGCTACTCTGGCAAGCCTCACACCCGACGCCCCCAAAAGCAACTGCCGCAGAAACACGCGGTGGCGAAAGCAGCTCAGGAACGACGAAGGCGCAAAATGAGTGCCAAGCCACTCGCAGCGGCGGACGAAGTAGCCGCAGAAAACAAGTGTCGCATGCGCCAAGTATGGTCATGGCTATGGGTTGGCCGATGCCGCAGACGTTGTCTCCGAGTTCAATGGGGTCATTTACTAGTTGTCCACTCGCATTTCGATTTTCGTACGTGCAGCGGCTTCCCGAGCCACCCTCTGCGCCCGCGAGCAAAGGCACGCTGGTGCACCGGGCGCTCGAACGGCTGCTCGACCGCCCAGCGGATGAGCGCACCATCGAGGCTGCGCTCGCCGATCTCGACGCCGCGGCCGCCGAGTTGGCGTCGCACCCTGAGTTCAGCGGGCTCGAGCTCAGCGAAGCTGAACTCGCGGGGTTTCACGGCGACGCCGCGGTGTTAGTGCACAAGTATTTCGAGATTGAAGACCCGCGCACAGTCACCCCAATCGGGCTCGAAATCAAGTTGGCGGCTCACCTCGACAAGGTTGTGTTGCGCGGCATCATCGATCGCCTTGAGCTCGACGACAACGGCGACTTCGTGATCACCGATTACAAGACAGGTAGCACGCCGAGCGAAAAATGGGAAGAAAAAAGCCTCGCGGGCGTGCACCTGTATGCGTTGCTCTGCGAGCACAACTTCGGCAAGCGACCAGTCAAAGTGCAGTTGATGTACCTCTCGAAACCCGAGTTGATCATCGCGACGCCCACTGAAGGCTCGGTTCGCGGCGTCGTTTCGAAATCGGGGGCGGTGATGGACGCAGTGAAACGAGCGTGCAGCAACGACGATTTCCGACCTCGTCAAAGCCCACTGTGTAGCTATTGCAGCTTCCAAGAGTTCTGCCCGCAATACGGCGGCGATCCAACCCAGGCTGAGGTCGTGCTCAAAGAGCGCGCCGCAACCGCGGCGGGTCGTCCACCGCTTCCGTTCGCTACCGTCTGACCATGAGTGAACTCGTGGAGCGTTTCGACGCTGCCGTCGACTCCGCACTGCAACGGCTCCAGTCGCCTACCACCGATCATTTCGCGTACGCCTTGGGGTCGGCCTGCGACCATTCAATTCTGTGGCATGCGATCGGCGCGATTCGGGCCGCATCATCGGGTGACGAGAAGAAATTCTTGCGTCTATCGGGTGCGTTGGCATTGGAATCGGCGCTCACGAACGGCGTTGTGAAATCGCTGTTCGGTCGCAAACGCCCCAGTGTGCACCCAAAAGGCACAAAGCTGCCCCACGGGATGCGAGTGCCGATCACCAGTTCATTTCCGAGTGGCCACGCCGCCGCGGCGTTTTGCGCAGCAGCAATCCTCGCCGACGAAACCGATTCAAAAGCCTGGTACGCGCTTGCAATCACGATTAGCGCAACGAGGGTCTACGTCAAAATGCACCACGCCTCCGACGTCACGGCTGGTGCGATTTGGGGCTATGCATTGGGCCGAGCCTTGAGGGTAGCTTTGCCCCGATGAGTCGCATGTCTGATGTCGAAGCCCTTATGTGGGCCGTTGAGCAAGATCCGACGCTGCGCAGCGACTTTTGCAATCTCACAATCGTCGACACACCGATCGATTTCGAACGGATGCGCAGCCGAATTCCCAGTATCGTGCGCGCCGTTTCGAAACTTGGGCAACGTGTTATCGAAGCACCGTTTCGGCTCACCTCGCCTGAGTGGGTGACGAGCGATGTCGATGTTTCGTACCATCTGCAACGCGCCACGGTCCCAGCCCCTGGGGGCGAACGCGAACTCCTTGATGCTTGCGCGGCGATCGCGGATCAGCCGTTCGATCGAACCCGCCCGCTGTGGCAGTTCATCATTTTCGATGGCCTCGCAAATGGTGGCGGCGCGATGTTGCAGAAGGTGCATCACACGATCACTGACGGCGTAGGTGGCTTAAAACTGTCGCTCCAGGTCGTAGATTTCGAAGCCGATCCACCGACTGTCATTCCCGACGCGGACGAAGCCGAGACCGCGATTTCTGTCGCCGCCGAGCCCACTACACCGTCGGTGCTCTCGGCCGCTCGCACAGCCATCGGCGATGCTGCGACTCGCACGGTCGGCGCAGCAACTCAGGCACTTGCCTCGACGGGTCGCGTCATGAGCGATCCGCTCGGCACACCGGGGCGAGTCGGTGATGCGATCGCACTGGTTGGATCACTTCGCCGTCAGGTGCTTATAACGGAAGGGGCCAAAAGCGATCTCATCGATGATCGGTGCCTCGAACGGCGATTCGCGCTTGAGCGACTCGCGATGCAGCCGGCCGTCGCACGAGCCAAGGAACTCGGCGGGTCGCTCAACGATTTGTTCGTAACGGTGATCGCAGACGCACTGGGTCGTTATCACCGTGCGCTCGGGAGCGACATTCAAGAACTTCGAATGGCGATGCCTATCAACACTCGAGCAAGAGGCGAAGAATCCTCGAACCATTTCGCTCCGTCGCGCGTGTTGATCCCCATTGCCGCGACCTCAACGACCGCATTGTTTCAAGCGATACAACAACGACTTGCGGTAGCCAAACACGAACCCGCGCTCGACGCGACGAATGGCTTGGCCGGCGTCGCGGTCAACTTTCCAACGTCAATGCTGACGGCCGCCGCACGCAACCAAACCCGCACGATCGATTTTGCAACATCGAACCTTCGCGGTTCTCCCGTGCCGTTGTTCTTAGCAGGTTCTCGCATCGTCGGGAACTTTCCGCTTGGCCCTCGCACCGGCTGTGCACTGAATATCTCGATGATGTCATACTGCGACGAACTCAACATTGGGTGCAATCTTGATCCAGCGGCGATTACGGATCCCGATCTACTGCTGGAATCGATTCGCGACGCGTTCAACGAGTTGTAACTCGGCTCCCAACTAGCGCTGGCGGCGCGCACGTCGAGGCAAGCCGAGCGCGTCACACCATTCGTCAAAGCCTGGATCGCGCCACGACGCGTGCACGCATGGTTGCGACTCGTCCGAACGAGTGACATACAGATGCAACGTGGGCGCGTCGTCGGCGAGGTCGATGAGAGCCGCAGAAGCATCGTGTGGCAATGCTCGATCAATTGTGTCGACAACAGCAACCACCGCCAAGATGCAACTCCCACAGGAATCGCACGCCGACACAGTCGCCGAGCGAAAACCATCGGTGAGTGCCCAGAGTGTCTCTGCTTCTCGACCGTGCACAACAACACTGCCACCGTCGCCGTCGGAGAAGAACAGATCTGCCATGATGACTCCACGGTACAGATATTTCGCGGAATTTGGCGGGTTCGGGAACCGGGCCGACGGCCGATTCGTCACACTGCCAACCGAACAAGGAGCAGCAATGGACACCGAAACGCCAACGGAAATTCCAGTGGTCGATATGACCGAATCGCCGCAGCAGTCTTCTCGCTCGAAGAAACCGAATCTTGTCGCTGCCGGCCTTGCGATTGTGTTATCCGTCGGTGGTGGCATTGCTTTGCTGTCTGATCGCAGTGGTACGACCATCGCAGCGTCGTCTCGCCTTCCCAAGCTGAAGCTGGGATCCGTCGGGGCTGATGGCACCATGGAAACACGCTCCGCAATGATGCCCTACTTCACCTACAAGTACACCCACAGCGGACCATGGCCGGCCTTGGCGACCACAGGCCCGGTCTACAAGCTGGTCGGGTCTGCCCTCGACGCTGCCGAAGCGGCACGCCTCGCGGCGGCCCTAGGTGTCGACGGCACGGCCCAGTCCAACGAACAAGGCTGGCTCATCACCGAAGGCGACCGTCAAGTCTCAATTTCCCCAAGCGACGGGGGCCTCAACGTCGCGCTGTACAGCAATGTCGGAATCAGCGTGCGCGGATCAGATGGTTCACGTAGTGCATCAGCAACCGTCGACGCCGAGCCTGGTGAACCTACCGAGGGACCGCCGCGAACCGGTGGCACCACGAAGGAAATAGCCAGTACCGATCCGATTCTTCCGGACGTGACCGGTCGTCCGGAACCCATGCCCGAGCCAGAGCCGGTCCCGTTGCCGAAGAACCTGCCCAGCGACAGCGAAGCGATCAAGATCGCACAAGGTGTGATCGACGCGTTTGGTATCGATGCGGCATTTGAGTACGAAACAATGAACGCGGCGATCACCTCGGTAGCCGGGGGGTGCGGGGCCGCCGAGGATTGCGCAATCGACAGTGTTCCGAACGCGCTTTACTCACGATCGATACTCGCCCATCGTCTCGTTGACGGCAACCGAGTCTCGGGCCTTACGTGGTCGTTCGACATTGGCGACAACGGAGTCCTGCAGTCTGCATATGGCACCATCGCTGGGTTGGAAAAACTAGGCGACTACCCGCTGCGCCCGGTGCAATCCGTCTACGACGACATCGTCAAAGGCACCGTGTACGGAGGCCAGCCGATGCCGCTCAATGCGGCCGCGGAGACCCGGTCGACAGCGACGGAGGCACCGGCAACTCCAACCGACGACATCAAGGTCGCGCAACCTCAACCATCGGATGTCGACGCGATATGTCTAGCCAAAGACTGCGTGGTCCCAGAACCCGACACGACAATCGCGCCGGTTATCTCAACCGTTAACGTGACCGGCGTGAAGATCGGCAGCCAAGTTTGGTACGGCTTCGACGGCACGACCAGTACGAGCTATATCGTGCCGATGTACTCGTTTTCGGGCACCGCGACCGCTACCGACAACCCCGGTTCGCAGTGGACCTCCGACGCGATCGCGTTGGACCAAAGCTTCATTGACACGACCAACCC
>SXGS01336814.1_pt1 | contig 10825 bp, 6 predicted proteins | sample 3174681 | NCBI WGS metagenome assembly SXGS01 (sample SAMN11356861, study PRJNA531348) | freshwater metagenome | isolation source: freshwater sample F1-80 | place: China: Fuxian Lake, Yuxi | collected 2017-12-25 | reverse complement strand
GTCCGGATATGCTCCGTCGTCGCGCCTTGCCAGAGATTCACTGTGGCACAACAAATGCCCACCGAATTCGTGAACGACACACTAGTTCAGACAGCAAGTCTCATTATGGAGCGCGGCTGTGTGGGAAGCATCAGCCGCAGCGCGTTCACCCGCCTCAAACCCTGCGACCGGTCCTGTGGACACAGTCGTGCTCCGATCAAAATGAGACTGCTGCTAGTTCAGAGGGTGTTCCTTGAGCAGGTCGGCAGTGTTGTATAGCATCAAGCGGCCGGGGTTGGCGTCGCGGATTTTTTTGACGGCGGCGGGTGTGATGGGGTCCGCCTTATTGCCAAAGCTGGCGCGGACAAACGTCAGGACGGCGGCGAGTTCGTTGTCGTTGAGGAGACCACCGAACGCTGTCATGGGCACCTGACCGTCAAACTTCGTGCCGTTGACCTCGATGGGACCCATCAGGCCGAAGAGCGTGAGCTTGATCAGGCGCTCGGGGCTGCCGGTGACCCAAGAGCTGTTTTCCAAGGAGGGAACCGCGCCCTCGAGACCCTTGCCGTTGGGCTGGTGACAAGCGGTGCAGTGGGCATCGCGGTGATAGACTTGCTGGCCCAGCGTGTATTGCCGGGCCGCGGCGCCATCGAGATGGGCGGGCACAGGCATGGCGACAAACTCCGGACGCTCGTCCTCGGCGATGCCGCCGAGACGGTCGATGGAGGTCTTAACCACTTCTTTGCTCCAATTGTCGAGCACCTGTGTGGAAGCCACAGCGGCAATTTTTTTCGCAGCGGCGGTGTCGGGGAACCACGACGCGGCGATGGTGGCTTCAAGGCGAACGCGGCCGTGGGAATCAGCGGCGGCTTTTTCCAAAAGCGCGGCGCTGTCGGTGATGCGGTGGGTGTTATAGCGCAGCACGCGGACAGCGGCGGCGCGGGCGCGATGGTCTTGGCTGGCGAGGAGTTCGCGAAGGAGCGATTCGTCGGTGGCGTTGAGGCCCCAGGTCGTCCAGAGCGCCTCGAGCTTGGCGTGAGCGTCTGTTTGTTTGGCGGCCCAGGCTTTCACCGCGGGCAGCACCTCGCTGGTGGCGCGGCCACGGAGTTCGCGGCGCGTGCGATAGCGGGTGCGGGACTCGGGCGCTTTCAAGTTTTCGAGCAGCGTGGCCAAGGGCGCCCCGGCGACCGGCGCGGGCTTCACGAGCGGGCGGCTCGGATAGGTGATGCGATAGATGCGGCCGTGCACGTGGTCGCGCAGCGGGTCGCGAGCATTGTGCTGCATGTGGCCGATGAGCACGTTGTGCCAGTCGATGACGTAGAGCGAGCCGTCGGGCGCGAATTCCAGATCGACGGGGCGGAAATTGCCATCGGAGCTTTTCAGCAGGTCGTGGCGGTGCGTGGTTTTCCAGCCGGTGCCGTCCTCCTCGATCTGGTGCTGCTTGATGCCGAGGAAGCCGATGGCGTTGCAGAGGATGATGTCGCCCTGCACTGCATCCGGAAAATGCCGCGAAGAAACGATCTCCAGGCCGGACGTCGGGCGGACGGCGTGGCCTTTGGGGATGAGATCCTGGGTGGGCGGAGCCTTGCTGCCGAAGGTGGGCTTGATCTGCACGGGCAGCGCCCAGTTCATCGTGGGGCCGGAGGTGAAGAGGAGAAAGTCCTGGCCCCAATCATCAAAGATGTAGCCCCACGGATTGGGGATGCTCATCTGGATGGTGCGCTCGAGGTGGCCGCGCTGCGGGCTGTAGCGGAAGAACCCGCCATCCACGCAACGCACCGGGCCGTAGGGGGTCTCAACATTGCTATGGAGAAAGACGCCCTCGCAGAGCATGAACGCGCCGCTCGGGTCGGCGGTGTAAGCGCTGATGGCGTGGTGCGTGTCGTGCGTGTCGAAACCGCCGAGGATGATTTCCATCCGGTCGGCTTTGTCGTCGCCGTTGTCGTCGCGGATTAAAACGAGATTGGGCTCCTGCGAAACATAGACGCCTTCCGGCGCGAACTCGAAGCCGATGGGCAGATGCAACTTGTCGGCGAAGACCGTTTCCTTGTCGGCTTTGCCGTCGCCGTCCGTGTCTTCGTAGATGATGATTTTGTCGTTCGGCAGCGCATCGCCGGGGCGGTAATGCGGATACGTGGGCATCACCGCAACCCAGAGCCGGCCTTGGTTGTCGAAGCTGAGCTGCATCGGATTGGCGAGGTTCGGAAACTCCTTCTCGCTGGCGAACAACTCGACTTTGTAGCCCTCCGGCACGGTGAGCGATTTCACGGCGTCATCGCCATAAAGATACCGCTCACTGCCGTTCTTGTTGCTTGGAGCAAAGTTCGAAGGCACGGGCGGAAGCTGCCGGGTGCGGCTGTCGTCCACGGAAAGGTTCGTCTTTTTTCCCGTGGCGACTTCGTGAATGAGCGTGTCGCGCAAGGTTGTCATCTCGCGGGTCTTGAGCACTTCATCGGGGTAATTTTGCGGGCCGTAAGGATTATAGCGTCCGCCGTAAGCGTGAACGCCATTGACGAGGTTGTAGTCCGCGTTCCAGAAATAATCCTTGGCTTTGACGGCGGCGTGAACGAGCACGGGATCGGCCTTGGAGACACGGGACTGAGGGCCGTAAATACCGGTGGCGAGAAGCTCGGCGATGCTCTGATAGCCTTCGTCATTGGGGACAAATCCGCCAGTGGTGAGCGGGCTGATGGCCTTGGCGAAAAGATCGAGCGTGGGCTTGAAGAGGTCGATGAAGGTGAGCCTGTGCTTCCGCGCGACGTTGGCGATGGCGGCCGTATACAGGGTGAGGTTGGTGTTTTCTTTACCGCCGTTAGGCAGGTCGCGCCTGGCGGACTGGTCTTCAAACGCAATGGGCGACACCAGGACTATGCGCGGCGCGGCCTGGCCGTTGTAAGCTTTGCCCAGCGTGTGCAGCACCCAGGCGTCGAGTTCAGCCTCGAAGTGGGCGGCCTTGCTGGATCCATCGAAGGACTCGTTGTAGCCGAAGAACGCCACGATGGTGTCGGCCTTCAAATGTGTGAGCCATTGGTCTGGCGTGCCGTAAAAGCCCTTGCCTTTGTGGACTTGTTTGTCCGGGTGAAACTTTTCCGCGCCGGGAAAGGCCCATTGCGATGAACGCGAAGGATGCGGGCGAAATCCGGGCGTGTCACCGACGTGGCCCATATTGCGCAGAATGAGCGCCTGATCGGGGTAGCGGAGGGCGAGCTCTGTCTCAATGCGGCTGTAATAAACGTCCCGCTCCGCAAGGCCGTTGCCGAGGAGCACGATGCGCTCTCCCTTGGCCGGTGGGGCCACCGCCTGCGGACGCCGGGTCGTGGCAGTGGCTGGCTCCGCGGTCAGCGCATGCTCGGCCTGGGCCGAAACTTCATTGTTGGCGGCCTGCCGTTGCGGGCGCGCTTCGGCTCTCGCGTTGTCAGGCGTGCCCGCTTCCGCAGGTTTTCGGGCTGCCTCGGGCTGATTGGCCGCGGTTGCGGCGCTGGCATTTCTTCTGGCTCGGGGCGTGCCCTGGCCAGCAGGAATAGGGCTCTCGAATCCCGCATAAGCCGAGGGCTTCACGCCGGGTGCATGCCCGCCATTGGAAAACGTATTCGGCGTGTAGGGACCGACAACATCAATCGTGAGATCCGGCTTGATTGCGGCTTCGAGTCCCGCGGCCCAGAACGCGGCGTTGATCAACAGACGACGATAACCGGCATTGAGGATGTCCTCCGAAGCCCCGTAGAGCGAAGTGAAGACGCGGCCTTCCTTGCCCGATGCGGCCTTGTAAGTGCGCGTCCATTCCGAGGGCTGGGGCGGCTTCGTCGCATCGACCAGCGAATCCGGCGTCATGCCATTCAGCGGCTGCGCCATGGTGAGCACTTGACCGCTCGCCGGTTTGCCCACGTAGCCGCCGGCCTGCACCCAGATGTCCCTCACGCCCCGCAGAATGGGATGCTCCGCCTGCTCCGGGACCACCGTGATGCGCGTGCTCTGCTGGTGGTTCCTCCCGTAGTGCCCGATCCACGACTGACCCAGGACTTGATGGCCCCAACCGTCCGAGTAGTCCGCTCCCTTGTAGTCCCAACTGTATTTCGCGAACGGGCTGTCCATCTTGATCTTGAAAGCATGAGTGGCCGTGCGCAGCCCGATGACCGGCCCGCCACGATCCGTGTAAGCGGTGACGTGCTTCATCTGATCCGCCGGCAAATCGCGGAAGCGAAGGAAGAATACGGCGAGGTCAGCCGTCTCCAGCGCCTCGATGCCGGGCATGTGATTCGAGGCGGGGGCGATGCCGCCGCTGGAGGAATCAACGGAGAAAACTACGCTGCACTTGAAGCCGTGGTGTTTCGCCAGGATACGCGCCAGCGCAGGAATTGTTTCCTCCGAGCGATACTCGTGATCGCCCGCGAGGAAAACGATGTGCTTGCCTTTACCCGGCCCGTTCGTGCCTTGAAAGACCAGCGGCTCCGCGCGGATCGAAATCTTCGCCAGAGTGACGAATGAGAGGATCGAAAGAAGGATGTGTTTCATAGTTTTAGTTCGAGCATTCAGCGCCGGGAGTTATCATGGAAGGGGTGATTGGTTAATCAGCCGATGACGGAAGGCGCTAATCTGCCTCCCTGGGTTGATTCCACAGCCGCCATGGATCATTCAGGCGGCGCATTCAAGTCAGCAGTAGCGCCTCCATCTCCTTCAATTCGCCGGAGTGGCGTGGATCGTCGGGGAGGTCGACGAGGATGAACAAAATGTTCGGGTGTTTTCCGGCCGGTTCAGCGGCGCCGGTAAGGAACGAACCGAACAGGGCACTGGCCAGTGCGCAAAGCCCAAGCCAGCGGTTCATGTTGATTTGCATGTCGAGTCGTATCCGCATAGTCCCCTCGATAAAGGTGAGCGGCAAGAGGTATAATTTTGATCCTTCATTCGGCTCTTCAAATCATCAACCTAAAACGGCAGTTGCCCCTGTTGTATCTTCTCAAGATCCTGGCGATAAAGCTTTTCCGAATCACTAACAAGATCCACAAGGGATATGCCTCGCTCTTCGTCAATCCTTTCTCATCCATGCTTTAGCAAGTCTCCACGAGGTTCAACAGCCGTTTTAAGGCTGAAGGTAGAGGGGACTGAGCTGCCCACAAAACACGCGCCCACAGCCAACCAGGAAACGGCCACTCTGTTTAGCCTTGAGGAGCTTGTTGAAGGGTCGGCGTCTCTTCGCCTCAATCCCGATCCTTGGGCAACGTCTCCACATACCTCTTCCAAAGATCCAACTCCACGTAGAGTTCGAAGAACTTGGCCGGCCTCAGTTCGGAAAGGCCGACCATGATCCACTTTTTTCCGGACTTTTCGTCCAATCGAGCATCCAGCTTGGACGACACCATCACGATGGGGGCAAAAGGATCTTCGGGTAGCTTTTCATACCACCCGCGGTTCGGAAACCGACGGAGATACCAAGGCAGGGGCCAATAGTCACTTTCCGGTGCGATGATCTTGATGACTGTTTGATAGCCTTCGGGCGCGACTTTTGCCATTCCTTCGGCTCTCTCCACCAGGGTCATGACGTCCGGCACGGTCTGGGCGTACACATAGGGGTTTCGCCGATCGGACGCATACTCCGCCCCTGCCAGCCAGGACTGCCGGGCGAGGTGCAGGACGGCCAGGACCATCACCACGCTGAGCACGGCTTGGGAAACTCGGGATCGGCATCGTTGCCAGAGCCAGGTGGCCCCTACTCCCGCCATCAAGATCATGCCGAAGTAAAAGTTCAGCAGGCACCAAGGAGTCTTGTAGGGTATGGCGCAGTAGATCCCCGTCAACACGAGGGTATAGAGGGCAAGGAATCGGTGGAACAGCGCCCGCTTCGTCAACAGGGAGATTCCGATGCCCAGGGCGGCTGGAGCCAAAATAGCGGCTTCGCTCCAAATGGGACCCTTGGCGGGATGAAACCACGCCAGTCGCTCGAGATAGAAGAACCAAGGATGGATATGAGGGGAGTGTCCTCCGGCGCGCTTCAGCCAGGGGAAATAGGTGCGGATGGAGTCGAGTGGGCCTTGAGCATGCGTGAAAAACGAGGTGAACAGGATCAACCATACCAGAAACAGGGCGCCCGCCGCGAGCGCGAGGTGTGTTTCGCTGATGCGAGCGAGCACTGCCTTGGGTGTGGGTAAGGCCCCGGTCGTCCACCACGCGGTGATGATTCCAGCAACCCCCATGGCAGCCAGGCTGAGAATAAAGGTCTCCTTGGTGGCGACCATCAATCCCAGGCCTGCGCCGGCGAGGGCCGCCCAGAGTCCTGAGGCTTTTTGCGAGTAACGCCATCCAGCTCCGAGCGTGACCGCCGTGAAGAAGATGAGGAGCATTTCATGGATGAAATAGCGGCTGTAGAAAACCATGGCGGGGGAGATTGCGACGAAAAGTGACGCCCATGCGACTGCTGGGCGTCCGATACCGTCGACCACGAGCAGCAAAGGAAGGATCAGAGCGACGCCGAACGCCACGGTGACCCAACGGAGCGTTGCGTCGGAAAGTTGGCTGGCCGAGCGAGTCCCGCTCAGCCACAAAAACGGAAGGCTCGCGTAGTGCAACGTTGGCCCGTGATGCTCCTCGGGATCATAGGCGTAGTCGCCTTTCTCCCAAAGCTCACTGAGCGTGACCGCATTGACCGCCTCATCGTTGTGGAGCGGTCGGGTCTCGAGTCTCGGAACACGCAAGGCGAGGGCTGCAAGAACGGCGAACAGCGCCGCAAGCGCACTCCATCGATTCATTTAGCTGGCAAGGCGTAGACTTCGATTTCCTGCCAGGAGTTGATGGCCGACTGGTTGCTGCCTCGGGTATAGCCGCGCACATACCGGGCGTTGATCCCCTTGGCAGGCACGACCCGCCCAAACTCCAATTCGAAATACTCGCGATCCGTCCCGACTCCCAAGCCCGAGGTGTTGTCGGTGTCGTTGTTGTAGAGGGTGGTCACTCCAGTCTTGAACTCCGGATCGTCGGATACCTGCAAAATGACGTCCCGGACCGCCTGGATATAGCGGTGGTCATGCCACATCGCAATTGCATGGATGGCGAAGGAATGTCCCAGATCCACTTGGACCCACTGCGTCCCTTTCTTGAATTCAACGACATCGTCATCGAACGGCTCTTTCTTACCATCGGTCACCTGTTTCAAGTCCCCTTGGAATGGAGAGACACTGCTAGTGACTGTTTTCCCTGCGGCGACGTTCTGAACATCCTTGGGCACCTGGATGGGGGTGGGCGCCACGTCGGAAAGAGGTTCGACGCCGGGACCTTTGGGCAGATCCTGCGGAGTGCCCTTGAGAGTGTGCATCGGGAGATTGAGAGCGAGGGGGACCGTTGCCCCCTTCTCCGCGGCGGGGACGGACACGGCCATCAGCAGGGTGGCGCATCCAGCTATGAACAGAGCCTTCGATAAAACAGTATGCATGAGTTGAATCTGAAGTCCCGCCTGAGTTGTCTTCATGCGCGGCTTGATCTGAGTCAAAGCAGCTTCAAGCTGCCAAAGTCTCGGGTTCCTGTGGTCAGCCCAACTTCCAATCACCCCGGTAGTCGACAGCCCTGAGCAGCTTGTCAGCAGTCGGATCGTCCATGACCCGTTCGCTTTTCGGATCCCACTTCAAGGCGCGGCCCAGGGCGGCGGAAACATATCCAAGAAAACCCGGGGTAATCGAACGATGAGCCGTCTCGGCGGGCGCGATGCATTCTTTGCGGGTGCGAACGCCCTCGATGAAGTTCATATGGTGGTCTCCTGAGACGTAGGCCTTGATGGGGCCCCGATTGAAACTGGGGTTAATCCATTCTTCGTTGGAAGCTTCGATCTTGCCACGGTCCACGAAAATCCAGCCGTTTGCCCCAGTCCACTTGGTGCCCATCCGGTTTTTGTTCGAGAGGGACGAAGTGATGCCCCCTTCGAATTCGCATTTAACCTCGTAGTTGATGGGATTGTCCCACATTCCCTTCTCGGGATAAGAGAACCCAACGGCCTCCACTTTCGTAGGCCCGCTGTTGTCCATCCCCAATCCCCAATGGGCGATGTCGTTATGGTGTCCAATCCAGTCCATCAGTTGTCCACCGCCGTAGTCGAGGCACCATCTCCAGTTCCAATGAAGCCGATCAGGGTGGAAAGGCAGATAGCGGCTGGGGCCGCACCAGAGATCATAGTCGAGATCGGCGGGAATCGGGAGGCCCATCCTTCCCTCCTTGTCTGTCTTGTTGCCGGTGGGCAGACCCACTTCCACATGCTGAATCTTGCCCAGGAGCCCGTTTTGAACCGCTTCCACGGCCATGCGAAAGTTCCGGTCGGAACGTTGCTGGGATCCGGTCTGGAAGATCGCCTTTCGCTTGGCGACTTCCCCGTAAATCGCCAGGCCTTCCGCGAAAAGATGAGTCACAGGTTTCTCGCAATAAACATCCTTGCCGTTGCGCAGCGCTTCCAGTGTGACCAGCGCGTGCCAGTGATCCGGAGTGGCCACGATGACAGCATCAATGTCCCGACGCGCGCAGAGTTCGCGGAAATCGGTGTAGGTATCGCATCCCTTGTAAACACCGCTGTCCTTTTTCTCAGCGTAGTATTTCTCAACCGCGGCCTTGCGTTGATCGCCATGTGCCTTGGTCACGTCACACACGGCGACAATTCGGGTGGCATCCCGCCGCATGAAGCCGTTCATGACGCCGGTTCCCTGGCTTCCCACACCAATGACGCCCACGTTGATGCGTTCGCCGGGGGAGATGGTTCTGCCTTGTCCAAGGGCCGAGGAAGGAATGATGGTAGGAGCCGCAATGGCTCCGGCAGCTAGTTTTAAGAATTGTCGTCGCTTCATGGGCAGAAGGGTATGCTTCCGAGCCTCCATTTCAACAAAATAACGCGACACAAAATAGGGCATCCGAGGCACGAATGGGTCTAATAAGGCAGGAGTATCGAGAGCATTGGTTCCTTTCCAAGTTCTCGACAACGTAACTGGCAAGGCGCTCGTTTCGCGTTTTGAGGCTCGGCACAATTCACCGCTGTCTTCATTCGCGTTCATTCGTGCCCATTCACGGTTGACCATGACCGGATCGGATCTTGCGCTCTGATTTGGCCGGACCGTGGCCAGAGGCCGGTCAAAGTTCAGAATGCCTCACCTGGGAAGCAGTCGGCATCCTGAGATCGCGAAGGAAACAGCGGTTCTCATTTTGGGATTTGAGAGGGAGGGAAGAGTGATCGTGGCTGAAGGTTTTCATTCTTCCCGCTGAACGCGCGATTTTCTTGGGCGTGCCTGCAAGGCGGCTCGGGAGCCATTCGATCCTCTGGCAGTTGACTTTCAAGGCGTCCTGGCCTTCGGCCAAGGGGACCTGATTGGCAAAAGGGTAGGTGTGGGTATGCCACTGGCTGCCGACTTTGACGCGCTGCTAGATCTCACCCAGGTCAGGGCCGGGTTGGAGGAGATTGACCCACGCAGAAAGGGTTTTGTGCGAGTCGGGCTTGCAGGTAAAGAGGAAGTGAAAACCGTGGAGCAGGGTTCAGCGACAGAACGGTTGATGGGCGTAGAGATCGTCACCCAGCAGGGTGACTGGACCCGAGAGATAGCGGGTGGCGTTGTGTTCCAGCCAGCGTTTGGAGGCCGCGAGCTCGCAATCTTGCTTGGTGTGGCCATCCTGCGGGGTGATGAACTCGGGCCGCAGGGCGATGACCTCTGACTTGCTGGGGGCCACGATCACCGGGGTCACCGCGCTGTGATAGCAGGTAATTTCTCCGCTGGCGTGTTCGAGGGAGGAACAGCACGGGCAATGGATCTTTTTGGAGGAATGATGCCAGGTGCCATCCAGGGCGATGAGGGTCGAGTCGTGAACCGCGTGGAAAGCGGCCAAGATGCCCTGTTCACGGAGGGTATCGTAGACTCGGTCATACACCGGATAGAGAGTCTGGGGCGGGACCGGATCGAGCATCTGACGGATCTGGTTGTCACTGGGGATTTGGTTGATGGCAAAGAAGCTGGCGGCGTTGTACTGAGCTCTGGCCTGTTGCATCGCCTTTTGATGGGCGAGGAAGGAGGGTGACTGGGTGAAGAAGACCGAGAAGGCGCTGAGGCCGAAGTCTTCCATCGCATAGGAGAGATTTTTGCCGGTGCGCCGATTCGTCAGCCCGGTGAGGACCTCGCGGAGGAACCCGACCAAATCTTGGAAGCGGGTGCCCTTCATGCGCAGAGCTGTTGCCGAAACGTTGCGCCCAAAGGTTTGAGCAAGACTTCCTTGAGCGGCCCCTGCGCCGCCATCCCGGGCGCGTTGCGTCCACGGCCGGTGGTGGTGCCGACGGGGATCCAACCGGCCGCCCGGTAACACGTGCCGGAGAAACGGCCTCGTTCAACAAAGGTCTCCACCAGATGGATGGGATGACCGTATTGATCCTGCCAATCCGCACTGAGCCGACGGGTGATCAAGCTCAAGATGTGGCTGGCCAGATGCGGCACTTGGACCCAGGACGGAATGAGGAACCGGGTGTTGTTGGTGAGAAAGCGCAGGCCCTGGTGCTGGGCCAGCTTGCTCCAGCCGATGAAGATGTCACGGGGACGGCACTTCCAGGCTGCGGACCCGAACAAAAGACAGGCCAAAGGACGACCGTGCCGGTCGCTCACCAAATACTTGAGGTTCTCGCCGACGCAATTGCGATGGCTCAGGTAGTGGTAACGATGAAGCAGAAACTGGAATAAGCGGGCTTGCGTAGTGCCGGGATTGACTCGATCCACACGCAAGGGCCGCACCGCCTCCAAAGAGGTCTGCAAGGGGCTATCTTCGTGGGGGACTTCCACCGGGCTACCGTTGCGCGACCCGTTCACCGAAGCTCGCTGGCGGGCAGGCAGATCAATCCACCCTCGGT
>SXGS01101611.1_pt1 | contig 10825 bp, 9 predicted proteins | sample 3174681 | NCBI WGS metagenome assembly SXGS01 (sample SAMN11356861, study PRJNA531348) | freshwater metagenome | isolation source: freshwater sample F1-80 | place: China: Fuxian Lake, Yuxi | collected 2017-12-25 | reverse complement strand
GCGGCCGAGGATCTGGAATTCCGCGAAAGTCTTCATCGTGCTCTCCATCGTTGGGGCGGCTGCCCCGGTTGCGATGGCTGTCCGTGATGGCCGCGAAGGCGACGCCCGAACCGAAGCGCCGACACGGCGCGAGGCCGAAGCAAAGCGGAGGACCCGGAGACGGCGACAATATTGCCTTGCGCGAGGAATTGGCGCGGCACGCGCCAAGGGGCAAATTGTCGACGCGAAGGGTTTTTGGGCGGCGACTGCGGCCATAGGACGAAACGCCATGCAAACGGAGGCGGGCGCTCGGAACGGAGAGCAACATGAAAAGACACCCGGCGAATTCGGATCGTCGGAAACGCCAGGCCCTCGTGAAGCTCGGCGAGACGGCTCTTCGATTTCATTGCAGCCAACTATCCCGCGACCGTTCCGGCGAAGACAATGACGGCGCACCGGGGAAGAAAATCCATCTGGACAACGGCGAACGCAAACAAGGTCATGCGCGCGAAACCGGCTGATCATGATGGCGCGGCGTCGATGAGCGGGGCGAAGCAAGGCGGCGAGGCCGTCGTTCTCGTCGACCAAAAGCGAGGCGAACCCGATCTGGCGACGCCATGAAGGAAGGCGTGACGAGCGACTTCGGCGCACGAGCCAACAAGCAACGACGAGACATGGCGCCGCCACGGTCCTGTCGCTTGAGGCCGCCGTCGCAAGTCTTTGAGGTTCGATACGGCCGGGCGGCGCATGGAGCGAAATTTCATGTGATCAAACCGATACCCGCTCAGAGCGACTTGCTTTTCGTACATGACTTCCTCGGACACATTCGATACTTTCTGAGGCGTGCCGTGTGAAACGCAGATCGGTTGTCGTATTTTCGAGGTCGCATGAGGCGTGACCTGGTCCACGAGAGGATGGCGGAAGGTGACATTTTGAAACCGCGGTTAACGGCGTCCGAGACGAGCACAGTTCCACGTCATGTCGCGCTCATCCTGGACGACGCCGCGCAGTGGGCGGCAACGCGCGGACTGACGCAGTTCGAGGAATTCCGGTGTGGTATGGAAGTGTTGCGCTGCGCCGCGCTGGCCGCGATCAAACTAAATATCCCGTTCCTGACCGTTTGCTTTTGTTCGATCGCCGATTGGTCACGCCCGCCAAAGGACGCGCAAAGCTTGCTGAGACTGTTGAAGCACGCCATCAGGGCCGAATTCGCGGACCTTCAGGCGAACAATATCCGCGTGCGGGTGATTGGCGCGCGCGCCAATCTTGCGTCCGACCTCCCCGCTTTGTTGTATGAGCTGGAGCAGGCCACCGCCGCCAACACCGGTCTGACATTGGTCGTCGCGGTCAATTACGCCGCCCGTCAGGAGATCACCAGCGCGGTGCGCGCGCTCGCCGAAGGGGTCGCAGTGGGGCGTCTCGCGCTCGACGATATCAATGCGGACACGATTTCGGCACGGCTCGGCACGGCGGGCATCCCAGACCCCGATCTCATCCTTCGCACCTCGGGCGGGCAACGTCTGTCGGATTTCCTGCTGTGGCAGGCGGCTTACGCCGAATTCGTATTCCTGCCTATCGATTGGCAGGATTTCGACAAGGCGGCGTTTGAGGCGGCCATCACCGACTACGGCCGCCGCGATCGTCGTTTTGGGCGTATCCGTGAGCCGAAACATGCCGCGAAGACGGCGTCATAATTGCCTCTGTTCGCTATTTCCCGGGAGCGTCCGATTGGCGCGTAATCGAGAGATCGTCGAACCAGATCGCGCCAGAAATCAATTGCTCTGAGGCTGAACGCGCCGTGTGGGTGAGCCGCGCCGATTGCGCGCGGCAGCCAGTGGCGGCAACAGCGAAATTGAACTCGAAATCCCGCCAGACGGGATATGATCCCAGGAACATCTGGCTTGTACCGATTGCCGCCCCTTCGACACAAGATATGCTCCACTGCATTCCGCGCGGTCCGCTAATTTCGCCTTTAAAAGAACCTTTGAGCCTGTAGACGCCTGGGGGGAGCACGATGTTCTGGTAGACACCGGGAAAATCGACCCGTCCCTGGCCAAATTCCACGAACAGCGCTTGGTTGTCGCTCGCCTCGGACCTCGGCGCAATGTCGACGACGACGCCCTTGCCCTTGGGCATCGTCCAGTCGAACAGCGCGCCCGAGGGTTTCAATTCGAACCCGCCGTTGAACAGAAAGCCGGCGCGCGCGAGCTGCTCAGGGGGTAAGAATTGCAGCCAAGCGTAATAGGCGAGCTCGTACAACTTGTGCTGAAAGAGAAAAGCGAGATAGGCGTGAAGCTCGGCCGACGCGGGCGGGGCCGGCGTATCGTTGAGCGCGAGGAACAATTCGAGCGGTGTGCGCGCGTCGGTTATGGCCTTTCCGAGCATCGAGAAGAACTGCGGCCTCCAAGGCGGATTGGCGGCAAGCAGCTTTTCGATCTCCTTTCTGGCGTCCTTGCTCTCGGCCATGCGACCCAGAATGGCCAAGACATACTCCATGTACTGCGGGCGGGTTCTCAATAAGGCGTCAACATAAAAGGCGGTTGCGGCATAGTCTTTGTTCTCGAAATTCTTGCGCATCATCCAATCGACTGCAATGGTCTCGTTGAGCGAAAGGCGCGCGGCTGCTTGCATCAGTTTCGCTGTCTTGTCGGCGTCCTGTTCGGCCTCCGCCAACTGACCCAGCAGCCGGTAGGCGCGCGCGTTAAGAGGATCTGCCGCGAGCGCCGTTTGGACTTGCTCGCGCAGTTGCGCCAAGGGCTTTGACGCGGCGCCGGACTGCCGTGCCCCCTTCTCGGCTTGCTCTCTGCCCGGCGTATTGAATTCCTGGTCGGCGAGGGCGACAAGCGCGGTAGGATCGCCTGGGCGCAGAAGCAACGCCGTTTCCGGCTGGATCGCCGCGAGATAAGCGACCAGAGTGCGGGTCAGGATCAGCCACAGGAGAACCAGCGCGAGAGTAGCGAGCAGCGTCATCCGCAGCCATTTTGACCAGGCGGCGATGGTCGATCTGTCCACGCGGGGGAGGTCGAAATTGGACATTCTCAAGACTCGCTTCCGATCGCCGCCCTTCATCGATTGCATCCCGCGCCGTTCGCGCTCACGGAGGCCGATCATTTGAGATGGCATGCGCATTGCGCCATTCGCGGCCTTACGATAGTGCCCCGCCCTCTCACCATTCTCTTGCGGTGAAGTGAGCGGTCCGTTGGACGCACTCGAATCCGTCCGTTCTTCCGGTTCGCTTTCTACCGCCTCGCGGACGCCCCTTGCCACGTCATAAGCGGCGCGGCGCTCCGGCGTTTTGAGATTGTCCCAGGCGCCCGTGACGCGCGCGATGAAAATTGTCTGTTCGGCGTTCTGGCAAACGTCAGGGTGCAGCCATCTGAGCAGCAACGCCATATTGCGCCGCAATTCCGCGTTCGCTGCGTCCGGGCGTACGCCTAGGAGGCGATAGCTGTCGCCAGCCGGATCGAGCAGAATTTGTTCGATGAAAAAAGCCGCCGCAGCCAACACGAATTCAGCGGGTTTGCCGGTTGCTGCGGTTGCTTCCTGCACGGCCTCGACGTCGCCCACCGCGACGCGCAAGACAAGCGTCACGCCCTCCGGCAAAGGAAACTGTTTCAGCCGCCGGATGCGCGAGGGAAGCAGATAAACGTCAATCGCGGCCCGAATCGCCGCAACGGAACCCATCAGCTGGCGTCTTGGCGCGTTTTGCCCAAGCGCCACCGACCTTTTTTGGAAGAGTATTCCAACTTCTCGACAGAGTCTTTCTTCCCGTCACGGCCATAGTCATAGTCATAGTCATAGCCATAGCCATAACTGGCGGTCCTGGCGTCGAATTTGGTGATGATCGTCCCGATAATCGGCGTGCGCGCCAGCGCCAAGCGCTTGAGAGCATTGCGAACAGGGCCGCTGCGCGCCTGACCGACGGCGACGACGAAAGCGGTGGCCGCCGCCGCGTTGGACAACAGCAGCGCGTCCGCCATCCCCATCACCGGCGGTCCGTCGATGACGATAAGATCGAAGACTTCGAGACCGACCGAAAACAGCGACAACAACCGCGCGCCGCCCAAGAGCTCGGCGGCGTTGGGCGGCAGCGGACCGGAGGATATCAGGAAAAAATTACCGAGGTCAGTTCGCTGCATCGCCTCGGGCGGCGAGCAATTGCCGGTCAGGCAATTAGTGAGACCGATATCGTTCTCGATCTTGAGTTTCTTGTGCAACGACGCGTTGCGAAGATCGGCATCGATGAGCAGAACCTTGAGGCCCATGACCGCGAAATTCCGGGCGATGGCCAGCGCGGTAACCGACTTGCCCTCGGACGGCGTGGCGCTGGTGACGAGCAGCGTCTTGGGCAGGCCGCTCTCTGTCGAAAATTGCAGCGCCGTGTTCAGCGATCTGTATGCCTCGGCCAGCGGCGAGCGCGGGTTCGCCAGCTGCTCCTCGACGCCATCGGTCAGTTGGACCTTGGGGATGATGCCGAGCGTCACCAGGCCGGAAATGCGCTCCACTTCCTCGGGGGAGTGAATGACGTCTTCGAAATGTTCGAGCACATAGGCCGCCGCCACCCCGGCGGCGAGACCGAGCGCCAGGGAAAGGGCCAACGCTCGCGACATCACCGGCGAGGAGGGCGCGCGTGGTAGCTCGGCTTTGTCGACTATAAACACATTGTTGACGCCCACGCCGCCGGCGATATCCACCTCCTTGAAGCGTTGGAGCAGCCCTTCGTAAAGCGAACGGGTGGTGTCGACCTCACGCTTGAGAATATTGTATTGAATGCTGCGTTTTTGAAGATCGAGCGTTTCCGCGCGCAGCGTCTCGATCCGCTGCTTCATTTCGTTTTCCTGGCTGAGCGCCGATTCATAGGCTGCTTTCAGCGACGATCTGATCGTGTTCACCTCGGTTGCGAGTTGCCGATCGGTTTCCTTGATCTTGTTGGCGATCTGCACCATCGCCGGATAGTCCGCCCGATATATTTCCGACTTTTCCTGATACTCGGTCACCAATTGATTGCGCCGGACCCGCAGGCCGTCAATGACGCTGTTGGTCAGTAATTGCGGCAAATTGATCGCGGTCGCGTCGCGAACCTGTTTCCACAATTGTTCGTTCTTGATGCGCTCCGAGATGATCTGACCGAGAGCGCTGTTAGCGGCGGCGAGATTGCTTTCTGCGATGGAGGTCTTGTCGGTGGTCGCGACGATCTGTTCCTTCTGCGCGAACTCCAACAACACTTTTTCGGCGTCTTCAAGGCGCAGCTTCAACTGCTTGAGCTGGTCTTCAAGAAAGGTTTTCGCATAAGCGTTGGCTTGAAAGCGCTTATCGAGGTTGGAGGCGATGAAGCCCTCGCCGTAGGCGGCGGCGATCCGTTGCGCGCGGGCCGGATCCGGGTCGGAATAACTGACGTCGACCAATCGTGATCCGGGAAGCGGCTTCACGACGCGACTATCGAGAATCATTTTGGCCGCCGCGATTTCCTTGCTTCTCTGCCGGCTTTCGAGCGCCGTTTCGTCGGCTGCCCGGAATATCGACAGAATCGACCACCGCTTGGACTTGTCGAACTCGGGGTCGTCGGCGAGCCTGGTCATCGACGCGACCCGCTCCGCCATGCTGCGACTTTGCAGGAGTTCAAATTGTGTCTTGAGGAATTCGAGGTCGCCGACGGCACTTTCCGTCGGCGCGATATTTCCGCTCTCGACGATTTTCGCGACATTGCGTTCGATTTGGAGGCGCACCGTTGCCGTGTACAGCGGCGTCGCCATCAACACATAAACTAGCCCGATCACGACGCACGCGCCGGTAATGCTTGCGATCAGCCATTTTCGTTTGTTCAGGATGCGCCAATATTCGCGCAGGTCGAGGCCCGGTTCGCCATCCGCCTCGGGCCCATGCTCCTTGAAGGCGCCGATCTGGCTATAAGGGTCGCGCGTCGCCACAACGACGCGAGCATCCGTTGCCCGGCTCTCGACCGGAGCTTGCGCCTCGTTCTCGGCTGAAGGATCAATTTGCGGGTCGTCGGCCATTGATGCAACTTAACGTGCGGATGCGTGTCTACAAGAATTTTTTGGGCGCGCTGAGAATCCCGGGTCCCGCGCGCCCGCGCCGATGATCCAGACCCGTTAGTACACGCCGGGAAGCAATCTTGCCGTTCGGGCAGCGTAGTGACGATAACCTGGAAATGCGTCCATCAGCACCTGTTCCTCGTAGTGCATCCGCGGAATTTGCGCTGCGATAGCCACGATCATTACACAAAAAGACCAAGGCGGCTCGAAGCGCCACATGGTCCCAAATACGACGATCAATTCCGCGAGATAAAGGGGATGACGGACGATTCTGTATGGACCTTCCGTGACGAGCGCCCGAGCCTGGGGCAAAATGCTGAACGAACGCCCCAGCCAGCACGCAATGAAGATCGAGGATATAATTCCCAACAGAATCGTCGCTGATGAAAACATCGCCATGGCCTGAGATAAGTTCGCCGGGGGGAGTGCTAGAAAAAGGGATGGCAGTAAAACGCCGACGATCCCTGCCCCGCTCGGTAATAATCCGCGAGCTTTTCGGACTACGGAGCGCCGCATAAAGACAAGCAATATCAGTAGATTGAATAACACAACCTTCGCAAATAGATGACAAGTCTCCAGGATATCGACTTGCGCGTCGAGCATTTGCGTGATGCGATATAGCGATCCGACGATCACGAGAGCAAACCACGCTACCAACGGAATCGCCGCGGCCAAATCAAAAATCTTCGCGTTCCGCGCAGCATCTAGCGATATTGGCCTATCCCGCCTACAAAGAGCGTTGTCGGTGAGCCGACATTGGCGCTCGCCGTGTTGAATCGACGCCTTTTCCAAAATCGGGTCAGAAAACATATGCCGCAGTGCTGCCCAGCGGCAACATCTTCACGAAGATCTGGAACGCCGATTTCGCCATGGAGTCGTCGACCACGATCACGTCCCCCGCCTGGATTGGCGGGTCTTGCATCCCGCCGCTGCGTATATCGCCGATGTCGAATCTCATCGCGGAGCGAACCCCATTGTCGGTGCGAAAAACCACCACATTGCTGGATGCCGTATCTCGGTCCAGGCCCTCCGCCCTGGCGATCGCCTGCAGCAGAGTGTCGTGGCCGCGGAGCGGATAGACGCCCGGTTTCTTAACCGCTCCCTCCACGGTGACGCGCTGACTGTTGTATTCCTTCACGAAGACGGTGACCTGGGGCGACTTCAGATATCTGGCGCCGAGCCTGCTTGCGAGGATGCGCTCAACTTCGGCTGCTGTATGACCGCTTGTGACAACCTCGCCGGCCAGAGGCAGATTAATTGTTCCGGCCTCGGAAACCTGGATGACCCGAGTGAGTTCCGGCGCCTGAAACACTGTAATATCGAGAACATCCTGCGGCCCAACTTTGTAGCCCACGCTCCCGGGGGTCGAGGCGGCCACATATTTGTCGGCGGCGCGGGCAAGCTCCGCCCGATCGCCGGGGACCGAGCCGCTCGCGGGTTGCCCCTGCGGGTAATTATCTGAAAAGCTGTTGCAGCCGCTCAGAAATACCGCGCAGGCCACCCACGCCGCCACGCTGAGCACGCATCCAGCTCTCGCCGCCACCAGCACCAGACCTTGGTTCATCGTAGATAACCTTTGAAGCAGAAATGACCGCTGCCGGCATCGGCAGACTGGAGGGCGGGAAATTCGCGAGAACGCCCGCCGGCCTTGTCTTGACTAGATGTTCCGCCTCCACAGGTCCAGCACGCCGCGCGGCGAACTCTCGCCCTGCGCTCAGATTCGGCGGACGCGACCGCATATCGTGCGCGTCGGTCGCCAGAATATGGACCAAGCCCTCGTCGAGCATCCGCTCGCCCCAGTATCGGGCCGTTCGCCCGAAGGCGCCGGTCAGCGAACCCGCCGTAATCTGCATCCAGACGCCGGAGCGCCCCAATCTCTCCATAGTTGAATAATGCGATTCGATCCAGGTAAGTCGTTCCGGGTGCGTCAGAATCGGCACATATCCGGTCGTTAATATATTGAAGAAGAATTCCGCTATCCGTGGCGGAGCGACATGATGCGGCGGCTCGACCAGCACGTAGCGTGTGTCGGCAAGCGAGAGAATGTGCCCCGACCGCAGTCTCGGAACGAAATCTTGCACGATATGGGCGTCCGCGCCGGTGACCAAACGCAACGGGATACCCTCATTGTCGAGAATATGTTGAAGTTCCTGAACGGCCAAGCGGATTCCCGGCCCCGAGTTGTGGAAAAGCCCGGGCAAGATATGGGGCGTACATGCAACTGTCTCGACCCCGTCGGCGACCCAGGTCCGAGCCATCTCTAAGGACACGGAAATGTCCGCTGCGCCGTCGTCGATGCCCGGCAAGATGTGGCTGTGAAGATCGATCAAGTGTGACACGCTGACAAGTTAACAGGCGTCCGCCCTCGGTTCGCAGCAAATCGTGACGAATTTTAGGCGTCACGATATGGTAACCAGTAACGAGTTGATGGATTGTTACCCCCGGTTTGCGATAAGCCGATGGCGTCAATTGCGAAACGAATGAAGGCCGATCATCGCTGTGTTGCCATAGTACAACATTCCCGCCGCAAAATCGCCGGAAAATGAAAATAGACGTTGCGCTTAGGCCTAATCCAGGGCTACTGCTAGGTTAACCTACTCGCGGCAGTTTTTGGTCGGAGGAACGACTAATGAAATTGGCGATGATTTTTGGCGTAACGGCGAGCTTGGTGACGGCCGATATCGCGGCGGCTGCCACTATTTGCAGGGCCGGCCCTCCCGGCGCGGCCGGCACGCTGGTTGACGCTTCGACCGGAGCGCCAGTGTTGAGCGCCGTGGGAAAACAGATCCCTTGCAATCTCCCGCAGGCGCAAGAGATTGGCGCACAAGAGCGATCGTTTGTTGCCCAGGTTGGAGGAGAGGTTCCGGCAGACGAAGGGTTGGGTGGCCTGGGCGCCACCGCTATGGTTGTTGGGGCGGCCGGCGTTGGTCTCGGCATCGCGGCGGCAAACGGCGGGCTTGGTGGCAGTGGAGGCAAGGGCGGTTGCAAGCTCGTGCCGATCAGCGGTGGCGCAGTCTGCTTATAACGCCCGGGCGCGGATCTATAATGCCGCCGAGCGATAGATGGGTTTCAAGAGAGCAGGTCAGGCCGCTCTTTTATTTTTGCGCGTTTGGTATTGTCGGTAATCTTTTGTTAGGTGGAGCTGCGGGGCCGGGGTTTTTCTCGGACGTTCTCCTCCAGCTCCTATCGCTTCCGTTATTGATCGCCGCTCTATGGCGTATCGCCTCCACGCCGGCGTCACGGAACGTGCGCCGAGTGCTGTGGTTTTGCGCCGCAATCGCTGTCCTTCCCCTGGCGCAGCTTGTTCCCTTGCCGCCGGTCGTTTGGACCAGAATGCCGGGCCGCGAAACTGCGGTCGAATCGCTTGGGCTGATTGGACGCGACCTCCCTTGGGCGCCGATCAACATGTCGCCGTCTGGGGGATGGCTCAGCGCGCTTTCCCTGATCCCGCCGCTCTCGGTCTTTCTTGGCGTGCTCCTCCTCGACCATCGCGAACGCCGAAACTTGAGCCTCGTCCTGCTCTGCGTCGGGATCATCAGCGTTTTCATCGGGCTGATGCAGGTTACCCGTGGCCTTTCAAGCCCATTGTGGTTTTCCGAACTTCTCACGCCAGGCGAAGCGGTCGGCTTCTTCCTCAACCGCAACCATTTCGCGGCGCTGCTTTATTCTCTCATCCCATTGGCCGCCGCCTGGGTCGCGAGCGGCGCCGGCGACATTATGTCACACGCTCATGGTCGGTCGGAAAAATTCGATACAAGGGTGATTGTCACGAGCGTTGCGGGTTTCGTCGTCATCGTCGCGCTGATCGCCGGCGTGCTGATGGCGCGTTCCCGCGCCGGCGTGATTTTGACAATTGTCGCGTTGTTTGGCGCATTGGCGTTGGCTAACCGCAGCCAGCGCGCGGCGAAAGTGGCGCCCGTCAGACTGAAGCTCGGCGCGGCGGCCGTAGCGATCGTTTTTTCGCTGCAATTCGCCTTGTACCGCGTATTGGAAAGGTTCGAAGGCGACCCCTTAGCGGACACACGCATTGCGATCTCCCGTGACACGATCGAAGCCGCGATGGCGCTCTTGCCATTTGGAGCCGGAGAAGGCGCCTTCGTTCCCGTTTACGCCATGTTCCAAAAGCCCCACGACATGGTCGCCAACGCCTACATCAACCATGCGCATAATGATTTTCTGCAAACGTGGTTAGAATCCGGATTAGCGGGACCAATCCTCATCGGCGCGTTTGCGATTTGGTTCGTCCTCACATCGGTCAAGGTCTGGCGGCACTCATACGTGGAAGGTCTCGCCATCGACCGGTCTCTGTCCCGCGCGTCTACCTTGGTCGTTGCCCTGCTCGCCGCCCATTCGCTGGTCGACTATCCCTTGCGCACTGGCGCCATGATGGCCGTCGTGGCATTCGCTTGCGCCTTGTTGCAGCCCCCCTTCCCCTCGGTTGTTGCACCCGCCGAGGTACGCGACCCCAATGAGATCCGAGACGCCGCGCGGGAACGCCACCATAACGATCGTGATCGGAGGGTGGCTGGGGCCTCTGCCCTCGCTGAATCGGCCCCGCTGCCATCCCGGCCAATACGGGCCGATTCGCAAGAGCCATTTGAATGGCCGAAAGAGTGGCGCAAACCATGACCAAACGAGATTTTCTCAGTTGCTGAGAGCCGGAACGAAAACTAAGTTGAGTGGTTTCAGTTGGTTGTGATTCTCTGTTGGTTACGAATCGACGGAGAATCGGATGGCCTGGACCGAAACCACTCGCCAACAGTATGTCCGTGGCGGGACGCGATATGCAAGCG
>SXGS01692102.1_pt1 | contig 10829 bp, 9 predicted proteins | sample 3174681 | NCBI WGS metagenome assembly SXGS01 (sample SAMN11356861, study PRJNA531348) | freshwater metagenome | isolation source: freshwater sample F1-80 | place: China: Fuxian Lake, Yuxi | collected 2017-12-25 | reverse complement strand
GCACGAAGCCCATCGCAGAAGCACTCATCGGAGAACTCGAGGCCGAGCGCCGCAGGATCGACTTGCAGCCCTCTCGCAAGCGCCCATCCTGCGGTGGCCCGCGCAGGACAACGGGCGTCGCGCACAATTCCCCAAACGAGTCCGAGCGCGGCGACGCACCCTCCAATCAGCAGCAGCAGGGCGAGTCCCATGGCGTGTTCCCTCTACAACGCCATGGCCACCGATTGGGCGAGTCTCGTCCCTTCGGCGCGCCGCGTCATGACGAAACTCTGCCACGATGCACGCATCGCTTCGTCGCAGAGCTGCGGCAAGTTGACTTCAACATTCGCGAGCGCGCTCTCGACTGCGGCGTGGGCGAATCGCTGTGCGATTTTCAAATCGCTCGCCAATTGCACCGAGGTGATCTCACGCATCGAGGTGAGCGCGGCGAGCACACTGACGGCAAGATCGGTGGTGGCCGCTGGAGCGGCGATCGCCTCGGCCACGGCGGCATGCCACGAGGCTCGCGAGGAGCGTTCATCGGCAGGGAGTTTCCAAAGTGCGTTCAGTGCTTGATAGGCATCGGCGTCGCGGTCACCGAGGTCGAGAGCTTCACTCCGAGCGGTCGTGAGTAGTGCCTCAAGCCGAGCGAGCCGATCCTCGTGGGCAGCAAACTTTGGCTTGCCGCGCGTGTAGGCGATCACCATCGCCCCGAGCGCGGCCGAGTGAGCGAGCACGCACGCTGCTGCGGCACCACCGCCAGGCACTGGTTGCTTGGCGGCAAGCGCTGCGCCAAACTGCTCGAGTGTCATTTCACGCAGCCGGGGCCTCGTCACGATCGAAGCTCCGCGTGAATCAATGTCGCAAAGAGGGATGTGAGCCGCGCAAGTTCTGGTTCGACCTCTTCACGGCGAAGCGTGCGACCCTGCGCGCGAAAGCACAGGCGCAGCGTCGTCGAGCGGCGGCCAGGTCCCAGCTGCTTCCCTCTGTAATTACCCACGAACTGCACACTCTCAAGGAAGGGGAGTTGCGCATCGCGCACCGTTGCTTCGATCTGACTCCAAGTCACCTCGTCAGCGACGACGATCGAGAGGTCTCGGTCGAGCAGTGGGCTCGACGTCAGCACTTGCGCGCGGGGAACCGGCGGGTATCCGCGCGCGAGCGTCTCCCAGTCAAGCTCGGCCGCGGCAACCTCGCCGTCAATACCGAAGGCTGCACGCGCCGACGGGGTGAGCAGTCCGAGTACTCCAATCACAGTGCCGTCGACTGCAAGTGTGCCACATGGATGCAGCGCCGCCCCTGCGCAGCGACAGTGAGAAGTGTGAGTCGTTGGCGCCACATCGCAGTGCGCGTGCACGCCGCACTCATGACGGACGAGTGACTCTACCGACCCCCGCACGAAACGATAGAGCTCATCAGACGATTTAGGCCCTGCGGCGACGAGTGCAATCGTGCGCCGCTCGTGGTGCGTTGATCCATCGAGCCAGAATGTGGTTGCATGCTCGAAGAGTTTGATCTCACTGGCGCCGCGGTCTCGGTTGAGGGCGAGTGATTGCATGAGACTTGGTAGCAGAGATGGCCGCAGCACCGGCTCACCCATTGCACGCTCATCGGCAACGCGCAGAGTCTGGATGACAGGTGGCACGAAGGGTTCTGCTGCGCGTTCGCTGATCAGGGTCGGTGAGACGGTCTCAACGAAACCGAGCCCCACAAGGCACTGCTTGGCGGTGCGGACAGCTTCGAGTTCAAACTGCCGTCCCACCGGTCGGATCGAGACGAAGTCGCGCTGCGGAATTCGATCAAGACCCGCGAGCCGCACCACCTCTTCGATGAGGTCAATCTCGCGCGTGATGTCGATACGGCGCGGTGGGACTGTGCACTCGATCTTGTCGCCGGTCGCTGAAACCCGCGGAGCGAACCCGAGCACGCTCAGAACATGTTCGACGTCGCCGATCTCTTGCGTGTAGCCCGCGATCGCCCGCAATCGCTCGATTCGAAGCACCACTCGCTGTGGCGAAGGAACGGGAGGCCCAGCAGCGACCGCCCCACTGAGCAGCGTGCCTCCCGCGCACTCGATGATGAGCGCCGCGAGACGCTCCGCGGCTGCGTCGACCTCTGCGGGATGGACCCCACGCTCAAAGCGATAACTCGAATCGCTCGAGATGCGCGTACTCCGACTCGTCCGTCGAACCGCGACTGGATCGAACGCAGCCGCCTCGATCACGATGTCGGTTGTTGCGTCCGTGACAGCACTCTCAGCACCCCCCTTGACGCCAGCGAGCGCAACAGGTCGTTCGGCATCGGCGATCACGAGCGTTCCCTCATCGAGAGCAATCGCCTTCGATCCCTCGCCAAGTGGTAGGAACAGCTCGCCCTGCCTCGCATCGCGCACATGAATCGCAGATCCGCGCAGGCGCTTCAAATCGAAGACATGAGATGGCTGGCCCGACTCGAACAGGACGAAGTTTGTGCAGTCGACGACGTTGTTGCGAGGGATTTGACCGATTGCAATCAGCCGCTCTGAAAGCCATGGGGGGCTCGGTCCGACTCGAACTCCGCGAATGACGCGCGCGGTGTACCGAGCGCATCGCTCTGGCGCACTGTTGGTCACGGCAATCGCGTTCGAGGCAGGTTCGCTCGAGTGCGCGAGGTCGACCTTGGGGATCTGAAGCGTTCGGCCGCTCGCCGCGGCGATTTCTCGCGCAAGTCCAATGTGACAGAGGCAATCACCCCGATTGCTTGTTGTTTCAATCTCCTGTGTGCGGTCACCTCCTGGCAGTTCGTGCGATGACTCGCACGGGAATCCAGCCGCTGTGAGAACCTCTGCCTGTTCATCAGCCGTTGCAGGCGTCGAGAGGTACGCATTGATCCACTTCACACTTGTACGCATGGTCGCCGCAAGCGTACCGCGCACGATGACCTGTTACTCTTGCCGCATGGCGCGCTCGATCACTCGAACAACGATCACACTTGCGGTGATGATCGGTGCGCTCTCGGGGTGCACGGATATTCGCACGACGAGCATTGATCTGGCGACGTGCCCATCTGACTTTTCGGTCGATGTCACGATTCTCACCGGGAGTGGCGCGAAGGACCTGCCGCAGGCGCATACCCGGCAGGGAAAACTCACCTTGCTTGCCGATGGAAGTTTGCACAGCGATTCAGGTGACAGTTTGAGTTTTTCGACGCGAAGCGCCGTGACCCGTTGGCTCTCGCAAGGTCAGATTGACGAGGTGTGGACTTTGGCAGCAAAGCTCGGGTGGCTCGACCCATCGACGGCGAGCATCGATCTCTGGCCCGGAACAGTGCGGCCGACTCAGGATGAGATCGTTTACATCCTCTTCTTTCATGGAGACGGAACCGACTGGTGGTTCACTCGCCGGTGCAAGGTGACTGAAGTTCCAGATCCGCGCGCCGTTGAGTTCGTTCGAACGATGTGCAATCTCGCGTGGGAGACCGATCGTGGAGCCGATCGCGACCTTCCGCGTCGTTATGACTTCGGTCCGAACCCGTACGAGGGGTTCACGAAGGCTCCGCCATTTTCGTTTCCAGTGAAGGCACAGTGAATCTCATTCGTACGAGTGCGCTCACCGCGCTGCTCTGGGTGGTCGCGAGTTGCAACACGCTTCCAAATCCTCCGCACGACTATGGGTCGTGTGGAGTCTCGCTCGTGATCTGGTTGCGCCATCCCGATGCAGCTCGGTACGAGTACTTCACGGTGGACGGTGGAGTGTTCGGATATGGCGCTGGGAGGGACGCACTGCTTCTCAAGACCTCGTGGAAGGTTGCGCTGACTTCTGACCAGTGCGCGCGCCTTGTCGAGATCGCATCAAAGGGTGGGTGGTTCACCCCAGGATTTTCGCCCAAGCGTGCACCCAAGGGTGACCTCTGCGCCGACTGTGCCGTCACCTGGGAAGGTGGAAGGCAACAGTTTGTGGTGCAAGGAGTTGAGCCGGCGATCGTTGACGCGACCACAATGCTTCGAACGATCGCGAGCACTCGGTTTGGCTCTGCGCTCGATCGATTGCCTGAGGCAGGGCTGCAGAAGTAGTCCATGCGGGGCGTTCCGCTGACCGAGCCAAGCAGGTGGGCATCTCGTGGATAAGTGCTCAGCGCCATCGCGATTGAGAAAATGCGTGTGATTTTCAACCGAGTTGTTCGAACGCACTACCTTGCGCGCAACTCAGCGCGACACTCACGCAAGGAGGTTCCGTGGCGGACGATCAATCAAGTTGTATCAATCGCATGTGGCCCCAGCGCGTCGAGCGCGCATATCTGACGTACCGCGAGTCGATCATCGCGATGTTGCGGAGCCGATTTTCAGTTGCGCGCGTTGAAGATGCGCTCCATGAGGTGGTTGCTCGATGGCTGAAGGGGCAACCAGCATCGCCCGCAGTCGCCGAAGTCATGCTGCAACCTGCCTACATTTGCGCCTCTGTCCGCAGGCAACTTGCGCACGATGAGGCGGTTGATCGGCGGCACGCGAATTCAACTCATCGCGCGCTCATGCGGGGAGCGCTCACGCATCGAATCGATGCCGCGCGTGGGAGCGATCCGGCACATCTCGAAGGGCCGACGCTCAGCGAGGAGCAACTCATCGAGGAACTCGCACGTTTGCCAGAGCCCCAGCTCGAAGCGTTGTGGGCGTTTGCCACCGAGAATGTTCGGTCGCGTCACGCAGCACGCGCACTCGGGTGTGCAGAGGGATTGCTCTTCGTCAGGCGCCACAGGGCACTCGAGAGCATTCGAGTGCACCGCGAGCAGCGTGCGTGCATCGATCGGATACACGAGGATCGCGTTCGTAGGAGCCAACCTGACTCAGGCGCAATTCGGCGGACTCCTTCACAGTTGGGAGTCACTTCGTAGCATCGCGAAGGAATGTCACTCCCCGCAGAGCCATGTGATCCGATCGTTGGGATCGATCTTGGAACTACGAACTCGCTCGTGGCGGTCTGTGATGGCGCAGGTCCGCGCGTGCTCGCCAACGAGCGTGGCGAACGGATGATCGCATCGGCGGTGCGGTTCTCAGGTGGCCTCGCCGTTGCAGTTGGGGGCGACGCGCGGCGAACTGCGGCGGCGCATCCGAACGAGACCATCATGAGCGCCAAGCGGTTGATGGGCCGCTCCTACGACGAGGCGAGCGCTCGCAACGATTCAGCTGCTCTGCACCTCGCACAAGGGGCGCGGGGGCTGGCATCACTGCGCGCTGGGGGGGCGCACCTACTGCCGCAAGAAGTCGCCGCGGTGATCCTGCGTGAATTGCGCCGAATCGCTGAGTTGCAACTTGGCACGCAGGTGCGGCGCGCCGTCATCACCGTTCCAGCCTATTTCGACGATGGACAGCGACAGGCGACACGAGATGCCGCGCGACTGGCTGGGCTCGATCCAGTTCGCATCGTGAATGAACCGACTGCGGCGGCACTTGCCTATGGGATCGGCACACGCGGCCGTGCCGAAACGATTGCCGTGTACGACTTCGGCGGCGGGACGTTCGACATCTCAATCTTGCAGGTGATTCCGGATGGGGGCACGGGCGATGGAGATCTCTTTCGCGTGCTCGCGACTGCTGGAGACACACACCTCGGTGGCGACGATCTTGACGAGATTGTCGCACGGCATCTCGCTCGCGAAGGTGCCGAACGTGGAGGGAGCTCCAGCACAGACCCACGCGGCGACGAGCAACCCTCACGGGCGCTGAGAGACCTCGCAGAGGCCGCAAAGATATCGCTGTCACTGCAAGACGAGATCACTCTCACAATTGACACTTCTCGCGGAACGCAGGCAGAGTGCGTGCTGACGCGCGCGGTGCTTGAGACGATGATTCTTCCGATTGTGCACCGCACACTCGATGCGTGCGAACGTGCGAGGCGCGACGCTGGCGCACCGACGATCGACCGTGTGGTGTTGGTCGGAGGATCGACGCGAATTCCGCTCGTGCGCAAGCTCGTGGGTGAGTGCTTTGGCCTTGAGCCCTATACGGCACTCGATCCCGATCTTGTTGTCGCGCTGGGCGCCGCAGTGCAAGCTGCGGTGCTGCAGGGGAGTCGTCGCGATGTGCTATTGCTTGATGTGATTCCGCTTTCGCTCGGCATCGAAACGGTCGGCGGCGCCGTCGCGAAGTTGTTGACAAGAAATGCGATGATTCCCGCCCGCGCGACAGAACTCTTCTCGACGAGCGTCGACAACCAGACCTCAGTGCGACTGCGCGTCCTTCAAGGAGAGCGTGAGATGGCGAACGATTGCCGATCACTCGCAACCTTTGAATTGCGCGGAATCCCTCCGATGCCTGCCGGAATCCCGCAGGTAGAGGTTGCTTTTCTGGTCGACGCAAATGGAGTGCTGCAAGTGAGTGCGATTGAGCGGCGCAGCGGGTGTCGGGCAGGAGTACAGGTGGTGCCCAGTTTTGGATTGACGCTTGACGAGATTGAACGGATGGAGCGCGAGAGTCTCGTGCACGCGCGCGCGGACATGCATCACCATCGCATTGTCGACCTTGCCGTGAACTGTGCGCTCGACATCAAGTGGATCGAAGCGGCCCTCGCAAGGACGCGATCAGAACTGGAGCGAGGTGTGGTCGCTGAGATTGAGCGCTTGATGAGTGCACTGCGTGGATTTGTCGACGCAGCACGCGACCATCCTCATGAGGTCGACGCCGACGCGTTCTTTGCGGCGAAGGAGAGACTTGACCGCGCAAGCATGCCACTGCACGAGATTGCCATCACTGCGAGCCTGCGCCAGATGCAGGTGCCAAAGGCTGAAGGGACAACATGAACTCATTTCGAGTCGCCGTCATCATCGCAGCCGCAGGTCAGGGAACCCGCTTTGGATCCGACAAGCTTGCCCAAGACCTGGGGGGAAGGCCGCTTCTGTTGCGAACGGTCGAGCTCTTCACGAAGCGCGATGAGGTTGGGGCGATCATCGTGGCTGCTCCGCCTGAGACGCTTGACGACTTTCGAACGCGGTACGGCGCGCAGCTGGGCTTTCATGGTGTCACGATTGTCGCTGGGGGGCGCACCGAGCGATGGGAAAGTGTGCGAAATGCCCTTGCGGCCGTTCCTCAAGAGTGCACCCACATCGCAGTGCATGATGCAGCGCGCCCAGCGGTGAGTGATGCGCTGCTTTCACGACTCTTTGATGCCGCGCAGGTGGCAGATGCGGTGATTCCTGGAGTTGCGGTGAGTTCGACACTCAAGCGGATATCCGAAGAGTCATTTCAAGCAACTCCTGACGATGCAGTCGCCGATGCAATCCTCGGCGATGCGGGCAAGGAAGGAGTGCGTGGACACCGCGTCGAAGCGACGCTTGCGAGAGCGCGTGTGATGGCGATTCAGACTCCGCAGATTTTCGCTGGAGCGCTCTTGCGCAGGGCGTACACGCAAGAGAATCTTGCGGGTGCGACCGATGACGCGATGCTCGTTGAACAACTCGGAGAGCCTGTGCTTGTCATCGAGGGTGAGGCGCGCAACATGAAGGTGACGACTCCCGCCGATCTCACGATTCTTCGGTCGATTCTAGGAGTTCGAGCTGCAGAGGATCGCCCAGCTCACAAGCGCTTCTGAGTTCCTGGTGATGTTCCTCGTGGTGTTCCTACTGGTCGGATCGATGTTGTGCGGAATCTGCAACTGTTGACCCTTCGACCGTGAGCTTCGCACGCTTCGTGCCAGCGCCCGATCGAGCACCTGTTGATGGGCAATTCGGACAGCGTGGTTCGTGTGTTTTCGCGGGAACGAACGTACGAACCACCCCCCAGAGTGCGACGATGACTGCTGCAGTCGCGACGAAGAACTGCCAATCTCCAACCGGAAATCCGTTCATGAGAGCACTCCAAAGGTGATCCACGCAGCGAGATACGCGACGCACGACATGTAGGCCCCTTGGGCGATCGGCCAGCGCCACGAGCCCGTCTCGCGGCGAACGACGACGAGCGTCGGAAGACACTGCATCGCGAGCACAAAGAAGACGAGGAGGGACCCAGCAGTCGGAGTGTTGAAGAGAGGCTTTCCATCGGCGCGCGTGGCGCTGCGCACACTCTCAAGCGTGCCGAGATCGTCGCCGTCCGCTTCGGAGCCAGCTCCAGCGAGCACGAAGACCGTCGTTGTGAACACTTCGCGTGCGAGAAAACTTGTGAGCACGGCGACCGTGAGTTGTTGATCGAGTCCAATGGGGGAAAATGCGGGTTGGCAGATCGACCCAAGTTGTCCAGCAAGCGACCCCGATTGCTGCGCGCGATCGTCGAGTCGCTGCGCGTCGGCGCTCATCTGAACTGAGCGCTCTGGATCGGTCGCGGCAAGTGCGACCGCGCGGTTGCGCAAGTCCACGCTCTCGGGCGATGGTGCGATGGTTGGATAGGCGCTCAGCCACCACATCACGACGGCGATTGCGAGGATGACAGTTCCAGCGCTCTTGAGAAAGACGATGCCGCGATCAATCGCCACGACCGCCGCGCCTCGAATGCTCGGAATCCTGTACGGGGGGAGTTCAAGCAGCATCGGAGCGCTCGGGCCACGCAAGATGGTCCGTCGGACGAGCGCAGCAGTTGCGAGTGCGGCGATTCCTCCAAGCACATAACAGCCGGTGAACGCGACACCTGCCGCAAGTGGGCGTCCCGCGAACAAGAGTCCGGTCAGGAGCGCGTACACAGGAACGCGCGCGCTGCAGCTCATGAACGGGGCGACAAGAATGGTGGTGAGCCGCTCGCGCGGGTCTGGGATCAATCGCGTCGCCATGATGCCCGGCAGTGCGCATGCGTGCGACGAGAGCAGGGGCATGAACGCCTGTCCTGGCAACCCGAAGCGACGCATGATGCCATCGACTGCGAACGCGGCGCGCGCGAGATATCCCGAGTCTTCAAGCAGAGCGAGCAGAAAGAAGAGCAAGACGATTTGCGGCACGAAGACGACTGTCGCTGCGACCCCTCCTACGACGCCGTCTACGAGGAGCTCACGCAGGATTCCCTCGGGGAGCACCCCGTGCAACGCCGCACCCACCCATCCAAAAATCGAATCGACTGCATCCATCGGAAAAGCGGCGAGCCAGTAGATCGATGCGAACAGAAGCGACATTGTCACCGCGAATGTGAGAATGCCAGCAACGGGATGGGTGAACGCCGCATCGAGCCGATCATGCGCGGTCATTGAGGCATCGTGCTGAGTGGGGGAGTGCGCGGCCATGCGCGCGAATGCGTCTGCTGCCCATGCGCAACTCGCGGCGGATCCAGGCTCAGAGTGAGGGAGTGGACGCGCCGGGGGGCTCGCAGCGTTCGTGCTGAGGAGTCCATCGAGTGCCACAAGCAATCGGTCAATGCCACGCCCAGTGCGCGCAGAGACGGCAACGACAGGAATCCCCAGGCACTCGGAGGCCGCACCTTCATCGATGATCAATCCACGCCGCTCGGCAAGGTCGATCATGTTGATCGCGACGACGGTTGGGATTCCTCGCCGAAGCGCGCTCGCGGCAAACTGCAAGTTGCGGAGCAGGTTGTTTGCGTCAACAACGATGAGCAGGCCATCTGGGCGCCCTTGCCCGATGCGGCCCTCAAGGCAATCGACGCAAAGGGTGCTCTCAGGCAACTCGAGCATGAGGCTGTAGATCCCAGGGAGGTCGATCAGTTCGATCTCGTTCCCGCGAGGGATCGCACATCGACCCACCTGATGTTCGACGGTGCTGCCAGGGTGGTTCGCGGTCTTTGCTCGAAGACCGCACAGCCGATTGAAGAGCGTGCTCTTACCTGTGTTTGGGTTTCCCAGCAGCGCGATGCGACTGGTCACGGCGTGGTCAATTCGATCGGGGTCACCATGATTCGATCTGCAATCCCCTTAGGAAGGCCGAGCCGAGTTTGATCAATCTGCACGATGCACGGCGTCCCAGGGCGACAGACTCGCACCTCGCACTGTTCGCCGAGTCCCATCGCAGCGAGAAGGCATCGATGCTCATTCGTGAGCGCATCGAGAGCCGAACATTCGATCGATGCACGCTGTCCGCGCGGCAACTGGCTGAGTGGGATTCGAATCGGGCTCGCTGCCATCGTGTGATGGTATTGAGACTCAGTCTCACAATCAACTCACGAGCCGCTGTTTGTCGGATTTCGGTAGCGCTCTCGTCCCGATGCATAGTGGACTGGGGATTCGTCGACTCGCGGTCGCTCGCCTCGCTGCCACTGCTCATGGAGTCGTTGGAGGGTCGGTACGCACCAGTGGCAGCCCGTCCCAGCGCTGAAGCAGTTGGAAAGCTGGCTTGCCATTGCCGGCCTTTCAACTTCAAGATAGGTCTGCACTTTTCGAAGACTTACACGAAAGCACAGGCAGACATGATCATCGGGATCCATCGTTCGATGTATCGCTACTTCGACTGATTGGTCGAAACCGAGGCCTGAGGTAGTTGCCCGGCAGGAGTGCCGTGAGGGGCTGGCGACACCGGGATCGCCTGGGAAGAGCCATCGAGCAGCGTCAATCGCGCCCTCGCCGACTCAAGAATCATCTCGACTGCTGGCCTCATCTCTGGGGACGCCGTCTCGAGCCGAGCCTGGTATCCCCTGATAAGCAGTGTGACGGTTGCTGGATCAACAGTCTTCTCGAGTTGAGCTCTCGACTTGTCGACCATCTTTTGCGCAGTTGATGAGAGCCCGACGGCATGCGCCGACTGTGCATCAGCTGCGGCTTGTGCATCAACGATCGCCTGCGCATCCGCTGCTCGCTTCGCGTCGGCTGCGGCTTGCGCGTCGGCTGCGGCTTGCGCGTCGGCTGCGGCTTGCGCGTCGGCTGCGGCTTGCGCGTCAGCTGCGGCTTGCGCGTCAGCTGCGGCTTGCGCGTCGGCTGCGGCTTGCGCGTCGGCTGCGGCTTGCGCGTCGGCTG
>SXGS01102034.1_pt1 | contig 10829 bp, 12 predicted proteins | sample 3174681 | NCBI WGS metagenome assembly SXGS01 (sample SAMN11356861, study PRJNA531348) | freshwater metagenome | isolation source: freshwater sample F1-80 | place: China: Fuxian Lake, Yuxi | collected 2017-12-25 | reverse complement strand
TGCGATGTCGCGCACGGCCGGCCGCTGCCGCCGGATGCAGAGGAACCCGCGCATCTTGCCGACACCATTGCCCGCCTGGGGCTGACTTACGTGGTGGTGACCAGCGTGGACCGTGACGACCTCAAGGATGGCGGCGCGCAGCATTTCGTGGATTGCATCCGCGCCGTGCGCGAGCGCTCGCCTGGGACCACGCTCGAGGTGCTGGTGCCGGACTTCCGCGGCCGGCTGGAGCGAGCGCTGGAGGTGCTGTCGGCGGCGCCGCCCGACGTCATGAACCACAACCTGGAAACGGTGCCGCGCCTGTACCGCGCGGCGCGCCCGGGCGGCGACTACGCGCATTCGCTTGCGCTGCTGCAGCAGTTCAAGGCCCGCTTCCCGCAGGTGCCGACCAAGTCCGGGCTGATGGTGGGGGTCGGTGAAACCGACGCGGAAATCCTCGCTGTGATGCGCGACCTGCGCGCCCACGACGTCGAGATGCTCACCATCGGCCAGTACCTCGCCCCGTCGGTGCACCACCTACCGGTGGAGCGCTACGTGCACCCGGACATCTTCGCGATGTTCGAGCGCGAGGCAGTGGCCATGGGGTTTCGCCACGCTGCCATCGGGCCGCTGGTGCGCTCGTCGTACCATGCGGACCAGCAGGCCCACGCTGCCGGCGTGGAATGAATCCGAGGAGAACGGCCGCGCAGCTGGATAGCATCACCAACAAGGACGCCACCACGGGCCTGCCCGCAGCGCTGGAGAAGGGGGCGCTGTGGCTGCGGTTTCGGTGCTGGGCAAGGCCGACGGCTTCTTAGGCAACGACAAGGTGAAAATTTCGCTGCCCGATTCGCTCAAGCGCTACGAGAAGCTGATGCGCGGCGTGGGCATGGGCAAGTACGCCGACGAACTCGTCCTGACCATGAACCGCGCCGCTGAGGCGGCGGTGCCGGAGGCGAAGAAGCTGCCGGTGGATGCGGTGAAGTCAATGTCGGTGCAGGACGCCAAGGGCATCCTGACCGGCGGCAACACCTCGGGGACTGAGTACTTTAAGTGCACGACTTCGGGACTTCAGACCCGCTTCGCCCCCGCTTCCTGCCGATCGTGCAGGCGGCGACGAAGAAGGTGAAGCTGGCCGAGAAGTACAACCCGTGCGCCGAGAGGGGCGCGAGGTCAACGCGTCGCCCGGGAGCGGAACAAATGTAACCGATCGGTTACATTTGGTGAGTCTGCCACCCTTCAGTGCGCTTGGTCCCAGTTCTCGCCCACGCCCACGTCCACCACCAGCGCGACCTCCAGCTTTCCTGCGCCCTGCATCAGCTCGCGCACCTTCTCCTTCACTTCCACCAGCTCCGCCTCTGGCACTTCCAGCACCAGTTCGTCATGCACCTGCATGATGAGCAGGCTGCGCCGCTTCTCCCGCTCCAGCCAGTGCTGCACCTGGATCATAGCGAGTTTCACCAGGTCGGCTGCGGTGCCCTGCATCGGCGCGTTGATCGCGGCGCGCTCGGCGGCCTGGCGCCGCTGCGGGCTGCCCGATTTCATCTCCGGCAGCCATAGCCGGCGGCCGAACACGGTTTCGACGAAGCCGTCGTTGCGCGCTTTGTCGCGGGTCTCGTCCATGTAGCGCTTGACCCCCGGATAGCGCGCGAAATAGGAATCGATGTAGGCCTGCGCGGTGGCGCGCTCGATGCCGAGGTTCTGCGAGAGGCCGAACGCGGACATGCCGTAGATGAGGCCGAAGTTGATGGACTTCGCCGCCCGGCGTTCGTCGACTGTCACTTTCTCCAGCGACAGGCCGAACACGTCGGCGGCGGTGGCCCGGTGCACGTCGTGGCCGCGCTCGAAGGCGTGCTTGAGGCCCGCGTCGCCCGAGAGGTGCGCCATGATGCGCAGCTCGACCTGCGACTTGTCGGCCGAGACGATCTTCGAGCCCGGCGGCGCAACGAAGGCCTCCCGGATGCGGCGGCCCTCGGCGGTGCGGATGGGAATGTTCTGCAGGTTGGGGTCGTTCGAGGCGAGCCGCCCCGTGACCGCCACCGCCTGCGAGTAGGTGGTGTGCACGCGCCCGGTCCGCGGGTTGACCATCCGCGGCAGCTTGTCGGTATAGGTGGACTTGAGCTTCGCCACGCCGCGGTACTCGATCAGCAGCTTGGGCAACGGGTAGTCCAGCGCGAGTTCGGTGAGCACGTCCTCGTCGGTGGAGGGTTGGCCAGAGGGTGTTTTCTTCTTCACCGGCAGCCCGAGGCGCCCGAACAGGATCTCCTGGATCTGCTTGGGCGAGTTGAGGTTGAAGGGCTGCCCCGCCGAGGCATAGGCTTTTTGCTCCAGCTCCAGCATGGATTTGCCCAATTCGTGGCTCTGGCGCTCCAGGCGTGTGGCATCGAGCAGCACGCCGTTGCGCTCCATCGTCAGCAGCACCGGCATCACTGGCAGCTCGATCTCGCCGTAGACCCACGCCAGCTTCGGATCAGATTCGAACTTCGCCGCCAAGGCTTGGTGCAGCGCGAGCGCGCAATCGGCGTCCTCGGCGGCGTATTCGGTGGCGCGACCAACCTCCACCGATGAGAACGGGATACGCGCCGCGCCCTTGCCGGTGACCTCGTCGTAGGTGATGGTCTTCCAGCCCAGGTGGCGCAGCGCGAGCGAATCCATGTCGTGGCGCTCGTGCACTTCCAGAACGTAGGACTCGAGCAGGGTGTCGTACGCGATGCCGCCGAGGCGCACGCCGTGGTTGAGCAGCACGTGCGCGTCGTACTTCAGGTTCTGCCCGACCTTCCTGTGCCGATCACGCTCCAGCCACGGCTTCAGGCGCGCCAGCGCCTTCGCGGTGCCGACCTGGATTGGCGCGTCCGGATAGGCATGCTCCAGCGGCAAGTACCAGGCGGTGTCGCCGAAGGCGAAGGACATGCCGACGAGGCGCGCGGCCATCGGATCCAGGCCGGTGGTCTCGGTGTCGAAGCCGACCAGGTCCGCGGCCTCGAGCGCGTTCGCAAGCGCGTCGAGCCCTTGCTCGCCCTCGACCATCGCGTAGCGCCGGCGTGGCGCCTCGGCTGGCGGCGCGGCAGGATCCGCAGGAGCAGGCGCGAAGGTCCGGGCGCGCGGCTTCTCGGGGGCCTCGCCTTCCAGCTCGCGCAGCCAGCTCTTGAATCCGAACGACGCGAACTGCTCTCGCAGCCTGGCATCGTCGCCGGCGTGGGTGGCGAGTTGGGCGATGCTGAAGGGCAGCGGTACGTCGCGTTTCACCGTCAGCAACTGGCGGCCCTTGGGCAGCCAGTCGAGCGCCTTGCGCAGGTTCTCGCCGACCACGCCGCCGATCGCCGCAGCGTTCGCCATCACCTGGTCCAGCGAGCCGTATTGCGTGATCCATTTCACCGCTGTCTTCGGCCCGACCTTCTCTACGCCCGGCACGTTGTCCACCGCGTCGCCGGTGAGCGAGAGGTAGTCCACGATCCGCTCCGGCGGCACGCCAAACTTGGCGAGCACACCCGGCGGGTCGAGCGTCTCGTTGGACATGGTGTTGACCAGCGTCACGTTTGCGTCCACCAGTTGCGCGAGATCCTTGTCGCCGGTGGAGATGACGCAGCGCCAGCCCTGTGCACTTGCCTGCTCGGCGAGCGTAGCGATGACGTCGTCAGCCTCGACGCCTACGACCGAGAGCACCGGCCAGCCGAGCGCCGCCACCACTTCCTTGATGGGCTCGATCTGCGCCGCGAGGTCCTCGGGCATCGAGGGACGGTTGGCCTTGTACGCCGGGTACTCGTCCTCGCGGAAGGTTTTGCCGCGGGCGTCGAACACACAGGCGCGCGCATCCGCCTTGTAGTCGGCCGCCAGCCGCCGTAGCATGGCGACCACGCCGTAGACGGCGCCGGTCGGCTCCCCGCGCGGGTTCTTCAACTCTGGCAGCGCGTGGAAGGCCCGGTAGAGGTACGACGAGCCGTCGACGAGCAGCAGAGTCTTTTCCGTGCCGGTTTCCGACATCCTTCCGAGACGATGAAAAAGAAAGAAAAGCTTCCGGGTGCCGCTGCTGCGGGCGCCTCCGCGCGGGAGGCCTGGCGAGTGTTCGGCATTATGGCAGAGTTCGTCGAGCCGACCGAGCGCCTGGCGGGCATCCGGCCCGCGGTGTCGGTGTTCGGCAGCGCGCGCGCGGCGGAGAACTCGCGCACCTTCGGGCTCGCCGAGGAGACCTCACGCCTGCTCTCGGACGCCGGCTTCGCGGTCATCTCCGGCGGCGGCCCCGGCGTCATGAAGGCGGCCAACAAGGGTGCCTTCCACGGCCGCTCGCCGGCGGTCGGGCTCAACATCCAGCTGCCTCACGAGCAGGTCGCCAACGAGTACCAGGACATCAGCCTCAGCTTCAAGCACTTCTTCGTGCGCAAGGTGATGTTCGTCAAGTTCGCCACCGCCTACGTCGTACTGCCCGGGGGCTTCGGCACGCTGGACGAACTGTTCGAGGCGCTGACGCTGGTGCAGACCGGCAAGACCCGCCGCATGCCCATCATCCTGATGCACGAGCCGTTCTGGCGCGGGCTGCTCGGCTGGTTTAGGGAACGCCTGATGGCCGAGGGCATGATCAGCCCGGGGGATCTCGACCTGCTGCAGGTGATCGATGAGCCGCGCCAGGTGGTGGAGGCGATCTTCGCCTACTACGAGAAGCGCGGCTTCGAGCCCTCGGCCGCGGAGCGCGATATCCTGCTCAACCTCTGAAGGCCGGCAGGGTTCCCCGGAGGCCCTCTGGTAGAATGATTTCCATGCGCCGCCTGCTGTTCACACTGCTCCTTGGTGCTGCCGCGTTCGCGTTCGCGCAGCAGCCACCGAAGCTGGAACCCCTGCCCGAGCCACCGGCCCCCCCGGGTATCCGGGATGCCGGCGCGGACGAGCCGCGCATCCGCATTGCGCCGGCCGATGGCGACCGCGTCGAAGAAATGCGCCAGAACGGCCGCGTCATCATGCTCAAGGTCACCCCCAGCCACGGCGTGCCCTACTTCCTGGTCGACACCACCGGCAGCGGCAACTGGATGCGGCGCGATTCGCTGGACCAAGGGGTTCGCGTGCCGATGTGGACAATCAGGACCTTCGACTGATTTGTCGGTCTATACCCCTGTCTCCGAAGCCCAGCTTGCCGGCTGGCTGAAGGGCTACTCGGTCGGCGAGCTCGCGGCGCTGGAGCCAATCGAGTCCGGGATCGAGAACACCAACTACTTCGTCACCACCGGCCAGGGCCGCTACGTGCTCACGCTGTTCGAGCGCCTGCCGACGGCAGAGATCCCCTTCTACCTGGACCTGATGGCGCACCTGGCGCGCCACGGCGTGCCCTGCCCGGCGCCGGTGGCGAACCACTCGGACCAGTTCCTGTCGGAGCTGAACGGCAAGCCCGCCGCGCTGGTCACGCGGCTGCCGGGGCGGTCGCTGGAGCGCACCGGCACGGCTGAATGCGCCGCGCTGGGCGCGCTGCTTGCGCAAATGCACCTCGCCGGCCGTTCCTACGCCGCCTACCTCGAGAACCCGCGCGGACCGCGCTGGCAGCGCGGCGCCGCGCGCGAGCTGCAGCCCTTCCTCGACGCTGGCGAGCGCCGACTGCTCGAGAGCGAACTGGCGGCCCAGGCAGGCCAACGCTACCCGGACCTGTCGCGCGGGCTGGTGCACGCGGACCTGTTCCGCGACAACACGTTGTTCGAGACGGGACGCCTCTGCGGCGTGATCGACTTCTACTTCGCCGGCGTCGACTGCCTGCTGTACGACCTCGCGGTGTGCGCCAACGACTGGTGCCTTGTCGACCCGGCGGCCGATCCGCGCCTCGACGGGCCGCGGGTGCGGGCGTTGCTGGGCGCCTACCACGCGCAGCGTCCTCTGACGCCGGCGGAGGCCGGCGCCTGGCCCCGGTTGCTGCGCGCCGCGGCGCTGCGCTTCTGGATCTCGCGGTTGCACGATTTCCACCTGCCGCGCCCGGGCGAGCTGGTTCGAGTGCACGACCCTGAGCATTTCCGCGCCATCGTCGCGATGCGTGCCTCGGACGCGGCGCCCCCGTGGCTGGTAACGGAGTCGGCATGAAGGCGGCTGTCGTCCCCTTCTCGCGCGGCGCGGCCTGGCTGCGCGAAGGTTGGCGCCTGTACCGCGTGGCGCCGATGACCTGGTTGTCGGTGATGCTCGGCTACTGGCTGGTCATTCTCGGTACCTCGGCGCTCCAGTACCTGCAGGCGGTAGTCGTGCTGCTGGTTCCCGCGATCTCGGTCGGCTTCATGGCCTTGAGCCGGAAATGCGCGGCGGGCGAGCCGCCCTCTGCGGCTGAGCTGTTCTCGGGATTCAGGAGCGGGTTCCAGCGGCAGTTGATCCTTGGCGTGGTGCACCTCGCGCTGATGCTGCTGGTGCTGCTGGTCACCCGCAGCGTCGAAGGTGGCGCGCTCGAACGCTGGATGGCCACGCGGGATCCGGAGGTGATGTCGCAGGCGCTTTTCGTGCTGGCCGTGATGCTGGCGACCTATGCCCAGGTGGTGTTGCTGTTCTGGTTTGCGCCGGTCCTGGTGGCCTGGCACGACACCGGGGTCGCGAAGGCCCTTTTCTTCAGCTACTTTTCGTGCCTGTTGAACTGGCGTGCGTTTGCCGGCTACGGCATCGCGATGGCCGTAGTCCTCTTCCTGGTCCCAGTGTTGTTCATGAGCCTCCTGAACCTGGTTGTCCCCGGCCTGAAGCCGGGGCAGTTGATGGCGGCCATCGCGACGTTCCTGCTCGCGTTGATGCCGATGATTTACGCCAGCTTCTACGCAAGCTACCGGGACGTGTTCGGCCCCGGCGACACCCAGCGAGCCCCCCAGGAGCCGGGCTCGTCCCCGCATTAGGGTAAAGTCCTCGGTTCGAGGACACCTAACCGAGCCCCTGACGGCCATGACCGATTTCGCCCTGCCCAAGCTGGTTGCCTCCGCTGCGCCGGAGTTCACCGATCCGGCCACGGCCAAGGTCTGGCTCGAACACGTCCCGCTCGCCAACGTCGCCGCCGCCCAGCACGATCTGCGGCTGCAGATCGAGGAGTTCAACGTTTTTGACTGCAAGGCGGTGACGCGCCTCGCAATCATGGAGGCGCTGCGCGAGGCGGTGAACTTCGTCCAGATCGAGCAGGCGAAGCGCTTCACCAACCGCACGCTGCCGATGGGCGAGGACTGCGTGCAGTCCTCCTGCGAGCAACGGCTGGTGTTCCCTTTGCCGCAGTGGTGCCAGGCGCGGCCGGCGCGCGGCGCAGAGCGAAAGCGCCCCGTCGCTCGTGCTGCCCTTGGGCTGGTTCAAGCCCAAGCGCGTCGTCGAGGTCTTCGTCGAGTCCCCGGTCAAGATCCGCCTCACCGAGATCCTCGAGCGCGGCAGCGACTACGAGCGCCTCGCCCACAAGATGGTCGCCTGAGCATGGTTGCGATCCCTTGAGCACGGGAACGGGGCCGTGACCGGCGATGGCCCGGCACCGACCGAGATCCGGCTGCACCAGAAATCCCGCGTGATGGAAGTCGCGTTCTCCGACGGCAAGGCGTTCCGCCTGCCCTACGAGTTCCTGCGCGTGCATTCGCCCTCGGCCGAGGTGCGCGGACATGGCCCGGGCCAGGAAGTACTGCAGACGGGCAAGCGTGCAGTGGAGATCCGGTCGCTGGACCCGGTGGGCTCCTATGCAGTGCAGCCGGCGTATTCCGACGGCCACGCCACGGGCATCTATTCGTGGGAGTACCTGTACCACCTGGGCGAGAACCAGGAACGGCTGTGGGCGGAGTACCTCGAACGCCTCGAGAAGGCCGGCGCGAGCCGGGACTAGCGGGCAACGGGCGGCATGGCCGAGGCCGATTTCGGATTCCAGCGCGTCCCGGAGGCCGAGAAGGCGCAGCGCGTGGGCGAGGTGTTCGACCGCGTCGCGACGCGCTACGACCTGATGAACGACCTGAGGTCGGCGGGCCTGCACCGCGCGTGGAAGGCGTTCGCGGTGTCGGTGGCACGGGTGCGCACGGGCGAGCGCGTACTCGATGTCGCCTCGGGCAGCGGGGACCTGGCGCGCGCCTTCGCCGCGCGCGGCGCGCAGGTCTGGATGAGCGACATCAACGGCAGCATGCTGGCGCGCGGCCGCGACCGGCTGCTGGATGCTGGCCAGGTGCTGCCGGCGGTGCAATGCGATGCCGAGCGCCTGCCCTTCCCGGAGGCGAGCTTCGATTGCGTCAGCGTTGCCTTTGGCTTGCGCAACATGACGCACAAGGAAGCGGCGCTCGCGGAGATGGCGCGCGTGCTACGGCCCGGCGGCCGCTTGGTGGTGCTCGAGTTCTCGCGGGTGGCGCCCGCGCTGGAGAAGCCCTACGACCTGTACTCCTTCCGGGTCCTGCCCTGGCTGGGCGAGGAGGTGGCCGGGGACGCGGCCTCGTACCGCTACCTGGCCGAATCCATCCGCCTGCACCCGGACCAGGAAACGCTGCGACGCATGATCGGGGCCGCGGGGATGGAGAACGTCGACTATTTCAACCTGGCCGCCGGGGTGGCTGCGGTGCATCGCGGAATCAAACTGCGGTAGGATAGGCATCCCCGTCCAAGCTGGCAGGAGAGAGCGCAATGCGCAAGTTCATGTTCGGATTCGTGGCCGCCCTGGTGGGGACGATGTTCTTCGTCAACGAGGTCGAGGCCAAGCGCCTGGGCGGTGCCCGCAACATGGGCGCACAGCGCAGCATCACCAACGCGCCGCCGGCCAAGCCGGCGCAGCCGCAGGCGGCACCCGCCGCAACGCAGGCGCAACCCGCGGCGGCCGGCGCCTCGCGCTGGATGCCCATCCTCGGAGGGCTTGCTATCGGCGGTGCGCTGGGCTGGCTGATGGGAGCCAACGGCCTGGGCGGGTTGATGGTCGGGATCATGCTGGCGGCGCTGCTCATGGTCGGCGCCGTGTTGGTGTTCCGCATGCTGGCGGCAAGGCGTGGCGACGCGCCCCAGCCCGTGCGCATGCAGTACGCGGGAGGCATGGGCAGCGAGACGGTTGCCGCGCCGCCGCCGTCGCAAGCCTCCGGCTTCGAGGCGCAGGCGCCGGTGGACGCCACGGGCGTGCCCGCCGGCTTCGATGTCGCCGGTTTCCTGCGCGGGGCGAAGCTGAATTTCATGAAGCTGCAGGCGGCGAACGACTCCGGCAACCTGGACGAGCTGCGCGAGTTGACGGCGCCGGAGCTGTTCGAGGAACTGCGGCGCGACATCGAGTCGCGCCCCGGCCTGCGCCAGCAGACCGACATCCTCTCGCTCAACGCGGACCTGCTCGAGGTGACGACCGAGGGCGAGCGCCACTGGGCCAGCGTGCGCTTCGCCGGCACCGTGCGCGAGACGCCGGCGAGCGCGCCGGTGGGCTTCGAGGAGGTCTGGAACCTGGCGAAACCGGTGGACAACGCCAGCGGCTGGCTGCTCTCCGGCATCCAGCAGATGCACTAGGGAAGGACATTCCCGAAAAAGGCCACCACCCGGTGGCCTTTTCTTTTTCCACCATGCTGGCCGACGTCGTTACCCGAGCGCTCAACCACCTGCTGGAATCGGATCCGGCGCTGGGCGCGCGCCTGGAGCCGTTTCCGGGAGAAATCCTGGAACTGCGCGCGCCGCCCCTGCCGCCGCTGTGCCTCGCGATCGCGGCCGGAGGGCGCTTCCAGTCCGCGCCCACCGGGACCGCGGCCTCGCTCACGATTGCGCTGGGTTCCGGCGCGCTCGCCGCGGCGGTGAAGGGCGAGGACCATTTCCTGCGCCAGGTCGAGGTCTCGGGCAACGCGCGCCTTGCCGCCGAGGTGATGTTCCTGTTTCGCCACCTGCGCTGGGACGTGGAGGAGGATCTCTCGAGGCTGGTGGGCGACGTCGCGGCGCATCGCCTCGCCAGCGCCGCACGCGGCATCGCGGGGCTGCACGTGGAGGCTGCGCGGCGGGTGGCTGAAGGGCTCATGGCCTACGCGCTGGAGGAGCGACCGATTCTGGTATCGCGCAGGGGAATGGCGCCGCTGGCCGCCGCGACGGCGCGCCTGCGCGATGACCTGGAGCGCCTAGAGCAGCGCATCCGCAGGCAGGAGGCACGGTGATCGGAAACCTCGCGCGGGTGCTGCGGATCCTGCAAGTGGTGCTGCGCTTTCGGCTTCAGCGGCTGCTGCCAAAGTACGCGGTGGCGGGCGATTCCGGGCGTGCTGCCCGGCTGCGCATGGCGCTCGAGGCCTTGGGCCCGATCTTCGTCAAGTTCGGCCAGATCCTGTCCACGCGCCGCGACCTGCTACCGGCGGACATCGCCGCTGAACTGGCGAAACTGCAGGACCAGGTGCCGCCGTTCGACTCCGCACTCGCAGTCGCCGAGGTCGAGGCGGCGCTGGGCAAGCCGGTGGCAGAGGCCTTCGGCAGCTTCGAGCGCGAGCCCGTGGCGAGCGCCTCGGTTGCGCAGGTGCATTTCGCGGCGCTGAAGGACGGCACCGAGGTCGCGGTCAAGGTACTGCGGCCAGGGGTGGAGCGGGCGATCGAGAAGGACGTGCTGCTGCTGCGCACCGCCGCCGCGCTGCTGGAGCGGGCCTGGAGCGACGGCCGGCGCCTGCGCCCGCGCGAGGTGGTGGAGGAGTTTGCCCGCCACCTGGACGAGGAAATGGACCTGCTGCGGGAAGCGGCCAACGCCTCGCAACTGAGGCGAAATTTCGAGGCCTCCCCGCTGCTGCTGGTGCCGCGCATCCACTGGGACCTGTGTTCGCAGCGCGTGATGGTGATGGAGCGCATGCGGGGCACGCCGATCTCGCAGGTGGAGGTGCTGCAGGCGAGAGGCGTGGACATCCCGCGACTGGCGCGCAACGGGGTCGAGATCTTCTTCTCCCAGGTGTTCCGCGACGGCTTCTTCCACGCCG
>SXGS01504351.1_pt1 | contig 10831 bp, 6 predicted proteins | sample 3174681 | NCBI WGS metagenome assembly SXGS01 (sample SAMN11356861, study PRJNA531348) | freshwater metagenome | isolation source: freshwater sample F1-80 | place: China: Fuxian Lake, Yuxi | collected 2017-12-25 | reverse complement strand
GACCGGCGGGTCGTGGGCCGACTTTCGCGGTGGTCCCGTCGCGACGCAGGTCCTCGCACAGTTGGTGGCGATCGTCGCTGTGCCCGGGGCGATCGCAGTCCGCGATCTCGCGACGGTCGGCCACGGCACGCCGTTCCCCTGGGATCCACCGGATCAGCTCGTGACAACTGGCCCGTACGCGTACGTCGCGAATCCGATGCAGCTCAGCGCCATCGCATTGATCGTGATTGCCGGCGTCACCGTGCGGAGCCCGGCACTCCTCGCCCTCAGTGTCGTCGCCGTCGCATTCAGCATCAGCCTCGCAAACCGACATGAAGCAGCCGCGCTGACGATCCGTTACGGGTCGACGTGGTTCGTCTATCGACAACGCGTGCGGTCGTGGTGGCCACGTTGGTACCCGCGCTTCGAGGCCGACGGCGTCCTGTTCGTCGATGTCGATTGCAGCGAATGCAGTCGAATCGGGCGGTGGTTCGCGAAGCGATCCCGACAACTGCAAATTGCGCCGAGCACTGCCGAGATGCGGCGCGTGACCTACATCGGCCCGGACGGGATTCGTAGCGCCGGAGTCAGCGCCCTGGCTCGTGCACTCGAGCACATCAACCTCGCTTGGAGCGTCGCAGCGTGGGCGATGCGGTTACCTGGTTTCACGTGGTTCGCCCAAACGATCGCGGACGCCGTCGGCGCCGGACCCCGTCCGCTGCCCCACTTGCGACCCTGCGACAGGGATCCCTTGGCACACGACGTGATAACCGATGAGGCGGTAGCGGGTGATGGGCCACCGGTTGACTCGGTTGCCAGCCACGCCCACCGAACGCGAGTTACGCTGCCTGACTGATGCGGCTCCACGACCTCTGACCTCGTCGGCCCCGAGACAGCAGCTTGACCACTCGAATTAGCGGCCTGTGGCCCCTCGCAGTCCGCGCGCCGTTCGCGCTCGTCGCGTCGGTCCTCGGGATGCGCCTCATGGACGAGTGGATGGCGTTTCTGCCTTCCGGCGCGTTCGAGGCTGTCCGTTCCGAACTCGGTCTGTCCTATCGGGGCGCCGCGACGATCATCACGTTGATGGGTGTCGGCGCAATTGCCGGCTCGGCGTTCACGGTGCTCGCCGACACGCGCAGTCGACGGGTCATCGCGGCGATTGGGGGTTACGGCTACGCGGCGAGCATCGCGACCTTCGGGCTCGGTCACTCCCCCGTCGTGCTCGCGATCGCGGCGATCGGCATCGGCATGTTCTCGACGGCACTCGTCGACGCCATCGAGATCGCGTTGGTCGATGTCGCGGGAGAACGACTCGAACTTCTCCTAGCGAGGATCAATGTCGGTGCAACGCTCGGTGATCTCGCCGGCCCGGTCGTCTTGGCGTCGATCACCGCGATGGGAGGCTCGTGGCGCACGGCGTTGTTGGTCTCGGCCGCCGCGATGGCCATGTTCGCAACGATGGTTGCGGCAGCACCCCTGCCGGCCCCAGGTTCCGTGCCACACGCCAACGATGGCGGCCCCGACCAAGGAGCAGGCGACGACGCGGATTCACCCGACCTGGCGCACGGTATCGCCGCGATTCTCGCGGTCGCTCGCACGCCGAGCGTGTGGTGGGCCGGGCTCCTCGGCGCCGGTCTCGTCGCACTCGACGAGTCGTATCTCGGCTTCATCATCGCCGGGTTCGAAGAAATCCGCGGCACATCGCCCGCGGCATCGGTTGCGCTCGGATCCACCAGCGTGGTCGGCGCGGCCCTCGCGTCGATCTGGCTGGCCCGCCGGGTTCCGACATGGGCGCCGCGTCGCCGCATGCTCGCGACCGCGGCGATCATGGTGTGCAGCGCCGCGCTGTTCGCAATCCTGCCGACGGTGTGGCTTCCAGCCCTTGCCATCGTGGTATTCGACGCCGCGATGATCGGGTTCTGGCTGCCGTTACAGGCGCTCGCACTCCGACTGATTCCGGGTCGGGCCGGCACGACCAAAGCCGTCATCGGCGCAATCGAGATGCTCGGTCTCGCCGTGCCCGTGGGGATCGGAGCCCTCGCTGACCGCGTCGGGCTCACCACCGGCCTCCTTGCCTTCGCATTGGTCCCGGCCGCGATGCTTCTGCTGACGCTCGCGCGCCGGCCAGCCGAAGCTGCCTGAACCGTCGCTCGGAATTGTCGTCCGCGCAGCTCAGGCGAGCATGGCTTTGGCGATGTGGGTGACCTGGATCTCGTCGGTTCCGGCGTAGATCTGGAGGACCTTGGCGTCGCGGGCGAGTTGTTCGACCTCGTACTCGGCCATGTACCCGTTCCCGCCGAACAACTGCACTGCTTCGAGAGCAACTTCGGTCGCGGCCTGCGCGCTGTAGAGCTTCATTGCGCTCGCCTCGGCGAGACCAAGTGCCTTGCCGGCTGCGCTCATCTCGAGCGTACGGAAGACGAGGTTCTCGACGTTGAGTCGCGCCACCTCCATCTTCGCCAACTTCAACTGGATCAACTGGAAGTTGCCAATTGGTTGACCGAACTGCACGCGTTCCTTCGCGTACGGCACGCAGAGTTCGATGCAGCGTTCGATCATGCCGAGCGCCATCGCCGCAACGCCCGTGCGTTCGATCGTGAACGTGGCCTTGCTCGCGTCGCGACCGACTTTGCCGGAGTAGGCATCGAGCGACTCACCGAGCAACCGATCTTTACCCACGCGCACGTCGTCGAGGAACAGCATGCCGGTCGGCGAGCTGTGCATTCCCATCTTGCGCAACGGCTTGCTCTGCTCCAGCCCGGGCATGCCCGAGTCGAGCACGAACTGCACGACCCGACGCTCTGCCGGCGGGTTGCCTTCGTCGAGCTTGCAGATGAAGATGATCGTGTCGGCATACGGACCGTTCGTGATGAAGGTCTTGCTGCCGTTCAGCACGAACTCGTCGCCGTCAATACGCGCGGTGCTCTGCATGGAGCCGAACGCATCGCTTCCCGAGTTTGGTTCCGTGATCGCCCAGGCGCCGATCTTGTCCATCGTCAAGATGTCGCGCGCCCAGCGCTTCTTCTGCGCGATCGTGCCCTTGCTCATGATCGACGCCGACGCCAACCCGACGCTGACACCCATCGCCGTCACCATCCCCGGCGAGCACTTGCACAGCTCGATGATCGGCAGCAGGGTCATACCGCCGCCGCCTTCGCCGTCCGAATCCGACGCGGGCCGCCCCGTGTCGCCGGCTTCCTCTCGGGCGATGCGCCGGTCGAAGCTCGCGGCCGCCATGGAGTCCATGCCGAAGGTCTTGTAAAGCTTGCGCAAGATGTCGTAGGGCGCAAGGTCGCCGTGTTCGAGCTCCTCGCGGTGCGGTCGGACCTCCTTGTCGACGAAGTCACGCACCGCTTGGCGGATCATCTGGTGCTCTTCGGACCATTCGAACATACGTACCCCGCGATCACAAACGACAAACGACCTGTCATCGTACGCAGCAGCGGCCGGAAACCTCTGGCCGCGCGACGTCTGGGGGAACGATGCAACGCAGAGGCTCAGTCGGCCGTCGATCGATTCGAATCCGAGCCATCGCCGGGACCGTGTTCGCCCTTGCCCTCGCCGGATGCACCGCGGGAAACGACGACAAGTCGGCGTCAGTGGCCGACGTCTCGCTGGAGTCGGGCGGAGGCCTGAGCGAAACACCGGCCGAGGCCGGAGATCTCGATCCGAACTCCATCGAGCGCGACCGCGCGCAAATCATCCACAACGCCAAGCTCGACATCGCGACGAAGCGGGTCGACGACGCGAGGAACGACGCGATCGCGATCGCCGAGAGCAACGGCGGCTTCGTCGACTCCGAAGACTCTCGACTTGGCTCGCGCCCGGCAATCACGCTCGTGCTGAAGGTGGATCCTGATCGCTTCCGCCCCGCCCTCGACGCGCTGCAAGAGCTCGGGACAGTGCTCGAACGCAGCGAATCGTCCGAAAATGTCACCCAGCAGGTCGTCGATCTCGACGCTCGCATCGACGCAGCCCGCACCAGTACCGATCGGCTGCGCGAACTGCTCGAAGGGCAGGGAACCCTCGACGACATCGTGAAGCTCGAGGGCGCGCTGTCCCAGCGTGAGGCCGACCTCGAGTCATTGCGCGCGTTGCGTCAGGCGCTCAGCGCCGAGGTCGATCATGCGACGATCACGGTGCATCTCCGCACGCCACCCAAGGCGCCGTCCGACGGTGAACCCAGCGAGAAGATTCCCGGTTTCCTCCGAGGCTTGAAAACCGGATGGGCGGCGTTCGTCAACGTCGTGCTCGGGCTCGTGACGGTGGCGGGCTTCCTGTTGCCGTTCGTGGCTGCGATCGGCGTGGTCGCGCTGTTCACCACCCCGCTGCGGCGTCGTATCACGCAGCGACGTCGTAACCGCAGGTCAGCGACCGCATCTGCGACGACCGTCGACCACAGGGAGTGACTCGCCCTTCTGCGTGAAGAATCCGGGGTTCAGTCGCCCCCGACACCCGACCGATAATCGGGATGCCAGGGAGGTGCGGAGGCCATGGATGGTCGCCAAGCTCACGCGCGTGAGCATCCGATCGAGGTCACGCGGACCGTGCGGCTGAACGCCGTCGAGTTCGCCGACGCGCTCGTCGGGCTCCGCCGCGAGATGACGGGCGGCGAGCACCGATTCCACCTGGCCGCGCTCGGCACCTTCGAGGTCGACGGACAGATCGTCACTCCCGGCAATCGAGCCGGGTATCGGTCATCGATACCCGGTCGGCTGTGGTCGAACGGCGGCGACACCGTCGCTCCCGTCGACATCGAGGTCGTGGCCGACAGCGCTGTCTCGTTCCTCACGCTGCGATCGCGCGGCGACCTCCCGCAACGTTGGCAGCGCGACATCGACGCGTTCTTCGATCTCGCCCGCGCCGCGCTCGATGAGCTGTGCGAGGAACTCTTGTTCCACGCTGCCGCCCGAGATCGTCGCGCCTGATCCGCGACCCGCTAGGTCCCAGCAACCGGCCGGTGGACCACCCAGTACCGCAGGTCGACGATCTCGTTGCCCGCGAACGCCACCACAACATGCGGACCGACCCGTAGACCGAGCAGGTCCAGACCGGCACCGCAGTCGACAAAGCGCGCCATGTCGACAAAACACCTCGTGATCACACCGCTGGTGCCGAAGCTCGCAGAACGTTGCGCGGTGACGCCGAGCGGACCACCAATCAGCCGCGGACCAACCGGCGCGCCTGCGTACCAGACGCGGAAGTCGGATGGGCCGGGTCTGCCGCCGGTGATCGACTGCACGACCAACACATGGGTGGTCGTCGACAAGCCCGAGTAACTCGGCGTCGCATCACAGGGCTCGAACGGCCCCAGATCGAGCGAGCATTGCACGGTCGAGCCCGGCGGAACATCCACAGTGAAGTCCGCACTCGTCGACGTCACGAACCCGACCGGACCGTCGACGATCTGAGCGCCCGGCACCCCATCGGTTCCCGGCGCGAGGTCGAACAGCACGCGTGCGCCCGCCGGATCGAGGTCGTAGCGGCTGCCGTCGAAGAGGCGCACGACGGCTCGCGTGCCATCGAGGGTCACTCCGGTCAGCCCGCCGCCATCGACGCGCTCCCAACCGCCGCTCGCAGTACGCAGGTAGAGCGCCTCGGGCTCGTGCGGCAAGTCGATTTGGAGCGGCACGTTGCCTGCTTGGTCGAGTCGACCCGTGAGTACACCATCGGGGAAGTCGATACCGACTGGTTCGGTCACCAACGCGGGATTGCGCAACGACATGAATCGCAACGGCGAAAACCCGCCCGTCAACCGTCGCACCGTGAACCACCCACCCGCAGCACCCGGACGCGACATCACCAGACCCGAACCTGCGTCGTCGACACCGTCGCCGTCGTGGTCACCGGCTTCGTCGGCGTTGGCCATGCCGTCGAAGTCGCCGTCGGCGCGCAACGTCGGCGAAATCGTCATGCCGCCCGCGGGCACCTCGACATCCGCGAGGATCGCCGTGGCCGCACCAACCGCGCGGGGCGCACGCACGCGGACGTCGTAGCGACCGGCCGCGATCGGACCGATCTCGAGGTGACCGCCACGACCGACGACCGAATACCAACATGGCGGCGCGCCCACGCGGCACACGTCGACCGTGAGCACGTCCTCCCCCGGAACGTCGATCACGAGCGCGGGCGCGGGATCGAGCGCCACGTCCACACTGCGCACCTCGTCGGCCGCGAGCGTGACGGTCGCCGATCCCGTGGTGAGCGGCGTTCCGTAGGGCGGCGCGAAGCTGACGACGTACTCCCGGCCGGGTTGCAACCCGAGCTCGTAGCTGCCATCCGGTTCCGTTGCGGCGTACTCGGCAGAGCAGGTCGCACAGTCGGCCTGGATCGATACGTCGCCGATCGGCGCTCCCGTGTCGCTGCGGGTGACCACCCCACGCAGCACGCTGCGGGTGACGACGAGGTCGAAGTCGAACTCGTCGCCCGCAACCGCGTCGAACTCGACCGACGCTGGTTCGCCCGGTACGACGACTGCGAAGGCCACGAGCGAGTAGGGGCCGGGCGGCACCGCGTTGCGGAACTCGTAGCGCCCGATCTCGAACTCGTCTGGGTAGATGCACCCGAACGGGAAGTCGACGTTGCAGAGGGTACCGACGTCGATTGCCGTTGGGGCCCCGTTGGCGAGCAGCGTGAACGCGACGCGTGCGCCGATTTCGAGTTCGACATCGAGCTCGGTCGTACTCCCTTCGTCGATGACCGCTTCGAGCGGTTGCAGGTCAGGGCTCCACGGCACCGGGACGTAGGCCGATGTCGACGGCGGCGTGACGCGCACGTCAACGTGTCCCCGCTCCAGGCCGTCGATGCGGTAGTGGCCGGTCGAATCGGTGGTCGCCGACCCGCAGGTTCCGAAGCAGTCGAGTTCAACCTCGGCACCCGCGACGGGCTCGCCACCCGGACCGGTGACCACCCCTTCGATCGCCCCAGGCAACGGCGGCACGAATTCGAGTGGCACGGTCACGAAATCGATCACCGGACCAAGGCTCGCGACGGCGATGACGCAGTTGCGGGGTTCGTCGCTGCAATCGATCGTGCCTTGCGCTGTATTGATGTGCCGCTTCACGGTGATCTCGACCAGAAACGGATCGGAGCTCGTCACCTCGCGTGTTTGCAACGTCGCGAAGTCACAACCGCTCCCCGATGTGTCGCTGAAACGCGAACACTGGATGACGTACACCAACTCTCCGACGCCGGTCGCGGTGACGGTCACGTCGACGACCGATCCGTCGACCAGCGCCGTTGTCGGCGTCGCCACCGCCGAGACGGCCGCATCAGCCGGTGTCGCGGCGAGCAACAGTCCACCCATGAGCGTCGCCGCGACGGCTCCCCGCGCCGCGCGTCGTCGTGTGCGCACGCTCATGATGGCCCCTTCGTGGTGCTCACGCGCCGTCCACCGGCCGATGCACGACCCAATAACGCAGATCCGTCAGTTCCATCTCGTGCGAGCCACCGAACACCAACAGCACGTGTGGACCGACGGCCAACCCAGATCGGGCAACCGTCGATTCGCAGTCGACGACCTCGATGAAGTCGATGACGCACAGCGTGCCGCCAACTGGCTCGGGACCGGTCATGGTGAACGTCGCAGTACGCGATGACGTCACGCCGGTTGGTCCGCCGCTCGCCCTCCGGCCACCTGGGGCGCTGGCGTACCACCACCGAACGTCTGCGGTTCCGGGACGGCCTGCCACCCATGGCTGCACGACCAAGACGTGTCCGCCGCCTTCGAGGTCGTCGAACGATGGCGACGCATCGCATGCGACGAAGGGGCCAAGATCGAACGAGCAGCGCAACGATGCTCCGATCGGCGCAACGACGGTGAAAGCAGCATCGTTCGTTTCGACGAAGCCGACCGGCCCACCGACGATCGCCGCGCCGTCGACCCCGTCACTCCCCGCCGCGAAGTTCACCAGCACCCGATTGTTCACCGCACCGTCGAGGTCGAACGCGCCGCCGTCGTTGACGCGCAGCGTCGCCCGAGCGCCGTCGATCGTCGAACCGAAGAACCTCCCGTCGGCCCGCTCCCAGCCTCCCGACGTCTGGACCCACAGTGCGTCGGCGGCACTCGGCAACCACATCTCGAGCACCGCGTTCGACACCTTGTTCACGCGCGCCGTCATCACGCCATGCGGGAACACGATCCCATCGGGCGGCGCCGGCGTTCGGTCAGATGCGCGCGCGGCGGCAAACAACGCGAACGAGAACGGATCGAGCACTGGGTCGATGCCGCGTCGCTTGACGGTGACGAGCGAACCGTCCGACGCTGCGGTGGAGACGACGCCGAGTTGCTGGTTGTCGGCAATGCCATCGCCATTGCGGTCACCAACCTCGACCGAGTTCGGTTGACCGTCGCGATCGGTGTCGGCTTCGAGGGTGACGTCGATCTGGTTCGTGCCTTCGCCGACGTCGACATCGGTCAGGACGGCACCACCGAGCGCGGAGCCGCTGAGCGGCATGATGCCATCGACGATGACGTCGTAGCGGCCAGGTCCGGGGACGATCACCTCGACTCCGGTTCCGGCGTTGAAGCCCGACCCGCAGAATGGCCCGTCGACTGCGCACACATCGATCCCGACGATCGGCGCGCCCGCCACCACGACCTTCACCTTTGTGGCCGCCAAGAGCGCGACGTCGATCGTGACGTCATCTCCGTCGGCGAGGGTGCGGGTCTCGCTTTGGACCGGGAGGTAGTCCGACGGTACGTGGACGACCAGGGTCATCTCGCCGGGCGGTACGTAGTAGTCGTACATCCCGTCGGCGTCCGTCGAGGTTCCGTTGCCAGAACACGCTTCGCAGGTCGGCGTGATGCCGACGTCGGCGATCGGGGTGCCATCGCGCGCGTCGGTGACGGTGCCACGAAGCCGGGCGGCGGGAATCACCAGGTCGACCGCGGTCGCAACCTCTGCCTCGACGACGACCGACACGTCGGGGGCCGGGAGCAGCCAGGTGTCGAAGACAAGGTCGTTGAGGAGATACCCACCCGGGGGAAGCGAATCAACCCAAGTCAGATCGAAACACTCGCCCGTGTCGTCCGAACAGGCAGTGCCGTCCCAGAGGTAGACCCGCTCACCCCGAACCGTGGCGTTGAACGCGATCCGGCCACCAACTCCGAGCACGACATCGTGTACGACGGTCTCGTCGATGTCGACGACGAATGGCTCTGGCGAATCCCACGGGTTGACCGGCTCGTGCAACAAGAAACTGGCATCCGGTGGGTCCACCTCCACGTAGAGATCCTCGTTCGGAATGACCACGGGGAACTCGTACCGGCCATCGGCATCGGTCACGAAGTCGCACGGAAAACTGCATGGCGCGATCGTGACGTTCGCCCCCGCGACCGGGTTCCCCGCGGGATCGGTCACGCGGCCCGTCACCGATCCGTGGTCGTCAGAGCCGAATCCCAGCGGAACGATGTCGAACTCGAGGGGAGTGGCGAAGCGCGCGGCGGCAATGACACATGCGCCGAACGTCTGGGCGCAGTCGACGGTGCGTCCGTTCAGAGTGTGAATCGTCGAACGGACGTTCATCGTGGCCAGGCTTGGATCGGTCGACGGCAACGTCTGGTAGGTAGCGAGATCGCAGGCGTTGCCCGCGAGATCCAACGGTGGCGCACACATGATCGCGATCAATGACGACGCGCCAGTGCCTCCGCCCACCGTGAGCGACACCGCCTCACCGTCGGCGAGCCCGGTCGATGGCGATACCTCGAGCGTGACCGCAGCTGCCGACGCTCGTTCGGTCGACCCGACGACCAAGCTCGCCGTGGCGGCACCGATCGCCGCGACCAAGCTGACGGCGCAACGAGCCCGTCTCACCGAGACAGTTCGACCACCCGCCATCCGCCCGTGCGTCACGTGTCGGCCCTTCAGTCGCCAGGTCGATGAACAACCCAATATCGCAAGCCAATATCGCAAGTCTGACAGACCATGCGGCCCGGCGCCATCGAACACCAACAACACGAGGTGACCCACCGCGAGGCCCGACACATTCAGCGCCGCGCCACATTCGATGAACCCACCGAACTCGATCGAGCACACCGTGGCGTGCGGTTGCGGGCCGGTCATCGCGAACTGGCAATCGGACCAGCCGAGCGTCGACTCAGCGCATCGGTGCTGCCGTCGGCTCGATCGGGGCTGGCAGCAACGTGTCGCCCATCAGCGCGCGATCCACGTGATGCGCACAGGCTCGACCTTCGCTAATCGCCCACACGATGAGGCTCTGACCTCGTCCCATGTCGCCGCACACGTAGACCTTCGGGACGCTGCTGCGGAACGCACCATCACGTTTGACATTGGAACGCTCGTCGAGTTCGACGCCGAGTTGTTCGAGCAGACCGTCGCGCTGCGGCCCAAGGAAGCCCATCGCGAGATACACGCGCTCGGCGGGAAGTTCGAACTCGCTTCCTTCGACCTTCTCAAAGATCATGCGACCGTCGACGACCTTCTGCTCGACCTCGTGCGCGCGCAACGCGCGGAGGTTGCCGTCGTCGTCGCCGAGGAAACACTCTGTGTTGACGGCGTAGACGCGCTCGCCGCCCTCTTCGTGCGCCGACGTGACCTTGTACGTCATCGGGTAAGTCGGCCACGGCATCGAGTCGCTTCGCTCGTCCGGCGGTCGCGCCATGATCTCGAACTGATGGATGCTCGCCGCGCCTTGCCGGTGTGACGTGCCGAGACAGTCGGCGCCCGTGTCGCCTCCGCCGATGATGATGACGTGTTTGCCTGCACTCGAGATCGGCGCTTCGTCGAGATCGCCCTCTTGCACGCGGTTCGCGCCCGGAAGGTATTCCATGGCTTGATAGATGCCGTTGAGCTCGCGACCCGGGATCGGCAGGTCGCGCCACGCGGTCGCG
>SXGS01155874.1_pt1 | contig 10831 bp, 7 predicted proteins | sample 3174681 | NCBI WGS metagenome assembly SXGS01 (sample SAMN11356861, study PRJNA531348) | freshwater metagenome | isolation source: freshwater sample F1-80 | place: China: Fuxian Lake, Yuxi | collected 2017-12-25 | reverse complement strand
GATCGAGGACGGCATGGCCGAGGACGACTGGGCCGGCTGGAAGCTCCTCACCGAATCGCTCGGCAACCGCATCCAGCTGATCGGCGACGATCTCTTCGTCACCAATCCGCAACGCCTCGCGGAGGGCGTCAAACAGGGCGTCGCGAACAGCATCCTCATCAAAGTGAACCAGATCGGCACGCTGACCCAGACGCTCGACGTGATCGAGCAAGCGCGAAAGGCCGGCTACCGCTGTATCGTGTCCGCACGCAGCGGCGAAACCGAGGATAGCACCATCGCAGACCTGGCGGTTGCGACCGGCGTCGGCCAAATAAAGATTGGATCGATCGCACGCAGCGAAAGGCTCGCGAAGTACAACCAGCTCCTGCGCATCGAGGCGCCGATGGGGCCGAACGCGCCGTTTGCCAAGTGGCAATCAGTGTTTAGCGATCGCGTGGCGCCATGCGAGCGCTAAACGAATTCACCCTTGGACCAACGCAGCCGCCCGCTTCGCCACCTCGTCCGGCAACGGCATGTTGCGAAAGCGCACCACGTTGTCGGGCAGGTCTGCGAGTTCGGCTTCTTCGACGTTGAGTTGATCCGAGATTGCGACGATGAACGGGGCGCCTGCGTGCTCCTTCAGCATCGCGAGATGGCGCTCGGCGCTCGAACGCCGCCAGAAGCCGAGGATGTCGAGCAGGACGACGTTGCCCGATTTGCGCTGCACCAGGCGATAATCGGGGATCCAGACGTTATTGCCGAGCGGGATAATCTCCGTCTCTTCGCTGATCTCCCAGTCATCGATTTTTTTTCGGAACAACTCGACGAACATCGACGCCTCCGGGGGCACGTACGCGCCCGTTTCCGTTTGATGCGAGACCAAACCGTCCTCGTGCGAGAGATGAAACTGTTTCTCTTTGCGTTCCGGGCCCCAGCGCAGCTTGGCCTTCAACTCGAAATGCTTGCACAAGAGCAGCGTCGGCAAGAACAGGGCGAGCTGCAGGCCGTATTTCTGTGTCGCGCTGAACAGGCTCAACGGGCCGTCGAGGTGCAGGCGGTACGTATTGGCATCCCCCTCACCCCCGGCCCCTCTCCCCCGGTGGGGCGAGGGGAGCAGTTCGATGTTGCAGATGAGCCGGTGAAATTTGATCTGGCGAAAGAGCTGCCGAAAGCGCGCCGGCGTCTCGCCGCGCAGGGCGACTTCGATGCCGGTGGCGCGCAGCAGAATCGCCTGGGCGAGGGCGACGTTGTAGCGCTCCAGCAAGCGTTCGGCCGTCGTATCCTTGAATTGCGTGAGCCGTTGCTCACTCTTGAGATCGGCGAACAGGCTGGTTTCGACTTGGTGCGGCTCCGCTTTCAGGTCGTTCGCGACGGCCTGAATGATCTCGTCGCGCGCAAACGATTGGCCGATCTCTTCTAGCGCCTGCTGGCGTTTCTTCGCGGCCGCCAGGAAGACGGCGGCGCGCACTTCGTCGGGCGCGAGGCTCGCTTGCACGTCGAAGTCGCAGCGGTCTTCGAGCAGCTTCGCCAGGCCGTTATGGATCAAGGGCTGCGGCAAAGCGCCGAACAGCTCGTCGATCTCCGCTTCGAGTTGCCCGCGTGCGACGCCGTTGCTCGAGCGAAAAATCGCCAGCAGTTGCTCCGCGACGTCGAGCCATTGCGGGTCGCGCGCGTCGAGATACTGCGGCACGATGTGATCGCGCGCAAAGCGAACGCGAACCATCTTACCCGTAAGCATCGTGCTGCCTCCGCCGTTCGCTGGTGTACTCCTCCGCTGTGTTGCGCGAAACAACTTCGTAAAGCAGCGCCTGCTTGTCGCCGTGCTTACGCAGCAATCGACCTAAGCGCTGGACATGCTCGCGAACGCTGCCGGTGCCGCTCAGGATGACGCCGACGCTGGCCGCGGGAACATCGACGCCTTCGTTGAGTACCTGGCTCGTCACGACGACGTTGTACGCGCCGGCGTGAAAGCGTTCGAGGATCTGCTGGCGTTCGCGCGTCTTGGTCTGATGCGTGATCGCGGGCACTAAAAAGCGGCGAGCGATCTCGTAGACGCTGGCGTTGTCGTAGGTGAAGATGATGGTGCGATCCAGGGCGTGGCGGTGCAGCAGTTCGTCGAGCAGGTTGATCTTCGCGGGGGCGGCGACGGCGAGTCGCTTCTGCTCGCGATACGCCTGAAACGCGGCTCGGCCCTCCGGCTGGCGGCACGTCTCCTGGATGAAACGCTGCCAGCCCGCGGGGGAGCCGATCGAGATGCGGTGCTCGAGCAGGAACTGGCGATACGTCGTCCGGGCCTGATCGTAGCGTTCCTTCTCTTCCGGCGTCAGTTCGACATCGACGCGGACGACGCGATACTCCGCCAAAAAATCGCCGGCGAGCTGCTTGATCTCGCGGCGATAGACGATGGGACCGATCAATTCGGGATAGAGCGAATCGCGTCCATCGGCGCGCTCAGGCGTCGCGGTCAAGCCGAGGCGATACGGCGCGATCGAGCCGACAGCGGCGAATTGATAGCTCGCGCTCGGCAGGTGGTGGCATTCGTCGAACACGATCAGGCCGAACTTGTTGCCCCAGCGTTCGAGATGGATGTACGCGGAATCGTAGGTCGTTACGGTGAGCGGCTGGAAATCGTAGGAGCCGCCGCCGATGAGACCGATCGCCGCCGGCCCCGCAGGTTCGCTTCGCTCACCTGCGGGCTTGGTGAAGGCGCGAAGCAGTTCCCCGTACCACTGATTCATGAGCGGAATCGTCGGCGTCACGACCAGCGTCGGCCGGCCGACATGCGCGATCGCCAGGAGCGCGACATGCGTCTTGCCAGTCCCGGTCGGCAATACGACGACGCCGCAGCCGCCTTGGTTCCACCAGGTCGCGAGCGCTTCCTTCTGATGCGGAAACGGCGCGCGCGTCGATGTCAGTTTGCACGCGAGCGGCTGATAATCGCGTGCTTCGTCGGTGAAGTCCTGCTTGTTCTGGCGCAGCGCTTCGACGATGGCGCGATAGTGTCGCGCTTCGGTGCGATGGGCGTTGATGCGTAGATCGAGCTGGACGCCGGGGAGCGATTGCAGGACGGCATCGTCAGCGCCGTTGAGGATGAGCGTGCCGGCGTCGAATTGGATGCGCAGGGGGTCGGACATTGTATCATTCTACTCAACAAGCCCGCAGCGCAAGGGTTTAGACTTGAACCCTTGCTTGCGCTGCAGGCTTGTTGAGGAATCGCGTCAAACGTCAATTCGGATCCGCCTTAAACTTGAACGCCTTGCCGCCGATGATCTGGTCGCTCGTGATCGTCGGGGCCACGAACTTTTCGATGTGCTCGACGATCAACTCCGTGCCCTTGTAGTGGTTGACGTACGGCCACGACTTCGGATTGTACATCGTATCAGTCATGTCGCGCATTAGGACGACGTTCTTGCCGTTTTTCACGAGCTGCCGAAGGCCGAACGGGCGGCCCAGGACGCACATGTTGGTGTGGACGCCGAGGATGATGACGTTGTTGATCTTGCGGTCTTCGAGGACGTTCCAGACTTCGACGCCGGAGTCACTGACGATGTCGATGTCGTGCATCTTGAGCACGTCATATTGCGACTTCCAGGGGTTGCCCGGCTTGCGGCCCATCTTGATGAGGGCTTGTTTGTGTTTCTCTTGTTCGATCGGATCGCTGTCGCAGCCGCCGTCTTTTTGATCGATGGGGTATTTGCCCTTCTCCTCGGCGGGGATCATGTGGCACCAGACGCCGATGTCCTTGGGGAGGTTCTTGGCGGTCGGGGCGTCCTTGGCGCGTTTGCGGCCGGGGTGGTCCTTGTAGGCGTCCATGCAGCTCGACGGCGCGTGGATGATGGTCATGCCCATGCCGCGGCACTTTTCGATTACCTGGTTCATGCGCGGGGCCACCTCGACGACGCGCTGAACGGCGTTGTAGCTGTGGTGCGTGTCCCACATGTCGACGACGATAACGGCGGTACTTTTCGGGGACCACTTGGCGCTGACCTCGACGGGGACGAAGACTTCGGTCTTGTCTGCCTTGCCGGGCTGGCGCGTACGCAGCATCAGCGCGAGTTCCTTTTCGCCGGCGTGGAGCGGCGCGAGAGAAAGACAAAGGAAGGAGAGAAGTAGGAATGCGCGGTGCATCGGATCTCCGTTTTTTTGGCCGCTTGTCGTTTAGCGCTCGCAGTGATGTGTCAAGTGATTGGCGTTACATTGCGCGAGCGCTAAACGGCGTGCGGCTGGGTTTACTTGCTTGAACTGAACGCTTTGGATTCGGCTTGGACCTGGGCCTCCTGGAAGTCGCCCGTGTAAACGAGGAAACGATAACGGTACGTCACGCTCTCGCCTTTGCCGAGCTTCCAGGCGCCGGCGCGGCTCGGCGCGGGGCCGACGCCGAGCTGGCCATCGACGCGCCACGGCAGCGGCATGTGCGACATCACGGCAATATGGGCAGGATCCTTGCGGCCATCGACCGACATGCCGATATCGACCCAGCGGGCCTTTTGTCCTTCGCATTTGCCGTTGACGTGGCCTTCGCTGTTGACGGCCTTCGCGCCGGGCTGATTCTTCCACGGCATGCGGATGAACAGGCCGCCGTAGTCGTACTTGTCGAACGTGACATCGACGTTGGCTTTCGCGGTCCAGGTCAGGTCGATGAGATACGTTTGCGTGAAATCGCGGAAGACCCACGCTTGCGTTTCGACGAGCTGGGCGTTCTTGTCTTTGTCGAGAAGCTCATAGCTGCTCGTGAAGGAGACGCCTTCGGACTTCGCCTCGTGCTTGAAGCCGATGCGGCGAAAGTGATCGGCCCCGCGATTGTGAAAGTAATCGCGGCCATTCACTTTCAGGAAGCCGACGTAGATGCCGGTTTGATGCTTGTGATGCCCGGGGCTGAACTCGGTGAGGACGCCCTTGCCGTCGGGCGCGTGGAGCGGATGGACGTAGGGGCGGCCGTCAACAGAAGCGTTGAAGGCGAAGATGGGCGTCTCGATGCCGGGGCGGAAGATGGCGATGCCGCCGGTTTTCTGCTCGACCACGCGGACGTTGGCGTCAGCGTGGGCGACGATCGGCAAACTCAGGAACATCAGCACGAGAAATATCCGCGTCATGGCGTCGGCTCCGCGAGAATCGAATTGCAGGGTGGTATTGTACATCGCGCCGACCGCTTTGCGCCATGAAAAAGCGAAGGACGGCTCAGGTGAGCCGTCCTTCTCGGGTTCGATGCGATACGATGCGTTTGCCGAAATCAGTCTCGGCCTAGAACAGCATATACGCGCCAACCATGAGCATGAGCATTTCCTTGCGGTTGCCTGCGTCATAGGGCCGGCCATTACCATCGAACCAGTCGTATCGAATCTCGGGACGAACCATCAGGTTCTTGCTGCCGTGCGGGGTCCAGTTCAGGCCGGCATTGACGGAATAGAAGGTGCCGTTGTAGGGACCCGTATTCGGGTTGCCGGTGCGAATTCCCGCGACGATACCACCCGGATCGCGGAAGATGTCCGCTCTAATGCCAAATTTCAGGTTGTCGTTGATCTTACGGAAGAGGTAGGGGCTGAAACCATAGTAGGTGGAGGCGCCCAACCCCTCATTTTCTTGAACGCCAAGGGTGAATTCGTGAACCAACTCCAGACATTCGCTGGCCTTGTAATAAGTGACGTTGTTGACCAGAGTACGATTGCCATAGTTGGCCCCAAGGTTCTCAGGCTCTTGGCCGATGAACATCTGGAAATTGTTGTACCATTTGCTCTGGTCGGCTATGTATTTGGCGCCGAAAATGAGGCCGGCGCTATCAAGCTGGCGATCCAGGGCGCCCCAACCGTTGACAACGCCGAAGTAGGTGGCCCAGTTGTCATTGGGATTGTATTTTACCATGCCGCCCCAGTGATCGAAGGGCTGGCCGTTCATGTAGCTGTACGGCTGCGTATTGAAAAAATTCCCGTTGGCCGGCACGACACAATGCCCGATCGGTGTCCAAAAGTGCCCCAAGACCAGGGAGAGCTTCTTCGTGCCGAATTCTGCAAACAGCTGGGGAAGCGCGAGGCCATAGTCCTTACCGGTATTCCAATTTTGCGTGCCTGGGCCGATTAGCCTTCCCGGCCGTAGTTCCCAGCCAAAGCTTTGGCTGGCGTTGTAGTCGTTGCCATACATGAGCGTCACGCCGCCGCCGAGCGTGAAAGTATCCTCCATGGCCCGGTCGATCGACAGATAGAGTTGGTTGAGGAAGACGCCTTCCTGGTCCGACATCGTCAAAGGCCCGTTATAGCGGGTGCCGTTATTGAGCGGGTTGACGTTGGCGGTGCCGTAGACAAAACCGGTGACGGTGTAGCCGCACACGGGTTTCTGGATGAAGCGCCAGGGGCCTTCGTCCTTGTCGCCGTTGCCGTTCTTGTCGTCTTTGTCGTCCTTGCCATTCTTGTCGTCTTTGCCGATCTTGGCTTCCTGAGAATGTACGACGGAGATTGGCGTATTCACAACCGGGACGGAGCCAATGGCGGGGCGGGAGACAGGAATCACTGGTCCGCCGGCATTGGTTCCAACGCCGTCGCGAGTTTCCTTGGCGGAGGGTGTGCCGACGACTTCGACCGGTCGATTGACCGATGGCAAGACCTTCACCGGAGCAGACTCCGCCTGGATCTGCGGCGATGGATTTTGGCCCACCACCAACACTGCGAATGTACATGCAAGCGCGCCGAACATTTGCTTCCTCCTACTTGGTTTTCAAGAGCTTGTCGCTACCTGAGTCGGGTTGGTCCTTGCTTGTCTGATCCTTTTTGAGGCTACGTCGCAATGCGACATGTATCCTCAGAGAGGGCAAAACAAGCCGAGGGGGGGTATGGAAACAATCCACGCCAACCTCCGGAAAATTCGTTTACGCCAATCGTATCGGTCAGTCACGATTCACAACTGCACATTGGACATAGATCTGATAAAATCAGATTTGGCCCGGAGGACATTACAACCCGCATAGAGAGGACAATTTGCCCATTTTGAGTCGATTTCGACTGTTGTCCAGGGGCAATCCAACCATAAACAGAGACCAGCCGCCGCATCCACGTTGGCAGCGATTAGCCCCCAAACCCATAAAAAGACGCCGCGCGGGTCGAAGGACTTGTCCATTGTTACCGTTCCCTAACACACAGCGTTACAGCCACTTCAACAGACGCTCAGAAATAAGGCATCAATGCCCAGAAGACATGCACCGAAAAATATCGTCAAACACAATTTTTTATCACAAGTGTATATTTATATTGATCTTATGATTTATAACGTTAAATATAATAAAACCGGCACAAAAATTGCTCCTTGATGGCGATCCTTGTTCAGCATCACTCTCCTCCGGTCAGCGTGCGCGCTCGACCGTGGACTGACACACCCTGGAGCAGCTCATGGCGAAACCTTTGCGAGTCGGAACCGTTTTGGCATTAGCGATTTTCGCATTTCTATGGGGATCGTTTGCCACGGTTGCCCAGGAGAAAGCCCCTGAGAAAAAAGCGGAAGTCAAAGACCCTGTCAAGGAGGTCGATGCCAAGGTCGACAAAGTTGATGCCAAGGCAGACAAGATCGATGCCCGAGCCGGGGATGCTCAAATCCGCGGCGACGTCGCCTGGATGCTGATCTCGTCCGCGCTCGTCATGCTCATGGTCCCGGGCCTTGCCCTTTTCTACGGCGGCATGGTGCGCCGCAAGAATGTGTTGGCGACCATGATGCACAGCATGATTTGCCTTTCGATAGTTGGCGTATTCTGGATTGGGATCGGCTATTCCCTGGCCTTTGGGGATCCCTGGCTTACGATGCCGAACGGAGCTAGTCTGCTAGGCTGGAGTTCGGAACTCGTGTTCTTGCGTGGCGTACGGCCCGACACCATGGTTCCTAATCTGAACATTCCTGTTTATCTCCACATGGTTTATCAAGGCATGTTTGCCATTATCACGCCGGCCCTCATCAGCGGTGCATTGGCCGAGCGCATTCGGTTCCGTTCCTATCTTGCCTTCATCATGATTTGGATGGTCGTCGTATACTGCCCATTGGCTCAATGCGTTTGGGCAATGAACTGGAATTGGGGCCATAACCTGATGGATGTCCCCAAGACTACCGCACTCGAATTGGTGGCAGCGGATGAAAAGGCGAAGCAAACGACCGTCGACGAAAAAAAAGCCAAGCTAGAGAAGTCGGCCACTGACGAAACAGCGAAGCAAAAAATCGCGGACGACTACGAAAAAGACAAGCAAAAAATCACGGATGACTGCGAAAAAGACAGACAAAAAATCACGAAGGATTACTCCGACAAAAAGGATAAATACGTCGAGGCCAAGGTAGCCGCCGGCTCGAGCATGGAAGCGAAGAAGGAAATCGAGGAGTACTACGCCAAGCCGGGCACGAAGATGTCGGGTTGGCTCGGCAAAATGGACGCGCTCGACTTCGCGGGAGGCACGGTCGTCCACATCGCGGCGGGTCTTTCCAGCCTGGCATGCTTTCTGGTGCTGCGCCGACGCCGCGGCTATCCGGAATATGCCTTCCATCCAAACAGCATGGTCCTCACGCTGACCGGCGCCGGCATCCTCTGGTTCGGGTGGTTTGGATTCAACGGCGGTAGCGCGCTAGGCAGTGGGTCCCTGGCGACATCAGCATTTGTAGCCACGCAAGCGGCCGCGGCGGCCGCAGGCTTGAGCTGGGCCTTCTTCGAGTGGTTCCACCGCGGCAAACCGACCGCGCTGGGCTTCGCCTCCGGAGTCGTGGCCGGGTTGGTCGCGGTCACCCCAGCCGCCGGATATGTGGTCCCCTGGGCGGGCCTCGTCATTGGCCTGCTCGCCGGCGTTCTTTGCTATGGCGCGGTATATATGAAGGGCATTCTCAAGTATGACGACTCCTTGGACGCGTTTGGCGTGCATGGTGTTGGCGGCTTTTTCGGCGCGGTTATCACCGGATTCTTCTGCTGGAAGCCGGTCAACGCGGTGGCGATTGTCAACGACGGTTTTTTCTACGCCAGCGAGGATAAGTTCAAACAAGTGGGCATTCAGCTCTTGGCGGCCACCGCCGCGGCTGTGTTGGCGTTTGTCGGTAGCGTCATCATTGCCAAGGTCGTCGATCTCGCGATGGGATTCACTGTAAGCGATGAGGAAGAGACGACCGGTCTCGACCGCGTCGAGCATGGCGAAGCGGGCTTCGATCTCGGTCTGGCTTTGGAAGCCGTCAGCCTGCCGGTCACCATGAGTCCACGTTCGGCTTCGCTGCCGCCCAACGGTGTCGAACACTTCCATATTGACGTTGAAGGCGTTAGCAGCACGGCCCTCGTTAAGGTTTGGGGTGAATTGTGTCAGCCGTCCAAGGAAATTCCCGCCGCGTTCAAGGCAATCTACCCCCATATGACGACGGTCAAGGGGAATCGCTTCAGCTTCCGTGGAGGCGATCCGACGATCATGAAGCAAATGCTCGAACAGCTTCTCAAAGATCGCTTGAAGATCGCCGTCAAAGCCAGTGTCGTCAAGTAAGCTTCACTCTCCGGAGATCGGACTTCGCTTGTGAAATAGCGAAGTCCTCTCCTCAGCCAAGGAACCATGAATGAAACTAATTGTTGCCACCATTCGTCCTGAAGCCCTCGAGACGGTACAGAGAGCTCTGGCCGAACGCGATGTCTATCTGATGACTGTTTCGGACGTGCGCGGTTGCGGTTTGCAGCGCGGCTACACGGAACAATATCGCGGCACGGAGTTCCAGATCCGCTTGCTCCCCAAACTCAAACTCGAAATCGCCGTCAACGATGCCTTCGTCGAAGCAACCATCGAGGCGATCGTGCATGCCGCTCGCTCAGGCGAGACAGGACAGATCGGCGACGGTAAGATCTTCGTGCTGCCGTTGGACGATTGCGTGCGCATCCGCACGGGTGAACGCGGCGGACAGGCGATTGGACCATGAGTGAATTGCAAATTTCGGATTGCCGCTCGCAGATTGAGAATTGACATGCGAATTCAAGCCTGCATTTTGATCCGCAAACTGCAAGCCGAAATTTGCAATCGTTTTTGGAATTCACTGGAAAATTCGCCCGCGAAGAAATAAATTCTGATTGTCCCTCTGCACCATCCAACCTTGAGGAGCACTCGATGACGCCGAAAGAAGTCCTGACCCTGATCCGCGAGAAGGAAGTGAAAGCCATCGACCTGCGATTCGTCGATTTCCCCGGCACCTGGCAGCACTTCACCATCCCGCCCCACCACCTCGAAGAGTCCACGTTCCAGGACGGCCTGGGCTTCGACGGTTCCTCGATTCGCGGCTGGCAGGCGATCAACGAATCGGACATGCTCGTCATCCCACAGGCTGAGACGGCGTTCATCGACCCGTTCTTCAAGGAGACGACACTCGTCCTCATCTGCTCGATTCAAGATCCGCTCACCCGTCAGGACTATAGCCGTGATCCGCGCTTCATCGCCCGCAAGGCCGTCAACTACATGAAGCAGTCTGGCATCGCCGACACCGCTTTTATCGGCCCGGAGTTGGAGTTCTTCGTCTTCGATAGCGCACGCTTCGATCAGAATCAATACTCCGGCTATTACTTTCTCGACAGCGTCGAAGGCGCCTGGAACTCGGGCCGAGAAGAAGCGGGCGGCAATCAAGCGTACAAAATTCGCTACAAGGAAGGCTACTACCCCGTCCCGCCGACGGACACACTGCAAGACATCCGCACCGAGATGATGCTCAACCTCATCAACGCCGGCATCGACATCGAAGCCCAGCATCACGAGGTCGCGACCGCCGGGCAGTGCGAAATCGACATGAAGTTCTCGGACCTCATCGCCATGGCCGACAAGGTCATGAAATACAAATACATCGTCAAGAACACGGCGCGGAAGCACGGCAAGACGGTGACATT
>SXGS01539490.1_pt1 | contig 10832 bp, 11 predicted proteins | sample 3174681 | NCBI WGS metagenome assembly SXGS01 (sample SAMN11356861, study PRJNA531348) | freshwater metagenome | isolation source: freshwater sample F1-80 | place: China: Fuxian Lake, Yuxi | collected 2017-12-25 | reverse complement strand
GCCGTTTGTTGCTCGTGCTCGGGTAGCGTAATAGGCTCGGACATGCCGGCAGTTAAATAAAGTCAGCGCCTTTTGTCCAGTTTTATACCGCCTTTTGTTTCACCTGCCTCCTTAAAGTCGAAATCTTGAAACTGCCCTGGTCTCTGCCGAAAGTTCGTCGTAACATTCCATCCAATCTGGGGTCTTATCCTACTGTATGAGCGTCGCGCCCAATGCGTCCCACCGACCCCAACAGTCCTTGCCTACTTCCGCATTCACCTTGATCGAACTCCTGGTGGTCATCGCCATCATTTCAATTCTCGCCAGTATGCTGATGCCCGCCTTGGGTCGTGCGAAGGAAGCCGCCCGGCGCATTCAGTGCGTGAACAATCTACGAAATTTTGGCCAAGCCACGCGAATGTACGTGGATGACTCCCAAGGGCGCCTGATGCCTCGCGTCCAAACCAATCGATGGCCCAGCATGCTCCTGCCCTTGCTCTTCCCCAATACCAAGAGCACGAATCTGGCGTTGTATAAATGCCCCACCGACCCCAAGGGCAACACTGCGGGCTCCCGTATTGGTGGCCCCGATACCCATCCCGCGGAATTCACCAAACGCAGCTACGTCATCAATGGCTGGAATGATTACTTCCGAACTGTCGTGGAACCTTCGAAGATGGACGATTTCCGAAAGAATGGGGATCCCGAATTCACCATGTCGGAACAGGTCGTCCAAGAACCATCCGACACCGTGCTCTTCGGCGAAAAAGAATCCGAATCCATGCATTTCCACATGGATTTCGAAGCGGCCGATGACCTGCTGCAACTCGAACAGGGCCGCCACAGCCGATCCATTAAAACCGGACGGGGTGGCATCTCGAATTACGCGATGGTCGATGGTCATATCGAAGCCATGCGCTTCGGGGTCTCCCTCGGCCCAATCAATAAGTGGGCAGTCATCCCGGAGATCCGCCCCCTCGGTCTCTCCCTGCCCTGATCCGGCCCGATTCCCATGAACCAACGTCTCTGGATCTTAATCGCCGCCATTCCCATCCTGGGCATCATTTACATTACCGGCTTCACCGATTGGCTCAATCCTGCCCCCATCGAGGTCATTCCCAGCGTCCGCGCCATCTTGCCCAAAAAAGCCTACGGTACCGCAGAACGGGAATTTGCCGGGGTTTACCCAGTCATTTTTACGTTCGACGCCCAATACAAACTAACCGAAATCTGGGTGGAGGAATCAACCAGTACCAACGCGGCGATTGCCAAAGTCGTGTGGCACCTGAAATCCAAGAGTGGCTCAAATCCTGTCAAGGCCGTGCTCTATGGCAGAGACTTGGATAATATGGATCCGGTCCCAGGTTCCCCCAACCCGCCACCCGCGCTGCGGGGCGGTGTTCCTTACAAACTGATCGTCCGCGCAGGACGCCGCCGCGGAGACGCGACCTTCTCCACTCGCGAAATGGCCGATCTCCGTCCAAATTACTAAGGTTCGCTCCGGTTCCTTCAATCCGCGCGCAACGAGGCTTCCCAAGCGGAGCAACCCGTGGATACTCGGCCCCCATGCGTCTGCTAATTGCCGTAACCGGTGCCAGTGGTTCAATTTACGCTCAACGACTCCTTGATGAACTCGGCCAGACGGATCACGAGCTGCATGTCATGTTCAGTCAGTATGCTCCCGCCGTCCTTTCCGAAGAGCTCCCCTGCGGCTTATTGCTGCCTTCCCAAGCCCACCAACACGGCAGCCGCTCCATGAACGTCCCGTTCGCCAGTGGGTCCAATCCACCCGATGCCATGGTCGTCATACCGTGCAGTATGGGCACCCTCGGTCGCATCGCTCATGGTTTGAGCTCAGACGCCCTCCTGCGCTGCGCCGACGTCATGATCAAGGAACGCCGCAAGTTAATCCTGGTGCCTCGCGAAACCCCGCTCAGCCTGATCCACGTTAAGAACTTTGAACTCCTGCTCCACGCGGGTGTGACTCTCATCCCAGCCAACCCCAGTTTCTACACCCGCCCCACCAGTGTCGACGATGTCGTGGACACCGTTGTGGCTCGCGTTCTCGATCATCTCGACATCGCTCATCGCCTCGTTTCCCGCTGGCGCGACGAACCCGAGTGAGCCACAGCGCCGCGCTCTGGCCTGCGGCACGCCTCCACCTGATCCCTTCCAACCGCTTTTGTGGACTGTGTTTATAGGGACTATCGTGCCGCTAAGGACGCCCAGGCAGAGGCTGAGTACTTGGCTACCTTTCACGAACGGATGTGGGATTTGAGTGCGTTCATGAAACTGCTCAAGCAACGCTTCACTCAGTAGTACAACGGGCGCACCGGGCGGAAGGGGACCCTATGGGAAGAGCGCTTCAAGAGCGTGTTGGTCGAGGGAATCGGCCAGGGGTTGAGTGCCATGGCCGCGTACATCGACCTGAATCCGGTCCGGGCGGGATTGGTGACGGACCCGAAGGATTATCGATGGAGCGGTTACGGCGAAGCGATGGCGGGCAAGAAGCGGGCGCGCCTGGGATTACAGCGAGTGGTTCAAGCGCTATGGCGAGGGGAAGAAGAAACGTTGAGCCGTTCGATGGAAATCTACCGGATGCACGTGTACCGAGAAGGTACGGAAGAACGTGAAGCCGTGGGAATCGATGGGAGAACCGAGCGGGGAGCTTTGAAGCGGGACGAGGTGCTAGCGGTGATGAGGGCCAAGGGTCGATTGCCACTCTCGGAGTATGTGAAATGTCGGGTGCGGTATTTTTGCGATGGGGCGGTGTTCGGAAGTTCCGACTTTGTGGAGGGCGTATTCCGATCCAACCGGAAGCGATTTGGAGCGAAACGCCAGAGCGGGGCCCGCCGGATGCGCGGGGTGGAGGACGCGTTGTATTCACTCCGAGACTTACAGGTAGGCTTGTTTGGGTAGCGGACGTCTTGGCAAAGCTTAACGCCGCAAAAATCCCGCCCACGTGGTCAAATCACTTCCTCAACATTCGTGTAGAGAAATGTGACACCGCCAGTAGCGTAATTCGGCACATCCGCCACTGCGGCCTGTCCCTCAGGCGACGCTAATAATCGATCAAAGTCCTCGCGCGAATCCATGTAGAGATCCGCAACGTAATAGTAGGGCAACGGCTTACCATCCTCGGAGCCCTGCACCTTGCCGATGGTCCACTTTTTGAGCCCTTTCATGCACTTGGCAATTGGGATGTGATGCTCGGAGTAATAGCGATCGAAGGCTTCAGGATCCTTCGGGTGTCCGTAGAGAACCAATAGGCGTACCATAGAACCGGGACACTAACCCAGGAGTTAGTGTCGCGTCGAGAGCCAGCTGGTGTAAGCTCCCTTCACTTCGCAGGCGGAACCGAATTCGACTCGGAATCCGTCTTCTTCGCGCGCCGGCCCGAACCTTCCGGTACGTCCGGTCGCACCTGAAGACCCACCAACTCATAAACCCGACCGGTAGCAAACAACAGCCGCGATTCCCGGTTGGCAGAGTTATAAAGATTCGACCCCAAACTGGATTCCATACTTGTTAGTCCCGCTCGTGTTTCAATCAGTTGATCGATGTTAATACGACCAGCAAAGTAATCCTCTCGCCGCCGTTGAAATTCCGCCGCCTTCTGCTCCAACACTTCGAGGATTTGTCGACGGTTGCGATCATTCTCCAGAAGACTCTGGGTTTCTGTCGTGATTCGCCGCTGCACCAGTAATTCTTCCGCTTCAATCTCCGCGTCAAATTGTCGTATCTCCGCTTCGGCTTTCAACTGCGTATGCTTGAGCACCCGACGGTCATTCAGCCGGACGTTCACCCCACCTCCCACCGTCCAGCCCCGGTAGCGGTTGTCAAACGACTCAGATCCTACGGGAAAGGTCGTGCCTTCGAGAAACGCCGTCACATCGTACCGCCCTTTGATGGCGCGTTGACGCTGTAGCTCCGCATTGTTCTTGGCATCGCGCAACACGGCAAACGCCGGGTTGTTTTCGCGCGCTTGGGTCATCAATCCACGCAACTCTCCAGGTTGGTCGGCTTTGGCGGCCAGCAGGCTTAATCGGTACTCGGGTATCGACAGCTCGATCTGCTCCGACATCGGAATCGCCAAGTATCCGCGCAGCACTTGGAGGTCTTCAACCCATCGTGTACGATAAATGTTCCGGGTCGTCTCCACACCGCCCTGCACCGAATCGACTCGTGCCTTGTCCTGAACCGAAAGTCTGGGATCCGACATCAACTCCTCGAGGTCTTTTACATAACGTTCATACGAATCGAGCAAGCGGCGGTAGTAGACCGCCTCGTTGTAGTACTCGATCGCATTCTCCGTCACAGAGCGAAAACTCTTCAAGTAATCCAACTGCGCCCGTCGAGCTCGGGAATCTTGGAAGGCTTGCGAAATAATGCGCTCCTGGCGTCGGCGCGATCCAAAGAAGGGCATCTCCAAGCGCGCGCGAACCAACGCGCCACCACCGTTTTCGATGGCTTCTTGATTCTTGAGTGGATCAAACTCTCCAAATTCGAATCGTGAATAAGAACCACCCACCTCTGTACTGACCACCGACCCATCAAAGGTCTCCTTCTTGAGGCCGACGACAGACTCGACGGCATTTCCGAATGCTCGCCGGCGGCTGGGAAAATCCGACAGATCCGACCGCATTTCCACAAAGGGTTCCAGCCGGCTCAAATTGGCGCGAAACTCATTCAGCCCATGCCGCGACGCTTCCATTTCCTCGCGCGCCGCCCGGACCGTCGGATTCTTCGCGTAAACCATTTCGATGATGGTATCAAAATTCAGTGGGCCCGAAACGCCATTGGTGGAAATCCAAAGCCGATTGGTAGAAAGCGACCCCAGGCGAGTGGCCAATGGCTCGCGTCGGCGCAAGCCCTTCGAGACGCTCGTCTCACGCACCGGTTTTTCAACCGTGGTGGCCACCGAATCTTCCGCCACCGCATGAGACAACGTGCAGAACCATATCACGGTGCCCAAAAGCCTCGTGACACTCGATGGAAAAGCCGCCGAACGGCATAGTGCATGGAGCCACATCATGTTCCCAAATTATGTGCAGATCACCTGCTACAACGGCAATGCCTTAGTTCCTGGGAGTGATACTTTCTGTCGTCGGTGTTCCTGTGCTTCACATCGTTTCCACGTGAATTCATGCCAACGCCGCTGCCCTGCAACCGGAAACGACCCTGCTTCGAGCGCACAACCGGCCCGATAGGGGGCCACTGCTCGACTCTTAGACATCACAAACCTTCGCGGCGTGGCGCAACGCCAACGCCTTGTCTGGCCAGGTCGGAATAAATTCCTGGGCGACATAACCTTTGAACCCAATGTCTAAAATCGCTCGCATGACCGCCGGATAATTGACTTCCTGAGTTTCGTCCAACTCCGCCCGTCCCGGAACACCGGCCGTGTGAATATGGCCGATCACGTCCCGGTAAAGCTTCAATCGCCGGATGACATCACCGTGCATGATTTGTACGTGGTAAATGTCGAAGAGGAGTTTCATGTTGGGAGACTCCACTTGTCGAATGAGATCCACACAACGTTCCAGATCATCTCCGAAATAGCCCGGGTGCCCCTTCATGGGATGCGTATTGTCTCGACTATTGAGGTGCTCGAGGCAGAGGTCGACCTGGTGCTTCTCAGCGTAGGGGATTATCCGCTTCCAAGCCTCCACGCATTGTTTCGAGCCCTGTGCGTCGCTGATGCCCGCTTCGCGCATTCCGGTGAATGTAATGACCCGTTTGCAACCAAACTTCACCGCGTTATTGATGCCCTCACGGAGTTTGGCTTCCACAAAGTCATGGTTTGCCGCGTTGAACGGTCCTTTGGCAAACCCATGACTGCCGACCAGTGAGATTTGAAGTCCCAATTTGCGGATCTCCGGGTAAAACGTCGCGTCCACACCCTCCATGGCCACCAAGCCAATCTCTTTGCAAAGCTTGGCTAGTTCGAGGGTCGGCATTGGATTAAATGTCCAACCCATGATCGATTGTTGGATCCGGCCATGGTGAATACGAAAATCAGGGGTCACATCGGTCCGGAGGGCTTCCTTCGCTGAGGTGGGTTGAATCATGGTAGCAGCAGCGCCCGCGCCCGCTGCCGACTGCATCCAGGTTCGGCGCGTCATGGCAACCTTGAGTGGAGATTCGGTCACAGAAGCGGAGCCGGACAATTGCAGGGGTGGCATAACGCATTTGTCTCAATCCATCACCCCTCTGTCAACGCAGGTCGATATGAATGGAACGTTCCGTCGGCAGTTCCGTCGGCAGTTCCGTCGGCAGTTCCGTAGGTCTCCATCCTCGAGATCAACCACCGATCGTCTCATTTTGGACCGTAAGAGATTCATAAATGCGTCGGAATTGCTTACAAGTCGAGGACTTTATGAGAATTGGCCGTTTTTCGATAGTTTGTTTAGGTTTCTAACGCACGGAAAATCATGAGTGGCAAAAAGTTGTCAGAAAAATTGACAATCCGTGAACAATCTCTGGGAATTCTTCCCAAGAGAAATCATCTATAATCGACTATTATTCAGCATGTTATGTAAAAACTGCGAGATCACGTAAATATTGGCATGTCGTTAGCTATCAAACGGTTCAATGTGTTTGCCTGGTCCACCAAGTGACACGTAACTACTAAGAAAACATGAACAAACTGCTACAACTAACGAGCTTGGCCGCTGCGATCACCGCAGCCGTTTCAGTGGCCAACGCCGCTCCGGTGGGTTTGGGCGACCTTATCCGTAACAACGGAAGCATCGTTCACGGGGACAAGATTTTTGCCGATTTCTTCTTTGCCTCGAATCTTGGAACACATCTTCCGGACGACGCTACGGTCACCATTTCAAACACGGGGTCAACCTACTATTTGACGCTTCAAGGGCCCTTTGTCAGTCAGGATGGCGTACTCTGCGATATCTCGTTCTTCTACACCGTCGCCACGACATCAGGCCAGGCCCTGTTGACCGCCATTGATCAGGCGTTCATTCTCAGTGCCGGAGGTACCGGTGGAACCATCTTGATCGGTGAGACTGTCCGCAGCGGTGGTTTCTCAGGGCAAACCGTTGCTCAGTCGAGCCTTAGTCATGTGACTGGCGACTCTTCTTTGGATGACTTTGAAGATCCTGTTGCCGAACCCATAACTGCTGATCAGTTGGTGATCAACCCGACCCTCGCCAAGGTTTGGGTGACAAAAGATATCTTCTTCGTCTCCAATCGCGGTGGCTTGATTGGACCGACCACCATTATTCAGTCCTTCCACCAGGTGGGTATACTGGATGGTGGTACGACGGTAGCCCTGCTCGGAATCGCTCTTTCGGGTGTCGGCCTCTTGCGCCGTCGCTGGAGTGCTTAATCAGTTCGATCGAACTGAACCATTTCAGGGCAAGGAGTTCACTCCTTGCCCTTTTTCTTTTGCTGAAGGCAACCAAAATTTTGGGGCGCTGGTGGCGTCCCAAGGTTGCATCTAGGTCAACGATTCAGGCAGCAAATACTTCACACGTAACGCAGACAGCCCTGTTTGCCGTGTGGCCCACGGCGAGTCGGCTCGCGCGCCAATGAAAACCCAGTGTCTTGCCACCGCCCCAACCCTCGCAGGTTGGCAACCTGCGAAACAGCAGGCTCGGCGGCCTGCGCCACCCCACGGATATAGCTGCGCTAGCTGCGACGGCGACGCTTTACATTCAACTGCGTCAACGAATGGACCAATGCGGCCTGTACCGTAGCTTGCTCTTCGTCGGTCAACTTCTCCTGGAGCCGGGCTTCGGCACGCTTGCGAGCTTCTTCGGCCCTTGCCTCATCGATGTCGTCGGCCTTGATGGCCATGTCTGTCAAGATGGCAACACGTTCACCGGTGATTTCCACAAAGCCATCGCCAATCGCGAGGAAATGATCCTTGCCACCATGACGCGCGGTTATCTCACCCGCGGCCACTTGAGTCATTAGTGGAATGTGCATGGGATAAATGCCCATTTCACCATCCACTCCGGGCAGAGTGACCATCTCGACCTCCTGGGAATAGATCTTTGCTTCAGGGGTGACGATTTCGAGCTTTAAAGTGGCCATAGAGTTGTCATGACAAGCGGTCAGGTCTTTTGGCAGCGGGACAGATTCATCCGCGCTACCCGAGATAGATTACTCTCTGATCTCATCGATGCCACCCTTCATATAGAAGTTAGCCTCGGGAACATCGTCGTGTTTGCCCTCAAGGATATCCTTGAAGCTACGGACGGTCTCAGCAACGGGCACCTGCTTGCCGGGACGGCCTGTGAATTGTTCGGCGACCGTGAACGGTTGGCTGAGGAATTTCTGAATTTTACGTGCACGGAAGACCGTGAGTTTATCTTCCGGGTTCAATTCATCCATGCCCAAGATGGCGATGATGTCCTGCAAATCCTTGTACCGTTGGAGGACCTTCTGAACACCGCGCGCCACATTGTAATGCTCTTCTCCAACGAACTCGGGAGCCAAGGCTCGCGAGTTGGAGGCCAATGGATCGACGGCCGGGAAAATTCCCAATTCGGCGATGGACCGTTCCAAGACAATGGTCGCATCCAAGTGGGCGAACGTCGTAGCTGGCGCCGGATCCGTGAGATCGTCGGCAGGCACATAAACCGCCTGGAACGACGTGATAGATCCTTTCTTGGTCGACGTGATGCGTTCTTGAAGGTTCCCCATTTCCGCCGCCAGCGTGGGCTGATAACCGACCGCTGAAGGGGTACGACCCAACAACGCCGACACCTCGGAACCAGCTTGGGAGAAACGGAAGATATTATCGACGAAGAGAAGCACGTCTTGGTTTTTCTCATCGCGAAAGTACTCCGTCACCGCCAAGGCGGACAACGCGACACGCAGACGAGCACCCGGAGGCTCATTCATCTGACCATAGACCAGACCGATTCGGGAGCCAGGCTTCAGGATCGGCAGGCCCGTCTCACCCCGTTTCAAGTGACCTTTTTCGTCCTTCTCACACTTGATAACATCGGCTTCGGCCATTTCGTAGTAAAGATCATTGCCTTCACGGGTTCGTTCACCGACCCCGGCGAACATGGAGATACCGCCGTGGAGTTTGGCGATATTGTTAATCAACTCCATGATGACAACCGTCTTGCCGACACCGGCGCCACCGAAAGCTCCGACTTTGCCACCCTTAAGGAAGGGGCAGATCAGATCGATGACCTTAATACCTGTGGTGAGGATCTGGGGAGTGGTGGACTGATCAATCAGTGGCGGTGCCTGTCGATGGATGGGATAATACTTGTCGGATACCACAGGCCCTTGTTCATCCACCGCGTCGCCGGTGACGTTGAACACGCGACCCATGACACCCTCGCCGACGGGCATGGAAATGGGTTTGCCAAGATCTGCGACTTCCTGGCCTCTCTTAAGGCCTTCGGTGGTGCTCATGGCGACCGCACGCACCCAGTTGTCACCCAGATGCTGCTGCACCTCGAGGGTCAACTTGGTGGGGCTGCCACCAGGTGGAGTGAAGTTGATGGCCAGCGCGTTGTAGATCGCGGGCAGATGACCCGAGAATTCCACGTCCACGACGGGACCAATGATTTGGACGATTTTGCCTTTGTTCATCGCTGAAAATTATGTGCCCATCGCCATGGCGGCGCTGGTGATTTCGAGAAGTTCTTTGGTGATATTCGCCTGGCGCAACTTGTTGTATTCGAGAGTCAGGTCCTTGATGATCTGCTTGGCATTGTCAGTCGCATTCTTCATGGCGACCATGCGGGCGCTTTGTTCTGAGGCTTTCGCCTCTTGAAGGAACTGATACACCTGATAATTCAAGTAGTGTGGGAGCAGGTTGCCCAAGACAGTGGCAGCACCAGGCTCAAACAAATACTCGCGACTAGCTTCGCCCAGTTTACGAGTCTGTCCTTCACCATCCACACCCGCCTCCAATGCTTGAATCTCCTGAATTGGCAGCAGTTGACGAACTTCAGACTTCTGATTCAGCGTGGAGATGAAGTTGGTAAATACCACATCCACCGCGTCCACGGTTCCGTCAATAAACATTTGTTGGACGGACTTGCTAATCGCTCGGGCCTCAGCAAACAAGGGTGTATCCTTGTAGCTGAATTCTGCAGCAAGCTCCCGTTTGGCCCGGGAAACCCATTGAGCTCCCTTCTTGCCAGCGCAAACAAAGACCGTGGCGTCCTTGGTGTACTTGGCTGCTTCGCGGAGGAGATTGGTGTTGAGTGCACCACACAAGCCCTTGTCACTGGTTATCAGCAGCACGGCGCGCTTGCGAACCGCCCGTTTCTCCAGCAACGGATGGGTAAACTCCCCAGCGCCTTCTGAAGCCGCAGCCAACACCTCGTTCATGAGCACGGCATAGGGGCGTCCCGCCAAGGCGGCCAATTGCGCCTTGCGCATCTTGGCAGAGGCAACCATCTGCATGGCTCGGGTGATCTGGGCGGTGTTCTTAACCGACTTGATCCGCCGCCGGATGTCGCGCGTGCTAGGCATGTAAAGTTGGGTTTGTCAGAGAAATCCGACAATCACTCAGCGATAACTCTGCTTGAATTCGGCAATCGCCGACTTGAGTTCCGCTTCCAGTTCCTTACCGACAGCCCCTTCTTTCCGCAACCGCTCCAACTGGGCGGCTCGGCGTGTCATAAGGAAGTCAGTAAACTTAAGTTGCCAGTCCTTCACCTTTTCCACGGGAACATCATCCAAGAAATTGTTCTGCATCGCCCACAGAATTGTGGACTGAATTTCCACTGGGATCGGCTTGTACTGAATTTGTTTGAACAACTCGACAACGCGCTTGCCTCGCTCGAGTGTGGCCTGGGTTTTGGCATCTAAATCCGAACCAAACTGCGCGAACGCCGCCAATTCACGATACTGGG
>SXGS01297729.1_pt1 | contig 10832 bp, 11 predicted proteins | sample 3174681 | NCBI WGS metagenome assembly SXGS01 (sample SAMN11356861, study PRJNA531348) | freshwater metagenome | isolation source: freshwater sample F1-80 | place: China: Fuxian Lake, Yuxi | collected 2017-12-25 | reverse complement strand
GTCCTTACGCGCACTACCCTTTGGTTCAATATGACTACGATGTATATGCGAGCGCTTACGCTGTGCAAAGATTTACCTATCGTGGGTTTGAGGAGTCAAATTACGGTTTGACCTTTAACCTGCACGGCGAAATTGGCTGCTTTACTTGTATCATCAATGGCGGCGTCGCTTTATTCGATGGCGTGGCCACCTCAGAGAACCCCTTCGGTTCGTTGCTGTCAGCAAATGGAGTGACGATTGAGCCAGGTAGTGGCGGCCCAAATTTCTCCTTCACCTTGTCGACGCACATGGCGAACGGGCAGTCTTTTTATCTTTTTATGTCACTGGAATCCACTGCTGCGGGCCTCGATTGTGGATTCGGCTGTTACCAAACGGGGTTTGCTGACGCAAGCCATACCTTTACGATGGAGATTACCAGTGGCGATCCACGCCTGCTTCAGGCGGCAATTACCTCTGCCACCACAGCGGTGCCGGAACCTGAAACCTATGCGATGCTTTTGGCTGGCCTTGGCTTTTTAGGGTTCGCAGCACGGCGCAAACGGCGGCAAGCGTAGTCTACAAACCAAAGCGGATGGCGCTAAGTGCCGCCATCCAATCTCGCGCCAACCATCACCCCACCCGCCCCGCCACCGCATGATTTGAAACCACTTCCAGCACCAGCCTGCGATCCGCGTTAAATAACTCGGTGCGCACCACCGCGACGTTGCGGCCGCTTTGCAGGAGGGTGGCGCGGGCGGTGATGGCTTTGCCTTCGCCGGGGCTGATGTACCAGGCGGAGGCGCCGGTGAGCAGCGGGTGTTGCGGCACTGCCGCTTCGGCGGTGACGAGTGCGGCGTGCATCAGGAAGCCGCCCTGCACGTGGCCGACGCGGTTGCCGATGTGCAGGCCCACGGCCAGCTTGCCGGTGGCGCCGTTTGTGATGCGCTTGACCACGGGGTCGCACAACGGCGCCAGCACGTCGCCGTTCGGTGTGGTACGCAGGGCATTTTCAAAGCGGCGCACGGTTTCTTTTTCGAGGGCTTCGAGTTCGCTCTTTTTCAGTAGCGGCCGCTGGTTGCCGTTCTCGCCGCCTTCCCACGGCAGGCCGCTCATCACGCGGCCCGGCGGCGCGGGGGGCGCCACCCAGGTGCCGGACATGCGCATAACCTCACGCCCGTTCGCGCCGCCCGCCATCAGCCGTCCCCTGGCGAAACTTTCCGGCAGTGCGGTGCGCGGTGAAAAGCCGCTGCCTTGGCAAATTGCCGTCAGCTTACCGATGGCCGGTTCGCCGGTGAACTCCGTGCGCAGCATCAGCGTGGCGGTGCGCGCGTTGGGGTCGCTGAACACGCGGTTCGCGCCGGCAAGCGCGATGTCCGCCAGATAAATCAACACCGCGCGATTGGCAACCCCGTGCGCGTTGGTGCAATGCGGGCCGGGTTCGATCACAAATTCGACGCCGGATTTTTCAAAGCACGGGGCGGCCAGATCGAGGTAATAGCCGAGAAAATGCATGCCCGGCGCGCGGTTGCTGGATACCGCGCGCAGTACTTTCTGGCGGATGACGGCTTGGGTTTGTGGATCAATGCTCATGAGGGGTTGTTATGTAAGTATTTGTTTTTATTGAATATTTTATGACTCGGATTTGGCGTCACGTGCCAGCAGTTCGCGCGCCGCCGCCGCTGCGGTGCCGGGCGCATCGAGTACGCGGCATACCGCGTCGGTAATCGGCATGTCAATGCCGCGTGCCTTCGCCAGGCGGGCGACTTCGCGCGCGCTATAGACGCCTTCAGCCACGTGGCCGAGTTCAGTGAGGATGGCGTCGAGCGCTTTCCCCTTCTTGTTTTCTGCCAGCATCAGCCCCACGCGCCGGTTGCGCGACAAATTGCCGGTGCAGGTGAGAATCAAATCGCCGACGCCGGCCAGGCCCATGAAGGTTTCCGCGCGCCCGCCCAGCGCCACGCCGAGCCGTGTGATTTCCGCAAGGCCGCGCGTCATCAGCGCCGCGCGCGCGTTGAGTCCCAGATTGAGGCCATCGCAAATGCCGGTGGCGATGGCCATGACGTTTTTTACCGCGCCCGCGACTTCAACACCCACCACATCGCTGCTGGAATACACGCGCAGCGAGCCGCCGTGCAGTTCGCGCGCGGTGGTGGCGGCGAACGACGCATCAGTGGAAGCGAGTGTGAGCGCCGTCGGTTGGCCGCGCGCGACTTCTTCGGCGAAGCTGGGGCCGGAGAGTACGCCGCAAGTGGCATGGGGCAACTCCGTAGCGCAAATCTGATGCGGCAACTGCGCCTGTTCGCGTTCCAGCCCTTTGCACAGCCACACTACCGGCGCTTTGCACTGTGCCGACTTGAGCCGCTGCAAGGTTTCGCGCAAGCCCGCGGTGGTTACCGCCGCCAGCACCAGTGTCACGTTGTTGAGCGCATTCGGCAAATCCGCCGTAACGCTGATGGCGGCGGGTATGGTGATGTCGGCTAGATAGCGCTGATTGACGCGCTGCGTGTTCAGCGCCGCCGCTTGAGCCGGGTCACGCGCCCATAACGTTACCGCATGGCGCGCGGCGAGATGCACAGCCATCGCAGTGCCCCACGCGCCCGCACCGAGCACGGCAATGTTCATTGGAAAAAGGATCTAAAAACGGAAAGCGCGAAAAGCAAACCGGGCAAACTGGGCGAAAAACCTGCGCGCCTCACACGCCCCACACCTGAGCCGCGCGGATGTAGCCGGAAGTGCCGTCACGGTGGCGCACCTTGAGCCATCCGCCAGCCAGGCTTTCGGTCAATTCCAGCACAACGTTTTGCTGCGCACGAAACACCGGCGGTGAATTTTCATCGGCGTCGGTGCGGATTTGCGCGGAGGCCACTTTCACCATCACCGTGCGTTGTTTGGTGCTGACCTTGCCGGCCTCGACCCAGTTCAGCGCGCCGGTGGCATCCCGCACTTTCACCCACCCTTGCAGCACCACCACCACTTCCAGCGGATAGCCCTGGGTGACGATGAAACGCTTTTGCGACTGCGTGGAGGGTGCGTCGTAGAGGATAACGGCCTCGTCGCTGGCCGCGCGAAACTCTGCGGCGTTGGCAGCGCTTGCGCAGGCGGCGCAAGCCGCCAATACCAGCCTCGTGGCGCTACGCCACATACTAATTGGCCTTTGCGGGCGCAGGCTGTCCAGCCTGCCCAGCCTGTGCCGCACGCTGCTGCTGCGCTTGCTGGAACACGTGGTTGAAATCCATGTGATGCAACACCACCGGCGGAAATCCCGCGCGACCGATGGTGCTCGACACGGCTTCGCGAGCGTAGGGCAGCAAATTGGTCGGGCACAATATGCCGAGCACGGCATCGAGATCCTGTGGCGGCAAATTGCGGATGTGAAACAGGCCCGCCTGCGCCACTTCCACCAGAAACACGGTGTGATCCTTGGCCTTGGCGGTGACGGTGACGGTAAGCACCACCTCATACAACGCGCCGGCCTCGACCACGTTGGCGCCGGTGTGTACGTTGACTTCCACCTGCGGCTGTTCGTTCTGCAAAAACACTTTCGGCGTGCCGGGCGCTTCGAGCGACATATCTTTCAGATAAATTTTCTCGATGCTGAAAATCGGCTGCGTCATGTCCGCCGGATTTTGCGCGTTGGGTGCGGGGGCTTGCTCGCTCATGGAATGGCTTTCAGTTTTGCTTTTGTGGTGCGGTTACTTCGCCAGCAACGGTTCGAGGCCGCCCGCGCGATCGAGCGCGGAAAGATCATCATAGCCGCCGACATGCGTGTCGCCGATATAAATTTGCGGCACGGTGCGCCGCCCGGTTTTTTCCATCATCTCGGTAAGGCGCGCGGGATCTTTATCGATGTAAATCTTCTCGATGTCCTTCACGCCTTTGCTTGCGAGTAACCGCTCCGCGGTTACGCAATAGGGTCAAACTGCGGTGCTGTACATGATGACTTTAGCCATGATGATCCTGGTTATATTAATAAGTATTTGATTTAATTTATTATTTTTCCAACGGCATGCCCGCCTGCGACCATGCGCTGATGCCGCCGCGCAAGGCCACCACATCGGTGAACCCCTGCTTCTTTAAAGTCTCCACCGCAGCCGACGCGCGGCGGCCCATGGCGCAACTGACGATTACCGGTTTGTCCTTTAATTTTTCCAGTTCTTTCACGCGATCTGCCAACTGCTTTTCGGGGATATGGCGCGCGTTGGTGATATGGCCGCTGGCGAATTCGCCTTCGTCGCGCACGTCGATCACCACCGCGTCTTTGCGGTTGATGAGCGTGACCGCATCCATCGGCCCGACTTCCGCGCCGGGACGCATGCCGCGCGTAAGCAACGGAAACAGCAGCATGCCGGCAGAGGTAATCGCCAGCCCGAACAACACCATGTTGAGCGGACTTTTCTGAACGTAGGCGAAAAAACTGGTTATAGAAGCTTCCATGTCGATGCTTTCAAAGCACGCTGCTGATTTGGGCTAGAATTATACCGTATGCGCTTGCCGCAAAAAACCTTTGAAAAACATAGCCCTATTGTGAAAATTACGCCGGTTTTACTGCTCATCCTGGATGGTTTCGGCCACCGCGAGGAATGCGACCACAACGCGATTTGCCAGGCGCGCAAGCCGCACTGGAATTTTTTGTGGAACAAACACGCGCACACCGTCATCGACGCTTCCGAAAAAATGGTGGGCCTGCCAACAGGCCAGATGGGCAACTCGGAAGTCGGACACATGAACATCGGCGCGGGCCGCGTCGTGTATCAGGATTACACCAAGATCGAACACGCGATTGAAACCGGCGAGTTCAGCACGAACCCGGTGATGGTGAAAGCGATTGCGGTGGGTAAAACCAATGCGCTGCATGTACTGGGCCTGCTGTCGCCCGGCGGCGTGCACAGTCACGAATCGCAAATCCTCGAGTTGGTCGAGATGGCCGCGAAGGCGGGCGTAAAAAATCTTTACGTGCACGCGTTTCTTGATGGCCGCGACACGCCGCCGAAAAGTGCCGAGCCGTCGCTTACTGCGTTGCAGAAAAAGCTGGATGCGCTGCGCGCCGGGCGTATCGCCTCGGTTACCGGACGCTACTACGCGATGGATCGCGACAAACGCTGGGAACGCGTGCAGCCCGCTTACGACGTGATTACGCAGGGCAAGGCTGAATTCTGGGCGGCGAGCGCAGCCGATGCGTACGTGCTGGCCGACGTGCGCAACGAGACGGATGAATTCATCAAACCCACCGCCATCGTGCCGCCGGGCAGCAAACCCGTGCGCATGAACGACGGCGACGCGGTGGTGTTCATGAACTTCCGCGCGGACCGTGCGCGGCAGCTGACCAATGCATTAACGGATGCCCGGTTCAGTGGCTTCGCACGCGAACACTCTCCCGAGCTTGGTTATTACTGCACGCTCACCACCTACGGCGAAGATTTCACGCACTTGCCGGCAGCCTATCCGCCACAGAACATCAGCAACGGCTTTGGTGAATATCTCGCCACGCGCGGGTTGAAACAACTGCGCATCGCCGAAACGGAAAAGTACGCGCACGTCACGTATTTCTTCAACGGTGGTGTCGAAACGCCTTACGCGGGCGAAGAGCGCGTGATGGTGCCGTCACCGAAAGTCGCCACTTATGATCTGCAGCCGGAAATGAGCGCGCGCGAAGTCACCGACAAACTCGTCGCGGCGATTCAAGGCAAACAATTCGACGCCATTGTGTGCAACTACGCCAACGGCGACATGGTGGGCCACACCGGCGATCTTGCCGCGGCCACGCGCGCGATTGAAACGCTGGATGATTGCATCGGCCGCGCGGTCGAGGCCATGCAAGCCATCGGCGGCGAAGTGCTGATCACCGCTGACCATGGCAACGCTGAAACCATGCACGACACGGAAGCCAACCAGCCGCACACCGCTCACACGCTTAATCTGGTGCCGCTGCTCTACATCGGCCGCAAGGCGCGCGCGGCGAACGGCGGCGCGCTGCAGGATGTCGCGCCCACATTGCTCAAAATGATGGGCCTGCCGCAGCCGGCGGAAATGACCGGCAAGCCGCTGCTGGAATTTGTGTGAATCGTTACGCGGACGTGGTCAATTATAAGCATCTGTTTTTATTAAGTATTTTAACTGCTCTTACGGCAAGCATTCCAGCGCTGGCTGCGACGCCGAACGCGGGCGCGGCCAAAGAAGAATTGCAACAACTGCGCAGCCGCATCGACGCACTGCAAAAACAGATGGCGGGCGCCGAAGTCTCGCGCAACGAAGCGGCCGATGCGCTGCGCGAATCGGAGCGCGCCATTTCAGAAGCCAACCGTGATCTCGCCGAGCTGGATAAATCGTCCGCTGCAGTCAGCCAGCGTGGAGAGGCCCTGCGCGGCGAAACACGCAAGGCCTCCGATTCGCTTGAGGTGCATCAGAAAAATCTCGCGCGCCTGTTGCACGCCCAGCATGTGCGCCACGGCGGCAGTCCGCCGGACGCGATACGCCTGCTGCTGACCGGCGAAAACCCCAACGACCTCGCGCGTGATCTGCACTACCTGGGCTACGTTTCGCGCACCCACGCCGATGCCATACGCGGCATGCGCGAGAGCATGGCGCAACTGAAAGCGCTGGCGGAAGAAGCCGCTGCCAAAGCCGCCGAACTCGCCGCCATCTGCGCGGAGCAAAACAATCAACGCAAACGACTGGAAGCCGAAAAAGCCAACCGCGCTGAAGTGGTCACACGCCTGTCGCGCGACATTTCGCGTCAGCGCAACGAAATCGGCGCCATGCAGCGCAATGAGTCGCGGCTTACCCATCTGATTGAGCAACTGGCAAAAGTCATCACGCGCACGCCTGCACCGGCGCGGCCCGCCCCGGCGGCGCCCAACCCCGCCACCCCTGCCACCCCTGCAACGGCGCGCCAGCGTAATGAGCGCGTGCCGGAACCGTCTGTCGTGGCTCAGGCATTTTCAAGGCTGCGCGGGCAACTCGCGCTGCCTGTGCGAGGGGAACTAAGTGGGCGGTTTGGCAGTCCACGCAGTGACGGTGGTTCGACCTGGAAAGGCGTTTTCGTGGCCGCCAAAGCCGGCGAAGCGGTGCGGGCGGTGGCAGCGGGGCGGGTGGTCTATGCCGATTGGCTCAGGGGCTTTGGAAATCTGCTGATTATTGACCATGGCGAGAGTTACATGAGCCTTTATGGTTATAACGAAACCCTGCTAAAACGCGTCGGTGACGACATCGGTGGCGGGGAAGCGTTCGCCACCGTCGGCAATAGCGGCGGCGGTGAGGATTCAGGTTTATACTTTGAGCTGCGTCATCAGGGTAAGCCCTTTGACCCGTTGTCGTGGGTGCGGGGCAGATAGCAAGTAGCACGTCGGCAAGAATTTCAGGCATTGCAGTGTTTTTAACCGGAGCGGTCCATGCGTAACAAACTGGGGCAAATCGGCCTCGTCATCGGCGGCATAGTTATTGGCGTCGCCATCAGTCTTAATTTTTCGGCGGTGGCGCAACGCGAAAGCGCGTCGCGCCAGCAGTTGCCGCTGCCGGTCGAGGAGTTGCGCGCGTTCACCGAGGTGTTCGGTCGCGTCAAGCAGGATTACGTCGAACCGGTCGAAGACAAAAAGCTCATCACCGAAGCCATCAACGGCATGTTGACAGGCCTTGATCCGCATTCGGCCTATCTCGATCAGGAAGCGTTCAAGGACATGCAGGTCGGCACGCAGGGGGAGTTCGGCGGGCTGGGAATCGAGGTCGGAATGGAAGACGGTTTCGTGAAGGTGATTTCGCCCATCGACGACACGCCGGCCTCTCGCGCGGGTGTGATGGCGGGTGACCTCATCGTCAAACTCGACGACAACTCGGTGAAAGGCATGACGCTGAACGATGCCGTCAAACAGATGCGCGGCCGCCCCAACACCAGCATCCGCCTCACTATCGTGCGTAAAGGCGAGCCCAACCCGATCGAGATCGTGCTGACGCGCGCGGTAATCAAGATTCAAAGCGTGAAGGCCACCACACTGGAGCCAGGATACGCATACTTCCGTGTCACACAGTTTCAGGAAGGCACCGGCGAACTGCTCGCCAACGCCATTGCCACGCATGTCAAAGGGCCGATGAAAGGCATGATCCTCGATTTGCGCAACGATCCGGGCGGATTGTTGAATAGCGCGGTGGCGGTGACGGCCACGTTCATCGAACAGGGAAAACTGGTGGTGTACACCGACGGGCGTGCCGAAGATTCGAAGATGCGTCTGAACGCCACGCCTGAACATTATCTGCGCGGCCGCAACCGTAACGATTACCTTGCCAAGCTACCGCCCGAAATCAAAAAATTGCCGATGGTGGTGCTGGTTAACGGTGGTTCGGCCTCAGCCTCCGAACTTGTCGCCGGCGCGTTGCAGGATTATGGCCGCGCAGTGATCATGGGCCAGCAGACGTTCGGCAAGGGCTCGGTGCAAACCATATTGCCGCTGGGCAACAACACCGCAATCAAGCTCACCACCGCGCGCTACTATACGCCGAACGGACGCTCGATCCAGGCGAAGGGCATTTCGCCGGACATTCCGCTGGAAAGTGCCATCGACAAGAACGCCAGCCTGCGGCTGCGCGAAGCGGATCTTTCCAAACACCTGGACGACGGCAAGCCTGCTGCCACTGCGCCAGAATCCAAAGGTGGCAAAGACAGCAAGGAAGTGGAGAAAACCAAGGCGCTTGCCGCCGCACGCGCAAAGTACAATTTCTCCCCGGACGCGCGGCCTGAAATCGACCCGAAAGAATTGCGTCTCGAGCCCGGTCAGGTGGTTTCGCCGAAAGACTACGAGCTGAATCAGGCGATGGCGTTCCTGAAATCGCGCGGCACGGGCGCAGGAGCGAATTAATAAAATATTCAATAAAAATAAATACTTATAGAAAACCAGCGCCCGGCCCCGCCGGGTGTATTTTTTTATGAACGACGACCAGCTCCTGCGCTACAGCCGCCACATCCTGCTGCCGGAAATCGGCGTCGAAGGACAGGAAAAACTGCGCGCCGCGCGTGCGCTGGTGATCGGCGCGGGCGGCCTCGGCTCACCCATCACCCTGTATCTCGCGGCAGCGGGCGTTGGCACGATCACGCTGTGTGACGACGACAAAGTGGATCTCACCAATTTGCAACGGCAAATCGTGCATCGCTCAGATGCCATCGGCAAGCTCAAAGTGGAATCCGCGCGCGACACGCTGGCGGGTGTGAACCCCGAGACAAAAATCGAAATGATTGCCGCGCGCGTCGCTGGAGATGAACTCGATCGCTTAGTGGCGAAAGCTGACGTCATACTGGACGGCTGCGACAACTTTGCCACGCGCCACGCGGTCAACCGCGCCTGCGTCAAACACAAAAAGCCGCTGGTATCTGGCGCGGGCGTGCGCTTCGACGGGCAGATTGCCGTATTCGACATGCGCGACGCCATCGCACCGTGCTACGCGTGTCTGTTCCCGGAGGACGCGCAAAGCGAAGAAGTGCGCTGCGCTGTGATGGGGGTGTTCGCGCCACTAACCGGCATAGTCGGGTGTATACAGGCCGCGGAAGCGCTGAAAATTCTAATGGGTGCGGGTCAGCCGCTGGCAGGACGGCTGATGTTGGTGGATGCGTTGACTATGGATATCCGCACCATTCGATTGAAGAAGGATGCTGCTTGTTCGGTGTGTGGAAGATAGTGGATCTTTGTAGTTACGCGGCCCGATCACCGCAAGGAATTACCGCGAAGGGCAAAGCGCAACTATTGCAGCTAAATCTTCAAGACCTCAACCAACCATTCGCTAAATACCTGCAACCGGCGCGATAGATGGCGCCGGTGCGGATAGACCAGATGAACCGGCATCGAGGGCGCCGGCCATGACGGCAGTACTTCAACCAGTTCACCTGCGGTCAGGTGTTCCTGCACATCGAATGCCGGTACCTGGATTAAACCCAGCCCGGCCAGACAGCAGGCGATATAGGTCTCGGCGTTATTGACGACTACCGCACCATGCATCTGCACGGTGCGCAACTTGCCATTCTCCAACCTCTCCCATGGCGCAATACGGCCACTGGCGGGTGATGCGTAATTAACCGCGTGATGTTCAGCCAAATCTGCGGGAGATCGCGGGACGCCGTGTTTGATCAGATAGGCTGGGCTCGCGCAGTTGATTAGCCGAAACTGGCCCAAGTGCCGTGCCACCAGACTACTGGTGGCCAGTTCACCCACGCGCAAGGCGCAATCCACGCCTTCGCGCACCAGATCGATGGCGCGATCACTCGTACCCAGTTCCACCACAATGTCTGGGTGACGTTCAAAGAACTGCGGCAGCGCTGGCGCCAGTTGCCGTCGTGCGATGCGGCTGGGTGCGTCCACTCGCAGCCTTCCGCCAAGCACCGCACCTTGGGGATGGAATTGATGCTCCAGTTCCTCCGCGTCGGCCACCAGCGTGAGGGCGCGCTCTAACAATGCGGCACCCTCTTGCGTCAGGCTGACGCTTCGTGTCGTGCGGTTGAGCAGCCGCACACCCAAGCGGGATTCCAGTTGCTGAATGGCCAGTGACACGGTGGGCCGCGGTATGCCCATTTGGTCAGCGGCAACTGTGAAGCCCCCGCTGCTCGCCACGCGGCCAAAGATGCGCAGTTGTTCTATCAAATTCATGGACTAGAGCTTACTTGGTAACAATTTATGGATTATCTATCCAATTTTTGGCTATTTATCATCAAATAATTAACTAATAAGATACGACATCCGGCCAATCTTTGAAAGGAATTCACCATGTCCAAGCACGACATCCAGGGTAAAGTCGTTCTCATCGCGGGTGGCGCAAAGAATTTAGGCGGCCTGATCGCCCGTGATCTTGCAGCACACGGGGCCAAGGCGGTGGCCATC
>SXGS01033779.1_pt1 | contig 10834 bp, 13 predicted proteins | sample 3174681 | NCBI WGS metagenome assembly SXGS01 (sample SAMN11356861, study PRJNA531348) | freshwater metagenome | isolation source: freshwater sample F1-80 | place: China: Fuxian Lake, Yuxi | collected 2017-12-25 | reverse complement strand
GCAACACACTGCGATACCGAATCAGCCGCATCACCGAGATCTCGGGCCACGACCTCAACGACGTTGAGACACGACTGAACCTCCACTTGGCGACACGCGCGTGGCGACTGCGCCGTGCGTCCGTCGGTCAGCCCCCGCGAAACGCCGTCCGGCGCGGTAGTCCCAAGCCGTAGGTGCGAAAGTCTCCGCGGCAATGGCGCTCAACGATCAGGAGTCGTCGACCGGGCCGATCGCCGGGTGGTGCCAGAGCTCCCAGCTGGTGTGCAGCAGGCAGACAAGGGTGAGCCCGGCGAGCACCGCCAAAGCAGGCGCCACCACCGCGACCAGGATCAGCGACGCAGCCCCCACTGCGGCCAGGAGGCGACTTGTGGCGATCTGGTGGTGGTCGCGCCATCGGTAGGCAACGTCGCCGACGTAGAACACCGTGATGCCACCGGCCAGGGCGACGGCCGACAAAAAAGGGAGTGGTTCCCCCGGTGCCGCGACGGCCTCGTGCACCCCGAGAGCGAAGAACACCACCCCGGCCACGAGCGGCAGGTGAAGGTAGCTGTAGGAGTCGCGCGCGAGCCCTGACCGCTCCCGATCAGTGGTGCCGCGCAGCCGTCGTTCGGCACCGCCACGCAGATATCCGAAGTAGGACCACCACAGACCGGCCGCGGTCAGCACGGCGAGGAGGACGGCAGTGACGACACTCGGGCGCGGTAGAGAGGCTTCGGCGCCAGCGCCTACCCCGACGATCGCCTCACCCAGCGCGATGATGATGATCAGCCCGTGCCGCTCCACGAAGTAGGCAGGCGTCACGCTCCAGCCGGTGGTCCCGACCAGAACCGGCCCCGAGAGGTCGATCACCGCGGCCACGATCCACAGCAACTCTCGTTCTGGGGTGTCGAAGAACGCCGCGGCCACCAACACTGCCGGGCCGGCGAGCAGGGTGGGGACCAGTCGCAGCCCGGCCGAACCCACGTCCGCCTCGCCCCGCACGTCAAGAGCCAGCAGCACGACGTGGATCAGTCGGACCGCCAGGAATGCTAGCGCAAAGACCAGCGCCCGCGCACCGAACGCCTGCGGCAGCGCTACCGCGGCCATCAGCATGGCCGCCATCGCGAGGAAGAGCAGCAGGCGATGCCCGGGTCCGTCATGGTCGGAGGTGTTCGTCAGCCAGGCGTAGCAGGCCCACGCCCACCACACAGCAGCGAGCGCCAGAAGCCCGCGCCCGAACCCCGCCCAGGAGATGTCCGCGAGCATCAGGACCGTCACCTGCGACATCGTGTAGACGAAGACGAGGTCGAAGAACAACTCCAACGTTCCGACCGACCGATCCGCCGTGTCATCGGCTGCGTGCTCAGCCGCATCGCCGAGACCATCGTCACGCATACGGTGCTCCTCGCCGACCTCGATGCTTGAGTACTTCACCTCACACAGTGGGCGTCAGAGGGACGGCCACGTTTCACGGTGGCAGTCTCAAGCACTCTTCAGGGAAGAAGATACTTTGTTCGTAGAGCAAACCGAGAGCGACCGGCGGGGGCAACACGTGACCACAGATGCGACCGACGGCTTTGTGCGTGTCCGCGGTGCCAATGAGAACAACCTGCGCAACATCGACGTGGACATCCCTCGCAACGTGATGGTGGCGTTCACCGGGATCTCTGGCTCGGGGACGTCGTCGCTGGCCTTCGGAACGCTGTACGCCGAAGCGCAGCGCCGCTACTTCGAGTCGGTGGCGCCCTACGCGCGCCGGCTGTTGCAGCAGGTCGGTGCCCCGCAAGTCCAGGAGATCACCGGCCTGCCGCCTGCGGTCGCGCTCCAGCAGCGCCGGGGCGCGGCCACCTCGCGCTCGTCGGTCGGCACCATCACCACGCTGTCCAACCTGCTGCGGATCCTCTACTCGCGAGCCGGTGACTACCCGGCCGGTGCTGACCACCTCGCGGCCGAGGCATTCTCGCCCAACACTAGCGCGGGCGCGTGCCCGCGCTGTCACGGCCTGGGCGTCGTCCACGACGTCACCGAGGAGCTGCTCGTCCCGGACCCGTCACTGAGCATCCGTGAAGGGGCGATCGCAGCCTGGCCGGGCGCGTGGCAGGGCGCCAACCTGCGCAGCATCGTGATGGGGCTCGGCATCGACGTCGACAAGCCGTGGCGCAGGCTCAGCAAGCGGGACCGCGACTGGCTGCTGTTCACCGACGAGCAGCCCTCGGTGCTCATCGCGCCCGAACCGGGTCGCGTCGACCACGGCTATTACGGGAAGTTCTGGAGCGCGCGCAGCCACGTCATGCACGTACTGGCCGACTCCACGAGCGAGCGGATGCGAGAGCGGGCCCTGCGGTTCGTGGAGGAAGCGCACTGCCCTGATTGTCAGGGCAGTGGACTGGGGCCCGACGCCCTCGCGGTGACCTTCCTCGGGCGTTCGATCGCCGAGGTCAACGACCTGCCCTTCACAGCGCTGGTAGCTCTGCTGCGACCGGTCGCCGAGCGGCCAGGGGGTGCCGACGAGGTCGTAGTGCGGATCTGCGCTGACCTGGTCGCGCGCGTCGATGTGCTCCTCGATCTGGGCCTGGGCTACCTAAGCCTGGGACGGATCTCGACGACACTGTCGCCCGGAGAGGCACAGCGCCTGCGGATTGCCACCCAGCTGCGTTCGGGTCTGTTCGGGGTTGTCTACGTCCTGGACGAGCCCTTCGCCGGCCTGCACCCGGCTGACGCGGAGCCGCTGCTGGATGTCCTGGACCGCCTTAAGGCGTCCGGCAACACGCTGTTCGTCGTTGAGCACGACCTGGACGTCGTACGACGAGCAGACTGGATCGTCGACATCGGCCCCGGTGCGGGCGAGGCCGGGGGTCGAGTGCTTCACAGCGGCCCTGTTGCGGGCCTCGAGGACGTCACTGAGTCGGCCACCAGCGCCTACCTGTTCGGTCGCGCTGAGCGGTTCGTGCACGACGCGCGCGCCCCGCAGGGCTGGCTGCGACTGGCCAGCGTACATCGACACAACCTGCGCGACTTGTTCGTCGACATCCCGCGCTGCGTTCTGACAGTCGTCACCGGGGTATCCGGCTCCGGCAAGTCGACCCTGGTCACCCAAGTCCTGGCCGAGGACCCGACTGCCCTCGAGTCGTTCGACCGACTGGTGCTCGTCGACCAGAGGCCGATCGGCCGGACGCCGCGGTCCAACCTCGCGACATACACCGGGATGTTCGATGCCGTGCGGAAGCTGTACGCCGCCACGGACGCGGCCCGGGCCCGCGGCTACGGCGCCGGTCGCTTCTCCTTCAACGTCCCCGGGGGCCGCTGCGATACGTGTCAGGGCGAGGGATTCGTCTCCGTCGAGCTGCTCTTCCTGCCTGGCACCTACGCACCCTGCCCGACGTGCCACGGCGATCGCTACAACTCCGAGACGCTTGAGATCACCTACCGCGACAGGAACATTGCGGAGGTCCTTGCACTCTCCGTCGACGATGCCGCGACGTTCCTCGCCGACGTGCCGACCGCCGCGCGCAGCCTTCGGACGCTGCGCGAGGTGGGTTTGGGCTATCTGCGACTGGGACAGCCTGCGACCGAGCTGAGCGGCGGAGAGGCGCAACGCATCAAGCTCGCTACCGAGCTCCAGCGGGCGCACCGAGGTCACGCGCTCTACCTGCTCGACGAGCCCACCTCAGGACTGCACCCCGCAGACACAGCACTCCTACTGCGCCAGCTGCACCGGCTCGTCGACGCAGGCAACACTGTGGTGCTCGTCGAGCACGACCTCGACGCGATCGCCACAGCCGACTGGGTCATCGACCTCGGCCCGGGCGGAGGAGACGCTGGCGGTCGGGTAGTCGCAACCGGGGCACCGGCCGACATCGTGCAGGCCGACGGCAGCGCGACCGCGCCGTACCTCGCGCGGCGGCTCGCTTCTGCGGCGAGAACGTCGAGCTGCTGATGGTTCCGCCGCTGTCGGATCACGACGTCGCGGCGCTGGCCGCCACCGTCGCGGCCGAGCCGCTCGGCGAACACGAGCTCACCGAACTCGCCAACCGCACTCGCGGCAACCCGCACTTCGTTCGGGAGTGCGCACGATTGCCGGCCGTGGCACGCCGGGGTGGGATCGCACCTCCCGCCGTCCGCGGAGTTCTGGCCCACGCATCGACGGTCTTGCCGAGCCGCTGATGACGATGCTGCAGGTCGCGGCGGCGACAGGCGACGAACTTGACCTGTCGCTGCTCGCGACGGTGTCCTCTACGGCACGCAACGCCGCGAACTTGGGCTCGACGCCGACAAGGTCAACGTCAACGGCGGCGCCATTTCCATCGGTCACGCCCTCTGCGGCGGCGGCGGACAGGGCGACGCTCTCATCCTGCGGGTACCCAAGGGCTGATCAGTCGTCCGACTGCGCCCGCAGGTACCGAGTTCGTACCGTGCAAGGGTCCTGGGCCGGCGAAGTCTTCGGCGCCCGAACGCAGTCCCCACCATCACACGGTCGAGGACGACGACGTCGGCATAGGGCAATTTCGCTACCCGCAGACGATCGCGTGTCGCGCTGCGTCTCATCGCTGTGTTCCTGGTTCTACGGAGTCCTCTGGCCTTACGGTCCGGGTAGCCGATCAGCCAGGATGCATGAGACCCGTCCGCGACGTCCAGAAGTCGGCATAGGAGCCCGTGATGCCCTTGTCGAACCGGGCGCCCACGTCCGACAGGCGTCCGTGGGCGTGCCAGCGCGTCGTGGTCCCGTGTGCTCGGTACTGGGCGTCGAGCTCGAGGGGCGTCCTGTACCCGAGGGGCTGTCGAATGCGTGTTGCCGCGCGCGGTCAGCTCGTTCCACAGAGTCGTCACGTTGGGTCCCGGCGGCCGCCCAACCGGGGGGGCTCGCGCCGATACGAACACCAACGTACCGGTCTGTGGTTCGGGCGACCAGGGGATGTGGCCCCAGCGGTGGATGCTGCCCCGTCAAGGTCATTTTCCACGACGCTCGTCTCTCGGATGGTCCCAAGCCACCGACACGGGGTGTACGGCGGCCTCGCGATCCGAACCGTCCACCGCAGCCAGGACCTTGTTCGTCGCCGCAGCGCAAACACACGACCGGCCGAGTCACCGCAAGCATGTGATAGACATCATAAAGCGTCCGACGTCCGGGCAGAACCGTCGAACGCCGGACCACCGACTGCGACGAAAGGCCGACACCAATGACCAACGAATCCTCCACAACGCCGAGTAAAACCGTTGCCCATACGGAGGGCTCGGGGCTCGTCAGTTCCCAGGGCAGGACGTCGATCGCCGACACGGTGGTGTCGAAGATCGCCGGCATCGCCACCCGCGAGGTCACCGGCGTGTTTGTCGTCGGCGGTGGTGCCTCGCGGGTGGTCGGTGCGCTGCGTGAGCGCATCCCCGGAGCGTCGGTCAACCATTCTCAGGGTGTGTCGGTGGAGGTGGGCGAGAAGCAGGCCGCGGTCGACATCGACATCGTCGCCGAGTACGGGGTGTCGATCACCGATCTGGCGTCGGGGATCCGTAGAAACGTCATCACAGCAATCGAGCGAATGACCGGCCTCGAGGTCACCGAGGTCAACATCACGGTGCACGACGTCCACCTCGACGACGAGAACGGCGCCGACGACGAACCCGCGACCGCGCGCGTGCAGTGAACGGCGAGGTTGCCGCACCCGGCGGAGCCCCCGACGCGTCGCCGGCGAATGACCCGGCACCGTCTCCCGCCGACGAGATTGCGGCCGCCGTGGTCGCCGTGCCCGGTGTGGCGGCGCTACACGGCGGCGTGTTCGGTGAGGTCGGCACTTACTTGCCGGGTCGGCGGGTCGCCGGTGTTCGCACCCGCAACGGTGTCACCGAAGTACACGTCTCACTGTTCTACGGCGTTCCGGTCCGAGACACGGCGGCACGTGTGCGCGACGTGGTCGCGGCCCTGACCGGAACTGCAGTGGACGTCACCGTCGAGGACGTACTTTTGCGCATCTCGATCAACGACGCGTCCTGACACTGGACGACGCGAACCTTCGAATGGCGGCGCGCCCAGTCGGGCAGCGTGACGCAGCGATCGCCAGTTGCCGATTCGAATTCTGTTCCGCACCGCCGGTTACCCCGACTCGCAATCCGGCTATCTCAACCCGGTATGCCGCTGCCGCTACGCCGGTCAACAACTTTCTAGCAAAGGTGCTTATCGTGACCTCATCGACCGTGGGTCTGCTCGCCGGCCTCCTCCTCGCCGTCGCCGCCGCCGCAGGTGGATTCGCTGGGTTCCTGTTCGCCCTCGTCCTGGGTGTCGCCGGCTACCTGATCGGTGCCCAGCGCGACGGCGACATCGACCTCACCTCCCTCGTACGCGGACATCGTCGTGGGTGACGAACCCGCCCCCGCACCGCACCACTCGAACGGCGGCCCGGACACACGAGCGGAAGACCGCGGCACTCTCGTCGTCCGGGACAAAGTCGTCGAACGCATCGCCACGCGCGCCGCCCTCGACACCGCCGGAGTCGAACACCACGCAGAAGGTCTCGGCAAACTCATCGGACGAGACCTGCCCCGCATCGACGTCCGCGTCGCCGGTGACCGGGTACGAGCGCACCTCGACATCGCCGCACGGTGGCCCGCATCCCTGCCCGATCTGACCGGCAACGTCCGCACCAACGTCGCGCGCGCTCTCACCGAGTACGCCGGGCTGACCGTCGACGCCGTCGACGTCACCGTCGCCGCCGTGGTCCTCGCGCCCACCGACACCCCTCGAAGGAACCTCCGATGACCCCGACCCATCGCGCGGAACCACACACCCCCGACCCCGCGGCGGCCACCGGCGAGAGCGCCCCACCGGTGGCCGCGACGCCGCTGGACCCGGCCTCGGCGCGGACCCCTCTCGCCGCCGCCCGCGCGGCGTACACCGGCGCCTTCCTCGCGCTCGTGCTGCTGGCGCTGGGCGCAGTCGGGATCCGCGACAGCATCGTCGCCGCAGGATGGTTCAGCGGAAACGGAACACTGTGGACCTCAGCGGCTATCGACTGGATCGACGGACTACGACCCGCCGCATGGATGATCCCCGCCGGCGTCGCAGCCGCGATCATAGGAGCATGGTTCCTGATCCTCGCGCTGGCGCCCAAGCGCCGCACCGCGGTCGTCGTCGACGCATCCACCAGCATCTACATCGACCCCCACTCGATCGCCCGTGTCGCCACACTCGCCGCACGCGAGGTGGACGGAGTTCTCGACGCCACCTCCACCGCGACACGCAAGAAAATCCGCGTCCGCGTCACCACCACCGGCGACGACACCGTGCCCGCCGCCGTCACCGACGCGGTGCGCACCGCACTGACCCCCCTCGCCTCGACGCCGAAAATCTCCGTCGACACCCGCTCCGGAGGACGATCATGACCCGCACCGCCGTGACGATCGACCGCATCGCGACCGCCGCCGCCGGGCTGCTGCTGCTCCTCGTCGGCGCAGCCGCAATCGTCTTCGCCACCGACCTCGTGACCGGGACCCCCGACACCGTCACAGCCCCCGGCCTCACCTCGGCCGTGTCCGAACCCTGGTGGCCCTGGGCCGTTCTCGGCGTGTCGATACTCCTTATCGCCCTTGCCCTCCGGTGGCTGCTCACCCACAAGCCCGCACCCCGCGTGGACACCGTACGACTGGACGGCAGCACCCCGCAGGGACGGCTCACCGCAGACCTCGGGGCAGTGGCGAACACCGCGGCCGACGCGCTGGCCGCCACCCCCGGAATCCACAGCGCCAAAGGCAGAGCCGTCCGCGAACGCGACCGCACCACCTTGACGTTCACCGTCGTCGTCGACACACCGGAGGACATCCCGACGATCATCGCGACCACCGACCGCCTCTGTGCGCAGGCAGTGACCATGGTCGGCGACCCGAACCTGGCATCGAGAACCCACCTGCGCGTCCCCGCGAAGAGACACGACCGACCACGCGTGCACTGATACCTCGACCTTCGCGCCGCAGGTCCACAACGCACCCGTCGTCGTGGCAAAGGTGTCGATGCCGCGCACGCACCGACTTCCGTCGCACGGCACATCGCGCTCAGTTTCCTGACTCGGGCCAGCCCCGCGGTCCCGGACGCCTGACACCCGTGCCATCTTCCTGGCGCCGGCGGACTAGTGCATTTCGCGTCGACCGGTGGCGGCCGCAGCGCTGTCGTCTGGACCGACCATCCATTCCGAGCGATATACGCCCGCCGAGGCTCCGACCGACCAACGAACCTGTGCCAATGCGGCTGCGGCTCAGCCACGACGCACAGACGTCAGTCGAAAATTGCCCCACACGCCGCGTTCGCCCGTACCCCTTCGAGGTCCTCGTGAAATATCACAATCCGGATGCCGCGCAGAGCCGAATAATCGGCATGCCTGGTCGCCTGCAACCGACACCGCGTTCGTGCGATCTTCTCCATTTGGCGCACCGTGCCGATGCACACGACGCTACCGCCGATTCCAGAGGGGGAACTTTCCTGGTATGGCTGATCAACGACCAGGACACTGTCGTCATCCGCTCGGCAGCGAGTCTGTCGGCCGCCGTCGAGGTGGCGCGAGCCTACCGCGAGGCGTGGAGTGGCCGGGTGCACTACATCGAAGCACCAGACGGCAGCCTCGTGGCGCGCGCAGACTGGGAACGACTGTTGGGAGAGCAGGAGGTTCCCCTTCCGTACATGTGGACCGTAGAACTGCGAACCCCCCCATCGGCTCGAGACGGCGAACTGGTCACCGCGCTGTGGACCACCACAAACCTGGACGAAGCGGTGCAGTGGCGGACAATGTTACCGGCACACTTGCGGTCGCGTTCGCTGATCGTCAGTGACGCTCCCGACCGTCACTGAAGAGTCCTCTTCACTGATGCGGCGTGGCCCGCGAACCGACATCGCGTTACTCGATCGACAGAACACTGCGAGACGGGACACCCAGCACGCGGCGGCCAGGGCAGCGGGGTGTGTCGGTGGCCCTCAATCCGGCCGCGGACGGCGAAGTACGGTATCGGTCGCGTCGCAGAGACGCATCTGCACCGATTCTCACGTGGACAACTCGGTCCTGCACCGCGATCACACCGACGGACGATACCGCCCGGAACGAACGAGGCAGGCTCGTGGTGCTAGCCTCCCGACCGTGTCACGTCCATCCCTGTAGAGCTTCGAGTGCCATGTGACATACGGCGTATCGACACCCGCGGCGCACGACCCCATCTGACACGGGTCGGCCGGTGCGTTCACACGTTGTGGACAACATGCACCTAGGCCAGCCGATTTTCGCCGAACCCGCGGGTGCGACGTGGCTGCAGGGACAAGACAGGCCCGCGGTCGACAACATGCGCGACGAAATCGCAGGTCAACAGAAGCCCCGTCTGAACGACGCATCCCGTAAGCTCGCTGCAGTTCTCTTGTAAATGACCGTTGTGAATGCTCGACCGCCGAGCGCATCTGACAAAACCTATGATCAGACCGAGGCGAGTACAAACTGACGACCCCCAAGCCCCGTGAAACAGCGTCCGATATCTCCGCCATGCTCGGAGCTCTCTCTGTCGTGATGTTCTGGGCGTTCGGAGTCGGCGTCGTCCTCGGTGTCGCTGCGCTCATCACCGCGATGATCGTCGTCGTCGACCACCGATCAGGAGTCACGAGCGGACCTGCGGCGATCCAGGAAGCAACAATAGGAGCTTGTACGGGCATCACCGGGATAGTCGCAGGCTGCTACTTCCTGTTCACCATCTGAGAACCCCACAACGGCTTTCGGGTCTCATGGGCATGAGGTGGGCCCTTCGTAGTGGTCCAGTTGTTGTGCGACTCTGTTGCCCGAGTGTTTGGGCAGGAAGAATCGACGACGACATGGCAGGTAGCAAGCGCCGGCGGCATACGCCGGATCAGATCATCCGCAAGCTGGCCGAGGGCAACAAGCTCCTCGGGACCGGGCAGGAGTTGGCTGAGGTGTGCCGGCATCTGGAGGTCACAGAGTCGACCTGGCATCGCTGGGTGGCCCAGTACGGGGGCATGAAGGCCAATGACGTCAAACGCCTCAAAGAACTCGAAGCTGAGAACGCTCGGCTCAAGAAGTTGGTCGCCAACCAGGCCCTCGATATCGACATGCTCAAGGAGATTTCGTCGGGAAACTTCTGACCCCGAACCGCAAGCGCAGCGCCGTGACGATGCTGCGTGAGCGGTTCGGGGTATCTGAGCGGCGAGCATGTGCTGTGGTGGGCATCCACCGCTCCACGATGCGACTGCACCCAGCGCCGATCACCGCGGAGGAAGCCGAGCTGCGGTCCTGGCTACGTGGGTTTTCCACCGACCGGCCCCGCTGGGGCTGGCGACGCGCCGCGATCGCCGCGCGCAAAGCGGGCTTCACGGTCCACAACAAACGCATCCGCCGCCTGTGGCGCGAGGAGGGGCTGCGAGTTCCCCAGCGCCGCAGGAAGAAATGGCTCACCGGAATCGGGACCGCGGTTGGGGCGATGTGCCCAATCCGGCCGAACGTGATCTGGGCGATGGACTTCCAATTCGACACCACCGCCGACGGCCGAACCATCAAAATGCTCAACGTGATCGACGAGTTCACCCGCGAACCCCTGGCGATCCACGTCGACCGCGTCATCAACGCCGATGGCGTGGTTGACGTTCTCGACCGCCTGGCCCTGATACATGGTCCACCGTGCTACGTGCGGTTCGACAACGGACCGGAATTCGTCGCTCACGCCGTCAACGACTGGTGCCGATTCAACGGCACCGGATCACTATTCATCGACCCCGGCTCCCCGTGGCAGAACGCCTGGATCGAATCGTTCAACGGCCGCCTGCGCGACGAGCTGCTCAACTCCTGGCGCTTTGACTCCCTGCGCGAAGCCCGGGTCATCATCGAAGACT
>SXGS01677613.1_pt1 | contig 10837 bp, 12 predicted proteins | sample 3174681 | NCBI WGS metagenome assembly SXGS01 (sample SAMN11356861, study PRJNA531348) | freshwater metagenome | isolation source: freshwater sample F1-80 | place: China: Fuxian Lake, Yuxi | collected 2017-12-25 | reverse complement strand
TGAATCACGCTGCGCTTTTATTCAAGGCATCTTTGGCGTCGGCGGAGAAATCTATGGTGAGATTGCGTTAGCAGCGAAAAGCCCAGAAGAGATTCTGACTGCTGACCATCTCAGCCCTGAACATCAGGGGCGGATTGTCGTCGGTGGTGCCCTCGCTTCTTTCGACACCTTTGCGCGGGCACGGGAGCTTGGCGTGCGTGCGTTAGTCGTCGGCGGCGTCCACGATCACGATCTCAAAAGCCTGCTTGGCTATGATCTTGGGGTAGCCATCACTGGCACGGAAAAGATTGGCTTTACCTTGATTGTCACCGAGGGCTTCGGCACTATTCCTATGGCCAGACGGACATTCGACTTACTTGCCACTCACGCCGGGCAGCAAGCCTCGTGCAGCGGAGCTACACAAATCCGCGCCGGAGTAATTCGTCCCGAGGTCATCATTCCTCACCGCGCTAGTCATCAACCTCAGCAGCAGAAAATTGTCGTGCAGTCTGAGGAAGGCGGCATCCGCGTCGGAGATATTATTCGCATTATTCGTGAGCCGCATTTCGGCGTACTCGCCCGGGTCAAATCGCTGCCGTCGGAATTGCAGAAAATTACCACCGAAAGTCACGTCCGGGTGCTCACCGCTACTCTGCCAGATGGTCGCGATATCACCCTTCCGCGTGCGAACGTGGAGATGATCGAGGGATGACACGTGCAGCAGGGAGACGGGAATATATGGCAATGAACACTGTAGCGGCGGCTAGAAACCTGTCATTCCAGGCAAGGCCGCAGGCCGCGACCCGGAATCCAGAAAAGAAAAACTGGATTCCCGTCTACGCGGGAAGGACAAGGTTGGCTATTGTCCTCTTCTGTCTCACTCCCTCCTTCTTCCTGGCTCCTTCTTTTGCCCTGGAAACTCCACCAGCCCTCGAAGCCTTCGACATGCCGAGCGACAGTGGCGGCAGCATCGGATTGCGTTGGGCAGCACCACCAGCCGAGGAAGCCACGACCACCTATCGTATCTGGTTCAGCACTCGTCCAGATGGGGAATTTACTCAACTCGTCGAGTTCCCCGCCAACACCCACTACGAAACCGAGTTGACAGCTCCTTGGTGGGCATGGGAAGAAAAACGCCAAGATCGTCATTTCTTTCAGGTGAAATCTGGAGCACCCGCGCAGCTTGCTAACGACACACCCTACTTTTTCAAACTCACACAATTCACAGCACAAGATGCACAGGAAAGCACGGCGAGCGCTGTTGTCTCGGCGACTCCCCGAGCAAATCTGTTTAACTGGGCCAAGCTGAATAATTTACTATTGATGCTGATTTTCGGTGCGTCTGTCATCCTGGCGATCCGCCGCGCACGGGTCAACCCCAACATTTTTCTCCGCCGTATTCCCGGCTTGGATGCCGTCGATGAAGCCGTCGGACGGGCCACGGAAATGGGACGGCCAGTGCTCTATCTCACTGGCAGCGGTGAACTTGGCGGCGGCGGCGACCCATCGAGTCTCGCCACCATTGCCGCCACAGTCATTCTCGGCGAAGTAGCAAAACGTGTTGCAGCCTACGGGGCCGACCTCAAGGTTCCACACCGTGCGCCGATTGTCATGGCTATCTGCCAAGAGATGGTGCGCGAGTCGTATCTCGCTGCTGGACGGCCTGACGCCTACAAGGATGACTGCAACTTCTTCATCACTCGAGACCAGTTCGCTTACACCGCAGCAGTGGACGGTATGATGCTACGCGAGCGTCCGGCAGCGAATTTCTTTATGGGCTATTACTACGCGGAGTCGCTACTGTTGGCTGAAACCGGCGCGACGACTGGTGCCATTCAGATTGCCGGGACAGACGCTGAACACCAGCTCCCGTTTTTTGTAACCACTTGCGATTACACCCTGATTGGCGAAGAGCTGTACGCAGCCAGTGCCTATCTCTCGCGTGAACCAGCGCTCGTCGGCACGCTCCGCGCTCAAGACATTGGCAAAGGCATTTTACTTGGCGTGATGTTGAGCAGCACTGTACTTTTAACCTTGGGTGAAATTATGGGGACTTCGGCTTTTCGTACCCTGTTTCATTTTTTCAACGACTTTAAGTAGGCACACCGTGATTTTCTGGAAACGCTCCTTACCCATCGCCATTACCTTTGTCACTGGCGTACTTTTCGCTGCCCAGTACTACGTGCCGCACCCAGCCTCCGAATCGCTATTAAGCGAAGCCTCGGTCTGGAGCCAGATCATCGCAGGGTTCGCCATCTTGCTTGGCGTCGGCAGCCTGCTGCATACCCACTACCTCAAGATCAGGCGCGGGGAAGCCGGCTGGGGCTATAGCGCAGTCATGTTTCTGTCCATGTTCATCATGCTCGGTGCCGGCATGTGGTCAGGCGGAAAAACTGAAAGCACATCTTTTGGGTGGCTGTACAACTACGTCATGGTGGCCCTGCAAGGCACGATGTTCTCGCTCCTCGCCTTTTTCGTTGCCTCTGCCGCTTATCGAGCGTTCCGTGCCCGCACACCAGAAGCCACCGTGCTGCTCGTGGCCGCTATTCTGGTGATGAGTGGCCGCGTGCCGTTGGGGGAATACCTCATTCCGTGGATCGGCGCAGTGTCGGACTGGATCATGAGTGTACCCAACACCGCTGCCCAGCGCGGCATTCTCATTGGAGTCAGCCTCGGTGGCATCGCGACCTCGATCAAGATTATCTGCGGCATCGAACGGTCATATTTGGGAGAGGGGAAGGACTAGGGTAACACGTGCCCACAGTGAAGAAGACCCTCAAGACGCCAGCTGTGCGCACAGACGGTGCCTCCATGCGTGCCTCGCGGGGGCGTACTCACCCGGACGGAGTCTCCTTCCCCGTCGCGCCTGGACGGTCAGAGCTGCCACGCGGTTACGCGAAGACGCTAGGAGAGATCAAGCAACGCATCCAGCAAGAGCGGCTGCGCGTCGTCCTGACCGCCAATGCCGCGATGGTGCTCCTCTACTGGGATATTGGCCGGATGATCCTCGACCGCCAGGAGCACGAAGGCTGGGGTGCGCGAGTGATCGACCGCCTCGCCGCCGACCTACGCGAGGCATTCCCGGAGATGAAGGGGTTTTCACCACGCAACCTGCTCTTCATGCGCAGCTTTGCTGAGGCGTACCCGGATGCCAAGAATGTGAAACAGCTTGTTTCACAATTGCCTTGGGGACATATCATCCGTCTCTTACAACGCGTGAAGGAGCCCAACGCCCGCGAGTGGTACATACAGGCGGCCATCAAGCATGGTTGGTCGCGTAGTATCTTGGCCATGCAGATCGACGCTCGCGCCCATGCTCGCCAGGGAAAGGCGATAACGAACTTCCCAGCCACGCTGCCACCAGCAGATTCGGATATGGCGGCACAGATATTCAAGGACCCGTACCTGTTCGACTTTCTCGGCACTGCCGCAAATCTGCGAGATCTGACCCATGGACTGTAATGGCATCCAGTTCTCGCGCTACACTGCGCCCGAGGGAGCGAAGATTTCAAGACGCGGAGAAAATCATGAAATGTGTCATTTGCAGGACTGGAGAAACCCAATTCGGCCAAGCCACCGTCATCCTCCAACGCGGCGACACCACGGTAGTGATTAAAGACGTACCAGCCGAAGTCTGTCAAAACTGCGGAGAATACTATCTCGGAGAGCAGATCGCGCGACAGACATATGCTCAGGCGGAAAGCGCGGTCCAACGTCACGCCGAGGTGGAAATCCTCCGCTTTGCCGCCTAATGACGACGAACCGTTCTGAGGATAAAGTGGAACGCCTCGCTACGACACTGCGCAATGCGCTGCTGCCTAAGTTGATCTCTGGAGGGATTTGGAGGCAGAAAGTTGATCAGTTCACAGAGCAGACGGTAACACAAGGCGTTTTGGACCCGGCTCCTCAACTTGCAAAGGGTAATTTATGAGTTCCTCAGTCTCCATCAGTTGGGGCACTAACGGTAAACCCGTATCTAGTCAGGCGCTGGTGAAGTTCTTCTCTGGCAATTCCGATTACCTGGGGCATCTCTTCATTGGGTACCCCATTATTGGTACTTCGGAGGGACGCTACTCGATCGACGCGCTATGGATTTCGCCTGACAAGGGTCTTGTGATTTTTGACTTAGTCGAAGGAACCAACCCTGGCGGATATAGCCAGAGGCAAGACGATGCAGCCAATAAGCTTGAAGCCAAGCTCAAGACTCATAGCGAGCTAGTGCGTCGTAGGAAACTTCTAGTACCCATCCACACTCTTTCGTTTGCGCCAGGAATGAACGATGGGGAAAAGTATGCTGTGGAGGGCTATCCACTCAAGAGCCCAGGCACCCTTGAGGAAGCCTTGAAGGACTTTCAGTGGCCGGACAGAACCGAAGACTCATGCGAAGCTGTGCTATCTGCGATTCAAAACATCTCGACAATTCGTAAAAGCAAGACCAAGCGGATTGTCATGAAGGAAGACTCTCGAGGAGCAAAACTCAAGCGTCTCGAAGATTCGATTGCCACGTTGGACAATCTTCAGGGCAAGGCAGTTATCGAAACTGTCGACGGTGTCCAACGCATTCGCGGACTGGCAGGTTCTGGTAAGACAATTGTGCTTGCCCTCAAAGCGGCTTACCTTCATGCTCAACATCCAAATTGGCGCATCGCTGTCACCTTTAATACGCGATCCCTGAAAGGACAGTTCCGACGCCTGATTACCAACTTCTCGATCGAACAAACAGGAGAGGAACCCGACTGGGATAATCTACGAATTCTTAGTGCATGGGGTGCTCCAGGGGGAAGCGAACGTGACGGCATCTACCATGAATTTTGTCGTGCCCACGATGTCGAATACTTTGACTTTCGGACGGCGAGAAACACTTTCGGCAGTGGCAATGAGTTTTCCGGGGCCTGTGAACGTGCTCTTGGACCAGTGCGCGAGAAGAAACCCTTCTACGATGCTATCTTGGTAGATGAGGCACAAGATTTCCCAACGGGTTTTCTCCGTCTTTGCTATGAATTTTTGAACGATCGCAAACGACTGGTTTATGCCTATGATGAGCTTCAGAATTTGTCGGGTGTTTCTATGTTACCACCAGAAGAAATATTCGGGAAAAATTTGGATGATTCCCCTCGAGTCCAGCTTGATACGTCTAGCCCTAGTGGGCCGCGTCACGACATCATCTTGGAGAAGTGTTACAGGAACTCGCTCCCAGTTCTGGTCACGGCTCATGCGCTCGGTTTCGGTATTTACAGGCATCCTCCAAAGCCGGACGCCCTAGGCTTAGTGCAGATGTTTGACCATCCTCATCTCTGGGAGGAAATTGGGTATCGGCGGAAGAGTGGAGAATTAAAAGATGGCTCAGATGTAGTGCTCTATAGGACGGAGGAGTCAAGCCCAAAGTTTCTCGAAGAACATTCATCGAAGGACGACCTAATCCAATTCATTTTCTTCGAGAACGAGGAGACCCAAGCAGAATGGGTAGCCGAGGCGATCAGAACAAATCTGGAAGCCGACGAACTGAGACATGATGACATCGTAGTTATTAATCCAGATCCGCTCACAACCCGGGAGCGCGTTGGTCCCATTCGTCGCCGCCTTCTTGACGTGGGTATAAATTCGCATTTAGCCGGGGTCGACACAGACCCGGACATATTTTTCCCATCGGGAGGCGCTTCAGTGACGTTTACCGGAATATATCGAGCAAAGGGAAACGAAGCTGGAATGATTTATATTATCAATGCGCAAGATTGTCATTCAGGGACTTGGAATCTAGCACGGGTCCGGAACCAACTTTTTACCGCAATCACGCGTAGCAAGGCTTGGGTCCGGGTGCTTGGAGTTGGCGACAACATGTTGCAGATAATCAAAGAGTACGAAACACTGAAAGAGAAGAACTTCGAGTTGTCTTTCAAGTACCCAACAGAGGAGCAACGTAAGCAGCTCAAGATCATTCACCGAGACCTGACCTCTGAGGAGCGCAAGCGTCTAGAAACTGGAGAGAAAGTCTTAGGAGATTTGCTCGCAGATCTGGAGTCTGGGAGGATCCATCCAGAGGACCTTGATGAAGGTTTGAAAGAGAAGCTCAGAAATCTTCTGCTGAAAAAGGGGTGATAGGCATGCCCACCCCTCAGGAAATCAAGAATCAAATCGATAAAATCATCGGATATTTGGTGGAAGTTGGTCTCGCCAGCGACCAAAACTTCTCGTTTCTCCGTGAACTCCAAGGTAGTCGAATCGAGATTACTTTTCCGCAAGCTGAACACATTTCAATTGCTATAAAGGATCGCGCGTATTCGGACATATACGAGCACTTGGCACGGGAGCGAGCGTACAGCGTAAAGCTGCCAGACGGGGCGCTTGTTCAGATGATGTATATGTTCGATGGTTCGATCTTGGAGCGCCACAGACTCGCATTTTTCCCTGCCCCTCACCTTGAGGAATTCCAGAATAATCCCGAGATTTACCTGGAAGATGAAATCTATGCAGATGTCGTTGCTAGAAGCATCGTCCGTTTTCCACTTCGTTTCGATTACGAGGCGGGAGACGATGTCCATAAGGAAATTGATCATCCAAAGTCGCATTTGAGTTTAGGACAATACAAAAACTGTCGAATTCCTGTGACGGCTCCACTAACGCCCCTTCGGTTCATTGACTTCCTCCTTCGGAATTTCTACCACACTGTGTTTCGTCGATACGCGGATCAGCTTCCTTCGTTCAGCGACGCTTTCGGTGAGTCCATCGTTCTTACTGAGAGGAATGTAGTTCACATTCAAATCCCTGTCGGGGCCACATGAGGTATTTGACCGCATCCATCACCAAACAAGCCGCTCGCGCCCGGCGAGCCTGGAGCAAAGCAGTCAACGGACTGTGGATGGTAACAAGAACAAATAAAGAATAACCTCCTTTTCGCCTTCAACCTACGGCCTAAGCCTATGTCTAACTTTGCCCATCGTCTCTTACGTCTCGACCGTCGGGTGATATTTCTGTTGATTGCCCTCGCCACGCTGTTGCCATTGCTCTATCCGGTAGGGTTGCCGATCCGCGTCTCGCCGGAAGTACGGAAAATTTATGACCACATGGAAAGTCTGCCACCAGGAGCAACGTTCTTGCTTTCCCTGGATTTCGAGCCAGGTGGTAAGCCAGAACTCTATCCGATGGCCATCTCGCTGCTTCGCCATGCGTTTCGCAAGGATATAAAGGTGCTGGGCATGACGCTGTGGCCAGCCGGTACCGGATTGGCGGAAACTGCGCTCTCTCAGGTCGCTCAGGAAAACGGCAAGACCAAAGGCACGGATTACGTTTTTCTCGGTTATGCCCCAGGCGAGGCGAGCGCAGTCATCAGCTTGGGTCAGGACTTCCACGCGGCTTTTCCTACCGACTACTATGGAACAAAGACCGCCGACCTCCCATTGCTCACCAACATCCGCACGCTACGCGATGTCAACTATGTGGTTAGCCTCAGCGTTGGTTTTCCCGGGCTCGACACGTGGTACGTGTATGGCAAAGAGAAATACGGCTTTGAGCTGGGCGGTGGGTGTACAGCGGTGAGTGTTCCGCGCTTCTATCCGTTGCTCGACACCGGACAAATTAACGGGCTGCTGGGTGGTTTGCGTGGGGCAGCAGAATACGAGATTCTGCTGGGGCAAGAAGGAAAAGCCTTAGCTGGCATGGACGCTCAGTCGGCCACGCATTTCCTTATTATTTTCCTGATCGTTGTCTGTAACGTCGTCTATTTCCTGACCGGGGGCACCGGGAGGCGTTCGCTATGAGTACGGAAATCTGGATTGGAGCCTGGGTGGCTGCCGGCTTCAGCCTGTGCATTTACAGCTTTCTCTACAAGGATAATCCCTTCTTCAAACTCGGCGAGCACATCTTCGTGGGCGTCTCTATGGGCTATCTGCTGACCATCACCCACTACGAAGTCATGGTGAATAAACTCTACTCGCCCATGACGCAGCAGGGGAAATGGTGGTTGGTAGTCCCGGCAGTGCTCGGGGTGTTGCTGCTTTCACGGTTCGTGCCGCCGATCTCGTGGTTGAGTCGGATTTCCTTTGCCTTTCTGTTGGGGATCAGCTCAGGAGTGGCGATTCCGCGGCAAATTTCTTCGTTCATCCTTCAGCAAGTGCAAGGCATGCTGAAGCCGCTGGTAACGGTGGGTGCGGCAGGGGCGGTGAGTTTCACCTGGGGCAATTTCAATACGCTGCTGATTCTGGTCGGCGTGGTCAGCGTGCTGTTCTATTTTTTCTTTTCCGTGGAACACACCGGTGCAGCTCGGCGCGTCGCGCGGGTCGGCGTGTATTTTCTGATGGTGTCGTTCGGTGCTGCTTTTGGCTACACGGTGATGGCACGCATGTCGCTGCTCATCGGTCGTTTTGACGAACTCACACTCTACGCCTCAGCGGACTACGGTCATGCCACGCTGATTCTCCTCGCAGGGTTGGTGGTCGGACTGGCATGGTGGGAAAGGAAGCAGCTCAAGGCTCGGGAGCAGGAGCGTCCGTGAGGAGAAGACAAGCTCCTCCCCACGGTGTTGGTAGGCGGTTATTCAGCGGCGGGTTGTGCTGCCGCTGCTGCAACTGCGGCTTTCGCGGTTGAGCCTTGTCGGACTCGCTCGCCTTTGATGCGTGCCGCTTTTCCGGACAGTTCTCGCAGATAATAGAGTTTGGCACGCCGCACTTGGCCCCGCACCGTCACTTCGATCTTATCAATGCGCGGAGAATGTACGGGGAAAATACGCTCAACGCCGACGCCATACGACACCTTGCGCACGGTGAAAGTGGCGCGGTTGCCACTGTTAGCGCGGCTAATCACGACGCCTTCACAGACCTGGATACGTTCCTTATCGCCTTCGATGATTTTGGCGTGTACTCGTACGCTGTCACCGGCTTTGAAGTCTGGAATATCGGACCGCAGTTGCGGGGCATCAATGGCAGTATCAACAATAGTGCTCATGGTCGTTTCCTCCATCCGCCATCCACCTTCAACACCTAATTCTTAGCGAAGGATGAACGTTGTCGCACTCTTGGGCAGAGATTCGCGGACGCTCTTCTCGGTTCGCAATTTTTTGAGGCGGGGAATATAGTCTCGGCTGAATGCTGAAGATTGAAAGCTGAGCGGCTATCTTTAGCCTGCATGGCGGAGACGGTCAAGCATGATTGCCGCCGCTGCCCGCACCGAGAGATGATTGTAGTCTCCTGTACCCATGATCGGTTCGAGAACGATATCCGCCTTGTCCAACACTTCCTCGGTGAGGCCCCAGCCCGTTCCCAACACTAAAAGCAGGGGCGCACCTGGCGCATCAAGGAAGCGTTTCACCTCGGCGAAAGAGGAACGTCGCGCTCCTGAGCGGGCAGAAGTGACGACGACGCGGGGCGTTTGGCCAGCTTCGTCGGTAATCATCCGCACCGCCTCGTCGAGATCATCGGCCAACGCGACTAAAGAGAGTGCGTCTTTACGGGTTTCGTTATAGGAACTGCCGTAGCCGTGCCGCCAATGATCGAGGATTTTCTCCGACAATGCCCGCAGCGTCCGTACTGGCGACACCACGAAGTAGCGCACCACACCATACGTCCGCGCGGAACGGGCAATGTCGTGGATATCCATATTGGTGATGGAGGTCGTCACGACATTATGACCCTTGTCGTACACCGGAAAATGCAGCAGGGCGAGGTAGAGATCAGCCATCGCATCGGTTCTCGGGGATCGTTGCTCGGGACTCGTTACTCATCACTCGTCACTCTTTTCAGCCAACCACTGCCGCTCTTCCGCGCTGAGGTGTACACGTGCCAGCAGGTCAGGCCGACGGTCATGGGTACGTAAGAGGGCTTGGCGGCGACGCCAACGGGCGATTTCCGCATGATTTCCGGACAGTAACACAGACGGCACGGACAGGCCACGAAATTCTTCGGGTCGCGTGTAGTGCGGATGTTCGAGGAGATCGTCACAAAACGACTCTTCCTCGACGGATTCCTTGCGTCCGACCACACCGGGCACGAGCCGCACCACCGCATCAATGACCACCAACGCCGCGACTTCGCCACCGTTCAGGATGTAGTCACCCACCGAAATTTCTTCATCGACAAAGGCACGCACCCGTTCGTCGATCCCTTCGTAGCGACCGCAGACCAGTAGCAGCGCCTCTTTCGTGGCGAGTTCCGACACTTTCCTTTGCGATAAGGGCGTGCCTTGCGGCGACAGCAGAATCCGCCAGGGCTGCCCGAGTTGTGGGTAGAGGGTTTCGAGCGCGTTGACGATAGGTCCCGGCGTCATCACCATCCCCTGTCCGCCGCCGTAGGGTGTGTCGTCGGTAGAACGGTGAGGGCCCGCAGCATAGTCGCGTAAATTATGAGCAGAACACGAGACGAGATTCTTCTCCTGCGCTTTTTTGAGGAGGCTGACCGCAAATGGTGCAGTGAAGAATTCAGGGAAAATGGTGAGAACGTGAAAGTGCATGTTCCGTCTGGAGTAAAGCGCTAGTCCAGTAACCCGTCGAGCGGCTCGATCACGATGCGTCGCCCAGGAAGGTCGATTGAGCGGACAATCTCTTCAGTTACCGGGATCATGTACTCTTTCTCCCCCTGTTGCACAACCCAGATGTCATGCCCACCGGAAAAAAAGACTTGGCTGATTACACCCAGGCATTCTCCGGCAGAGGTGAAGACCGGAACGCCAACGACTTGATAGTAATAAAACTCACCTTCTGCCAACGGAGGGAGCAGGTCTGCCGCGACAGCCAGCACACTATCGCGCAAGGTTTGCGCTTGTTCGAGAGCAATAATCCCTTGGAATCGCAGCAAGAGAAACGGCGGCTGGGGACGCACGCCTTCGACGAACAACGAGCGCACCTCACCGTCTTTCCCTTGCAGGGCAACCG
>SXGS01618453.1_pt1 | contig 10839 bp, 6 predicted proteins | sample 3174681 | NCBI WGS metagenome assembly SXGS01 (sample SAMN11356861, study PRJNA531348) | freshwater metagenome | isolation source: freshwater sample F1-80 | place: China: Fuxian Lake, Yuxi | collected 2017-12-25 | reverse complement strand
GAAAACTGTTACCGACGAGTCATCTGGACCCGAGTGGGCGGTGGGTGGCGCCGGCGGACGGAGCGTATCGCATCGCCGTCACGAATCTGGCCGGGGGCCGGGACACGGACCTTCGCCGGATCTATCGACTGCGGGTGCAGCGTGAATCGCCCGACTTTCGACTGCTGCTCAGTTCGCGGGACGGCTCCAGTCTGAACATCCGACGGGGCGGACGTGCCGCGCTGGATGTTGTCCTGTTGCGCCAGCGCGGCATGAACGCTGGCGTGCGGATCACTGCCCGGAACCTGCCGGGCGGGTTCGAGTGTGAGGACGTCTGGCTCGGTCCGGGAGTGGACCGCGGCGTTCTGGTTGTTTCAGCCGATCCTCTGATCTCAGGCGAAGTGACTGGAGAAATTTCCGTGGAAGGAACCGCGGAGCCGGTTGGCAGTCGTGTGGCGCGGGCCGGGGCCGTTGTCCGCAGCGGGGTACCGGAGTGGTGGAGCCGTCTGGTTTCCCGAATTCCCTGTGTGGTGACTGATGCGGCGCCATTGCGGGTCACAGCAGACGGCAACGAGACGCTGCAGCATCATCTGTACGGAAAACTGAAGGTGCGCCATGCCCCCGGGGGAGTGCTGGACGTCGCAGTTCGGATTGAGCGCAGTGATTCCGGGCACACGGCTCCTGTCCGACTGACAACGATCGCAATCCCCGAACAGATTGGACCGCAGACAGGGATTATTCCCGCCGGGAAGCATACGGGATATCTCAGCTTCGCACTGCCGCCGACGCTTGCCCCGGGACGATATTCCGTGGTGATTGGCGCCGAGACGACTGTTCCGACGGCCGATCAAAAAACGGAAGCCATCACGGCCTGCAGCAATGTCGTCACGTTCGATGTCGAACCCGCGGGATTTCGAATCGTGGCGGACCCGTTCGCACCACAGATCGCGCGCCGGGGAGAGATCTTTCAGGTTGGTTACTCCGCCTTGCGGCAGAACGGCTTTATCGGCAAGATTCACACCGAGCTGGCTGAACCCGGAAAGATCACCGATGTGGCAGGGCTGAGGGGACGCGGTGAGACATTTGTCGGGCAGTCGGATCAGGGCAGCCTGCAGATTACCGTAAACGACGACGCGCCACTTGGGCCGTCGCCCTTCCTGAGACTGTTCAGTGTCGGCGTTGTGGAAGACCAGCCCGTGCATTTCAGCAGCAGCTTCCTGAAACTGGAGATCGTGGAATGATGCCCGCAAATTGCCGAACCAGCGGTCGTTCCTCTCCTGACGCCGGCCGCCGTCTTCGCTGGTCCAGGCCTGCCAGCCGCAGTGTCACCACACAGCGGTTGCCTGGGTGGTGCCGGACAATCCGGATGTCCCGGATGTTCCAGGTGTGCGGTGTCCTGCTGATCGTGGCTTGCTCGGCAGGAGTGACGGCCGGCGAAACGGGATCCATGATCCTGGTAGACCCGCCGAGAGTCGTAATGCGGGCAGGGGAGAGCCATCAGATTCTGGTGACGTCTGACAGCCTCCCGGAAACGGATCGGACGTCGGTCGCTGCCTTGTCGATGGCCGATCCGACGGTGGCCGGCGCTCGGTCGGGCGGGCTGGTTCGGGGCTGCTCTCCCGGAGTGACTTCGCTCACGGTACAGCTCGATGGGCACCCGCCGACCACGGTCGAAGTCGTTGTCGGGGCGATCGGGCCGGGTGATGGTCCGCGGTTCACGTCCGATGTGATCCCGATTCTCACAAAACTCTCCTGCAACAGCGGAGGCTGCCACGGCAAAGCGACCGGCCAGAATGGATTCCGACTGTCACTGCTGGGATTTGAACCGGAGCAGGACTACGAGTCACTGGTCCAGGAATCCCGCGGTCGACGGCTGTTTCCGGCCGCTCCGGATCAGAGTCTGCTGCTGCAGAAGGCGACGGCTCGCATGCCTCATGGCGGCGGCCGTCGGCTCGATCCGGCAGGCGACGATTACCGAATCCTCCGCGACTGGATCGCCAGCGGGGCAACACCGCCTCGAGCGGATGAGCCGCAGCTGATTCAGATCGAAACGACACCGCGCGAGCGGACAATGCAGCGGCATGCGGTTCAGCAGCTGCGAGTGACCGCCCGATTCTCGGACGGCACCAGCCGCGACGTCACACGTCGGGCGGTGTACCAGTCGAACGAACCGGAAGTCGCGAACGCCGACGCCGACGGGCTCGTCAGAATTGAGGACAACCCGGGACTGGCGACGATCATGGCACGATTCAGTGATCAGGTGGCAACTTTTCGAATCTCCGTTCCGTACACCACGGACGCAGAGCAGCAGCAGTCGGTACAGCGACAACTGGACGCACTGGAAGCCACGCTGCAGCCGGACGCATTCGTGGATCGACTGCTGCTGCAGCAGTGGCGCAGACTGGCGATTGCGCCGTCACAGCTCGCAGACGACGCCACCTTCCTCAGACGCGCAAGCCTGGACGTCTGTGGCACACTGCCCGCTCCAGATGAAGTCCGGAGATTTCTGGGAGATCCTGACCCGAACAAGCGGTCTGCGCTGATCGGTCAACTGCTGGAGCGGCCGGAATATGCCAGCTATTTTGCGCTCAAATGGGCCGATATTCTGCAGAATCGCGGCGCCGGTTACTCCACCAGTCAGCAGCGCCCCGGAACGACGCTGTTCGCCAGCTGGATCCGGGATTCCCTGGCGGCCAACCAGCCGTACGATCAGTTTGTGACGGAGATTCTGACCGCGAGCGGCAGCCAGAACCTGAATCCGCCGGCGGTGTGGTATCGGACGGTACGCAAGTCGCCCGAGTATGTGGAATCAGTCGCACAGGCGTTTCTGGGAGTGCGAATCCAGTGCGCCCAGTGCCACCACCATCCGGCCGAGCGCTGGAGCCAGACGGACTATTACGGACTGGCGGCCGTGTTTGCTCGCGTGGGACGCAAAGGCGGGTTCGCTGATGCTGAAGTCCCGACCAATGAAATGATCTTTCTGAAGGACTCGGGCGAAGTCCTCCATCCTCGGACCGGACAGGCGGTTGCGCCTCGCGCGCTGGGCGGTCCTCCGTTTGAACTAACAAAGTTCACCGACCCGCGGCGCAGTCTGGCGAACTGGATGACAGCGCGTGACAATCCTTTCTTCGCCCGGACGATGGTCAATCGCCTGTGGGCGCATTTTCTTGGACGCGGAATCATCCATCCGATCGACGATGCGCGAAGCACGAATCCACCCAGCAACCCGGAACTCCTGGCGGCGCTGGCGCAGGATTTTGCAGACAGCGGCTATGACGTTCGCCACCTGATCCGGCGCATCTGCTCATCACGCGCGTATCAGGTGGAGTCCGCTCCCGGGGAATGGAATCAGAGCGACACTCAGACCTATGCGCGGTTTTATCCCCGACGACTCTCGGCCGAAGTGCTGCTGGACGCGGTCAGCCAGGCGCTGGAAGTCCCCACGGTGTTTGCGGGCGGCCCCGGTGAGTTTCCGCTGGGCACCCGGGCGATTGAACTGCCGGATGAGAACGTGCCGGTGCATTTTCTGGACGTGTTTGGCCGCCCGGCACGAATGTCGGCGTGTGAATGTGAGCGCGTCGATGCGCCTTCACTCAATCAGGCGCTGGAACTGATCAATTCGGAAGAGATTCACCGCAAACTCACTGCGGAGAACGGATTTGCCAGTCGCCTTGCTGCCGGTGACCGCAGCCATCAGGAAATGGCAACGGATGTGTTCCTGCAGGTGCTGGGGCGCGAACCTCGTCCGGAAGAACGCGACGCGGCTGCCGAATTCCTGTCCATTGAACCCGACCGACGGGAAGCCTGCCGCTCACTCTTGTGGTCATTGCTGGCGACCAGCGAATTCCTGTTCAATCACTGACCGCGTCTGATCACTGATCGCATCTGATCGCCGACCTGGTTCTGGTACCGACCTGATTTCATCGGAGCACTGAGGCCATGCTGGAAGTTCTGGGTGAGTCGTTTCATCACTGCAACGGCATCCGTCGGCGCATTTTTCTGCAGATCGGCGCTCCGCTGCTGGGCCTGGGGCTGTCGGACCTGCTGCGGCTGGAGGCGCGGGCCACGCCGGCAGCCGGCGAACGCAGCCGGAAATCGATCATCGTGTTCTGGACTGATGGCGGTCTGAGCCAGCAGGACACGTACGACATGAAACCGGACGCTCCGATTGAGTATCGGGGCATGTATCAGGCCATCCCCACGGCCGCCTCAGGGATCCTGCTGGGGGAACGCCTGCCATGCCAGGCCGAAGTGATGGACCGGATGTCGGTAATACGCTCCGTGCATCACGAGAATGGAATTCATGCGCCCTCGGCGCACTGGATGCAGACCGGATATTTCGGACCGACTCTCGCTCGGAATGCGGCGCAGAAGCCGTCCTTCGGATCAGTCATCGCGAAGTCAGCGGGGATCGGGAATTCGCAGATTCCCCCGTATATCACAATGCCGAAATCCGAGGCGTTCGGGTACCAGGGTGCGGTCTATCTGGGCCGAGCGTACAATCCATTTGAGGTGGGAGCTGACCCCGCTGCGGCGGATTTCCGCATTCCCAGCCTGTCATTGCCGTCAGGTCTGGCGCTGGACAGCATCGACGACCGGCGGACCCTGCTGAAGCGATTTGATACGCTGCGCCGGGACGCTGACCAGACTGGTGCGCTTGCCGGGCTGGACACGTTCAAAGCACAGGCCCTGGAAATGGTGACGGGCGATCAGGTGCGGCGAGCCTTCGATATCGGCCAGGAGGACGCAGCTCTGCGAGACCGCTACGGTCGGCATCGGTATGGGCAGAGTGCGCTGCTGGCGCGCCGGCTGGTCGAATCCGGTGCGCGATGTGTCAACATCAACACGGGCAACTGGGATCATCACAACGAGATCCGCAATGGACTGGAAGAACATCTGCCGCCACTGGACCGCGCCATCGGAACCCTGATCACGGATCTCGAACAGCGGGGCCTGCTGAATGATGTGCTGGTGTTCTGCGTCGGAGAGTTTGGCCGCACACCCCGTATGAACGGACATGCCGGCCGCGATCACTGGTCCGACTGCTTCAGCGTGATGCTGTCCGGCGGTGGAATTCCCGGCGGCACGGTCGTCGGGGCGAGCGAGAAATTCGGCGGCGGCGTCAGGGAGCGACTGGTCACGCCGCTGGATCTGCTCGCCACGATCTACCACATTCTGGGCATTCCGCTCGATACACACTTCAACGATGCGTCCGGTCGCCCGGTCAGCATCGTGGGCGGCGGACGCCCGATTCCGGAGCTGACCTGAGTCGGATGACCATGCCACGCCGTGTGACAAACACCAACCCTCATGCACGAACGCGTCGGGATCACGCCTCAGAGACCGCTGAAGACTACGTCGAAGCGATTGACGACATGGTCCGTGGTCAGGGTGAGTGCCGGGTGGTGGACCTGGCACGACACTTTGGCGTATCCCACGTCACAGTCAGCCGGACCACATCACGGCTGGTTCGGGATGGACTGGCTGACACCCATCCCTATGGCCCCATCTCACTGACATCGCAGGGCGTTGCGCTGGCCCAGGCTGCCCGGCGGCGGCACGAAATCGTACTGCAGTTCCTGCTGGTTCTGGGTGTGAGTGATCCCACGGCGACAACAGATGCAGAAGGCATCGAACACCACTGCAGCGACGAGACGCTGCAGAAGATGCTCGATTTCATCAGGACCGCCCGGAGCGCGGACGGCAGCGCCTGAGCGTCAGCAGCGCCTGAGCGTCAGCGGCGCCTGAGCGTCAGCAGCGCCTGAGCGTCAGCGGCGCCTGTGCGTCAGCAGCGCCTGTGCGTCAGCAGCGCCTGTGCGTCAGCAGCGCCTGTGCGTCAGCAGCGCCTGTGCGTCAGCAGCGCCTGTGTGCAGGCAGGACCGTCGCGGCGTCCGCCGGTTCCGGCGGAACGTCAGCGGCAGGCGGGATACAATGCGCGGCTGACACAACCGTCGCCGGCCTGCGCCACCGTAGCGGAGAAGTCTGCCAGGTATCCGCGCGCCGGCTGCAGGGCAGGGCGGGTGGGCAGCGACGAGCGACGGACCTGCATTTCGTCGTCCGTGATGTTCACACTGATCGTGCCGTTCAGCAGGTCGAAGGAAATCCGGTCGCCGTCGCGCACACAGGCGATCGGTCCGCCCACGGCGGCTTCGGGAGAACAATGCACGCCGATGGCACCATGGGACACTCCCGAGACTCGAGTGTCTGAGATAAACGCCACGCGACCATCCAGCTCGGGAACGGCCAGAGCCGCCGTGGCGATCAGGACTTCCGGCATGCCGCAGGCCACCGGTCCCATGTGTCGCAGCACGATGACACTGCCAGGTCGGATCTGGCGCTGCTCCACCGCACGGACGATATCGCGAGGATCCTCGAAACAGACGGCGGCACCTTCAAAACGTGGATCCTTCATGCTCGACACCTTGAACACGATGCCGTCCGGTGCGAGGTTGCCGAAACAGATCTGCATGTCGGCGAATGGCTTGTAGCAATTCGCTACGGACACAATCAGATCCTGCGATTCGCCCGGGGGAGCGACGCCGCTCAGGTTCTGACGAAGTGTCTGTCCGCTCACCGTCAGGCAGCTGCCGTCCAGCAGGTCGCTGTCCAGCAGATGTTTCAGCAGGACGGGCGTCCCGCCGATCCGATGCAGGTCAACCATCGTTCGCGGGCCACGGGGCGCGAAGCTGCACAGCACGGGCGTCCGGCGAAAGATCTGCTGCACGTCGCGGAGAGAGAAGTCCACCTGAGCCTCGCGAGCCAGAGCGATCAGGTGGAGTACTCCGTTCGTGGAACCACCAGCGGCGGCGATTGTAACCGCCGCATTGCGAAACGCCGCCTTCGTCAGAATATCACGCGGACGAATCCCGCGCTGCAGCAGATGCCGCAGTGCACGCCCCACCTCGCGACATTCCGACGTCTTGGCCGGATCCACTGCCGGGATCGAACTGCTTGCCGGCAGCATCAGTCCGATCGCCTCCATGGCGATGCCCCAGGTGTTGAACGATGCCGCGATCCCGCAGCCACCGGGGCCCGGACACGCTTTCCGCAGGATCTGATCGGCCTCGGAGGATTCCATCGCGCCGACGGACACGGCCGCCTGCGAATCGTAAACATCCAGGATGGTAATATCGCGACCGTTGTGACAGCCGGGAAGAATACTGCCACCGCTGATCAGCAGGCCCGGAAAATTCGTCCGTGCCAGCGCCATGGCGAATCCCGGACCATTCTTGTCACAGTGATGCATTCCGATCAGCGCATCGTAGCAATGCGAAGTGATCACGCATTCGGCGCTGTTGGCAATGAGATTTCGCGATGGCAGGCTTGCGTTACCGCCAGCATGTCCCTGCGTGATGTTGTCGCTGACACCCGGTGTGCCAAAGGGAAATGCCAGCAGCCCGGCTTCACGACATCCGGTGGCCAGCTCCTGCGCCAGCTGGTACGCATGCACATTGCAGGTGTTACCTTCCAGCAGAGGAACTCCGATGCCGACCTGTGGCCGGTCGAAGTCGTCATCCGTCATGCCGACGGCGTAGTAAAATGCGCGGATCCCTTTCTGCCAGCCCTGCGTCAGCTGACGACTGTTCCAGTTCATCGGTGTTCCTGCGGATTCGATTGCCATGCGTACCTGAGCCTTTGCGATTTCCGAAACGATCCGCTCAAAGCTGCTTCAGTTCACGGATCCTGATGTGGCAATACCAGGCTTCCCCCGGCGGGCCACCGTGAATCTGCAGAGCAATCTTTCCAGTCTGTTCGATGGAAGCATCTTCTTCGTGATAGTCGACTGTCTGGAAATCATTGATCCAATACTGAATCCGCCGCCCCTGACACAGAATCCGACAGGAATTCCAGTCGGTCGGCCTGAGCACGCGGGAAAGTGCCTCCGGATCGGGCCGAGCCAGGACGCGCCGCCGACGTGACTCGTCGTACAGACACCCCCAGTATTCCTGACCGAGGTCGGCCTGGTAGCCAATCATTTCGTGGTGATCCGGAATCCTGCGACTCCTCAGCTGGATTCCGGCATTCGTCTGCTTCCCGACCAGTTTCAACTCAAGTGTCAGTTCGAAGTCGGAGAACTCCTGCTCGAATTCCAGAAAAAAATTGTGCGGGATGTTCTGCTGCAGCTGTCCGCCGACGACGGCCCCCTCTTCGACTCGGAATACCTTCGCATCGCCGTTCCAGCCCGCCAGGGAACGACCATCGAAGATCGTCCGGAATTCCGGGACCGCCGTGGGCTGTGCGGTCAGCAGCGTGGCTGAGCCATCGGCCCGGACCGGCATGAGCGTCCACAGCGACCAGCACAGCACCAGCCCACAGGCAATACCCAGCGTTCTCCGGAGCAGGCGCGGGCAGCACAGCAGCCCGCTGAGTCGATCGGGCGGAGGCACCGCACGGCACAGAACCCCAGCTCGAATAACCGAAGCGCCGACCGGAACTGCAACAGATCGCAGGCGGCTGAATCGCTTCGTATCACGAAAACCTGACATCCTCCCTCCCTTCTGGAATTCCCCCAGCTGGTTTGAACGCCATGTTACGTCGGGGCAGGAATGACCTCCGTGATCGGACTGCGCCGCGGCAGCCACAGCTGACCGCGTCCTCAGACAAGATGGTCAAGTTCAGCTCATCAGAGCCAGGGGTGCCTGGCTGTCACACAAGTCCATCGGATCGATTGAGGCCGTGTTATCAGGGTCCTCAATTGCCAGTGCCACGTGATCACCGTCAACGTAGAGAAGAGTGACGATCAGATTGCCCACTCGCACAGACTCACCTGGAATGACTTCGATGTGATGATGCTGCATGACGACGTTGCCACCTGCAAAAAGAGAAGTCTGTACGATCGCTTCGGACTCAGGCCAGACAGTCAGGGTTTTCCTGAGGTACCGCCGGTGCAGTCACACAGGAATCACAAGCCCAAAACGACGACAGTAATCCACATCACCGCTGATCAGAACAACTGATTTCGTTTCAGCCGGGGTCAATCAGAGAGCTTCACCCCGATCAGCGGACCGGACGAACGGGTGGCTTTATAACCCGCCATCGGTTTCCGGACAATCGCGACTGGCCGTGATCCTGGAAGAACGGAGCAGCTTTTTCCAGACCTCCTTTTTTTTGAAAAAGTTGACTTCCCATGTCACGTGAAATCGGCTCTGGCGCGAATGTCGCCGTCTGGTCATGGGAGGAGATTCCCGCAGTCGGCGCTGACTTCGATCCCGACCTGGAGAAATCACCTGGAGAAAGCTCGGGGCACGCGGCTGGCTGTCTGCCGATGAATCCGAGTCGGGCCACAGAAGAACACGGCGGAGATCTTCGCGTCACAGTGAAATCCGGTTACAACACGTCACATGTCTGTTGTTGTTGTCGTCGTCCACCTGCAAACCTGCCTGTTCGGGATCTCGCAAGATGCCGCCTGAATCAAATCCTCTGCTGATCCGGACAGGCTTTCCGGCGTTCGATCAGGTTCGACCATACCACGTTGAGCCGGCCGCTGATCGGCTGCTGGAGCGCTGCGAGCAGATCCTGAGCCAGCTCGAATCCAGCGATGGCGGCAGCTGGGACAGCCTGATGTCGCCGCTGGAAGAGATCGACCTGCTGTTCGAATACGGCTGGTCGCCGGTGGGTCATCTGCTGAGCGTGGCGAACTCGGAGGAATTGCGGACGGTACACGAAGCAGCACTGCCGAAGATCGTGGAATTTGGCCTGAAGCTGAGACAGAGCGATGCGATCTACAGCCGACTCTGCCGACTGCGAGACTCGGACCAGTGGTCCGGATTCTGCGAGGCGCAGCGCCGCATCATTCAGCGATCGATCCAGAGCGCAGAGCTGTCCGGCATCGGTCTGCAGGGCGAGGCACGTGCCCGGTTCAATCAGATTGAACAGGAGCTGTCACAGCTGGGAACCGACTTCTCGAATCACGTGCTGGATGCCACGAAAGCCTGGTCCCTGGACCTGACTGACGCGGCGGATGCGGCGGGTCTGCCGCTGAGCCTTCGTCGGCAGACCGCCGCCGCATGGTCCCGTGCAGAGCAGAATCAGGATCGAACACCGGCCACGGCGGAATCCGGTCCGTGGCGGATCACGCTGGATGCTCCGTGTTTTGGTCCCTTCATGGAACATTGCCGGAACCGGGCGCTGCGAGAACAGGTCTACCGCGCCTTCATCTCGCGGGCTGCCTCCGGAGGCACCGACAACTGTCCCCTGATCAGCCGGATTCTGCAGCTTCGCAGCGAGCAGTCCGCGCTGCTGGGGTTCGATTCGTATGCCCATCTGAGTCTGTCCCGCAAGATGGCTGCCGAACCGCAGGCTGTGCGCACCATGTTTGCACGGCTGCTGGATGCTTCGTACGCCGCGGCAGGATCTGAACTGCAGGAGCTGATGCCGCTGGCGCGCGAGAACGGGCAGACGGCGGAGCTGGCCCACTGGGATATTGCCTTCTGGGCGGAACGGCTGCGGGAGCAGCGATTCGCATTCACGGACGAAGAACTGCGACCCTATTTTTCACTCCCCAGTGTCCTGGACGGTCTGTTCGGACTGTGCCATCGTCTGTTCGGGATCACTGTTCGTGCTGCTGACGGGAAAGCGCCCATCTGGCATCCGGACGTGCGATATTTCGAGGTCTTCGATGAATCAGACCGCCACATTGCCGGCTTCTACCTCGACCCCTATTCACGGCCGAAAGACAAACGCGGCGGCGCCTGGATGGGCGACTGCATCGCACGCTCCGTGACCGCTGCCGGTGTACGACTGCCGGTGGCGCATCTTGTCTGCAACAGCACGCCGCCGGTGAGTGACATCCCTTCCCTCATGACATTTCGTGAAACAGAAACTCTGTTTCATGAGTTTGGTCACGGTCTGCAGCACATG
>SXGS01383892.1_pt1 | contig 10840 bp, 7 predicted proteins | sample 3174681 | NCBI WGS metagenome assembly SXGS01 (sample SAMN11356861, study PRJNA531348) | freshwater metagenome | isolation source: freshwater sample F1-80 | place: China: Fuxian Lake, Yuxi | collected 2017-12-25 | reverse complement strand
GTGGGGTGTGGCCCATTACACCGATCGGCTACGCGGGAACGTGCCCGGCGATTCCATGGCCCGCCTCGCCCAACTCGCCACGACGAACGACCGCGAGCCAGCGCTCGTCCGGTGAGACAGCGACGAGGTCGTCCAGCTCCTCACCGTCGCCACTTCCGCGCACGAGATAGGGCCTCTTTCGATCCCTTGCCGCCCATCGTCGTCCTGGCGCGCCTGACACAGGACCGTCCATCGGCCGTCGCGTGCGGTCGCGATCACGACCGTCGGATGCGCTGTGCCGATGGGGCCATCGGGCACCCGCGTCGGTAGCGCGGTCGTTGGGAGCTGCACTCGATGAACCGTCCCCGCCGCGACCTGCACGGGACCACCGTCGCTCCGGCTGCAGTCGCATGCCAAGGCGGCCAGCACGAGCAAGGCAATGCGGTGGGTCACGGCGTCACCCGCACGCACGACTCGAACCAGCGGACGCCGCCGCGCTCGTCGCGCTGGATGACCCAGATGGAGAAGTCGGTCGGCCCGTCGAGCTGATCGGCGGCGGGCGACTCCCACTCGGTGTCGAGCGGCGGCTGGTTGCCGGCGCCGTCGCGCGGACCGCCGGTGCCGGCGCGGGTCCAGTCGCCGCCACCAGCCAGCCATTCGTAGCGCAGGTTCTCGGTGAACATCCGCGCCCCGCCCTCGAAGGTCGGCAACACGTAGTCCTCGCGCACGCCGTCGGGCTCGATCGGATCGAGGTGGATGCTCTCCTCGGGCCCGAGCGCGAGCGGCGCGACCTGATCGATGCAACGACCGAGCTGGAGCCGCGCGGGCGCAGCGCCGTCGCCGCGATCGACGTCGATCGAGATCAGGTCCGGGTTGGTGTTGGCGACCCGGCCCTCGGGGAACAGCGGCGAGTAGCGCACCGACTTGACCCCGTAGATGGCGTCGGCCTCGCCGCCGCCGACTGGCACCACCCGCAGGCTGACCGCGAGATCGACGCCGCCGAACCCCGACAGGCTGTCGTTCTCGATCGTGTCGCGCAGCAGCGCCACGAGATCGCCGTCGGCGGGCAGGGTCGCGCAGGCCACCTGCGGCGCGCCGGCGAGCTCGGGATCCTCGAGCACGCCACCGCCCAACGGCTTCGACGGGCGCTCGGGATCATCGCAGCGCGACTCGCCGCCCCCGCACGCGGTCATCGACCACGCGAGCGCGCGGTCGTCGGCGGGGTCGGCCACGAGCGCGCACACCTCGACCGGATCGAACATGGTGCCGAGCGGGTTCTGGGGATCGACCACCTGCACCTGCTCGGGCGGCTCGGCGCTCATGCCGATCATGCGCAGATCGATCACGATCGCCGGATTCTCGAAGCTGCCGCACGCGGCCAGGGCCACGCCAGCGAGCGCGAGGACGCGAGTGAGCGTGCGCATCAGAACTGCCCCCGGATACCGATGGTCGGCAGGATCGGGATGCCGGTCACCGGCGCGCTCTCGCGATAGCGGTAGTCCCACTGGATGGCCTCGACGTTGCCGACGTTGAAGACGTTCTGCACGTCGACGTACAGGCCCATGCTCCAGCGCTCGAACAGCCAGGTCTTCTCGACCCGCACGTCGACCTGGTGGAAGAGCTCGCGCCGGATGGTGCGGAATCCGCCGCTCACCGGCCGGTAGCCGCCGCTGTCGGCGTCGTAGGTGGCGCCGATGTACGGGGTGTCGGGCCGCCCCGACGACAGGCGCAGCCGCCCACCCAGCTCCCAGCCGCCGCCCGGCTTCCAGCTCAGCACCGCGTTCAGGTTGTGGGGCTGATCGAACGCGGTCGGCGTGGCCCGCGACGTGTCGCGCTGCCGCCGCACGCTCTTGCCGAACGTGTACGAAAGCCAGCCGTAGAGTGACTCGCTGATCTCGCGACGGACGAGCGCCTCGAAGCCCCAGGTGCGGCCGCTACCGGTGTTGACGAAGTTCTCCGGATCGGCGACCTCGCCTTCGAGCTCGGCGGCGCCCGAGAACACCACCAGCTCGTCGCGATCGATGTAGTAGACCTCGCCGTCGACGTACCAGAGCCGGGTCGGCTTGACCTCGGCACCAACACCCACGTGGATACCGCGCTCGGAGCGCACCTCGGGGTTGCCGAACCGCGCGTCGACCGCTTCGGCCTGGGGCGGCTGGTGGAAGACGCCGAGGTAGCCCTTGGTCACCACCGTGCTGGTGGTCTGGTAGCGGCCGGTCAGGCGCAGGTCGCCGTCGAGCCAGGCCTGGCCGCTGATGACGTGAGCGTCGACGCGGGCGCCGGGCAGGAGCCGCAGCCGCGGCGTCACGTCGATGGCCAGATCGGCGTGCAGCGCCATGGACATCTGCTCGACCGAGCGCAGGAAGCGGGTGGGGTCGATGTCGATCTCGTCGCCGCCTTCGATGTTGGTGTCGTCGCGAACCAGCGCGTCGTAGGTCGTCACCCGCGACTCGAGGTCGAGACCGGTGTCGAGCAGGATCTTGGCCGAGAGCGGGCCCTTCACGCGCATCCGATACGAGATCGAGTCCTGCACGATCGCCGCCTCGGTGAAGGCGCTGGCCCCGCCAGCCTGGCCGGCCGCGAACGACAGCGAGTCGCGGCCCCACGCCGGCGACAACGTGAGCGTGAAGTCCTTGGCCAGCGGCCGCTGGTAACGGCCGATCAGGCGGAAGAACTTCACCGCGGTGTTGAGATCGAGCGACTCCTCCTCGTCCTCGTCGGTCTGCAGCACGTCGAGCTCGTCGCTCGAGCGGATCGCGAACACGCCCAGCTTGCCGTCGCGGCCCAGGTCGTAGTCGGCGCGCAGCATGCCGTCCCAGTAGACCGGCACCACCACCCGGGTCGAGCCCGGTGATGGCTCGGGCAGGACCAGGGGCAGGAGCGCGTCGACGTACGAGCGCCGGCCGGCCACGCCGAACGAGCCGCGCTTGCCGAGCGGCGCGCGCAGGTAGCCGCCGGCGTCGAGCAGATCGACGTCGGCCGAGCCGTGGACGCCGTCGCTCTTGGTGGCGCGGGTCTCGACCGCGACCACCCCGCCGTGCGAACGCCCGAAGCGCGCCGGGTAACCGCTGGGGTAGAGATCGATGCTGTCGACGAACTCGGCGTTGAGGATCGACGGGCCGCCCAGGAAGTGAAAGAGCTGCGGCACGCGGTGGCCGTCGATGTAGACCGCGGTGTCGTCGGGGTTGGAGCCGCGCACGACCAGGAAGCCGAGGCCGAAGGGCGTGCGGGCCAGCCCGGGCAAGGTCTGGATGACGCGCAGCGGATCGCCGAACGTGCCCGGCACCGAGGTGAGCTGCTGGCGCTGCAGCGTGCGGCGCGTGACCTCGAGCACCTCGCGCTCGCCCTCCACCAGGGTCTCGTAGCGGCTGCCGCCCCGCGGCCGCATCCACAGCCGGACCTCGATCGACTCGCGCTTGCCCAGGTTCACCGCGCGCTCGAGCCGATCGAACCTGTCGCCGATGGCGAGGATGGTGTACGGCCCGGGCGCCAGGCCGTGGAAATAGAAGCGTCCGCGGTCGTCGGTGACCGCGTCGACGCCGAGCTCGGCCACGCTGACGATCACCCCGGCGAGCTTGCTTCGGGTGCCGCGCTCCACCACCTCGCCCTCGATGCTGACCGGCAGCCGCACGTCGCCGCCGCGACTGGGCGGCCCCTCGGCGGCCGGATCGGTCGCACCACTGCCACCTCCGCCGTCGGGGGGCGGCGGCGGCGGCTCCTCGACCTGCTCGATCACGAAGTGGATCGTGGTCTCGACCGTGATCGGCCCGGGCTTGCCGTCGATCTCGGCGGGATCGAACACGTACTGCATGGCGGCGGCGACCGCGGCCTGGTCGAAGCCGTCGCCCTGGGCGGTGATGACCTCGACCCGGGTGACCACGCCGTCGGCGTCGATCGAGATGCGCACCGGCACCTGGGCCTGCTTGCCGGCGGCCAGCGCCGCCGGTGGGTACTCGGGCGCCACCGCCTGGAGCAACACCGGCGCCTTGGTCATGACCCCGGTCGGGGTGGGCGGAGGAGGAGGATCGTCCCGGCGCACGTCCTGGGCGACCGCGTCGCCCCCCCGGCCCACCAGCGCCCCGATGGCGATCGCCGCGAGCGCGAACGCGGCGGCTGCGGGACGTGCCATCGTTCACCAGGTTAACCCCAAAGCTCGCCTGTATCGACCCGCCTCGCTTGGTCCTGCACCCGGGGGCTGCGTTGTTTCTCCGGTGCTCGGGTCACGGGCACCAGCCCGCTCCCCTCCGCTCCTCGAAACGCCTCGCCCGCGGGCGCATGCCCGGCGCGATCCGGGATCGATCCAGGCGAACTCTGGGGTTCGTCGGGCCGGCGACGATGACAAGCCGCCGCGACGACCCTGTGTGCGATACTCGGGCCGTGCGCCAGCTCCTCGCACTCGCCGCGGTCGCCTCGCTTGCGGCGTGCTCGGCCCCGCCCGGCGGCGATCGCACGGACGCCCCGCTCGGCGGCGACGGAGGCTCCGACTCCGACGGAGGCACCGACGCGCCGACCGCCGCGTTCGCGGTCCAGTACGCCGACCCCGATCACGGCCCCTTCCGCGGCGGCACCATCACCACCATCCGCGGCAACGGCTTTCGCGAGGACGACGAGGTCTGGATCGGCGGCCGCCGCGTCCTCGACCAGGAGTTCATCGACTCGCGCCGCGTCGAGGTGACCACGCCGCCCGGGGATCCCGGCGCGGCCACCGTCGAGGTCCGCCGCGACGGCGGCGGCGACAGCGCTCACCGCGACGGCGCCTTCATCTTCGACGCCATCGCCGTCGATCCGCCCACCGGCTCGGTCGCCGGCGGCACCTTCATCACCATCACCGGGTACGGCACCGCCTTCGACGCCAGCACCGTGGTCCGCGTCGACGGCCTGCCGCTGTCGGCGATCACCGTCGAGAACGGCCAGCGCCTCACCGGCTACACCCCGCCCGGCATCGCCGGCGACGCCGACGTCGACGTGCTCTCCGCCGCCGGCGCCGTCCACGTCGATCGCGGCTACACGTACATCACCACCGGCGACACCTTCGCCGGCGGCTTCTCGGGCCCGCCCATCAACGGCGTGCTCAATGTGGTCATCGTCAACGCCTGGACCAAGGACGGCGTGCCCGGCGCCTTCGTCGCGGTCGGTGATCCGAACACGACCGCGTACCGGGGCACCACCAACTCGCTTGGAGAGATCACCTTCTCCGGCCCTGATCTGGTCGGCCCGGTGGTGGTCACCGCCTGGGCGCAGGATCACGAGGTCGGCACCTTCCACTGCGTCGACTCGCAGAACCTCACCATCTGGCTGCGCTCGCCGCTTCCGCCACCCAGCGGCGGCCCACCGCCCATCGGCTCCGACGGGGCTCGCATCCGCGGCAGCGTCATGTTCGGCGAGGCCACCGGCCTCGGATCGCCCTACTGGAACCTCGTGCCCGAGCCGCGCACGCCGACCGAGCGCAAGCGTATCTACGTGACCTCGGCCGCCGGCGGCGTCACCGGCCAGCCGCAGCCGCCGGTCGCGCCCATCGACTACACCGGGCCCGATCGCCTGGCCTGGACCTACGAGGTCGCGGCCCGCCCCGGCGCGCTGGCCGTGGTCGCCATCGCCGGGCTCTACGACCCGGCGCGTGATCCCACCGGCCAGGGCAACGCCGGCTTCGAGCCCTTCGCCATGGGCGTCGCCCGCGGCGTCCTCGTCGGCCCCAGCGAGAACAAGACCGGCGTCGACATCGTGGTCAACATCCCGCTCGACGCCGCGCTGCGCATCCAGCTCGATCGCGCGCCTCCGCTCGACACCCCCGGCTTCTGGGGCCCCACCCAGTACCGCCTGCGCGGCGGCGTCGACCTGGGCGGCGAGGGCCTGGCCCACTTCGGCAAACATGGCCTGTCGCCGTTGATCACGCCCCAGAACGAGTGGATGTACCCCGGCGAGTCCGTCTTCCCGCCCGGCGATGACGCGATCACCCTCACCGACGTCCCGGCCCTGGCTCGCTCCGTCGCCGACGGCAGCTACGCCATGCACGTCGGCGCCTACTCGCAGAGCGGCGGCTCGCCCTACTCGGTGCGCATCGTGCGCGGCATCCTCGACGGCAGCGCCCCCATCAGCGTCGGCGACTTCCTCGGCGTGCCCCGCGCCACCGACCCACCGCCGTCGGGCCTGGGCAGCGGCCGCCGGGTCGCCTTCACCCCCGAGGGCAACACCACCGGCACGCCCACCTTCCACCTCCACATGATGTCGGACGCGGCCGGCCTACCGGTGTGGCGCGGCGTCACCTGCGACCTCAACGCGCTCGAGCTGCCCGATCTGTCATCGATCGGCGTGAGCTGGCCGCCGACCAGCCAGACCCTGTCGTGGACCATCTGGTCGATCAAAGCGCCGTCGGCGTACACCAACTTCACCTACCGCTGGCTCGGGCAGTCGTACTGGCGGGCGTACGCGTCGGCGTCCTACGCGGTGCAGTTCCCGACGCCGGTCATCATCGCGCCCTGATGCCTGCCGCCCCGACATCGATGCGCCGCTTCGCCGTCGTGCTCGTCACGCTCGCCGCCGCCGCCTGCTCCAAGGGCGGCGACGCCCAGATCTGCGCCGGCGGCGACAGCCGCTGCGACGGCAACCGGTACCAGGTGTGCAGCGACGACGGCGAGCGCTGGGACGTCCGCAGCGACTGCGCCGCCGACGGCGACCTCTGCGTCACCGGCATGGGCTGCGTCGAGTGTTTTCCCGACACCCGCGCCTGCGTGGATCAGGACATCGTGCGCTGCCGCCCCGACGGCTCGGGCGCCGACGTGATCGCCTCGTGCGACGGCAGCCAGCAAGAGCTGTGCAGCGGCGGCGAGTGCGTCGACGCCTGCCAGCTCGCCGCGCTGTCGCGCGACTACGAGGGCTGCGACTACTGGGCGGTCGATCTCGACAACGCCGTGGTCGCCAACCAGGGCGCGGCCTCGGCCCAGCAGTTCTCGGTGGTGGTGTCCAACGCCAGCCTCCTCGAGTCCGACGTCCACGTCGAGATCTGGTGCACGACCGAGGACGCCGCCAACCCGTCGACGCCGTGCACGCCGGGCCAGCCCTACGTGGTCGAGGGCCCGGTCCGCCTCGGTCCCGGCGACCTGCGCATCCTCGATCTCGACGCCCGCGAGGTCGACGGGTCGAGCGCGCCCCAGCTCAACGACGGCCCTCACACCTTCAAGTCGCGCCGCGCCTACCACATCGTCTCGAACGCGCCGCTGGTCGCCTACCAGTTCAACCCGCTCGAGAACGTCGGCGTGTTCTCCAACGACGCCTCCTTGCTGCTGCCGTCGGAGGCGCTGTCGTCGACGTACATGGTCTCGTCGTGGCCGCAGACCATCGCCCGCACCGAGCAGTCCGAGACCAACATGGGCATCCACCTGCGCGCCTTCCTCACCGTGGTCGGGATCGAGGACGGCACCACGGTCAACGTGCGGCTCTCGGCCCGCATCCTGGGCGGCGGCGGCATCGGCCCCGCCAACGCCGGCGACGCCATCTCGTTCACCCTCGACCGCTTCGACGTCGTCAACCTGGAGACCGACGACTTCAACGCCGACTTCACCGGCTCGACCGTGTTCGCCGAGGGCGGCAAGCGGGTCGCGGTCTTCACCGGCAGCGAGGCCTCCGACGCGCCCCGCTTCGACACCCTGGCCACCCGCCGCTGCTGCGCCGACCACCTCGAGGAGCAGATCTTCCCCGAGGACTCGTTCGGCACCCGGTTCGTCGCGGTCAAGTCGCCGCTGCGCTCCAAGCTGGTCGACAGCGCCGGCTGGGACGTCGCCGTCGTCCCCGACGAGCCCGAGTACTGGCGGGTGGTGGCGTCGCGCGACGGCACCACCGTCACCACCGACCTGCCCGCGCCCAACGATCGCTTCCTGCTCGGCCGCGGCGCCTCCGTGATCATCGAGAGCGAGCGTGACTTCCTGCTCGAAGCCACCGCGCCCATCGCCTTCACCCAGATCCCGGCCAGCCAGCAGGCCACCGGCATCCCGTCGACGCTCCCCAATGGCGACCGACCGCCCGGCGGCGATCCCTCGCTCATCTGGGTGCCGCCGGTCGAGCAGTGGCGCAACCGCTACCTGTTCCTGGTTCCCAACAAGTACGCGTTCGACTTCCTGCTCATGGCCATCCCGGCCAGCGCCCGCCTCACCTACGACACCCTCCCCATCGACGACGTGCTCACCTGCGAGCGCGAGCCGATCGGTATGCAGGTACCGCCGGCCGGCGGCGATCCGGTCGAGTACGTGGCGGTGCGGTGCCAGCTCTCCTTCCCGATGCCGGGCGGGGCCGGCGCCCAGGACGATGGCGTCCACCTGCTCACCACCAGCGGCGGCGAGTCGTTCGGGCTGGTGGTCTGGGGCTGGGACAGCTTCGTCAGCTACGGCTATCCGGGCGGCTCGAACGTCGACCGCATCAATCTGAACTGATCACGCGCTCGCCTAGGCAACTGCGTAGGCAACTGGATAGGCAAACCGGCGGGCGGGGCGCGTTTCGGCTGCCGCGTTCGCGCAAGGGCGTGGATCTTCGTTCGCCGCGGCTGCCGGCAAGCTGGCGCGCGCCTTGCTGACAGCGGCGGCAAGGAGTCACGTCATGAAGAATCAGATCTACATCGCCATGCTTCTCGCCGCCTCGGCGGTCTTGCCAGCCGTTGCCACCGCCGGTCTCACGTCGACGCACGAGGTCGGGATCGCCCCGACGCCCTACGTGGCCGGCCGGACCCGCGCCCAGGGATCGATGATGGGTGCGCGCAACAGCGCCGACAGCGTGCAGTACATCGGGTGTCGCGCGAACCAGGAGATCGGCTACTGCTACGCACGCGACAAGGCGGGCAAGACGTTCATGTGCAGCAGCAGCGCTCCGGCGATGCTGACCGCGATCACGGCCGTGAACGCAAGCTCGTGGCTCATCATCGACGCCGACTCGATCGGCATCTGCAGGAACCTCGAGATCACCAACATGTCGCGCTACATCGCGAACATCGTGAGCGCCGGCTCGACGATCCCCGGTTCGAGCCTGCCGTGAAGGGCACACTCGGCGCAGGAGCGCTGTGCCTGGCCATCGGCCTGGGTCTCGGCGCGTTGTTCACGGGCTCGCCGCCGGCGACAACCGTCGGCTCGACGCCGCGGGCGTCCCCAGGTCCGGCCGGCGACGCCATGTCCCGGGCCGAGCTGACGTCGATCATCCGGCAGGAGCTGGCCCGCGAGCGAGGCGCCTCGACGAGCGCAGGCGTCGCGACCGGTGCCACGACCGCGGCCGCAGGCCACAACGATGACGGCAACGACGCACCGGTCGACCGCTCCACGCTGAGCCCGGCGCTCGTCGACAAGTCCGAGCGCGCCACCCAGATCGTCGGCAGCGCCCTGTCCCGCGGCGCGTGGACCGAGGCCGACAAGGCGGCGCTCAGCATCGAGCTCGAGGGCCTGCCGGGTCCGCTCATGGCTGAGATCGCCGGCGAACTGGCTGCCGCGGTCAACCGCGGCGACGTGCGCCTCGACCTCGACCCCGACAGCATGCCGCTCTGAGGAACCAGCGCGTCAGTCAGTCGTGTTCGGTCGGTCCAGCGTGATCCTCGGCGAGCCTCCGTCGGTGGTCACGGTCAGGGTGTACGTGACCTCGTTGCCATCGCAGTCGAGATCGCCCACCGCGACGGCGGTGAGGATCTTGCCGTCGCTCTCGTAGCCGTACCGGAAGTAGTGGGGCTCGTCCCGCTCGAAGTCGAGCCGATCCCAGGCGGGCACGGACCAGTCGGCCGGGCTGGTCTCGCACTTCTTCAAGGGGTACTCGCAGCACGAGCGCGAGGGCGTGAGCGGCGCCCGTTGCACCGGCAAGGCGCCATCCATCACGTACGCCGCGCGGGCTGCCTTCCCGATCGCCTCCAGGCCGAGCTCGGCCTCGGAGCGCTTGGGTCGCTTCATGTAGTCCATGAACGCGGGGATGGCGACCGCGGCCACGACGCCGAGGGCGAACGTCGGCGCCATCAGGCCACCGTGGCCGGCCCTCAGGTCGCCCGCGAAGGGCGCCGACGGCGCCGATCGGGCGATGGCGTCCAGCGGCGCGCGGGTCCCGGCGACGAGATCTGCCGTCGAGACCGCGAGCAGGCGCGTCACCACGTCGGGTGGGTTGGCCCAGGCGGTGCGCACGCCGAGCACCACGTGCACGCGATCGCCGTCGAGACGAGCCGCGAGCCCGAGCTCGTTGAAGAGCGACAGCAGCCGCGCCATACCCGCCAGCGCCGCTTCGGTCGCAGGTAGCTGGCCCGCGGCGGGGAGGCTGCTGGTGAAGCCGTGGCCCCAGAACGCCGCGGCCCACGTGCCATCGGCGAGCTCTCGGCCCAGCGGGCTCAGCGGCATCGCCGGCCCACGATGGGGTGCGCCCGACGGGACGGCGCGGAGCTCGTTGCCCTCGAGGCGGAGCTCGAGCTGGAGGCCCGCCAGCTCCGGGACGGAGATGCGACAGCCGCCATCCGGGCGGGCGCTGGCCTGCCACGCCGGCGGCGCCAGCTCGGGACAGCGCGCGAGCACAACCCGCATCGGCGCCGGATCGGCGAGGGGGAGCCGCAGGTCGGGACCGCCGGCGGCGAGCGACGCGGTGAGCGGGCCGGCGAACGAACGAGCGAGGCCGTGCAGGGTCACGCCGTCGACCAGCGGCACATCGGGCAAGAGCTGGAAGAGCGGCGCCAGCCCGACCACGCCGAAACCGGTGGTCCCGGGCTCGAGCCGGGGCCGGTGCTGGCCACCGAGCGCGGCGACCAGCGGAGGCGGGGCCGTCGCGACCGCTCGCACCACCACGGCGCCACGCTCGAGCTGCACCACCGCCGCCGGAGACGCGGCGCCTGGGAACACCGCCTCGACGTCGCCGCGCGCGC
>SXGS01022518.1_pt1 | contig 10841 bp, 5 predicted proteins | sample 3174681 | NCBI WGS metagenome assembly SXGS01 (sample SAMN11356861, study PRJNA531348) | freshwater metagenome | isolation source: freshwater sample F1-80 | place: China: Fuxian Lake, Yuxi | collected 2017-12-25 | reverse complement strand
GAAAATCAGATGAGCGTAACCTGCAGACCGCCACCCAACTAGTGCATAATCTCGCGTGCATTAAACCTCAGCTAGCGCGCTTCCTGGATTTCACCGGCGCGCAAAATCCGGCCCGTGTCGTCAATAATTATGACTGGACGGGCCAAGTCACTTTTCTCGAATTTCTTCGCGATATCGGCAAGCACCTCACGGTTAATTCCATGATCGCCAAGGATTCTGTCCGATCGCGCATGGAAGATCGGAGCACCGGAATCAGCTTTACCGAATTCAGCTACATGCTGCTGCAGGGCTTTGATTTTCAGCACCTCAAAAAAGTTTTTAACTGTGAACTGCAAGTCGGCGCCACAGACCAGTGGGGCAATATTACCGTTGGGACGGAACTGACTCGCAAAAAACTGGGCGCGACCGTCTGGGGCCTCGTATTCCCTCTGCTGACGAAAGCGGATGGCTCCAAATATGGCAAAACCGCCACGGGAACAGTCTGGCTGGATCCCAAAAAAACCAGCCCCTATCGTTTCTACCAATTTTTCGTCAACACGGACGACGCTGATGTGGTCAAGCTGCTCAAGACGCTGACTTTTCTCGCGCAAGCCGAGATCGCTGCACTCGAGAGCGAGCTTAAAGCTAATCCAGGCGGACGCGTTGCCCAAAAATCTTTAGCGCAAGCCATGACCACGCTCGTGCACGGCGAGGAGGCCGTCGCCACGGCCTTAAAGGCGACAGAAATTCTTTTCGGTGGATCGCTCGAGGGGATCAACGCCGCTCTATTTCAAGATATCGTCGGCGAAGTGCCAACGAAAGAGTTGGCTAAGGATACGCTCGCCGGCTCGGGGTCCGCTATGATTGAGCTGATTGTCCTAGCTGGCTTAGCCCCTTCCAAGGGCGCCGCTCGGAAGGATCTCGAAGCGGGTGGCATTTATTTAAATAACATCCGGGTGGCTGACCATACGAAGCTCGTCACTGCGAGTGATTTGCTGTTTGGAAAATATCTCCTCCTGCGCAAAGGCAAAAAAAGTTACGTGGTGCTGAAGGTAACCGACTAAAATCCTGCCGGGGCGCAATTTCTTAGTGCAAGGTTACTGGCGGCGGCGCGGCCGCCCCACCTAGGCTTTTGTATCCTACTTCCAAACCCGCGGTAGCCACCGACAGGATTATTTTAGACGATTATACTATTATGCCCAAACTCTGGGATTGGCCAGTGCGGCAAACGCTGATTCCAGCCGCTTGCGCGGCTAGCCAGAAGACTAGCCCCTCATCGCACCGGTCGGGCGTTAGCCCCGATTAGTAAAACATAGCCTCACTCAGCGCCAACTCCGGGGATAATAAGTGCGCGCCAACGATCTGAGTGGATGGACCTGTGCCAAGATCACTCGTGAATTCAGCGCAATCTTTGTCCAAATCAGCCGTCCAGTGGAATATTTTCCCGGAAGTCGCGTACGTAAAATCGAGGGAAAGACTGCCCGCGCTCGCGAGCGGCTCCACGTTGAAAACGAGCGAGGAATTGCCAATCCACCCTGAACGCCCGAGCCCTTTTTTAACCCAATGCAGCAAACAATTTGCCTCAGCGGACAGCGACCCGCGATGCCGAATGGTGACTTGTCGCAATCTGGTGATTATCAATTCCGGAGCGTAGCGGCTAAGATATTGACCGAGATTCTGGCGCAGCGCCAGCGTGCGAGTATAAGCGAGGTCACGGACGGCCGAAATATTGGGCCAAGCAAAATTCAACGCGTCGGGCGCAACGATGGCGCGGTCAAACATCACCCGCTGCGCCCGCGTGAGTAAATATTGGTAATCGCTCATCCGTTTGCTGGAAACAAATCGATGCGCCCAATAATAAAGAGGCAGGTCAGTTGAGAGACACACGGACACTTGATCCTGCAAATAAGCTTTGGCGGCAGGCGGGTAACTCAGGGCGATAAATTCGACGCAGCGCGTATCATCTTTGGATTTTCCAAAAAAACATTCCCCGTAGATTTTAGCCCTAATTTTGAGCGGACTCTCGGCCGATTCAGTCGGACATAACACGACAACCCGACACGGATAACGCTGTGCGAATCGTTGGGCGACGGCGAACTGCTCAACGGCATCAGTAGGCGTGGTAGCGACGCCTAAATGCAGCACGAGATTGAGCTGCAGCGCCTTTTGCGCACTCACGCTAGGCTCAGCCCAGAGTTGATGAAATCCCCGAGCGATGGCGCCAACGGGAACCTCCATCCCCGGCAAGGCATTAAAGCAAGCAGGCATCGTCAGAAATAAAATAAAGAGGAGCGAATTTGCGGGCGCAAAAAAAATCCGGTGGCCACGGGGCCGCCGCGAGGAAAACCGACTCACTCAGCAAAAGCGCGGTAAGCTTTCCGGCGCTCACGGCTCTCTCCAGGTATGGCCGTTAGCCTGCAGCAAGGCGGCGGCGTTCGCCGGGCCCCATGATCCAGCCGGATAAGCCTCGAGGCCTGCGCGCCCCTGCTTCGCCCAATAATCGAGCAGCGGAGTAATCAATTGCCACGAGCGTTCAGTTTCATCACCCCGGATGAAGAGAGTCCCATCTCCAATCATAGCATCGAGCACGAGGCGCTCGTAAGCCTCTGGGGTGTTGGAGCCAAAAGTAGTGGCGTAGCGAAAATTCATTTTCACCGGCTGCGTCCGGGTCTCCAAACCGGGGACCTTAGCATTTAGGATGAGACTTAATCCCTCATCCGGTTGAATTTGAAAAGAGAGGGTGTTGGGCGCGAGGTGGAAGCGCTCCGACTCGGCGAAAATATTTCCTGGGGCGCGTTTGAAACGAATAGAAATTTCGCTAACTCGCCGGGCCAAGCGTTTGCCTGATCGCAAATAAAATGGCACGCCCTGCCAGCGCGCGTTGTTAATACTTAAGCGCAGGGCCGCGTAAGTTTCGGTAGCCGAGTTAGCCTGAACGGCCGACTCGGCCAGATAGCCCGGCACGGCCTCGCCGGCAATCATGCCCGCCGCATATTGCGCGCGAGCTACGTCTGGGGCATCGCCGCCGAGTTGCAGCGGCTGAATAGCCGCGAGTAATTTTACTTTTTCGTCGCGAATCGATTCGGGATCAAAAGAGACCGGCGGCTCCATCGCCATTAACGCGAGGAGTTGCAGCGTATGATTCTGGATCATATCGCGCAAACATCCGCTCTGCTCATAATAGCCAGCGCGGGAACCGACCCCCACCTCTTCTGCGACGGTGATCTGCACTGATTCGATATAATGGCGATTCCAGAGCGGCTCAAAAATCGAATTAGCGAAACGCTGCACGAGCAAATCCTGCACCGTTTCTTTGCCGAGGTAATGGTCGATCCGGAAGACCTGAGCTTCAGTGAATACCGTCGTCAGCTCCTGATTGAGCGCCTGTGCACTGGTGAGATCACGGCCAAAAGGTTTTTCGATGATCACTTTCGTCTGCTGCGCTCGCTGCGCGTAGCGTGCCGCCAGGCCACTCGCTCCTAGGTTTTTTAAAATTGGCGAAAAAACCGAGGGCGGCGTGGAGATATAAAATAAGGACTGCAGGGGCTGGCCAACCTCATGTTCCAGCGCCACGATGCGCTGCGTCAGCCGATCATAGGCAGCCGGTTCATCATAGCCTCCGCTCAAATAGGACGTGCGTTGCGCGAGACGGGCCCAAACTTCAGGATTCAACTCACGGCGCGAAAATTCCTTAATCGCCTGTACCGCGATCAGCTGAAATTCTGCATCTGCAATCGGCTTTCGCCCAATCCCGATCAAATAAAAATCCGCCGGCAGCAGTCCATCGTGAGCCAGATTGTAAATGGCCGGAATTAATTTTCGCGCAGTTAAATCCCCCGATGCCCCAAAAATAACGATAACGGTAGGCGGCGAGCCGCGGTGCTTGCTAAGACCATGCAAAAAAGGATGCCGTGATTCTTCCGCCATGCGCCCGCAAGTTCATTCTGATGCGAGTTCCCCGCAAGGTTTTTCCCGTAGCCCAGCCCCAGTATGACAGCCTGCCTAAAGCGCGCCTTCGCCCAGCGAACTGCTCTGCCGAGCAATATGATAACCCGCCGGAAAAAGAGGGGCATTGGCGTAGTGCATCACCTGCGGAGGCAGACGGCCACTAAGGGTGACCTCGACGACATCAAAGCGAAAAGTTCGTGGCGGCGTCGAGAGCGCCGCAAGATAAGCGTGTACCGAGCGCCGCAGCGCCCGTTTCTTGCGCTCATCCACGGCATAATAACCCGTGACGAGCGCACCAACCGCCCGAGCTTTTACCTCGACGAACACCAGCACCTCCCCGTCACGACAGACCAGATCAATTTCATCACGCAAATCACGCGGGTTTCGCCAATTTTGGATCAACACCGTAAAACCGTGACGGTTTTTTAAAAAATCTGCCGCCGCTTGCTCGCCTCGGGCCCCCGCCATCGCCCGCGTGGTGAGCGTTTTGGGCCGCTTTAATTTTTTCCATTTTTCTTTGAGCCAGTGCAGCATCGGTAAGTTCTCCCTCAACCACGCAAAAAATTGCACATACAAGCAAGAGCGTTTTTAATAGGCAGCGAAATTTATCAGCCCTACTTTTCTCTCAGTTCGCCCTCCACCACTCATGGAGGACGCCCTCAGTAACGCGCCCCCTGATTTAATTAGCTAACGCGAGCTTGGGGCACCCACATGGGCGCCCCGGCTCAGCACTTAAGACTGCGCCGGCGCACTAGGCGCTGCACTCCGCACAGCGTCAGCGATGGTCACCGGCAAGACTTCTGCGGCGCCCTTTGATTGATCAAATTTCATCGAAAGCGTCCTCGAGACGCCCCGCTCTTGCATGGTCACCCCGTAGATTGCATCGGCCGCGGCGATGGTGCTCTTGTTGTGGGTGATAATGATAAATTGCGATTCTTTCACGAACTGCTTCAGCAAATTCGTGAATCGGTGAATATTTGATTCGTCGAGCGGCGCATCTAACTCGTCGAGTAAACAGAAAGGGGAAGGCTTCACCATGTAGAGCGCGAACAGGAGAGCTACTGCCGTCAGCGTCTTTTGGCCGCCCGATAGCAACGTGATGCCCTTGAGTTTGGTGCCGGGAGGCTGCGCGACAATTTCAATGCCACTTTCCAGCGGATCCTCCGCCGTCACCAATTCGATCGCCGCGCGCCCGCCACCGAATAAAATCTGAAAAGTGTGGGCGAAATTTTTACGGATTTGATCAAAGGTGACCTTAAATTGCTCCAACGACGTCTGGTTGATGTCGTCAATTGCCTTCAACAGCTGAGCCTTGGCGCTCGCTAAGTCGTCACTCTGCGTTTTGAGAAATTCATAACGCTGCTTGAGCTCGGCATACTCCTCAATCGCCACTAAATTAACCGCGCCCATGCTCCCTATCCGTTGGCGGAGTGCGTCAACCTCAGCCTTGACCTCCTCCCAGTTGTGTTGATCAAACGCCGCTAAATCAGCTGCCGTGGGCTCGCCCTTATTTTCTTTTTTCTTACGGCGCTTAGGCGCGGTAGCCTGATCAGCGGCCACCTCTGCAATCGCGTTGGCCGACTCTTCTTCATCGAGATCGAGTGCCTGGAGCCCTTCAGGCTCATCATCCGCGTGCCACAGTAGCCGTTGCCAGTCCTGACCAGCCACCTCGGTCTGGAACTCACGACTAACTTCCTCCGTCAGAAATTGGACCCGCGCCCGGGTCTCGGCCACTTTTACTTCATGTTTGGATAATTCTGACTGGGAGGTCTCCGCTTCACTGCGAATGGAGGTCATGCCCTGTTCGACGGCCGCAATTTCTTGCTCGACGGTCGAAAGTTCCCCGCGGACTTGCTCCACATTGGTTTGCGCAACCGCGAGGGTTGTGACCACTTCGCCCGCGCGGCCTTGTTGGAGGGCAGTCTCTTGTTCCAACTGCGCTACCTGCTCAGTCCAGGTCTCCAGCTCAATTTGCCGTTGCACTGAGAGCTCATCTAATTGGGCCCGACGGCGGCCCATTTCGCTCAAGCCGCGATCCAGGACTTCCACTTTTTGCCGACGCTCGGCTAATTCCAAGCGGGCGGCAGCCAAAATTTCTTTCTTCTCATCACGCGCGGTGCGCTTCTCGGTAATGCCGGATTCTGTCGCGGTAATTTTTTCTTTCTGCGCCGTGACGTTCGCCTCTGCTGCGGCCAGTAATACCTGTGCTTTGGCGAGACGGCTCAACGCCTCGTCATGATCACGCTGGTGATTGGTTAGCTCGCTTTCCAAACGAGCGAGCCGTTGCGCCGCGTCAGCCTGGGCCCGTTGGGCATTTTTCTCTTCCGTCGTGTTCGAGGCGGCAATCTGCGAAGCGACGAGCACATCCTTGCGTTTCTGCTCGAGCAGAGCCTCGGCCTCGACCAACGCCGTGTTTAGCTGCTCAATGAGAGCGCGCTGGGCATCATGGGCTTTGGATTCCGTGACGACCGCCTTGCCGGTTTCGCGCAGATCAACCTCGCGCTGCACGATGCTATTAGCCGGCTTTTTGTGATAGCCGCCAAAAATGAGCCCGCGACGATCCACGAGATCACCCTTAGCCGTCGCGACCATCAGAAAACTAAAGGAGGGATTAGCCTTCCAGAAATCAAGAAAGGCATTGAGGTCATCCGCCAAATAGCAGGCGGAAAGTACGCCCGCGGCTGGATGGGTGGGCTCGAGATTGGCGATGGCGTCGGTGGCCGGCCGCAGACCGGCCGGCAAGCTCACGCCCGCAACGCTGCTAACCGCGCCTGGTTCCGCAATTTGCAAACAGACACTGCCAATCTGATCGCCCTCAAGCCGGGTAAGAATTTTTTGGGCGGTGGCTAGATCGGCCACCGCAATCGCTTCCACGGAAGAACCAAGCAGGGCTTCTAGCGCTTTGGCATATTCGCCGCGCACTGCGAGTCCCGAGGTGATGGGCGTAAACTTCTGTTCACCGAGCTCGGCGACAAAACGCCCTTGCAGCAACGCCTTAGCCCCTTCACCGAAACCTTCCCACTTTTCATGCAGCTGTTGCAGCAATTTCAAGCGGGCAGTTTTCTGGGCTAGATTACGATCGATCTCCTGAAGCTTACGTTGGCCTTCGCGAAAATCTTGGGTGGCGGCCTGGAGGCTGGCTTGAGCTGCTTGGGCCTCATTATTGCTCCGGCTCTGTTCGGCGCGAGCTTCCTCTACCCGGGCCCGTACTTGCGCGAGGGTATCGGCCGCCAGCACCACGGCCGCCCGCAACTGTTCGAGCTCAGTCGAGAGTTGATCAAATTTATTCTGACTCGTGCGCGCGTCAACCTCGAGCCCGGAGCTTTCGGTGCGATGGCGCGCGACTGCGCTCTCGACCTGTAGAAGGTGGAATTTTTTGGCATTGAGCTGCTGCTCGGCCTTGGTCAACTCACCTTCGAAGATGGCCAACTCACGATTGCGATCCTGAAAGACGGCATCGGAACTGCCGAGCATCGTGAGCTGCATTTGCTTATCTTGTGCCCCCGTATCGACCTGCGAGGCGAGCTCCCGGAGTTGCATCTCGAGTTCCGCTAAATCATCCTGACTAGAGGCAATGCGCTCCGTCAGACCCGTGCGCTTCACCTGCGCTAAACCGGCGGCATTTTCCGCCTGTTCTTTCTGGGAGCGAAGATCGAACACCGCCTGCTGAGCATCTTGGACCCGTTGATTAAGTGAACTGCGCGCCAATTTTTTGTCGTCGAGCGAGCGCGTGCGTTCTTCGAGCGAAGTGCGACGGGTATCGGCATCACCACGCATGGCGGCCACCCGACTCTTCAATTCTGTGAGCGCGATGCTGAATTGATTAAATTGGTGACTGCTGTGAGCGAGCGCCAAGTGGCGCAAGCGGAAGCTGACGCGCTTAAAACGCATGGCCTTGGCCGCTTGCCGCTTGAGGGAACCAATTTGGCGAGCGACCTCATTGATCACATCCGAGACGCGCGCCAAATTTTGCTCCGTCAGCGCCAGCTTGTTCATGGCCTCGCGGCGTTGGCTCTTATATTTTGTAATCCCCGCCGCTTCCTCGAACACGACCCGCCGTTCCTCTGGCTTTGATGAGAGAATTTGATCGATCTGACCCTGCGCCATAATCGAGTAGCTGGTCCGGCCCACACCGGTATCCATGAACAATTTGTTGATGTCCTTTAACCGACAGGGCTGGCCGTTAAAAAAATATTCCCCCAGGCCATCGCGCGTCACCCGGCGCATAATCTCAATTTCGTGAAAATCGGAGCCGAGCTGCTTTTCGCAGTCGGTCATAACCAAGGCGACCTCGGAGAATTGGGCAGCCTTGCGCGTATCCGCACCCTCGAAAATAACATCCTGCATTTTTCCACCGCGGAGGGCCTTGGCACTTTGCTCGCCTAAGACCCAGCGGATAGCATCAGCAATATTACTTTTGCCGCAGCCATTGGGCCCAACGATCGCCGTCACGCCAGGCTCAAAACTGAGCGTCGTGTTGTCAGCAAAACTTTTAAAACCGTGGAGTTTTAGCGCCTTAAGATACATTGAATCGTGGAATATTTTCCCGCCAGTCGGGGCGAATTTTCTAGAGAGATCAGGATGACATTTAGCCCACTACGCACCAACCGGAATGGGCAAATTGCGGGGGCTGAGAGAACGATAGGCGGGGGAAAAAGCTTTCAAATTAAAGGCCAAACTAGAGGGCGGCGTTCTGCGCTCGGCAACGGTAAAACGCTAAAAAATCACCGTCGAAATACGCGAGCTGACAGTTGACTTAATGCCACGGACTTACTTTGGCGAACCGCCAGCCGAGGGACGCGCCCAGCCCCCGATCATTTATGATCCCAAGGCAGCTGGATAGCGAGTTTGGGGAATTTCCAAATCCGCACGACCGAGAACATTTTGCCGGGATTACAAATACCACGCGGATCGAGTGCTTTTTTTACGGCCAGCATCGCCTTCACCTGCGCGGGGTTGTGTTGCAGCCGCAGGAAAGGTGTCTTCGCAAGGCCAATGCCGTGCTCACCGGAGATGGCTCCGCCCATCGCCACGACTGTTTCCATCAATTGCTGTACCGCGGCCTCCGCCGCCTTGGTCTCTTGCGGATCGGCGCGGTGATACATGATATTGACGTGCAGATTGCCGTCCGCGACATGCCCAAAAGTAGGGATCGGTAATTGGGAATCACGTTTCAAGCGGGCGAGGAATTTTGCGAATTTCTCGTAGTTACGCATGGGGATAACGATATCTTCGTTAAGTTTGGCGTCACCTAATTCGAACATCGCCCCCGAGCATTTACGCCGGACAGCCCAGAGCATTTCCACCTCGGCGCGATTCCTCGCTGCTCGGTAAGCGAGCGCCTGCGTGCGAGCCCACGCCAGCACCTCCCGCTGTAAATCTTTGACCTCACTCACGGTGCCCGCGAGCTCGAGGAGAATGACGGGGCGGCCCGCGTGCCCGGGGAAAACCGTTTGCCCGGTAGCTCGCTCGGCACACAAAACACTTTCGCGATCGAGAAACTCGCAAATCGCGGGCTGCACCCGCGCGCGAAATAACACGCGGGCGGCTTTTAACGCGGCTACTTCATCCGTGAATGCAGTCAAGAGCGTCCAGCGCGCGGCGGGCTGCGGAATAAGCTTCAGCACCGCTCCGGTTACCACGCCCAGTAAGCCCTCACTGCCGATCCATAGGTCACGCAAATTAAATCCGGCCGCGAATTTTTTGGTCGCCGTGCCCCACTGCACCAATTCCCCCGTCGGCAGGTAACCGCGCAGGGCGATAACAAAATCTCGAGTGACTCCATACTTACCGCCATGCATACCGCCAGCATTGCAGGCAATGTTACCACCGATGGTACAATACTCCTTCGAAGACGGATCTGGGGGGTAAAACCAGCCTTGGGCGGCAGCCGCACGCTGGACGTCAGCGGTAACGGCACCCGCCCCGACGTGGGCCATGCCCGCATCGGCGTCGATCACCACTTTATTTAATTTTAACATATCCAGCACCCAACCGCCCCGCACGGGAGCAGCCGAGCCCATCAAGGTCGTCCCGCGACCGCGCACCGTAACCGGAACGCAATACTTATTCGCCAAAACGAGCACGAGGCCGATGTCCGCTTCAACTCGGGGGGTAATGACGGCAACGGGGAGAAAAGAGATCTTACTGCTATCGAAGGAAGCAGCCCAGCAGCCCGCGGCTGAAACATCGACGCGGGCGCCGAGGCGACGTTTGAGTTGGCGGGTGGCGATAGTGTGCGGGGCGGACATGAGCGTACATTTATAATTACTGGCTCCAAACGTGCAAGCATCGCGATACCGTGCCCGGCCTTTGCTTCACCCAACCGGCCCGCTAATCCACCGGCAGTCGGCTCGCTTCAAGCGCGAGGGTCCGACAACCCTTTAAATCAGTCTTCCCCGTTCCGAGGATAGGAATTTTAGGCACGCGATGAATTTGCCTTGGAATCCATAAATTAGGCAGGCCCGCAGCGAGGAGTTTCGTGCGCAATTCCCCCACCACCACGGCGTGGGTGGTAAGTAAAACGATCGCCTCGCCTTTGGCCGTATCGGGCACGCCGACAATCATAGCGCTAGGGCCATCGGCCTCGGTCCAACCAAAGGCTTCACAAATGCGCTGCTCCACCGTCCCGTGCGGCACCATTTCGCCGCCAATTTTTGAAAAACGCGAAAGCCGACCCTCAATATATAAAAAGCCATCGGTATCGAAACGGCCAAGGTCGCCGGTGATAAACCAGCCATCTTTGAAAGCAGCGGCCGTTTTTTCGGCATCTTTCAAATAGCCAGGAAAGACATTAGCGCCGCGCATCCAGAGCATGCCCGTCTCACTCATGGGCAATTCTGCACCGGTGTCGGGATCGACAATCCGCGCCGTCATGCCCGGCATCAAACGACCGACAGCACCCACCTTTTTTC
>SXGS01691579.1_pt1 | contig 10842 bp, 6 predicted proteins | sample 3174681 | NCBI WGS metagenome assembly SXGS01 (sample SAMN11356861, study PRJNA531348) | freshwater metagenome | isolation source: freshwater sample F1-80 | place: China: Fuxian Lake, Yuxi | collected 2017-12-25 | reverse complement strand
ACGCCTCCGCGAAGTCGCGTTCGGCCTCGCCCCAGTCTGCTTTGTCATCGTCCCAGTACTGCATGAGCTCGTAAATCACGCGGCCACAGATGCTGCCTAACGGAGACGGCCTGTCAAGCTGCCGCTTCCGATCGCGGCTCCTTCGCCGGTCGCGATCGGCGCCTAGACCTGCTCGTAGAGGATCGTGAAGACCACGCAAGCGGCGAGTGCGGCGCCGGTACGAAGCAACGCCGCACGCCGTTCGCCTCGCGCCGCATAAAGACGGACCGTCGCCGCGAGGATCAATAGAACAAGAAACGTCGTCGGGCGGGCGCCGTGACCGAGCAGCGCGAACAGCAGAAGGCGCGGCGTGGAAAGCGCCGCCGCCGCTTCGAACAGGCCGAGCAGGAGCGCCCCCGTTTGGACGTCGATCGCTCCCGGCGACGACGAATCGCAATGATAAGGATCGAAGCTCGCGTTCATCCCGAGGACGGCGCCGAACGTCAGCGTCGTAAGCGCGGCGGCGATAAGTTGCGGCCATTCCGCGCGGCGCGACCGTCCGTGCTCGGCGAGCGCCGTGACGCCCGCGAAGACGAGTGGCAGGAAGAGCAGGAGCGGCAGACGCGGGCCGACGTCGCTTGCCGGAAAGAGCGTGTCGAACCAATAGGCCGGAAAGATCTGCGTCAGCATACCGACGCCGAGCCCGAGGACGCCGTTCTCTCCCGGCGTCCGTGGAAAGGCGTGCTCGCGCAGCGAGCGGGCCATCTCGTAGGCTTCGACGCCGTCGCTCGATAGATCGGAGAATAAGCGCTTGCCGACCATGACGACGGCGCCGAGCAGGACGAGCGCCATGGCGGCGGCGAACCGGAGATCGTCCGGCCGCGAGCGTGCGTCGGCTCGGGGCGGTCGACGGAGAAGGTCGGCGCCGAGAATGAGGACCGTCGCGGCCGAAAGCGCGTGAACAAGCGGCCCGGGCGTCGGCGTCGGACCGATGAAACTTGCGAACAGCGCCGACGCGATATGCACAGCCGAGGCGTAGCCGGCGGCGCGTATGCAAAGCGCCGCGGGCGGCGCGGAAGGATCGGATCGCAGCGCAAGAAGGAATCCCGGCGCGAGCCATGCCGCGGCCGACACCGGGAAGAGCCAAAGGAGCGGGCCGTCGGCTCGGGCCTCGACCGTCGCCGTCAAGACCGCGACGGCCGTCGCGGCGACAGCAGCTCCCACGATCGCGTACGGCCGAGCGGAAGCAGGCAAGTCGGCGGCGGTCGTCATGAAAGAGGCGCCGCTTCGACGACGGACGTCTCGGGGGCGGCCGGCGCCGACGCGGCGACGATCGGAGGCTCCGTTCCATCCGGCGGACGCACGCCCGCGAAGACGCCGATCAAGAGGAGCGGGTAGTACCACTCGACATAGGTGCCGCTCGCATGGTGCTTCCAGAGTTGCACGCAGGCGATGGTCGCCGCGGTCAGAAAAGCGAGTTGCGCCGGCGTCCGCCGCCTTCCGAGCAGGAATCCCGCCGCCGAGAAGCCGGCGGCGAGGAGGAAGACGGGCGTCAGCATGCGGAAGCGTTCGCCGCCGAGGATCGGCGAACGGATCAAGCGCTTCATCTCCGGATGCGCGCCGAAGAACGAAAGCGTGCTCGATCCGTACTGGTCCGGATCTTCTTGATGGGCGATCGACCCTTCGAGGAAGAGGTCGACCGGATTCCGGCCGTTCGCACGTTCGGTGCCGAACCATAGGGCGCCGATGACGACCGCGCCCATGAGGAAGAATCCGAGCTGGAACTTGAGTCCGTCGCCCTTCTTTCGCGTGCCGAAGTACGCGGACCAAGCAGGCCAGAAAAACGCCGGGAAGTAGCCGGTCGCGACGGCGACGTTGAGCAGGACGCCCGCGAGAAAGGGGACCGGGAGCGCCGCGAACGCGAGCAGCACCATCGCGGCGGGCGCCACGTGCGAGACGTAGCCCGTGCCGGTGACGATCGTCGCTTCGCCGCCGAGACCGAGCACGTAAGGACTGCCCGCATAGAGAGCGACGAGCGCCCAACCGGAATCCGGACCGCGCAAACGTCGACCGATCAGCCATAGCGCGAGTAGCGCCAGGCCGTGGAAGACGCCGGTCGTCGCCTTCGCCGCCCATTCCGGCGGCCGGACGTAACCGAACGCCGGATCCGGCAGCGTATCCGGCCGGTTCGGCGTCGGATCGGCGCGGAGTTTCAGGACGCCCGCATTGACGACGTAGAGCATCGGCCCGTAGGTCGCCGCCGCGCCTCCGAGCAGCGCCTTGTCGCCGTAAGGCCAGGACGCCCTTTCGAGCATGCGCTGCGCGCCGAGGTTCACGTAGTGCCCGCAGTCGTCGGGCCGACGGACGCCGATGACGAACACGTTCAGCAGCACGAGAGACAGCGCGCAGGCCTTCAGGGTGCGTCCGGAGATCGCAGCGGGCGGAGCATCCTCTGCGGGGGGGCCGGCCCGACGCGATCCGAAGAACCCGCGGATCCACCACCAAGCCGTAAGCACGTAGATGCCGGTGAAGCACAGCACATAAGCGGGGCGCGTCGCGGGCGAGAGATCTAGCGTCGACTGCCGGTCGATCAGATGGACGTAAAACGGCGCGAGCGCGAGCAGCGCCGCGCACTCGAGATTCCGCTTCAGTCGGAACGGCCGCCATGCGGCGCCGACCAAGACCATCACCAACACGCCGATCCAGACCGCGCCGGCGTCGTTCGGCAGCAGGCGCTTCGCAAGATCGACGCCGAAGTCGCGGAGCGCGGAAGGAGAGGTCCAGTCCTTGAGCGGAAGTTCGCCCATGTCGGCGCCGGGCATCGGATAGGTGCGCCCGGGCGGCTGATAGACGCGCGAGGTCGGCGCGCTCGCGGCTAGCGGTCGCGTTTCGGCCGGGGCGACCGCGCGGGAGTCTTGCCCTTGCGCGACGGAAACCATGCTGAAAAGACACCAACCGGCGAGGCAGCGAAGAAGGCTCGACTTCATGCGCCGCCATCGTAGCCGCCGGACGGCGGGAGGGGTTCCTGATCTTTCCGGCATCCCTTGTCGTCGGGGCCTATTTGGGGCGGCCCTGAATTCTGACGAAGAACCATCGGGGGACGGATGGACGCCACGACCGATACGCACACACCCGACGCCGCACGCATCGCCGCGGCCGTCGCCGCCGTGCAGGACCGCATCGCCTGCGGCAAGGCCGATCTGCCGCCTTTGCCGGAGGTCGCACTGGAGGTCCTCCGACTTTCCCGCAGCGACGATCTCGACGTCAAGAAGCTGACCGACGTCGCGGGCCGTGATCAGGCGCTGGCCGGGCAGATTCTGCGCGTCGCGAATTCTCCGCTTTGGCAGCCGCGGGAACCGATCGTGTCGTTGCAGCAGGCCGTCGCCCGCATGGGCGCCGCGGCCGTCTCGAACGTCGCATTCCTGATCGCGGCCAAGGGGGACGGCTTCCAAGCGGGGCTCTCCGCGGAGGACGCCGCGAAAGAATGGCGGCATGCGCTGCTCGTCGGCTGCTTCGCCAAAGAGATCGCCCGCGCCCGCCGTGCGTCGGTCGAGAGCGCCTTCCTGTGCGGCCTTCTCCACGACATCGGCCGCCCGATCTTCATGCGCGAATGGGCCAAGGAACTGCCGGGCACCCCGCCGCCGCCGCTGTCCGACGACGCGGATCAGACGCTGCACGTCGCCGCCGGCGTCGCGCTCGTGAAGGCTTGGGGTTTGAACGAGACCTGCGCCGACGCCGTCGCCGGTCACCACGGCGAAGGCGGTTTCGTAGGTCGCAACGCGGCGGCGACGGTCTGCCTCGCCGACCGCATGGCCGGACTCCTCGCCGAGGACAAGGCTTGCTTAGGCAACGACTTCGTCGGCGATCCGGCGGCGATGGCTTTGAATCTTTATCCGGACGACGTCGCGTCGATCTGGGACCGGCGCGAGAACCTCCGTGCCGTGGCGGACGCCCTCCGATGATCAAAGACGATCTCTCGCTTCCTTCGCGGTTCGACGTCGTCGTCGTCGGCAGCGGGCCGGCCGGGCAGGAAGCCGCGCTTGCCGCCGCTCAAGCGGGCCGTAGCACGCTGCTTGTCGAGCGCGAGCGCGGCGTCGGCGGCGCCTGCGTCTTCACCGGAACGATTCCGAGCAAGACGCTGCGCGAGACGGCCGGACTCTTCTTGAAGCTCCGCGCCTCGGCCGAGAAGCTCGCTGATCTTCCGCCGCCGGAGACCATCCGCGTCTCGACGCTGACGGCCCGGGTCGCCGAGGTGATCCGGGGCCACGTCGCGACGCTCGATCTAAGACTGCGGCGTTCCGGCGTCGTATCGGTCCACGGCAAGGCTTCGTTCGTCGGGCCGTCGGCGCTACGCATCGATTTCCTCGACGGCTCGTCGACGGAGGTCTTAGCCGGCCACGTCGTGCTCGCCGTCGGTTCGCGTCCGCGGACGCCGCCGAACATCGCCGTCGACCACGAGTACGTCTTCGACAGCGATTCGTTCCTGTCGATGGAATGGCTGCCCCGCTCGCTCGTCGTGCTCGGCGCCGGCGTCATCGCCTGCGAGTACGCGTCGATCTTCGCGGCGCTCGGCGTGCAAGTCACGATGGTCGACCGCGGCGAGCGCCCGCTCGGCTTCTTCGATCCGGAACTGTCGTCCGTCTTCTTGTCGTCGTTCGTCGCGTCGGGCGGGATCTTTCGCCCGGGGCTCACCGCGACGTCCTGCGCCTACGACGGAAACTCCGTTTCGACCGTGCTGTCGAACGGGGAGACGATCGTTTCGGACAAGGCGCTCTGCGCGCAGGGACGGCTCGCCAACACGGAGCGATTGAACCTCGCCGCCGCCGGACTCGCCGTCAACGAGCGCGGCCTGCTCGCCGTCGACGACCGCTTCCGTACGTCCGTCCCGCACATCCTTGCGGTCGGCGACGTGATCGGTCCGCCCGCCCTCGCCGCGACGTCGGCCGATCAAGGCCGCCGCGCCGTAGCGCTCGCGTTCGGCCTGGATACGGGCGCCGCTCCGGAGACGATCCCGATCGGAACGTACACCATCCCCGATCTCGCGAGCGTCGGGCTCGACGAGTTTGAAGCGCGGAAGCGGCACGGCGACTGCCTCGTCGGTCGGGCGGAGTTCTCGGAGGTCGCGCGCGGCATCATCGCGGGCGGCGCCGGCGTCTTGAAGCTCGTCGCGGCGCCGGACGGGCGCAAGTTGCTCGGCGCACAGATCGCGGGCGAAGGCTCGACCGAACTCGTCCATCTGGCGCAGATGGCGCTTCTGGCGGGCGCCGACGTCGACGTCTTCGTCGACCGCGTCTTCAACTTCCCGACCTTGGCCGAGGCCTACCGCATTGCGGCGTTCGACATCGTCCGCCGCCGCAAGTCGCGCGCGGCGGAGCCCGCCTCGATCGCCGCGCCGCCGCGCGGGTCGGCTTAGCGCGGCGGACGGGGCGATGTCGCGGCGTCGGTACCGTCGCGTGCGTCTTTGATCAGCGCAGCGGTCCGCGCGAGATCGGATGCAGAGACGCGGTCGACGAGCAAACGAGGCAGGCGGCGGCGCAAGGCGTCGGTCGCGGTCTCGACGAACTCGTTGCGCACGAGATGGACGAGTTCCGCGGCCAGTTCGGGGACGGTCGGTCCGACCGGCTCCGCCAGGCGCGGATCGTTCTCGACGAGACGCACGACGTCCTGCGCGCGGCATCCGTAGCGCCCGAGGAGGCGATGGATCGTCGGCAGAGCGAGTCCGAGGCGTCGGCCGAGACGCTCCGCGTCTGCAAGATCCGACGGGCCGCCCGCCGCGAGGCCGCGATCGTCGCCGCCGGGCAGCGGCACGGTCCGACCGAGCGCGCCGTCGTCAAGCGGGCGACCGACGGTCCGCGCGGCCAGAAGGACCAGGCTGCGCGCGATCGGCCTCCAAGTCGTTAGTTTCCCGCCGACGATGTGGACGAGGCCGCGCGGCTCTTCGAAGACGCGCTGCTCGCGGCTCGTCGATGACGGAGTCCCCGTGCCTGCGAGCGCTAGGGTGCGGACGCCCGCAAAGGACGCGATCACATCCTCGGTGCGGTACGGCGGTCCGGCGAGAACGGCGTTCGCTTCGTCGAGCAAGTAACGGACGTCCTCCTCCGACGCGTGCGGATCCGCGGGATCGCCCGCGAAGTCGCGGTCGGTCGTTCCGATCAACGTCCGCCCTTCGAACGGCAGCACGAAAAAGACGCGTCCGTCGGATCGCGCGGTGAGAACCAGTCCGTGACTTCTCAGCGCCGCGGGCAGGAGAATGTGCGCGCCCGACGTAAGTCGCGCTTCCTTAGTCGCTCCCGGAGTCCGGCGCGTGCGAAAGAGATCCGAGAACGGACCGACCGCTGCGATCACGGCTTTGGCGCGCACCGTGAATCCTTCACCCGAACGTCGGTCGCGGAGCGCGATCGAGAAGACGTCGGGCGGACCGCCCTTGACCTCTTCGACCTCGGTACGGAGGAGGATCTTCGCGCCGCGAAGCGCGGCGGCCGCGGCGATTTCGGCGGTCAGGCGCGAGTCGAACGTCTGATAGTCGAAGTACCGGCCTGCGCCGCGGAGACCTGCGGGATTCAGTCGCGGTTCGGCCCGCAAGGCTTCGTCCGCGCCGAGATACCCGCGTCGCATCTCCGCCTCCGGACGGGCCAGCAAGTCGTAAAGGAACAGGCCCGCACGGAGCTTGAGGGGACCGACGCGCGCTCCGCGATAGACGGGCGCCAAGAACGGCAGCGGCCGGGCGAGATGCTGGGCCAGCCGCGCGGTCCCGGCTCGCTCCCGCAAGGACTCGCGCACGAGGCCGAAATCCCCGCGTTCCAGATAGCGCAGACCGCCGTGCAGCAGTTTGGAGGAACGGGAGGACGTCTCTTCGCCGAGATCGCCTCGCTCGGCGAGGCAGACCGACCAGCCGTTGAGCGCCGCCTCCCGTGCCGCACCCGCGCCGAACACGCCGCCGCCGACGACCAGGAGGTCGTAGGCGCTTTCGGCGGCTTGCACTTGGTCGGCGTCCACGGGGGGAAGCGTATCCGGCCGGGATTCCGAAGGCGTCCGCCGGACCCCTTTTCGCGTCCGGGCGGCGGCGCGCTACGCTCGCCCCGCTATGTGGGAGATCGGTGTCGATACCGGGGGCACGTTCACCGACTGCGTCGCCGTCGGGCCGCGGGGCGCGATCCGTCGCGTCAAGGTGCTTTCCTCCGGCCGGCTCAGGGCCGTCGTGGCCGAAGTCCTTGACGAACGGACGTTCCGAGCCGCAGGATCCGAGGATTTGGTCGAAGGGTTCGCCGTCGGCATGCGGTTCAAACCGGCGGCCGCCGGAGCCGCGGCGGATGCGATCGTGGTCCGATCGTTCGCCGCAGACGGCCGACGCCTCGAACTTTCGGCCGTACCTCCGACGGCGCTTCGCGTCGGACTTTCCTTCGAACTCGAAGGCGGCGAGGAGGCTCCGATCCTCGCCGTACGTATTGCGACCGGGACGCCGTTCCTTCGCCCCTTGCCGCCGCTCCGGCTCAGGCTCGCGACGACGCGCGGCACGAACGCCTTGCTCGAACGGCGGGGGGCGCCGACGGCCTTCTTCACGACCGACGGCTTCGGTGATCTCATCCTGATCGGCGATCAACGTCGGCCGGATCTGTTCGCGCTTGCGATCAAGAAGACCGCGCCGCCGGTGCATTGCGTGCGCGAGATCTTGGAACGCCGCGCCGCGGACGGCGGGCTCATCAAAGCGCCCGACGCCGCCTCCGTACGCCTCGCGGCGCGTTCCGCCCTCGCTTCCGGCGCGACGTCGGCCGCGGTCGCGTTTCTGCACGCCGATCTCGATCCGTCGCATGAACGGTCGGTCGCCGCGATCCTTCGCGAAGAGGGCTTCGCCGACGTCGCCGGGTCCGCGGAGCTCTCGCCGTTCCTCGGGCTTCTCGTCCGCGCGGAGACGGCGATCGTCGATGCGTATCTGGCGCCGATCCTCCGCGGGTATCTCGACGGCGTCGAGCGCGCGCTGCCGGCCGGTCCCTTCCGCGTGATGACGTCGGCGGGCGGGCTGGTTTCGCGGGCGGCGTTCCGCGCGAAGGACGCGCTGCTCTCCGGGCCGGCGGGAGGCGTCGTCGGCATGGCCGAGGCGGGACGACGCGCGGGCTTCGACCGCGTCATCGGGTTCGATATGGGCGGCACCAGCACCGACGTCGCGCGCTACGACGGTGCGATCGATCTCGTCTTCGCGCACGAGGTCGGCGGCGTCCGCCTCGCGGCGCCGGCCGTCGCGGTCGAAAGCGTCGCCGCGGGCGGCGGTTCGATCTGCGGATACGTCCGCGGCCGGCTGACCGTCGGTCCGGAGAGCGCCGGCGCGAAGCCCGGCCCGGCCTGCTACGGCGGTGGCGGACCGCTCACGTTGACCGACGTCAATCTCCTGCTCGGACGGCTCGATCCGGCCCGGTTCCCGATCCCGGTCGATCCTGCCGCTGCAGCGGCGGCTTTCGAGCACGTCCGCGCCGCCGTCGAAAAGGACTCCGGTCCGACGGACGGCCCGGGTCTCTTGCGCGGCTTCGTCGCGATCGCCGACGAGCGCATGGCCGAAGCCGTGCGGACGGTCACGTTGCGGCGCGGCGTCGATCCGCGGGGGTTCGCCATCGTCGCGTTCGGCGGCGCGGGCGGGCAGCACGCGTGCGCCGTTGCGGAGCGGCTCGGTATTTCGGCCGTGGTCGTCCCGCGCGATGCGAGCGTCCTTTCGGCGGACGGCCTTTTGCGCGCCGCCGTCGAGCGTTTCGCGGTGCGTCAGATGCTTCAGCCGCTTGCGTCGTTAACCGCAGCGCTCCCGGCCGCATGGCAAGGGCTCGAACAGGAGGCCTTGCAGGCGGTCGTGCAGGAGGGCGAGCCCGCCGCCCTGGTCCGGATCGCGCGTCGGATGGCCGAACTGCGTTTTCAGGGTCAGGATGCGACCCTCGACGTCGAGCGGCCGATCGATCCTTCGGCGGCCGCGCTGGCTGGTGCGTTCCGCGACCGCTACGAGGCCGTCTTCGGTGCGCCGCCCGCGGACCGCGCGATCGAGTTGGTCGCGATCCGCGTCGCCGCGCACGGTTCGAGAGTGTCGTTCGCGGCGGATGCGATGCGCGAACCTTCCGTCGTCGCGACGGAGTCCGGCGCAACTTCGCAGGCAGGCCCGTTCGTCGGTCCGTGCGCGGTCGCGCTCGATCGCACGACGGCGTGGCTTCCGGCCGGCTGGACGGCGACCTTTGCGGGCGACGACGCGCTGATCGCGCGGCGCGACGATCGAATCGCGGCGACGGAAGACGTCGCGCCCGAAGCCGCCGCCGCAGAGCTTTTCACCAATCGTTTCCGCGCCGTCGCCGAGAGCATGGGCGAGATGCTCCGCCGGACGGCCGTCTCCGTGAACATCAAAGAGCGGCTCGATTTCTCCTGCGGCCTGCTTTCGGCCGACGGCGGTCTCGTCGTCAACGCGCCGCACATCCCGGTGCACCTCGGCGCTCTCGGGGCTTGCGTCCGCACGTTGAAGGAGTCGGTCCCATGCGCGCCCGGCGACGTGTACGTCGTCAATCATCCGGCGTTCGGCGGTTCGCATTTGCCGGACGTGACCGTGGTGACGCCGGTGCACGAACCCGGCGGCGCGCTGCTCGGTTTCACGGCGAGCCGTGCGCATCACGCCGAGATCGGCGGCGTCCGGCCGGGTTCGATGCCGCCCGACGCCCGGCGGTTGATCGAGGAGGGCGTCGTTCTGCCGCCGACGTTCCTCTTCCGCGGCGGCGTCCCGGTCTTCGACGAGGTCGAACGACGGCTCGCGGCGCCTCCGTACCCGTCGCGCAATCCTGCCGATAACTTGTCCGATCTGCGCGCCGCCGTCGCCGCCAACCGCCGCGGCGCCGAAGCGTTGCTGGAACTCGCGGCCCGCCACGGCGCTCCGGAGATCCGTCGGCGCATGGACGATCTGCGCTTCCGCGCCGCGGATCGCGTGCGTGCAGCGCTCGCCCGTTTCCGCCCCGGAGACTATGCCGCGGAGGAGTTCTTGGACGACGGCACGCCGCTCCGCGTGCGTTTCACGATCGGCAAAGACGGCGCCGTCGTCGACTTCGCAGGCTCCGGCGACGTCCATCCCGGCAACCTGAACGCGACGCCCGCCGTCGTGCGCGGCTGCGTCATGTACGTGTTGCGGCTCCTCGTCGACGAGGATCTTCCCTTGAACGAAGGCCTGCTCGAACCGGTCCGCGTCCTGATTCCGTCGGGGATCCTCTCGCCGTCGTTCGTTGCGGGACCGGCCGAGTCTCCGGCCGTCGTCGGCGGCAACGTCGAGACGTCGCAACGCGTGGTGGACGTCTTGCTCAAGGCGCTCGGCGTCGCCGCGGCGAGTCAAGGGACGATGAACAACGTCACCTTCGGCGATGCAGGGTTCGGCTACTACGAAACCGTGTGCGGCGGCGCGGGCGCGGGCCCCGGCTTCGACGGCGCCGACGCCGTTCATACGCACATGCCCAACACGAAGATCACCGACGCCGAAGTGATCGAGCGCCGGTTTCCGGTGCGGATCGAACGGTTCGCGATTCGGGCGGGCTCGGGCGGCTCCGGGCGGCGGAAGGGCGGCGACGGCGTCGTGCGGGAATACCGATTCCTTAAGGAACTCGAACTCTCGTTGCTGACGGAACGGCGGAACTCCGGGCCCTACGGACAAAGCGGCGGCGAACCCGGGCAAGCCGGCCGGCAGACGCTCGTGCGTGCGGACGGGACGTCGGCCGTGCTGCCGTCGATGGCCAGCGCATAGGTTTGCTTGTCGATGACCGCGTCGCGGTTCGAGGACACGAACACCTTGCCGGCAGCCTCGTCCACGGCCAGCACATTGTCGATGCCCCAGTCGCCGCTCGAGATCGGGTGCAGCAGCTT
>SXGS01440736.1_pt1 | contig 10842 bp, 6 predicted proteins | sample 3174681 | NCBI WGS metagenome assembly SXGS01 (sample SAMN11356861, study PRJNA531348) | freshwater metagenome | isolation source: freshwater sample F1-80 | place: China: Fuxian Lake, Yuxi | collected 2017-12-25 | reverse complement strand
CGTTCTCGCCGATGACGAAGAAGGTGGCGGGCACATGCTCGCGCTCCAGCACGTCGAGGATCTTGGGCGTCCACACCGCGTCGGGGCCATCGTCAAAGGTCAGCGCCAGCGTCTTGGGGACGGCGCCCGCGCGCTGCACGACATAGGGCGTCGGATAGGCCTGATAGACCTCGTTCCGGATCACCGCGTCCTTGTCATATTGCAGCGCGCGGCGGCCATCGGTCGGCTGTGCGGTGATGCGCAGGATTTCGCCGGGCCCCTCGACATCGACGTTCAGCGGCTGCGCGATGGTGTTCAGCCGGGGGATGACGCCGGGCTTCGTGCTGCGAAAGGCGGCGAAGTCGTTCCACAGGCCGGGGTCCTCGGTGCCCAGCCGCCAGAAGGCGATGTCGTCGATGCCCAGCCGCTTCAGCGCCTGCAGTTGGTTCCAGCTGGTCGCGGCGTCGAGCATCCAGACGGCATGATGCTCGCCATTCTCGTCATAGGCGAAACCGGCATTGCCGCTGGCCGGGTCGAAGCTGATCTTCGCCTGGCTGTCATGCGCGATCAGCCACGCCTCTTCGATCGACAGCGCGTCGGCGCCCTGCCCGTGCCAGTCATAGGCATAGCTGCCCAGCGCGACGATCAGGCGGTCGCGGCCGACCCGGCGGATGGCATCCTCGACCGCGTGGAGGAACCAGGGTTGCGAGGCGATCGGCCCCGCGCTGCCGGTTTCCCAATGCTCGTCATAGGCCATCAGCATGACCCGGTCGACGACCTTGGCCAGTCGGCCGAGCTGCCAGCTCTCGTCATCGGCGGGGACCGTCACCGACAGTTCGGCGCCCTTGGGCAGGTGTGCCTTGATCCGCTGGAGCAGCCGGGGATAGCCCGCCATGGCGCTGGCCGGCAGGTTCTCGAAATCGATGACCAGACCCGATTGCCGGTTGGCGGTGACCGACTCGCCAAGCTGCGTCGCCAGCCGTTCGGAGGCGGACGGATTGGCGATGATCCGCGCGATCGCGTCGCCATCCCAATGATCCTCGGCCAGGTTCTGCACCATCGGCAGCAGTCGGGGCGGCTTGGCGACGCCCGACAACAGGCTGGCCAGCTTGGGGTCGTTGTTGACCTGCAACTGGCCCTTGGGCCCCGTCACGTTCATCAGCGCGGGCACCAGCCAGTCGATCTGACGCATATGCGCATGGAGCGAGGCGAGGCCCGCCTCGTCGCCGGGCTGGTAGAAGGCGACGGTCAGCGGGGTGTGCGACGGCGCCGCCGCCTTGCGCGGCAGCCAGTCGCCGCGCCGCCCCTTCAACTGCGCGGTCGGCTCCAGCGTCATCGCCTGTCGCCGTGCGAAGGGCAGCGGCAACAGGCCCGAACGCGGCACCGCGACCAGCGTCGTGGCGAAGGCGATCGCCGTGATCACCACCGCCAGGATCATGACCGCGACGGACCGCCGCGCCCAGGCGCCCCGCCGTCCGGTCGGGTCGAAGAAGATCGGGTTGGTCACAGTCATAATCCCCGGAAGTAACAACGCTGCACAGGCGGGCCGCTGGCGTGCCCCCGGCTCCACCATCCCCCGATGGCAGAGGCCGCGCGACGGGCGTGTGTGCGCCGCATTACAGATTTTTCATGAGGAGTTCGTGAATCGAACGGCCGGGACGTGGCAGACAGGCCGTCCCCTCTTCCAGGATTGGCCATGGCCGTTCTCTTCTCGCATCTTCGCCGCCGTCGCCGCCGCATCCTGGCGGGATTGATCGGCATCCTGATACTGGCACCCGCCATCCTGCTGTTCTCGGGCAGCTATTTCGCGCGCGATCCCGTAACCCGCTTTCCGGCGCAGGGGCGACCGCAACCGATCCTCGTCCTGTCCTTCTCGGGGGATATGGGGCTGCACTATGGCACCGGCGGCGTGATCGCGCGGGCGCTGAGCGAGTCGGGGATCGCCGTCACCGGCATCAACTCGCCGGTGCTGTTCCGGGTCGGACGGACCCGCGCCGAGATCGACGCGATCGTCGCCGACTTCGTCCGTCGCGCCGCGACCGAGGCGGGCGACCGGCGGCTTGTCCTGCTCGGCCAGTCCTATGGCGCGGACATTCTCCAGACCGGGCTGGCGCATCTGCCCGCCGATCTGCGCGCGCGGGTGTCCGCCATCGTGCTGGTCGTGCCGGGCGAGACGGTGTTCTTCCGCTCCGACCCCAGCGGCCTGGCCTATCTGGGCAGGCCCGACAGCATGGGGATCACGACCGCCAGGACGATCGACTGGGCGCCCCTCACCTGCATCTACGGCATCGCGGAGAAGGACAGCCTGTGCCCGCTGCTGAAGGGCGGCCCGGCACGCGTCATCGGCCTGCCGGGCGGGCATTATCTGAACCATAACGATGCCACGCTGGTCTCACGGGTCGAGGCGGCGGTGCGGGGCCAGCCCTCCCCCGTCCCGCCAGCGCGGGGGACGGGGGAAGCGCCGGCGGTCAGGCGCTGACCGGGGCGATCGGCGCCCGCACGCCGACCTCGGTCCGCCAGGTGGCGGCGCAGGCCTGATCATAGGGTTTGGCGAGCACGGTCGAGACGGTCATGAACCGCGCGGTCGCCGCCTCGCGGGTCAGCGTCAGATGCAGATAGCCCTTGGCATCCTGATCGCAGAAACGGACGACCTTGGGATTGGCCGCCGCGATCTCGCGCCCGATGCCGGGCATCAGGTCGCCCCAGGACGGGCTGGTGATCGCGGTGCCGCCGAACTCGGCGGCGACCAGATTGCCCTTGGCATCGTACAGGTCGTTGGCCCAGGCGGCATGGCTGTCGCCCGACACCACCACCGGACGGCTGCCCGCCCGCGCGAACGCGGCGTAGAGCCGTTCGCGCTCGGCCGGATAGCCGTCCCAGCTGTCGAAGTTCAGCGGCAGGCCGGCCCGATAGCCCGCCTGCGCTTCTCGCAGATGCGCGCGTTCGCCATCGCTCAGGTTCCTGGTCAGCGTGGCGAAGCCGGCCGGACCCATCTGCTTTTCCAGATCGGGGCCATCGATGCGCGCCATGACCACCTGGCTGCCGATCACCTGCCACGGCCGCCCCGCCTTGACCGAGCCGGTCAACGTCCGCTCGACCCAGTCCATCTGGCCGGGACCGAGCAACGCACGATCGGGCCGCGCCCGCTCGGCCATCATCGCGGCATATTCGGACGGCTCGGCCGTCTCGCCCTTGGCATGGACCTGTTGCGAGCGGGCGAGCAGGCGCGATTCCAGCATGACGATCGTCGCCAGATCGCCGAAATCGAAGCTGCGATTGATCGCCGCCCAGGGCTGGCCGGGCTTGGGGTCGCGGATCGGCATCCATTCGAAATAGGCCTGCATCGCCGCCGCCTTGCGCTTGCCCCAGTCGCCTTCCTGCGCCGGCTGGTGATTTTCCGCGCCGCCCACCCAGCCGTCATTGGCGACCTCATGGTCGTCCCAGACGCAGATGAAGGCGGCGCGGGCGTGCGCGGCCTGCATGTCGGGGTCGCGCTTCACCTGGGCATGGCGCTGCCGGTAATCGGCCAGCGAGACGATCTCATGCGCCGGCTCGGGCAGGCGGCCGAGTTGATGGCCGGTCTTCGTGCCATAGCCATCGGCGCCATATTCATAGATGTAATCGCCCAGATGCAGCACGGCATCCAGCCGCTCGCTCTTCGCGATCGCGTCATAGGCATTGTAGAGCCCGCCGGGATAAAGCTGGCAGGAGACGACGGCCAGCACCAGATCCTCGATGCGCCCGCGCGGCAGGGTACGGAACCGGCCCTCGGGCGAGCGTTCGCCGGCCGCCGTCTCGAACCAATAGCGATACTCGCGCCCCGGTCGCAGGCCGGTCACATCGACCTTGGCGGTGAAGTCGCGCGCGGCCCGCGCGGTCACGCGGCCGGTGCGCAGCCCGATCGCATCGCCGCCATCCAGCGCCGCGACATGCCAGGTCAGCGCGATGTCCTGGGCTGCATCGGTCTCGGCCGGGGTCGCGCGGGTCCACAGGATCGCGCCATCGGCGGCGGGATCGCCGCTCGCCACGCCATGCGCGAAGCGGACGGGCGACGGTGCCGCCGCCTCGGCCAGGCCGGCGGGCATGGCCAGCGCCGCCCCGCTTCCCATCAGGGTCATGGCGCGGCGTCGGTTGATCATGGTCATTCTATCGGGTCCTTTCGTCGGCGCGCAGCGCTATCCCCGACCCACGACAGGGCGATGGCGGGTCCATGACGGTTCCGCGACACTTTTCCGCCTATCGTCATCAAGGCGAAACATTCAGGACGCCAATCGGTAATGGCTTCTGCTTAAGCGGCGCCGACACACGGATCATTTCGGGGGGAAATCCATGATCACCACGCTGCGCCGCCTGACGGTGGCCACGCTGCTGGCCGGCCTGTCGCAGGCCGCCATCATCCAGTCGGCCCATGCCCAGGCCATGATCCAGCCGCAGGACGGCGCACGCGACGCTGACGACACGGCGGAGGTCATCGTCACCGCGCAGAAGCGCGAGCAGCGGATCGCGGACGTGCCGCTGACCGTCTCCGCCGTCACCGGCGCGCGCATGGCCAATCTGGGCGTCAACTCGCTGGCCGAAGTCGCCCAATACATCCCCGGCCTTCAGATCCAGGAGCAGAGCGCCAACAATCCCGGCTTCGTCATCCGTGGCATCACCTCGGACTCCGGCTCGGCGCAGCAGGGCGCGCGCGTCACCCTTTATTATAACGGCATCGACATCAGCCGGACGCGCGGCGCCTATCAGGACCTGTTCGACATAGAGCGGATCGAGGTGGCCAAGGGGCCGCAGGCGACGCTGTTCGGCACCGCCGCGGCGGTCGGCGCGATCAGCATCATCTCGGCCCGCCCCCAACCCGGCACCGATGCCGGGATCGTCGCCTCCTATGGCAATTTCAATCGGACCCAGGTGTCGGGCTATCTGAACGCCGGCAACGAAACGCTCGCCGGCCGATTGGCGTTCGCATACAAATATCGCGACGGCTATGTCCGCAACATCGCGGGCGATCCCGATGTCGCCAACCAGAATCAGGGGCGCGTCGACCAGGACGATCTGAACGGCCAGGACCAGCGGGGCCTGCGCGGATCGCTGCGCTGGCGGCCCAACGGCTCGGTCACCGCCGATCTGGTGCTGACCTATGACGGACAGCGCAACCCCGGCACCGCGTTCAAGAGCCGCGCCTTCGCGCCCACCGGCGGGCAGACCGGCGATTTCGGCTATGCCGAGCTGTCCGGCTCGCCCTTCTCCGCCGAGATACTGGGCGCGCGCAAGCTGGGGCTGCACCGCAACGTCTATGACGCCAATCTGACGGTCGCGGTCGATGTCGCGCCGGGCATCACCTTCACCACCGTCAACGGCTATCGCCGGTTCGACTCGCGCGAGGTGTTCGACTCCGATGGCGGCCCCGCCTGGTATCTGGAGTTCGGCGAGGATGCCAAGGGCGACCAGTGGAGCCATGAGAGCCGCTTCGCCTTCGACGGCCCAAAGTACCGCGCCTCGTTCGGCTGGAACGCCTTTTTCGAAAATGGCCAGCAGCGCGTGCCCTTCTCCACCGAGGAAGGCACCTATCTGGCCTGCTCGGTCACGCCCGACTTCGCCGCCGTCCGCCAGTTGCTGAATTCGGTCGGCATCCCGACCGGCACCGCCTGCGTCGCAGCCAACGGCACGATACCCGCGACCCGCGCCACCGCCATCCTGTCGCGCGGCGCGCTGGCCAGCCTGCCCTACAGCGCCAGCTTCGCCAATTACGGCAATAACGACACCTATTCGGTCTTCGGCGACGCCACCTGGATTCCGACGCCCGCGCTGGAGCTGACCGCCGGCGCGCGCGTCCTGATCGAGGAGCGCCAGTCGGGCTATAGCTCGGTCATGCCCGACAGCCGGTTGCTGGCGGGGGCGGGCATTTTCACCAGCCTGCTGGGGGCCGCCAACACCAAGGGGCAGAAGTTCGAGGCACAGCGCAGCTATGCCGCGTTCCTGCCGCGCTTCAACGCGCTCTACCGGGTCAGCGACGCGGTCAATCTCTATGCCACGGTCAGCAAGGGCCGCCGCTCGCCCGTCGTCCAGCTGGAGGGCCGCCGGATCGTGCCGCTCAGCGTCGCCAATTCGGGCGCCATCCCCCGGTTGCAGATCGTGCCGGAAGAGAATGTCTGGAATTACGAGGGCGGCATCAAGGGACGGGTCGGCCCGTTCACCGGCGCGGCGTCGGTCTTCTATCAGCGGTACAAGGGCTTCCAGGTTTCGGTGATCGAAAATGGTGCGACCGTCACGCGCAGCGCCGGCTCGGCCAATAATCTGGGCGTCGAGCTGGAGGGCAACCTGGCGGTCCATCGCTGGCTCAGCCTGTTCGCGACTTTCGCCTATATCGATGGCGGCATCGCCGACGATCCCGCCAATGGCGTGTTCGCGGGCAACCGCTTCCGCCTGCAACCCGACACCACCGCCTCGGGCGGCGTGACGCTGCGCGTGCCGGTGGGATCGTCGGCAACCTTCTATGCGACGCCAAGCGTCACCTATCGCTCCAAGGTGTTCTTCGAACTGCCCAACCGCGATGCGATTTCGCAAGGCGGCTATACGCTGGTGAACCTGCGTGCCGGCATGGAGTTCGGCGACCAGGGCCGCTTCCATATCGGCGGCTTCGCGCGCAACCTGACCAATGCGCGCTATCTGATCGATGCGGGCAATACCGGGGGCAGCTTCGGCGCGCCGACCTATATCGCGGGCGAGCCGCGCTTCTACGGCGTGGAACTGGGCGCGCGATTCTGATCCGGTCATCGTTGCCGCTTCCGTGACTTAACGGCTTCCTAACCCTGCCCCCGTAGGACCACGGCATCGGTCACGGGGGCAGGACTCGGATATAGTGTGGCGTTGGTGGATGTTGGTGGCGACGCTCGCGATCGCGACATCGTGCACGCCCGTGCACCGGGCGCCGCCGCATGTGACGCTCGACATCCCGCCGCCGACACCGCGCACACTGCTGCGCCAGCTGGCGCTCGACGTTCCCGACGATGTCGTGCCCGGTCGCCCGGTCGCCGACACACGGATTGAAATGGCCGCCGCGCCGGCCTTCAACGGCATCGCCCGCTCGGCGCGTGACGCCGCCCGCGCCGCCGAATGCCTGACCGCCGCCATTTATTACGAGGCCCGGTCCGAACCCGTCGACGGCCAGCGCGCGGTGGCGCAGGTCGTGCTGAACCGCGTCCGCGACCGCGCCTTTCCCAAGAGCATCTGCGGCGTCGTCTATCAGGGGTCGGAGCGCTCCACCGGCTGCCAGTTCAGCTTCACCTGTGACGGATCGATGCTGCACCCGCGCGACCCCGCCGCCTGGGCGCGCGCCGCCGCCGTGGCGCAGGGCGCGCTGGCCGGGCTGGTCTATGCGCCGGTAGGAGCGGCGACCTTCTATCACGCCAATTACGTGCTGCCCTGGTGGGCCTCCAGCCTCAACCGGATCGGGTCGGTCGGCAGCCACATCTTCTACCGCTGGCGCGGTGCGCTGGAACGCGGGCTGTCGTTCCGGCAGGATTATGCGGGGGTGGAGCCGGCGGTTCCGACGCGGATCGCGGCGAGTACCGACATGGCCGTGCCCGAAGCGCTGCACGGCGTGACGATCCATCGCGGCGAACAGGAACGTGCTGCCGCCGCTGCCGCGCCGGTGACGATGGCGGGCGTGCGTATCCACCGCAATGGCGCCGCGCATGATCCGGCCGAGGCGGTGCAGGACGTGATCGTCGGCGAGGAAAGCGACCCGAGCTGATTTCTCCCCCTCCCGTATGTGGGGAAGGAGTATGGCGCGTTGCGGGGGCATCGCCCGCGGCCTTTCCCTCCCCCATCCCCTCCCGCCTGCGGGAGGGGCGTGCTTGGGGTGGGGGCGGGGCTCAGTTAATCCAGCCGAACAGGCACCCAACATCACGAGACAACGGAAGTAAGAATGGTCGCTGAGGACCATCTTCTCCGCTCCCGCAGGCGGGAGGGGTCGGGGGAGGGCAAGGTGCCTCGCAGAGACCATCGCCCGTAAATCGCCCTCCCGCTGCGGGACGGACGCGCACGGGGCAACGGCGGCACTCACCCCCCGATCGTGTCGATCCATCCCGGCAGGTCGCCCAGTCTCGCCAAACGGCGGAAGCGGGGATGGTCCATCGGTTCCTCCCCCGCCTCATGGCTCCAGGCGAGCGGTTGCGGGATATAGGCGGCCCACGCCCCCGCCTTCAGCGCCGGCAGCACGTCCGACCGCATCGAATCCCCGGCCATCACCGCCGCCTCGGGCGCGACGCCGTGGCGGTCGAAGATGCGCGCGAATGTGTCGGGCGTCTTGTCGCTGACGATCGCGACATCGGTGAAATGCGCGCCCAGTCCGGACGCGGCCAGCTTGGCCTCCTGATGCAGCAGGTCGCCCTTGGTCACGAGCACCAGCCGGCCCCGCTCGGCCAGCGCCGCCATGGTGTCGCCGATCCCGTCGAGCAGTTCGACCGGATGCGCCAGCAGCTGCCGCCCCGCCTCCAGCAGCCGCGCGATCAGATCGGTGGGCAGCGTCGGCCCGGCCAGTTCCACCGCCGTCTCGATCATCGACAGGGTGAAGCCCTTGGCGCCGTAGCCGTAGAGGCGAAGATTGCGCGCCTCGCACGCCTCCAGCGTCGCGCGCGCCACCCGCGCCTCGGCAAAGGGGGCGAGCAGGCCGACCAACGCTTCCTCGGTTTCGACGAAATGGCGCATATTGTGCCAGAGCGTGTCATCGGCATCGAGGCAGATCAGTTCGATCGCCATGGTCCTTCTCCCTGTTGGCTTAGAGACTGTTTGAAAACGTGCTGAGGGCACGTTTCCGCCGCACCGGCCCGCTCCCCCACCCGGCCTCCCACAGAGTATCCTTGATGGGAGGCCGGGTGGGGGAGAGGGCCGGTGCCGCTCGAAACTCGCTGGCCGCGCGTTTCCAAACAGACTCGTACCACCGCCATCACAATTCGCGGATCAGACGCAAGCCCAGACGCGGCCGGAACGGCTCGCCGCGCGCCCGCTCGGCGCCGATGCCCCCCTGCAGGCTCAGCTTGCCGAAGCTGCGATGCGCCTGCGGCATCAGCAGCCAATAGGCGCCGTCGCCATTCTGCCGATTGACCTCCAGGCCCAGCACCGTGTCGCGGTTCAGGTCGTAGAAGGTCGAATGGTTGACCACGAAGCCAGTCTGGTTGCCCTCGCGCAAGGTGACGTCGCCGATGCCCAGCATCGTCATCGTGCTCCACCGCTCGCCGAAGCGATTGCCCAGCAGCCAGACCAGGGTCGATTGCCATTCGCCGCTCTCACGGTCGTACAGCCCCAGATACTGGACGCCGTGGATGCCGCGCCCGCCGCGAAAGGTGCCGAGCTTGCCCTGAAGCCCCATCTTATACTGCACCACGCGCGTATCGATCAGCGGCAGTTCCAGTTCGACCGCGAAGCCGTCCGCCACCGCCACCTCGATCTCGGGGGCCCATTCCACCTCGCCACGCGGGCCGGAAAGATCGCGCTGGACCAGGGCGTTGACCTCCACCTCGCCGCGTTTGGCGGTCAGGGGGCGGATCATGTCGAACACCATCGGCTCGGGGATGTCCGGCCCATCCTGTGTCGGGGCGGCCTCCGCGATGGCAGGCATCAGCATCAGGGCCATGGCGATCGTCCATGCGCCGGCCAGTCGATGTCGCAGTTTCAAAACTCTCGCACTCCGGTCGTTTCACCTCATGCGATGCCGGGCCGCCGGCGCGAGCGCCCCCGCGCTATCGCCCGCGTGGATGGCCCAGGACCGCCTGGACCCCCGTGACCAGCGCGTCCACCGTGAACGGCTTGGTCAGCAACTGCATGCCCGGCGCCAGATGGCCGCTGTTCAGCACCGCGCTTTCCGCATAGCCGGTAACGAACATGACATTCAATTCATGTCTGACCTCGCGTGCCGCCTCGGCCAGCTGGCGACCGTTCATCCCCCCCGGCAGACCGACATCGGTGATCAGCAGGTCGATCCGCCGGTCCGAACGCAGCAGGGGGAGCGCGGCGGCGCTGTCCGCCGCCTCGATCACTCGGTGGCCCATGTCGCGCAGGACGTCGGCGATCATCAGCCGGACGGTCGATTCGTCGTCGACCACCAGCACCGTCTCCCCCGATCCGCCGGCCCCGTCGGGCAGGGCGGCGCGCGCCGGTTCCTCCGGCTCGGCCGGACCGTCATGGCGCGGCAGATACAGCGAGACGGTCGTGCCCTGCCCCACGGTCGAGGCGATGCGGACCTGCCCGTCCGACTGGCGGGCAAAGCCGTAGATCATGCTCAGGCCCAGCCCCGTCCCCTGCCCCAGCGGCTTGGTGGTGAAGAAGGGGTCGAACGCCTTTTCGATGACATCGGCCGTCATGCCGGTGCCGGTATCGGTGACGCTGAGCACGAGATACTCGCCCTTGGGGATGTCATGGTGCAGGTCGTCGCGGCACCCGGACGGGCGGTTGCGGATGGCGATGGTGATCCGCCCGCCATCGGGCATGGCTTCGCGCGCGTTGATGCACAGGTTGAGCAGCGCGTTTTCCAGCTGCGGCGCATCGACCAGCACCGTCCACCAGTTATCGGGCGCCGGCGTCTCGACGGTGATGCCCGGTCCCACGGTGCGCTGGATCAGGTCGCTCATCCCGGCCACCAGCGCGACGATGTCGGTCGGGCGCGGCGCCAGCGTCTGCCGCCGCGAAAAGGCGAGCAATCGGTGGGTCAGCGCCGCCGCGCGCCGCGTCGCCCCCTGCGCCGCATCCATATAACGATCGATCTCGCCGGCGCGCCCCTGCGACAGGCGCAACGCCATCAGCTCCAGCGATCCCGAAATGCCCGCGAGGAGATTGTTGAAGTCATGCGCCAGCCCGCCGGTCAACTGG